>Ga0265780_10004900_pt1 | contig 17108 bp, 25 predicted proteins | sample P1T30metagenome_FD_192432 | JGI IMG/M metagenome (GOLD analysis project Ga0265780, IMG submission 192432) | Plant litter microbial communities from East Loma Ridge, Irvine, California - P1 T30 | ecosystem: Environmental > Terrestrial > Plant litter > Unclassified | place: USA: California... | reverse complement strand
CCATCTTGAAGAGAACTTGGTACCGATGGAAGTCTTGATTAATGCGAGCATTTCGGTCTCAGATGAGATATCGACCGGTTGCGAGATTCGAGAGATGGTCTCCAAGGCGTCGTTGAGGGCAGCTTTGAATGCTCGGATGATGACGACAGGGTGGATGTTTCGCTCAAGTAAGGGAAGGGAGTAGGCCAGGATTTCACCAGCTACTAGTCAGCACTTGATTTGACTGGACACAGCTGTATAGACGCACCAAGGATAATGACACTGGTAGTTCCGTCTCCAACTTCCTCATCTTGCGTCCTCGACAACTCAATCATGGATTTAGCAGCTGGGTGTGCGACATCGATTTCTCGTAGAATAGCATGTCCATCGTTTGTAAGCCTATTCGTCAGTTGCGGCCAGCATGTCCTGGAACAATGACTGACAGGATACCGCCCATGGGATCAAGAATCATCTTGAGCATCGCTTTAGGGCCTAGGCATGTCCTGATGACATCTGCTACTGTCTACTATCGTCAGCTCAATTCCCTCCTTTAGATGACCAAGCTGACCTTTGCAGCTACGATGTTGGCGGTCTGAGCTTTCCTTCCGGATTGACGCTCAGGCCCGACATCTTTCTGTTAGCTCTCATTCTCGCACCGTCCCCAGAGATAGCTTACTCATAACCATCATCTGACCTGACATCTTGACTGAATACAGGTGATAGGAGGGTGGTGTAGAATGAGTATAGGTATAGGTAGAAGTGAATGGAATTTCAGAACATAGTCAACGCGTTGCGCGAAGTCCGTTGATAAGAAGAGTAGATTAACACGTCAGAGGATATTTCACTGATTGACCTCCTCTTGCTGCAGTCTATCGATGACCAGTACTCGACACATACATAATGAGACCGACAGCATTCCTACTTAAGCGATCAACATGGAAGGGTAGGCCGGGGACCATATGTAAAAAGGGCCAAGGCTGATGGGACAGGGCCGTACTTTACAGCATTCCCATCTCTAGCGGCATCCCTAAAAAACAATACACCCATCTACACCAAATCACGGGCTTGTACAGTCGTACCCAACTTTGTCGGATTGAAGTTTATGGTTCATAATGGCAAGGATTTCACACCGGTACAGATCTCGGAGGAAATGGTCGGACATAAGTTAGGGGAGTTCTCGGCCACGAGAAAGAGGTTCAGTTATAGGTATGTGGCTATCCTGGGCATCATTGTCATCTTTTTCGGATATAGTTCGACATCGAATGGAGCTGTGTGGACTATCTTGGGCTGTACTGACAATGTAGGCAAACCAAGAACCGATAGAAGGATGGTGGGATCTGGGACTGTTGTTGTACTACTTGCATTGCATCGCATATCATTATTTGCAAGAGATGGGCCAGCATCACCGTTCGCCCCTTGTTCGGATGGCAGACCTAGCTCTCCCGCTACTCATCAAAGACAGCTATACGATTCACGAGACCTCGGCGCAGGACGAGGCCGTAAATTCGAGCTGACTTCATGTTGCTCTGTGATAGATGAGCTTCTGCCCTGCATGTTTCCCAACTCGTGAATTCTAGTCTCACTGTTCTTGTCAATTCAGACGTAGAAGAAGTGCCAGTTCTGAAGACCGCACTGTGCTGTCATCCGCCGTCTTGAAATGATCTTTCGTCGACAAGCCGGACCTGCCCACCCTCCACCTTGCCGTAACGCGTGAATCGTCTTTGTCCTCCGTTCACCAATAATCCCCACTTCTTAGCCCTACTTCCACAAGCTAGCAGGCCTCCCATCTTCAAAGCAGCCCCTGCTTTCTTGCAGCGATGGACCAGCTCGAAAGCCAAGAGGAGGTGCTGGTGCAGAGACCGACCGAGGCGGAGATCAAGTGCGTCATAGTTGAGTCAAGTTCATGCTGATATACAGATCAACATGGCGAGCTATATACAATGACCCACTCGTCTCCGCATCCAGTCTGAGGACTGTAGCGCTGTCCAAGCAGGGACTGGGACAGGTGTCGGATGATGGAGGTATAACGCTTCGGTCTGTCTATTGGCGGGTAAGTACAGATTATAGACTCAGTAGGGCAGAACTGACGGAGCAGCATTATCACGACCTTCTCCCCTCCCCTACTGAGCTCGACAAATTCCCTGATGCTCTCTACTCTACTCGGCAATCTTATTCAAGACTGCGGAAACGATATCTCCTGGCCCCGGACGGTAGATGGGCATCAGATTGTTCACCCCCTCTAGCCGACCACCTTGATTCCCCAGGAGCTGGTCCGAGTCGCTCTACCTCACCGACAAAAGAATGGGATCCATTGAGTTTGGAGAGTGAAAGTCCTTGGAAAGTATGGTTTGCGCATCAGGAATTAAGGGGTACCATCAGGCAGGATGTGGACAGGACGTTTCCTGACATGGAGTATTTCACCTCTGAGGGAGTCAGGAAATGTATGGTTTCCATACTATTCTTATACTCCATCTTGAATCCAGATGTGGGGTATCGCCAGGTGAGGTGATTCAACAGCTTCGACAACGAGAGATACTGATATCCAGGGAATGCACGAGCTTCTCGCGGTCTGCTTCTGGGCCATTGATAGAGATTCAATTTTACCTCCGACATCTGGTGGACTGGACTCACCCCTGGCAAGAGATGCCGTGGACGATGCGATGCGGGCTACGCTCGATAGGCGGTACATCGAGCACGATGCCTATAGCCTATTTGCGGAAATCATGAAATCTGCGAAGACATTTTACGAGTGGAGAGCTGAAGAGATACCTGTGAGAATTATCGCTTATCCCCGTAAACGTGAAGTAGGCTGATGATCTAGCGATCTGCATCCACCGCTCCCAGCCAAGCACCAGTGATAACGAGGTGCCAGCATATCCATAATAACCTAATTGCTCGAATTGATCCTCAATTGTGGGAAAGGCTAGAGACGGAAGGCGTAGAAGCTCAAATATGGGCCATGTACGTGCTTTCCCTTCAGTGTGACGCGAGAGATAGCTCATGAGTAGTCGTTGGCTTCGACTGATATTCACCCGGGAATTACCTTTTGGTTCTGCATTACGTATATGGGATGGTGTTTTTGCCGAGGACCCGGGATTGGGCCTGCTGGATTTTATCTGTATCGCCATGCTCCTTCTTATTCGTAATGAGCGTAGGTCACCCTTCTTCGTCCATTTCACGAGCTGACAATCAAGTGATCGAGGCGGATTACCCTACCCTCTTGACACAATTACTCCATTATCCCGCTCCTTCCCCTACATATCCCTTTGACCCCTCTCTTATCCTATCCCAAGCGCTCTTCCTCAGGGGGAATGTCTCCCCGGCAAGTGGTGTCCAGGTCGTACTTCAAAACCAGGAATTACTGGGTATCAAAGCACAACCGCCAGAAAGGGACCAGACGGACGAACCAGTACGGCTTAGAGGACAAAGAGCCGCGAGGGGTCGACCTACATTCCAAAGTCAAGCACAAAACCAGCAAAGAGGAGCAGGAGTGCAGGGTTTCGCACAGGGATGGATTGATAGAGCTCAAGCTGCTGGGCTTGATAAAGCTGTTTACTCTGCTGTATCAGATCTGAGAGTAAGTCCTTTCTTCCCTTGAAGGTTGAAGGCTAGAACAAGTACACCAGAGTTGATGGAACAGCGCAACTTACCTGACACTTCTTCGGCATACTCGTACCTACCCAATCTTCCATTCTCACCACTCTCGCCCCAAACTCGGGACGGTCAATTCTCTTCCATACCAACATCTGCCAACGCTTTACCGAACCGCAACAATACCCTCAATAACACCTACTTCCCTCGCCCCTCGCCTAGTGCCACTTCCAACCCCCCATCGGAAGTAGCCATACTACAAGCGCAGATACGGGATCAAGAGCGACAGATGGCGGAATTGAGGTTAGCGATGTTAGGAATGGGCAAGGCTATGTCGAGCTACCTCTCGCCAGAGCTGGACAAGAAGGGATTAGAGAAGGTCAGAGATGGATTATTGGAGGCAGGCGGTGGCGATGTTGAGGATCTAGTGACAGAGTGGGCTTGGCATGAGGGGTTGGAACGATCTTCTGCAACCCAGGAAGGGCACGGACATGAAGCGAAACTTTCCACACCAGTGATGAGCACTGAAGTTGCGAAAGCTCCCCCTTCATCGACAAATTCCCTCAACACCCCACGTCCATATACATCATCTAAACCTCCATTGTCACCCGTACCTACACCGCCTTTGACTTTATCGAGCCGTACCGATACTGGCCCGTTGGCAAGTCTACCTAGAGTACCCCAGACAGCTCACCTCTCTCGAGTCATATCGCCAGCGAGGGCCACTACGAATGTCAAGTCCGCATCAAACTCGAAAGAAGTCGATCCCCTAGGTATGGGGGTGACTGTGGACCAAGGTCATAGATCGACGAAACCGTCAGTATCGAGCGATCCATTGGGAGTCGGACCATGATGCGCAAAGCTTAGATGTCCTCATAGAGGGAGAAGTATACTCGTAAACAAGATGCATTCTATTTTTGTAATTTGATGGTTTCTAGTTACAGACATGATAGCTACGATGCGAAGTAGTGAAAATGCTACAATTAATGGTATGATAAGTCGTGAATTGGTGCAGTACTAAAGCAATTCGTATCCTTCTTCTTTATCGTCCTTCTGCTTCTTCTCCTGAACCTCTGTCTCTTGGTGCTTGGCATCTTCGACTTGCAACTCCGCCGGAGCGGATGAAATGTCGTCAGATGTGGTCTTCACTGCTTCGGCGAAAGTTGATGGTTTCTCAATCTCGGTCTCGGTATGAGCGGGAGTCAATTCAGGCTCGGGTACGGCGGATTTGGCGGAAGATTGACTCTGCTGGGCGACATCCTCCACATGAACGACCTCGTCGTGGTCGACTGTAGATCCAGTCGTCCAGCTCTCATTCTCACTGACTTCCCCAGTGACATCCCTCCTTTCTTTGACTTCAGCCCAATATTCATCCCTCTTCCTCTCGAGTTTCTCAATTTCACCCTCGACAGCCTTAACTACACTCTTTCTTCGTCTCCTGACTTCCCTATCGCCATTACTTGCGACTCCATCGGCTTGTAAGAGGAGTTGAAGAAGTCGGTTGTTTTGGGCATGATAGGGTTTATTGGTCTTGTTGAATAGCAAGGAAGGCGAAGAGTCCGAAGTTTGAGGCCCGAACGAAAGCGTGGTGGGGAAAGTGAATTGAGATTTGGCGAGAGCGAGCTCGGATTCGATAAATGCGAGCTGGGAGATCGAGTCTGAAATGGCCTTGGAGTTGTCGGACTCGGCCTCGGGTTCGGTTTCGGTAGTAGGAGCAGCGGTAGGTGCGGCGGTAGCAGGTGCGGCCGAAGTGGACGATGGAGCAGGGATTGAGGCAGGAGTGGGAGTGGAAGTGGGAACAGTCTTCTTTTCACCCTCCGCTACACCTTTCCCCTTTCCTTCCGACTTCTGTTCCTCCTGAGATCGTTCCTTGAATGCGAGTTCGACATTACCAAGTATATCCCTTACGAAAGGTGGAAGACCCTGAGTTCCAGACAGGAATTCGGCTAGATCAACCGGTCCTCGAGACTGGGGCTGTTGAGTCGATGTTGGAGCGGTAGGAGCTGATGAGGTCGAAGAAGACGGACCAGTAGCGGGAGCAGGAGCAGGTACAGAAGTGGTACTAGGTCCAGCTTCGGCCTTCTTCTCGACCTTCTCCTCAGCCTCATCGGGGCAGAACTCGAGTCCAAATTGATTCAAGAGCTCGTTCAAGCCTTCTGGGACCTTGTTGGCCTGCTTGGAGACGGCTTCACCTAATTTCGATTCGGGGTCTACTCGAATTCCAAGGAAAGAAGATAAGAGATCATTGATTGCTTCGGGGAATTCTGCCTTCTTTTCAGGTGCGGACTCGGGGGTCTTGGCGGCAGGCGCAGCTTCGGCGACTGGAGCGGACTGATTGACTGCCTCGGACTTTTCGGTCGGGGCAGGGACAGTTTGCTTCTGCTCGGAGGTAGCGGAAGTGGGGGTGTCATCGGTGGGAAGCTGAAGTCCGAAGAGAGATCCGATCCATTTGTTGAAGGCATCCACATCGGCATTGTCGGAGGCGCTTTGAGGGGCAGGAGCGGGAGTGACACTTTCCTGAGCTCGTCGGCAATGTCGAGCGCATTGTCGTCGTCGCTGTTCATTGATAGCTTGCTGTCGCTCGTTTTGAGCCTGTTGTTGTTGATGGGCGGCAGCGATAGCAGCTTGTCGTCGTTGATTCTGAATTTCGGCAAATCGAGCGAGTTCGACCTCCCTAGCCCTTCTAGCCATTTCTAATTCCCTCTCTCGCTGAGCTTTAGCCATAGCTAGTGCGACTTCCCTCTCCCTCATAGCTCGGGCTAATTGGATCTCCCTCTCTCTCTGGGCAATCTCCCGTGCTCGATACTGTTGAGCCAAGGCAGCTTCCCTTTCTACTTCCTGCCTTTGTAATTGCTCGACTTGCTTTCGTCGTTGAATAGCTCGAAGGTGAGCGATGGCGGCTCGTTCTTCATCTTCGATCGAGTAGTCGTCCTCCTCGTATGCTGCGGGCGAAGGGGAAGAAGGAGCGTAGAAGTTGAATTGCGGAGTGGCAAATGGATGTTGGACCTGATGTTGATGGTATCCCTGACCGAATGGGGAAGGGTGAGGCTGTTGTTGCTGTTGTCGCCTCTGCTGCCCAAGTTGAGCCAGCTGGGTAAGGTAAGGGTTGGAGTAGTAAGACATTGTCGATGTGACGTTTACTGTTGATTGGTTTAGAGTAGTATTGAGTGATTGAGTAATGAAGTGATGGATTGTTGATGAGAAAAAGAAGAAGACGTCAGTAAAGGACCTCCTTTATATAATTCTGCATGACGTTCAACGCTTTGTAACCCCCCTGACTCGGCCTCGTTGTCCGATGCTATAGAGACTGAGTAAGCGTTGTATTATACCTCGGGCAGAATAGTCTGGAATTGGGTAGAGTGGGGTGGAGGCACGTGGAAAAGAGTAGAAAGGGGTAGAACGTTCTGGAGTCCCCGACCGTTCTGTGGTCAATTCTTGCTTGATCGGGTAACTTCTACCGGTATGAGCGACCACAAGGCTTTCCGTCTGGCTTGATAATCATGCATGTGCAGCTGAGGCTGACCAGATTATTAACCATGGAGGTGATGACTAAAGTATTCTCCAATCCCCATCGAGGCGATAGCCCTGAATATTATATGACTTCTGAAGATCGAGAGCAGTGTACATTGTCTAAGTAGGTCTATCTTCGGACAACTCGTAATCATAAGCAGCATCAACTCCACCCGTAGGATCGCGTCTACGTCCAATCCTTCCTCTACCCAACATCCCGACTAATCCAGCCGTACGAATTTTGACCCAGCTCAGACCCGCCTCCAGGGCGTATTCCAGCCCATTGCCCCTGACGCCGTCTACATCCTCTTGTTCGTGCCAATTCTCGCCCCAGCCATTCCACGATGATTGTGAATCCTGCCGTGTATGTCCTGGAGCTTTAGGCTGAGATGAACGATTGTGATGCGTAAAGGCTTCATGTCGAAGGACGTCTTTGACAGTGACTAGCCCGACGAGGTGGCCTTCTTGGCTTACTAGAATCACACGGGGTCTAAGAGTCAGTCATCGTACAGCAAGAAACGCATTCGACCTTACCCCATACGCCTGAAAAGCTGCATCACGATCTCAAGTGGCATTTTCGGCGAGACACTGAGCGCAGTCTGCCAGTCAGCCCTTCGTTTAGGAAAAAAAGTCGCATGATGCCAATTTACCTCATCGACATATTGCCCAAAGTCGACTTCATAGACTTCTGATGCACTGGGTCTAGATTGATCCAGATTGGGTGATCGACCGGCGTGTCGCCCGGGAATGACGATATCGGGCGCAGACAAGCGACTAGTACTAGCGTCACCTGGCAGAGAGTGAAATGTACAGGTAGCATCAGGCGAGAGATGCCGCGTACGCATTGCCTTGTCTGATCCTGTCAGCGTATGCACGAGATACCTTGCAAGAACCGACTGACCTAGGGCATAACGTAGTTCTGCCTTGTTGACGAAGCCTACTATCGTGCGATCTTCCTCGCCGCGGACCACAGGGAATCCTTGATAGCTCGTACTCTGAACAATCTCGCCTACTTGTTAGCTCTGGCCATTTAATCTCTCATAAACGTCATACTGATTTCCTGCAATGGCATACCGGATGCCTTCATGTACGTGAGATCCTTTTTCATGACATGGGCGACTACTCATTAGCTAATCTCACCCTCTCTACACCCGACTCACTTGGCTCGAAAGAAGCATCATGGTCTGCCTCCTTGTCTTCTTTCTCCAGGAATGGGAAACCATTGAATCGAATCACCTCATCTGCCATCCCACCTCCTCCAATCTGATCGCTTACAGCCTTGGTCACCAAGATCGTGATCTACTATTAGCTCTACCAAGGACCCCACAAGGATTGGCCTACCATCACCGGAAGCAGGTAATTCAGGGCACCAGTCAGTTCAAACATGATGACCACCACCGTGACCGTCAACCGAGTAACACCGCTATGCGATCAGCTGTCATTCTCGTCACCGTGATCTTCATTGTTTACCTCAGAGCAGCAGCAGCCCCCAAATAGGCATACGTTCCAGGAGTGATACAAGGTGCATCAGGCTGACATGCAGCGAACCACGGGGCATCGGGAGCCGAGCTATCATCAGCCTTCCTCTGACAAGTCCAGAGGGTGGACTTACGCATGCAAAGCCTTGACGACGATCCCAATCATCCTTCCGAAACAAGCTCCGACAGCCATGGAGGGCACAAAAATACCACAAGGGACTTTACAACCGTATGAAATGATGATAAATCCTATACGGATGATTGTGGCTAGTAGTAGTGAATTGACCATTTTCCATTGTTCTGATGACCTGTCATTAGCTTCGATCACACCTTATATGTCAGTCAACTCACTGACAAAGACCGTTATGATCACCTCCGCCCTCGCATTCTCTGAATAGCAGTGACATCATCTCGGTCATGTCTATTCGCAAGAAGCGGTTGAGGTAGCCGATGATGGCCGAGATGGTAGCTAGCGTGACCGCCTCCGCAACACCATGAGCCGCAAGGTTTTTACGTCGGAAAGCGGCCATCTGAAGATTAAATTTGATCACCAGAGCTCCATAGAGACCCTACACATTAGTCTAGGACATGAAAGAGATGTCGACATACACCAAAGATTCCAATGAGAACAAACGCGGGGAGCTCAAAGTAATGCCAGTCTCTGTCGTAGGAGACTTGGAATAGGACGAGCTTGCCAGTACGGAATGGGTCCATTGACTACACGTCAGCGTCATCGGGACAAGGGACAGTGAAGCTTACAGCTAGGGTGAACGTTGCAACCAGCGCACAGATGAAGCTATGCCACATTGTCCTAGCTGAGAAGGTCTGATTCATTTCCTGGAGTGTCAGCTTCTTACCGGCACATATGGTATAGGCATGCATACCTCAATGGCAAACAGGACACCGCCGATGGGCGATCCGAAAGCGACAGCAACTCCCGCTGCACTTGACGCCGTGACGATTTCTCGCATCTTCGCTGACCATCAGCCTGGTAACAGCTGCGTGGAGAACAGGACATACAGTGACTCTGGTCGTATCGCCTGAACTGTCTCGCGACGACATTCCCAAAACTACACGCAACGTGCACCGACGGTCCTTCCTTCCCCACCGAAAGCCCTGATCCGATGGCGAGGGGCTAGACTTTAGCTCTTTCTCAATATCGACGAGATTCTAGCTTACCAGGGTGAGACCCTTGAGGAAAAACGTCTCAACATCCAAGAAACCCTTGATGATAAATCCACCTAGAATGCATTTGATCTCGGAGATACCGGAACCAGCCGCATAAGGAGCGAAAGCTCGAACTAGGAAAGCCGCCGAGAATGAGAACATGCCCTGTAAATCAGCTTGAGATTTTCACGAAGTTTACTAACTCACCGCAAAGATGATGTAGAAGAGATATCGGAATGGCTCAATGCCTCCCCAATTCCGCCATTCTGCACACCCCTCTCCTTCATCTGATACTTCCAGACAGCAGAATTTCTGAGACAACCACCAGCCAGTAGTACAGTATCCCATCTTTAGGTCGGATAGCCAGACCGTCATGATTGATATCAGAGCTGCACTGAGGCCGATTCCGACACCTACTGATTAGTCTCGCCTATCAAAAACGACTTGAACTTACCGACTAAGGATAGAACGACCCAAGATTCCCCTTCTTCAAGTACCTGACTGATCAAACGCCAGATATACCCGAAAAACCCATCCATTCGATCCAGTCTTGCAAATATCGGATTACGCCTCATTGGACCTTTTGCTCGTATATTACGTTCATGCAGACTATCCTGTATCCAATCTAGAAGCAGCTTCAGCGCATAGCAAGTGGTCTGACTAGATAAGGCGTACCGACAGTTGTAAAGTCCTCATAACGCCTGACTGCATTCAACTCCTCTTCCTCCTTTTCTTCTAGTCCTTCACCGGTTTCGGCCATGGCAGAGGACTGGCCATTCAATAACGGATCATCAGACTCCCCATAGTCTTTCGGCGGATAGGACATGTTTGGGCGGTCCTGTATCGCGCCTGATGAACCGGGGCGAGGTATGTATTCAACAGTGAACATGTAAAGTGGAGGGGAAACACGCGCTGGACATTAGGCGTGCTAGAAATAGGAACTTACCATTAACTGTGTGTCCTCGTTCTCTACTATCGTAAACATTCCGACAACATCATGGACCCAACGGCGGGCCCTTCCTCGCAGCCGCTACAGCAACGTGGAGGGTCGAATACGTCTCTGGATGTCGGGAGTAGACCTGGCAGTCCGGTCGCAAATGGAGACTCGGCAGCCGGGTTCAAGGGCAAAGGCAAAGAGATCGATTGGTGAGTCTTCTTGAAAAGCGCACTGTATCACACCCCGTCACCCTGAGCGAGAGCAGCTAGAATAGGAACAATAGCTGGACTTGCCTACTCTGGCACCTGATGAATCAATCGTGTCGTGGATGACAAGTCTCTGAGCTGACGTATCAGGGATGCAGTACGACTTGTCAACCTTGGCTCTGTGCCCAGCACAGGTCCTTCGACTGGAGCCTCGTCGTCTAGCACGCATTTTCTCGGACTATCGCCAGTACCTTCACCATCCCACCAGAACTCAATCATCACAGTAGACCAAATCCCAGCTCGTCGTCGTATATCCAAAGACAGCGACTCTTCGAATCTCGATTTCGCCAGTTCAACTACATTGCCAATGGGTAGACCACTCCCCGATCCCACAACATCACAACCTCCAGCCAAGAAGTTCCGTCCCTTAGGACCGACGCCACTTCCACCCGGCCCACCTACGATACAGCATCTGAGGATCTTGCTGGAACCAGAACATGTTGATACGAACAGACCTAAGCAGTTCTTTGACTATCTACGTAAACGTGATAATCAACCTCCTAGGCTTGAGCTGTCGCCTGCAGAAATCAAGGAAATGTTGGATAAAATGAAGAGGGTCAATGAGATCTGGTTGAGGACGATGGGGGAAGATGAGGGTTGTGTGGCGTGTATTGCTGGTTGGTTGGGGGAGTTCATAAGCAGTAAGAACCCGAGACTGTACGAGGGGATCGTCAGTCCTGCTATCTGGGTAGGTCTATCTCCACTCCCAACCTTCCACTTTGTCCCACACCCCATCTCTTGAGCACACCTCTTGGCGCGAGGAATCGCAGTCACCCTAATCGCCATGAGTCACGACGAAATCTGAGCCTCTCTCGACGAGACCTGTCAATGCCCTGCTGTCCAGTGGATAGTGGTGCGTTTGCTAATCATGTTGCACTACCACAACGGTCATTGATTTCTGTCATGTGTCGGGTTTGTGGGCGGATCATGTGGCCGTTGGCCGGGACTGACTGACTACATTCCGTACTCTATACTGCTCGATGGAATACTATCATGCCCCAATGCAGAATATCAACTGATTCAAAAAGGTCATTCTGAAGGCCAAGCCTCCACTCAAAGTGTTGAAGTCAAAACGTGTCGGTACATTGGCTCAGCAATGTCTCGAAATCGCGAAAAGGCAGAGTGAGTCATGCTGTTTTTATTTCTCCCCACCTCATTCTCGCCGACGAGAATCGTGTATTGGAAGGGAGCTGACGGTAGATCTCCCAAAGAAGGATGACATAGAAAAGGTTGTACAGCATTTGGAACAATTGCTGGCATTGGCCAAGAAGAATGCTAGTTCGAACTCCACTTCCGCCCCATCCTCTGGCAACGCAACAGCAGCATCATCCTCTTCGGTTGCAGCTGGACCCTTTGCTCCATCCGGATCTCAGCCCAGCTTTGGACGGACGACTTCAGACCGTACATTACCTGTTAGACCAGCTCCTTCCGCAGCATCGTCCTCGACGTCAATGCCCGCTATGGGTACCAACCCAATCGCGAGTGGTGTCGATCTCAGCAAGCTCCTCGCAAGCGTCATGCCTATAGTCAATAACATGAAGCCCAAGGCAGAAGCGACGAGCGGTCCCTCCCAGCGTCCTCCACCTCCTTTCATGGTGAGGCCAAAAATCGAGCCTGGAGTATCTCAATTCGGTTCCGATCCGTCGCGTGCTCAGGCGCCAAGTGCTGGGCCATCAACGGGATTCAGGCCCGCACCAGGGCCGACTCCTATGGTAGTCAAGCGTGAACCTGGTCTTCTGCCGCCAAATGCCGCAAATACGAATACAAACCAAGCTCGAGGAAGCTATCCCGGGCCTTCATCTGCAACGCTGCCTCATGCTGGATTTGCCTCCAGCGACGGGAACCCATCATATCCAGGAGTAAACAATCGATGGTCTTCGGTAGCTACCCCCGCTGGAGTCAATCGCCCATTCGATGGCAAGAAGAAACCCAATTGGCGTAACCATATCATCAGATACCGGGATGAAGCGTTGGCAGAGGCAAGATTCTTTGTACAGGATGAAGGCGAAGAGGAGTGGGATCCATACTGGTGGAAATATGTATGCTTGAACCACTTGACCTTACAGAAGGAGCTGATTCCGTAGGGCAAACTGGGAGAATCCGGTCAGTCTGGTGGGAATCTGGACAGGGACGAAGGTCGTACGATGAAACATCTTCATGGACATGAACCTGCTATTGAATGGTATGATCCACCTGGTGAGTCTACACACGACCGATCCTGATGTAGTCAGCTAACAACAAGTCTACGACACACAAGCGACAACAGTACAACCAGTCTACACTGCCGAGTGTCAAGATCAGGATCAAAGAGAGAGACCGATCCTGGGCGCAAACTACCGGACTCAAGCCGCTATACCTCCCTGTCCAGACGAGTCCAATGTACGAAATGTTCAATTAGGCTACGGTACATTGTACATTCCCGAAGTACCTCGCGCATATATTCCGCGTCCTCAACCGCTGCCACCTCAGATGGCTATGTATCAGCCTCAACCTCAACGTCCACCGCTACCGCCTCAGCCCGCTCAGGGATATGGGAATGCCTATCGCCCACGCGAGGCACCGACACAAAGTCATCCTGTACCCACTGCTACCTCATCGTCGTTCAGACCCAGAAACCCTCCACCCCCGGCGCAGGGATCAAGCGGTATGTCATCAGCGTATCGGCCACGGGATCGTGGCGCCTCCGCACCAGCCCAGGTTGCCAAACAGGAGCCGGTCGATCCACCAGTTCGACGAGCAACAACTCCAGGCCCAGGTGGTAATGTAATAATAAAATCATGGGAATCGGATAGCAACAATCCCGCCCCGGCCCTCGATCTACAAGGTACCATCCGGTATTGGCGAAGAGAGATGAGGCCTAGAAGATCGGCTTTATTGAATCCATTATCAGCGCAGCAGATTGCTCACAATCTCGAAGCTGTGAACAACGCCCCGCCGTTCGATTACGCCATGTGTCAGCTGGCGGGTGAAGGGGATGAGGAAGCTGAGTGGAAACCTGGTCCCGCATTTCAGGGATAGAGGCAGCCGACAGTACTAGTTCATGTGGTAATGAAGAGCTGAGCGAAGTCATCCAACATCATGCATACCAGTCCATCAATACAATCTGCATTCCTGTACAATCCTTGTGCCCCTAAATATCGGTAAAGCCGAGATCAAGCGAGAGTGCCCTATCATGGTAAGCAAGTATCCTTGTTTGCAGCGTAATGCTCACCATCGGGTCCCAAGGTTTCAAAACGGTTGGATGACCGTCATCTAATACCTTTGTCCACCTCTTGTCCGTGATACTCCTGGGGACTACAACCTGGTATACAAACTCCCTAAACCAATCCGCAGTCATCATGAACCATCCCGCCTCACCAGCAGCGTCAGACCAAGAGTTCTCAATCTTGTACCTGACCGGTCTACCCTTCCCATCTAGGTGAACAGCAGTAATGACCATTGCATGAGTCATGCTGCTCTCCCCTGTTCGTAGTCGTTGGGCTTTGTCCATGTTTAAATCATATCCAAATGCAAGCTTGTAGTTGTACATCTCCGTGTCCCAGATTCCTTTGGTCCTTTCAGAGTATTTACCGGAATCACAACCGAAGAATAGGGGAGTGTTGGCTCTGATACCTGCGATGACTGCATCTTCCAAGGCTTCGGACGTGACGTTGACATCTACCAGTCAGCATTGTCGACAATACTGGAAGCGGACCTACATTGCACAGGTCGACCACCAACGACATTTCCAAGGCGCTCGACCGTGTAAAGACTCTCGTACTTGTTTCTTGGATCATTGATGAGACTGAACGAGTCCTTGGGATCCATGTTCTTCCTCTTGCAGAATTGATCATAAAACTCCCTTGGCGTTCCTTCCCAGGAATGATACTTGTTGTCCTTATCATAATATTCCCATAAAAATGATTCAGAAGGTCTTGGTGGTGACCCAAGAGCGATAGAAACGGTATTGAAGATCTCCTTCATGTATATCGACTTGAGCTCCTTTGCCCGGGAGGGCTTGGATCGAAGCTGGAGCGAGTATTCACGAAGTTTGGCGGTGAGTATCTGATCAAGTTTCGCCGACGCCATAGAAGAGAAGGAGTCGGGGAAGATCTTGTAGGGGACGATACCGTACTTCTCTGAATCTCAGCGTTATTGCAGCGTATATCACGTACCGATGAGGTTGACAGCCATGTCCCATTGACCACCGTCGCCGACTGGGGATTGATTCATGAAGGAGATGATCCTCGAATCCTCATCTTCGTCGGCCAGATCAATCATCGTCCTATCAATCAGCTTGTACGGCATGAATGACGTACTCGAGGTAGTAGTTTGCCTTTTCTAGCTTGTCGTAGAAGAATAGGTAATTTTGAGAAAGCTGAAAGTCGCCGAGGTTCAGCTTCTCGATAACATTGTATCGCAGAACGTTGGCTATTATCAGCTCTGTCTAAGACTTCGGTGGATGACATACTGGTGGCAAACAGCCAGCATCTTCCGCTGCTATACTGGTTGACCCTTGGCCCGGGATATTCTCCGTTAGGTCCCAGACCCTTGAGGTTCAGGTTGAATACCTTCTCATCATGTAATATGGTCTTTCTCGACGCAAGAGCCGTGACAGGATCTACTTGCGACAACACAAGTCGAGACAAAGCGAGTGTGGTATCCTTGCCGTTAGCATGTTGTCTCGGGATTAAGGACGATATAACGTACATCCTCGAGAGCTTTGGTCCACTTGGTGATGTTGTCCGAAGTCAACGCTTCTTCGACCTCGACCGAAGCCTTATCGGCGGCGGGCGACTGAGGCTTTTCAAAGATCATCCGCTTCTCGCTGATCACGGCTGGGGGCGCGGTCTCTGTTGCTTTGGAGTTGTTACTACCCATTATGCACTATGTAAGATGATGAGAATGGGTCGACGATGAAGAGGGTGTATGGAAGGTGAAGGAGGGATCACCTCGATAACAGTGGTATATATAACGAGCAACGCGTGACCGGTCGGTCCTTATCATCGGTCATCTCCGAGAGAGGTAGGCGTGACTACCAATGCTTGACACGCCTATGTCCCATACACAAAGTAATCCGCTTCAGACCCATTCATTGACATACCTATCAATCATGGCAGAACAGCAAGTCAACCTGACAGACCTAGATCTGAATCAGCTACAGGATGTAAAAAAGCAGCTCGACTCCGTCAGTCCCTTCGCTACACTTATTTAAGCGGGATGCTGATATAGTAGGAGCTAGAACACTTGACCGGCTCATATCAGCAGCTCAAGCAAGCTCAGGCGAAGTTCAGATCCTGTGTATCGGATATCTCGGAATTGACACCTTCCTCTAGAGGTGAGTTCTGTCGATTTCTGGGCCTGAGACTGAACTGATAGAGCAGGAAAAGAGATTCTTATACCTTTGACGAGCTCTTTATACGTTCCAGGAAGATTAACGGATGTCGAGAATGTGGTCATTGATGTTGGGACTGGATACTACGTCAAGAAGGTATGCTCTCTATCGAGACTGTTCCACAAGTTTAGCAAAGCTGAATGGGTAGAGTAAAGCGGAAGCAACGAAACACTACGGTACGAAGACCGAGTTCGTTCAGGGCAATCTCGAGACACTGCAAAAGACGATAGAGCGAAAACAGGATAACGCGCAGAGCGTGGTGCAGGTGCTCCAGATGAAGATGCAGGAACAACAACAACAAAAGGCATAGGCAGCTGCCGTTATTGAATAGCCATGTATATCATAATGTATGTACTCATTTGCGCATAACTCCCTTCGCTGGCGGTCATTCTCACGAGCGGACAGAGCCTGCCGCATAGGTCACACTACTATCCAGATCTCTTTTGGTTCGTTGGATGATCTCGAAGTAATGAGGATCCTCCTCTGGTGTGACCAGGTTATGGCGGATCAGGAAATCGACCAGAATCAGTCCGCAATTCGGTTTGAATTCTCCATTGTGCAGTGCTTCGATGACTTCGGTGAGTGGTAGAAGCTACGAGTCAGCAAACGTCACGATATGGTGAAGCATAGGACTCACTGCGAATGATTCCACTTCATCATCGTGAGGTCTCGGGCGAATATACTCTGGGCTGTTTTGAGGTGGTAGCTGTAAATCATAGGTGTATTCGAGTTCTGTTGAGTCAGCGGTATCCTGTCAAGCAAGCTATGTGTCTTACCAGGCTGTAACCATCCATCGTCGGTCATGT
>Ga0265780_10004898_pt1 | contig 17112 bp, 15 predicted proteins | sample P1T30metagenome_FD_192432 | JGI IMG/M metagenome (GOLD analysis project Ga0265780, IMG submission 192432) | Plant litter microbial communities from East Loma Ridge, Irvine, California - P1 T30 | ecosystem: Environmental > Terrestrial > Plant litter > Unclassified | place: USA: California... | reverse complement strand
ATCGGGTAACGAACAGCAGGTTATTAGCGCATCCGGCTCTTTTCGTCGTCGTTGCCCAACGTCCCTTGTCGGGCTGTTTTAACGGTCTTTTTGCCGAAAGTATAGCTGAACGATACTTTAACGCGCTGGCCGTCATTGTAACTCCGCATGGTGAAGTTCACCTGTCCGTAGTTCGATTCCTGTCGGCTCGTCATTGTCCGGAACACGTCACTTACGTCGATCCGGAGGTTCGCCTGTTTGGCCAGTAGTGATTTCGTTACGCTCATCGATACACCACCAAATCCTTTCTGCGTGAACAGCCCCGACCGGGCAGGCGACATGTACTGCGCCGTCAGTTCGTATTTCCAATCGCGGGGTAGGGAAATGATGTTCGACGACGTAGCCATCACCCACAGGCCGGTTGCCTGATACCGGCTCAACTCGTTCACAGCAGTGCTGGTATAATTACCCATGCCCATCAGCGTGGTGTTCGTCTGCCAGATTTTCGTTACGTTTTTGGCGTATGTCGCTCCTACGTAAAAATCGTTGCCGTTCCGCAGGTTATCCATCACCTGGGTGTACACTAGCGTAGCCGGATCGGCCCGTAATACGGTGGTCATCTGATCGCGGATGTACGAATAGTTGGCAAACAGATTCAGGCTGCCGAGTGAGTAAAATGCATCGAGCGTATGGGCAAAAGACGGGCGAATCAGCGGGTTTCCTTCGATGATCGTGTACGGATCGATCAGGTTGCGGTAAGGAACCAGGCTGTTCAGGCTGGGACGGCTTACTTTTCGGCTAACTGTAACACCCCACGCCCGTCCGTTCGGCAAGCTCCGGTTCAGCCCCATGCTCGGGAAGAATCCGGCGTAACGGCGGGCCAGCGCCGATTGGGTCAGGTGCTGCTCGGTACGTTCTACCCGTAGGCCACCCTGCCACGACCAGCCTTTACCAAACGACCGACTCAGGTTCGAGTAAGCGGCATAGGTATGCTCCTGGTAGAGCCCCGACTGGCTAAACGCCGGATCGAACTGGTATTGACCATTGACGAAATTGTCCTGCTGAAGCGTGTTGTTATTGCGGATGAACACATATTTCGTGCCCACATCCAGCCGCCATTTACTGCCCAGCACGGGGGTACCATAATCAAGCTGACCAATCAGGTTGCGCTGCTGATTCGGGTTCAGAATACGGAGCTGAGTCACCGGACCGTTCGCTACCTCATCCGTTCCAATTCGCTGATAGTTGATGAATTGAGATGCATCTTTATCAACGACTGACTCGGTCACGAAAACGGTCAGCTCTTTGTTTTTATTCGGTCCGAACGTTGCTTTGTAGCTTAGGTTCAGGTCATACACGCCAGCCAGATCCAGGCCCATGTTCTCGGTCCGGATGGTCGAGTCAGCAACTGGTACGGCAATAGACCGGGTCCGGGTGTCTGTGTTTTTGTTGTCCCGGCGCCAGTTGCCGTTCAGGCGCAGACTCAGTACGTGCCGGGGATCGAAGGCGTAGTCAAGGCTCAGGTTCGTCGCCAGCGAGCGGTAGGTATTCAAGGTAAGCAACCGGTTTTGCTGTGTAGCACCGGGGAAGGTGCGGTTCAGGTCCTGCGTCGAATATGACGTTGACGGAAGGGTTGCATTCAAACTACCGAACATCGTCCACTTGCCCTGCCGGTACGTCAGTGAGCCATTGGCCGACGACCGACCATATTGGCCCTGCGAGTACGTCAGCGTCGACCGACCATTGACGCCCTGCTCCCGGCTCTTCTTGGTGATAATATTGATCACTCCATCCACAGTGGCGTCGTACCGGGCTGATGGATTGGTGATGACTTCGATACGGAGAATATCTTCCGCCGAGAATGTTTGCAGAAAACTGGACAGGCTGCCCTGCCCCATCTGCCGTCCATCGACCAGCAGCAGGACGTTGGATTTATTGCCGATACTAATCGCTCCGCCGTCGTAGCGAACGCGGGGAATGTACCGGAGCAGATCCTCTGCCTTGTTACCCCGCGTAATAACGCTGCCTTCTACGTTGAGAACGAGCCGGTCGGCCTGCTGGCTAACCAGTGATTGCTGCGCTTTTACGGTAACTTCAGACAAATTGCGAGCGCTGGCGTCTACTGTCAACACACCCAGATCAACGGCTGGCGTCTCGGTAGTTAACGTAATAACGGGCGAGTAGCGGTCGCTGTACCCAACGGCACTGATCCGGGTGCGGTACGTTCCTGACGCCAGTTTGTCCATTATAAAACGCCCGGTCTCGTCCGTAATCGCTCCTTTAACGATCGATGAGTCAGCAGAGCGCAGCAGGGCTACGCTGGCGTACAGAATGGGTTGATTGGCGGTATCCGTAACCCGGCCGGTTAGCTGGTGCTGGGCTAGCGCTGGTAGTGAGAAGAGGAGAAGGAAGAAGGCAAGACATGCGTTCATGGGGTGATTTGCGTTATGTGATTGATGATGCAAACCTAGCCCTGGCCCGTCGGCAGCCCCAGTTAATTCGGTGAACCCACCGTTCTTTTCGATCAAACCTCCCCGCTCATGTTCATCGAAAAAATTGATGCTTTGGTCGAAAAATGAATCATAAATCCGGGAAACACTCGATGTTTGACCCATGAAATTTCCGGCAATTCAACTACCCTTTCTCACCACCTCAGCCCGTCGGGTACTAGCGCACGCCATTGTTATCCTCGCCTTATACCTATTGGTGAGCGCCGATGGCCTGTCGGTAAGTTTGACTTACCGCTACGGTGCTTCCGGGCAGTGGCTCATGTACGGGCAGGTTCTGTTGCAGCTGGGTATTTACTATGGCTGGGGGTACTGGCTTTTCCCCCGTTTTCTGTATCGGTTCAGGCCGCTTCCCCTGCTTGCCCTCATTCTCCTTACGTACACCGGCGTTTATCTGGCCAACTACGCTGGCTTCAGCTGGCTTCATCAGACCGCCGGCTTCCCCAACAATGGCCTTCTGTCGCTACCCCTCTCCAAAACCTGGTCGAATCTATCGCTTATGTGGCACCGGATGGAGCAGCACGGGCCGCTGGGTCTTTTCACCAACGCTTCCTTATTCGGCTGGAACTTCCTGCTGTCGTTCACTTATCCTTCGCTGCTCCTGGCCTTTAAAGCGCTATACGACAACATGGCCTCACAGATCAGCAACGCTCAACTCAAACAGCAAAATATGCAGCTCGAACTCAACTACCTGAAAAGCCAGATCAACCCGCATTTCTTGTTTAACGTGCTCAACAGCGTGTACGCCCTGACGGAAGAGGATTGTCCACCAGCCGCCCAACTGGTCCATCAGCTGTCCGGTCTGATGCAGTATACCCTGTACGAAACCGCCGAGCCCACCGTCCCGCTGCAAAAGGAGCTTCAGTTCATCCGGGATTATATCGCCCTCGAAAAGACCCGGACGGGCAAACGCGTCGATCTTCAAGTCTCGCTTCCCGAAACCGTCAACGACAACATCCACATCGTTCCTTTTGTGTTGATTCCCTTCGTGGAGAACGCCTTCAAGCACGGCGTTCAACGTAGCGCGCGTAAGTCCTGGATCAAGTTGGCCGTAGTGGTCGATGGCGCTGGCCTGCAACTGACCATCAGTAACAGCAAACCCGCCACACCACAAGCTGGCATCGGCGGACTGGGGCTGGCCAACGTCCGGAAGCGGCTGGATTTGTTGTACCCAGGTCATGTTCTTCAGCTAGTGAACGAACCAGACCAGTACCGCGTCGACCTAACGTTGCCGTTTGTGGCTTAGTCGACTTTACGCGTACTACTCCGAAAAGTAACAGCATATTTCGCTCCTACAAATTCGGGTGCTTGTCAAACCAGGGGCGGGCTTGTTCCAGCTGGCTGGCCAGTCGGAAGAGCGTGGCTTCGTCGCCGAGTTTAGCCGCGAACATGACGCCGATTGGCAGTCCATCGGGCGACCAGTGCAGGGGTACCGACATGGAAGGTTGGCCAGTCATGTTGGTGATGACCGTGAACGAAATGTAACCCAGCGACCGCTCGGCCAGTTCGTCCACCATCTTGCTGCCATTCAGGTATTTCAGACCGCCCACCGTATCGACCAGTTTGAGCAGACGCTGCTCCGAAGCCGAGTTCTGGAACGTACCGATGGCGATGGGTGGATGTGGAAGCGTAGGGGTCAGAAATACGTCGTAGGTTTCGTGCAACTGACCCATGCTGCGATTGAGCGAGTTCCACCGGCGCTTCTGAAAGGCAAGATCCGTTGCCGAGAAACCTTCGGCCAGTCGGGCCTGCGCCCAGGTGTTCAGCTCAACGTCGTCGCGACGGGCGGGGCGGCCGAGGTAATGGCCCAGTTCGCGTAACGTAGCGGCTGTTTCGCTCAGAACATTCAGGAAGAAGGCTTCGGTGACAATCGTTTTCTCGTACGGCAGCGGGATTTCGTCGACCGTATGGCCCAGACTTTCGAGCAGTTTCACCGTTTCCAGCACGGCTTTCACGCATTCGGCGTCCGTCGTCTGCGACGGCATCAGCGACTGGGTCGAGAACGCCACGCGCAGCTTACCCGGCTCCCGCCCTACTTCCTCGGCGAACGGCCGCTCGTGTGGGGCAATGCCATACGGATCGCCAGCCAGTGGACCAGCCGTAGCATCCAGCAGTCTGGCGCTGTCGCGAACGCTACGGGTAACGGCATGCCCCGCGACCGCACCGTTCCAGAGTTCGCCGAAACGCGGGCCTAACGTAACACGCGCCCGCGACGGTTTCAGGCCAAACAATCCGCAGCACGAGGCCGGAATCCGGATGGAGCCGCCCCCGTCCGACGCCGTAGCCGCCGGAACGATACCAGCCGCAACGGCAGCCGCCGAACCGCCACTCGACCCACCTGGCGAATGGGTCAGCTTCCAGGGGTTACGCGCCGGACCGTAGAGTTTGGATTCCGTGTAGGGTGTCAGGCCAAACTCGGGGGTATTTGTCTTGCCAAAAAAAACCAGCCCAGCCGCTTTGAGCCGCCTGACGACCTCACTATCTGTCGGCGATACGTAGTGCTGAAAACCCCGGCTACCCGATTTCATGGGCGTTCCAGCCCACTCAAATTCCAGGTCTTTAAGCAGAAACGGCACCCCGCGAAACGGTCCCGCGTCGGGTAGCTGGGCAACCATAGCGCGGCCCTGCTCGTAGAGGGGCGTCACGATGGCGTTGAGCTGCGGATTGACGGCTTCAGCGCGAACAATGGCCGTTTCCAGCAATTCGGCGGGTGTTACGTCGCCCGAACGGACCAGGTCGGCCAGCGCCGTAGCATCACGCGATACGTAGTCAGCGAAGGACAGTGTAGTGGATGAGGTCTGCATACGGCGAAGAAGTGAGCGCCCCTATAAATTACTGCGGAGCTTCGGCTACCGCAATTTTCGAATCGGCCGTACCGTAGTACAAAAACCATTTTCCTTTAAACGGTACCATACCCTCCAGGAAGCAGACCTGATTTACCTGCCCCTGAATTTCGTAAGGCTGGTCGGGCCGGATGAAATAACTCTCCGTGCGATCAGTCAGCCGGGTTGGGTCTTTTACGTCAAAAAGCAGCTGACCACCCGTATACGCACCTTTTGGCAAAGTTGGATCGCCGTTTTGGTCCGCGTTCATGCCATTGTAAATCAAGAGAATCCCGGCGCGGGTCACCATAGCAAAGGGTCCGGGTTCGATCAGGCGGGAATCGTGCTTACCCTTGCGCGACTCAGCAGCGGCCAGCGGTTTCCCTTTTTTATCTTCCAGGGGCGTCCAGTGGATCAGATCCGTCGACGTAGCCATGTACAATTGCGCCTGATCGCCCCAGTACATCCAGTACTTACCGTTTATCTTGTGTGCCACCAGCTTTTTGCCCACCCAGTTGCAGACAATAGCACCCGATTTCGACCAGCTGTTCCGGTATTTACCATTGTCATACTGATCGAAGGCGATTCCGTGTTTTGTCCAGTCCGTCAGGTTCTTCGACGTAGCCACACAAAGCCGCGCCTTATCGCCGTCATAGGCCGTGTAGGTCATTACGTACACGCCATTCGGACTTTCGACCACGCGCGGATCTTCGCAGCCCCCCTCCCATTCGTAGGTCTTCATATTGTCGTTGGCCGGGTAGAAAACGGGTTTTGGCATCCGTTTGAAATGGACGCCATCGTCGCTGACGGCCAGGCCCAGCCGCGACGTACCGGCGTGTTTACCCACCGTATCCTCGGCCCGGTAAATCATGTACACCTTTCCGTTACGCACCACCGCAGCCGGATTGAAAACATCTTTTTCCTCCCAGCGAACGGTGTCTTTGCGGATGGGGCAGAAAAAGGTGGTGTTCGCCTTGGCGTCCAAGATTGGGTTGTCGGCGATCTGCTTCCTGAACGGCCCGATCATCCACGGTTTTTCGGGAGCTAGCTGCGCCTGGACTGGCAACAGGCTCGTGACAACAAGCAGAAGTATATACGAAATGGTAAGGCTACGCATTGATGGAATGAATTAGCAGGTTTTTATGAGTAAATAGGCCAAACCCGGTTTTCTACCCGATTATTTCGCCACTACGTCTTTACCGGCTTTCTCCGGCGACACCAGCCCTTCGTGCGGCAGTCTGGTAGGTCGACTCTCAAACCACTGCAACCTTTGCCGACGCCCGTCTTCGTTGTCCAGTTCCAGCAGTCGGATGCCACCGGGCTGGTCGGGCGCGGGTTCTTCGTACACGACCTGCAACCCTACCCAGGCCAGGTAGCTGTTCAGGGTTATTTCGAGCGGCTGATTGCCAAAAATGCAATGATCGTAGTACCAGTCCAACGATTCACCCGCCACGGTTTCGGTAACCGCCTGGTAGTCCGCCAGCGTGTAGCCCACGAATGGTTTGCCGTACTGCTCCCACATCTGCCGCATAACGTCGTCCAGCGAACGGGCGTGATTGGTTAGTTGCCGAATATGCAAATCCAGAATCATCGCGGCAATGGCGCCCTTGTGATACACCGATACTTTCCGATCGGGGACGCCCTTCTCGTAGCCGTCGAGCCACAAATCCCAGGACGACTCCACCAGCGATTGAAACGCCCGGCCGTTACTCTCGAAATGGCGTTTGAACAGCACCTGTAGCTCTTTCAAGTAAGCCGCATCGTCAAAAACGCCCGACTGCCGCAGCATCAGATCGCCGTAGTAAGTCGTAACACCCTCGGCCACAAAGCAGGTCGGGAAGTAGTTTTCCTTTGTAAAATCGTAGGGCAGCAGCTCCGCCGGCCGGATGCGGATAATGTTCCAGGCGTGAAATAACTCGTGCGACGCGACGCCCAGCAAGTCCTGGTACAACCCCTCGCCCTCGTCGTTTGGCCCCAGAATCAGCATGGTCGAGTTGCGGTGCTCGACGCCGTGGTAGTAGGCTACCGGCAGGATAATGGTCAGGAAATGATAGTCTCGTTCGGGAAACTCGCCGAAGAGAGCCAGCTGTTTTTCAGAGAAGCGGATAAAATCCTGAATGATCCGGTCGGCGTCAAATGTGGGATCGCCGTTGGTGCGTCTCCCGCCCTGAATCCAGACATGAAAGAGCGTATCGCCAACCGTGTAGTCAACGTGCTGCATGGCCGGGGCGGCCATCAGCGGACAATCGACCAGCTCGTAAAAATCACGGGCCTGCCAGGTGCGGGTATTCACCTGCTCCAGCCCGCAGGCCACCGGCCAGGTATCCGGAATGGCTAATTCAAGCGTACAGGGATCGTCGATTCGGCCTTCTGCATACAGGCAGAGATTAACCGGATTGACGTATAGTAACGTATCGCTGATAAAACTACTGCCCGCGTTGAGCAGATTCGGCGTGGGCAGCAGGGCATAATAGTTATACAGGACGGTCAGCTCCGTGGCACCCCCCATCTCCACCAGCCAGCGATCTTTAGTTGTTTTCCAGAACGGCAGTGGTCTTCCCGCCCCATCGACCACCGAAAACCGCTGAATATTTTTGGCAAAGTGCTGGAGTTCATACCGCCCCGGCCGCCAGGCAGGTAACTGCAACTCAATGGTCGGGGTGGTAATATTGGTCAACTGAGCCTCAACGGCGATATAATGTGGGGCACTGATACGGTCGGCAGACAGGCGATAATGCATAGGAATCGGTTCTCTTTCGGATACAAACGTAACGGCTTACGCTCAAAATCGTTTTTCTTAAAAACGGGGCTTGATAAAATGTCCTTATTGGTCTATCTTTGCGGACTCATTTGGAAAACAAGGAGTTTAGGAACTATATATCATGAAAAGAACGTACCAACCATCGAACCGGAAGCGGAAAAACAAGCACGGCTTCCGCGAGCGGATGTCAACCGCTAATGGCCGCCAGGTGCTGGCCCGTCGTCGCGCAAAAGGTCGCCACAAACTGACCGTTTCGGACGAGAAAAAAGGCGAGCGTTTCAAACTGTAGTAACCGGTACGTGCCGGTTTCGTTTCCGGCTTACCCGTTATTTCCTATTGATTACGTTTCCATGCAGCAAACCTTCACCAAAACCGAGCGGCTTTGCAGCAAGAAAGTACTGGGAGAGTTATTTAAGAAAGGTAGTACGTCCGGCCCCCATGCGACCGTCCAGACGTTCTACCTTTTTCCGTTTCGGGTACTCTACCGCCCCCACCCAGCCGACGTCCTTCCCGCCGGAAATCTCCTCCCGGCTATTGTCATTACGGTCTCGAAACGGAACTTCAAACGCGCCGTCGACCGTAACCTTGTCCGCCGTCGTATCCGCGAAGCGTATCGCCTAAATAAACACCTCTTTACGGCCGATAAGGTACCACCGGCTAACATTGCCTTTTTATATACCGCAAAGCAGATAATTTCGTTTGATGAGATAGAAAAAGGCATGAAATTAGCCTTAAGAAAACTATAAGCCCCGGCTACGCTCATGCGCTCCCCCAAACGATTTTCGCTTCTGGCTTCTGCCGTTCTCGTAGCAGGCGGCATTGGCTTTTTCTCCTTTAAAACCGACGATCGCTTTTTCGAGATCGCCAGGAACCTGGACATTTACGCGACGCTCTTCAAAGAGCTGAATCAGTACTACGTCGACGAGGTCAATCCGAACCGGATGGTCAAGACCAGCATCGACGCCATGCTGAAAGCTCTCGACCCGTACACCAACTTCTACGCCGAAGACGACATTGAGGATTACATGACCATGACCACCGGCCGCTACAACGGCATCGGGGCACTCGTCGGTCAGCGGCAGAACAGGAACATCGTGCTGATGATTTACGAAGGCACGCCCGCCGAGAAATCCGGTCTGCAGATTGGCGACGAAATTCTGAAAATTGACGGCGTCGACATCAAAACCCGCAAGGAGCGCGATGGTAGTGTCGATACGGGTAAACTACTGAAAGGGCAGAACGGTACGGCCGTTAAGCTGACGGTTAAACGCTTTGGCCAGACCTCACCCGTCGACATCAGCGTCAACCGCGACGTCGTGAAGATGACCAACGTACCGTATTACGGCATGGTATCGGAGGATGTCGGCTACATCGATCTGAAAGATTTTACCGCTACGGCCTCGCGTGAGGTGCGGACCGCGTTTCAGGAGTTGAAGGGCAAAGGGATGAAAAAACTCATCCTCGACGTGCGCGAAAATCCGGGTGGGCTCCTGAACATGGCCATCGACATTTCGAACACGTTCATCCCGAAAGATTCAGAAGTCGTTACAACTAAGGGCAAGGTGACGGAGTGGAACAAGACGTACACAGCGCTGAACGCTCCGCTTGACCTGGAAATTCCAATCATTGTTCTGACGAACAGCCGGAGTGCATCGGCCGCGGAGATTGTCTCGGGCGTAATTCAGGATTACGACCGGGGGGTGCTGGTTGGGCAGCGGACGTACGGTAAAGGGTTGGTACAGGCCACCCGTGAGCTGTCATTCAATACGAAACTCAAGATTACAACCGCCAAGTACTACATCCCCAGTGGACGTTGTATTCAGGCCATCGACTACAGCCACAGAAACCCCGACGGCAGCGTGGGTAAGATTCCGGATTCGCTGAAAACAGCGTTTAAAACCAAAGCCGGTCGCGTGGTGTATGACGGTGGTGGTGTGCTTCCTGACGTAGTAGTCGACGCGCAAACCCCGACGCCTATTGCGCTCAGCCTGACCAACAAAGGCCTGATTTTCGACTACGCGATCAAGTATCACCACGACCACCCGACGATCAAACCTGCTCGCGAGTTTCACCTGACCGACGCCGAGTACGCTGATTTCGTGAAGTGGACGGCCGACAAGGAATACGATTACACAACGCAGGTCGAGAAAGATCTGGGTACGCTGGAAGCTTCGGCCAAGAAAGAAAAATACTTCGATCTGATTCAGGACCAGCTAAAGGCCCTGAAAACCAAAGTGTCGCACAGCAAAGATGCCGACATGATGACCTTCAAACCGGAAGTGCGCGCCCTGCTGGAACAGGAAATTGCGGGTCATTACTTCCTGCAGAAAGGCATCAAAGAAGCCTCGTTTGCCACCGACCCCGAAATGAAAGCCGCCCTCGACCTCTTCAAAGATATGGGCCGGTATAACACGATTTTGAAGAAGAAATAATTTTCAGCGGGAGGAAGGAGGGGGAGAAAGGTGTTGTCTTCCACCCCCTCCTCCTTTCTTCATTTCCTCTATGCTGCTTCTCTCCCTTGATACGTCAACGGCTGCCTGTTCGGTAGCGCTACACCAGGACGGTGCGCTGCTGGGCTGCTACGAACTCTTTACGGAACGCACGTCGGCGGCTATGCTAACGACGCTGATTGACGACGTAGTGAAACAGGCGGGTTTTGCCCTCAACCAGATCGACGCGATTGCTGTCGCTAAGGGGCCGGGTTCGTACACCGGCTTGCGGATCGGTGTGTCGACGGCAAAAGGACTTTGCTTTGCCCTGGATAAACCCATGCTGGCGGTCAATACACTGGCGGCTATGGCGGCTCAGGTGCAGGCGTTTTACCCAGCCAGCTACGTACTGTGCCCTATGATCGACGCCAGGCGGATGGAAGTGTACTGCGCTTTCTATGGCGTTGATGGTCGAGGGATTCGCGCGACGTCGGCGGAGATTATTGATGAGCAATCCTTCAGCGACGAGCTGGCGCGGGGACCGGTTGTGTTTTTCGGTGATGGAGCCGCGAAGTGCCAGCCCATGCTGGGTAATAATCCGAATGCGATCTTCCTCGACAAATTAATTGTGCCCTCGGCCTGGACGATTGGTGCGCTGGCTACTCCGCTTTACGCCCAGGGACAATTCGAGAACATGGCCACCTTCGAGCCGTTCTACCTCAAAGAGTTTATGACGACGATTCCCAAAAAACCGCTGGCGATACAAACACAAGAGTAGACCCGGTTTCAGCTCATCAATCAGAACCAATTGCGGGAATCTGCCCTTTTTCTGCGTACTTCGCCCCGAAAACCGTCTTTTCTCCCGTGCAGATTATTGTTGACATTGGCAATACCGATGCCGTTTTCGGCCTTTATGACCAGACCGCCTGGCGTTACGTCTGGCGAACGCCTGCCCGACGCGAGGAAAGTCCGGAGTCGTACGAAAAACGGCTGCGGCTATGGTTGCTGGAAGCAGACATAGCGCTAAGCGGCATTCAATCGACCGTACTGAGCAGCGTTGTCCCCGATCTGACGCCCACCATGCGGGCCATGCTGACGGAATTATTTGGTTTTACACCCATCGTTGTCGGGCCGGGTGTGTATCCTCTGCTACCGATTGAAATATTACGGCCCCACGAAATTGGCAGCGATCTGGTGGCCAATGCGCTGGCGGCTTACACCCGCTATCACCGGACCTGCGTTGTTGTCGACTTCGGTACGGCGTTGACGTTCACGACGGTGTCGGGCGAGGGGAAAATTCTGGGGATTGCCATTGCACCAGGTCTGCGGACCGCGATTCGTTCGCTCTTTGCCAATACGGCCCAGTTGCCCGAAGTGCCCATCGAAGTACCCGAATCAGCGCTGGGGACGAGCACGACCCATGCCATTCAGGCGGGGGTTATTCTAGGCTACGAGGGGCTGGTTCGCTCCATCGTCAGCCGGATTCAAACGGAGCTAAACGGCGATTGTATCGCCGTGGCTACGGGTGGGCTGTCGGGTCGTATTCCATCTCTCCGGGACATTTTCACCGATATTGTTCCCGCCCTGACGCTGGATGGTATTCGGCTTATTGGCGAGAGTGTTACGGCATCGACTCAATGAGTCGGCTCATCCGGTTTCTCCCGATCCCGTTTTTTTCGTTTCCGCAGCGCATCGTTGAGCAGAAACTCAATCTGCCCGTTCACGCTCCGAAACTCATCCTGCGCCCAGCGTTCCAGTTCTTTCAACGTCTCGGGCGAGATCCGCAGGACAAAAGCTTTTTTTTCTGAGGGCATAAGGGAATAAGGAGGAAAGGGAGCGGTCCGCCGTAGCGGAAGAAGAGTAAACGAGCTACCAGAACAGAGCTGGTGCCGCGACTTTCCCCTTCCCCTCCCGCTGACCGTTCCCTTTCCTCTTTTTTTAGTTATATAACGTCCCTGCGTTTACGACTGGGCTCACTGATTTCTCGCCACAGAGGACAACCAGCAGGTTGCTGACCATGGCGGCTTTACGTTCCTCATCCAGCCGGACGACACCTTTCTGTTCGAGTCGTTCGAGCGCCATTTCAACCATGCCGACGGCACCTTCCACAATCTGCTTCCGGGCCGAGACGACAGCTGTTGCCTGCTGGCGCTGCAGCATAGCCCCGGCAATTTCGGGCGCGTAAGCCAGGTGACTGATACGTGCTTCGGTAACCTGAACCCCTGCTTGTCCAAGCCGTTCGTCCAGCTCCTGTTCCAGAAATTTATTGATCAGCCCCGTGTTGTCGCGCAGTGTGGCTCCCTGCTGACTGTTTTCATCTTCCATGTTGTCGTAAGCGTGGGAACTGGCCAGAAACCGAACGGCCGCTTCGGACTGAATCTGCACAAACGTCTGGTAGCTATCCACTTCAAACAGGGCCTTGGCCGTATCGGCTATCTGCCAGACCACCACGGCGGCAATCTCGATGGGGTTCCCCATTTTGTCGTTTACCTTAATCATCTGGCCGTTTAGGTTGCGGGCGCGCAGGCTGATTTTGGTTTTGTTATACAACGGGTTGACCCACCGCAGCCCCGACTCCTTCATCGTACCTACGTAGTCGCCGAAGAACGTAGCGGCCATGGCTTCCTTCGGGTAAATGATCACAATACCTTTGAAAATGAAGACGCTCAACCCTAACAGGAGTATAGCCGGTATTGGTCCGTACTCCTGAAATGACGTAAAAAATGTCAGAATGGCCAGGCCAATACAGGCAATGGCAAACAGCAGGAAGATGTATCCTGAGACGGAAGTTAACTTTTTTTCTTGCATGGTCGTCAATGTTAGGAAGAGAGAATGATATCAAAGTGATAGCATAAAGGTATCGCTTTTCAGCTATGCGAGCAGCAAGAATTGGATGAATGGCTTCGAACTTCCATAAAAGGCTTCTTTACGGGCCGTTCTGCAAACGCCAATCCTTTTCACTATTTTTGTCCCCTAAAACACAGGCCTTTTTCTGGCCCACTGTCTGACGATCATGCTGCTTAGCGAACAAGAGATAAACCGCCGGCAAAAGCGGGAAGAATTAATGCGGATGGGCATCGACCCCTACCCTGCCGAACTATTTGACGTAACCGCCACTGTTGCCGACATCCGTGCGGCTTTTCAACCCTCTCCCGGAGCCTCGGTTGAACCCGAGATGGATCTCTCCGGCGACGAGCGCTGGGGCAATATTCAGCTGGCGGGCCGCCTGATGGTATTTCGGGTAAGCGGCAGTGCTTCCTTCGCTGAGATTCAGGATGCTACCGGCCGGATTCAGTTGTATTTCCGGCGCGACGACATCAGCCCCGGCGAGGACAAAACGCTGTATAATACGGTGTTTAAGAAACTGCTCGACATTGGCGACATCATCGGCGTACGGGGCAATATCTTTTCGACAAAGACCGGTGAACTGTCGCTCTACGTACGGGAATTCAAACTCCTGAACAAGTCGCTGCGGCCGCTGCCGGTGGTAAAAGAAGTCGTGAATGAGCAGGGCGAAAAAGAAACCTACGATGCCTTCACCGATCCAGAACAGCGTTACCGCCAGCGTTACGTCGACCTAATCGTGAATCCGCAGGTGCGCGACGTGTTCGTAAAACGGACTAAACTGGTCAACTCCATTCGTCAGTTTCTGAGTCAGAAAGGGTACCTGGAAGTGGAAACGCCGATCCTGCAGCCCATCCACGGGGGCGCCACGGCTCGTCCGTTCCAGACCCACCACAATACGCTGGACATGACGCTATACATGCGGATTGCCAACGAGCTGTACCTGAAACGACTGATTGTGGGTGGTTACGACGGCGTATTCGAGTTCGCGAAGGATTTCCGGAACGAAGGCATGGACCGCACGCACAACCCCGAGTTTACGCAGGTAGAGTTCTACGTAGCCTATAAAGATTACATCTGGATGATGGACACCATCGAAGAGATGGTCGAAAAAGTAGCGTTGGACGTAGCAGGAACCACGAAAGTGACCGTCGGCGAGAACATCATTGACTTCAAACGCCCCTGGAAACGCCTGACTATGTTTGAAGCCATTCAGGAATATACCGGCGTGGACGTATCGGACATGGGCGAAGACCAGTTACGCGAAGTAGCCGAGGGTCGGGGTATCAAAACCGACTCGTCGATGGGCAAATCGAAACTGATTGACGAACTGTTCGGCGATGCCTGTGAACCCAACCTGATTCAGCCGACCTTCATTACGGATTACCCCGTCGAAATGTCGCCACTGACCAAGAAGCACCGCAGCAAACCAGGTCTGGTGGAGCGTTTCGAGGCCATTTGCAACGGCAAGGAAATTGCCAATGCCTACTCCGAGCTTAACGACCCTATCGATCAGCGGGAGCGCTTCGAGGAGCAGCTGCGCCTGGCCGAGCGGGGCGACGAAGAAGCGATGGCGCTGGATGAGGACTTCCTGCGCGCGCTGGAATACGGTATGCCCCCCACGGCGGGTGTCGGGCTGGGCATCGACCGGCTGGCGATGATCATGACCAATCAGCCGTCTATTCAGGACGTTCTGTTCTTCCCGCAGATGCGCCCCGAGAAAAAGCTGGAACAGTCGGACGAAAGCGATTTCGTTACCGCTGGTGTTCCCGCCGAATGGGTACCGGCCGTGCAGAAACTTGGCTTTATGACGGTTGAGCAGCTACGTACCGCCAGCCCCAACAAGCTGTTCAACGACCTGGGTGGCATGCGCAAAAAACTAAAGCTTACCGTAGCGATGCCCAGCCTGGACGACGTGCGCGGCTGGACCGGCAACTAGATGCAACCCCAAAAAAACCCCATCCATGAACGGGTGGGGTTTTATATAGTTAAGTAGATGCTGTTTAATAATCAGAGTCTATTTTCTTTACTTTTACAGCGTTGAGTCCTTTTTTGCCATCAACCACTTCAAACTGCACCCGGTCTTTTTCGCGGATCGTAATGCCGTTCAGACCCGTGATGTGGACAAAGATGTCCCGATTGGTATCGTCTTCAACGATAAATCCGTAACCCTTACTTTCGTTAAAGAACTTTACTACACCTGTTTGCATAAAACGTAATAATTAGACAAGTAAACAATTAAAGGGTCAGTTATCAGTAAAGAACGTTGGGTACGGCTAAATACAACTACGGCCAGGGCATTTAGCTGATAATCAACGGACTTCACCCCACAACGGCCCTAAACATGGTTTATGAACCGTCACGTTGCAAATAAAATAAAAATGTTCTGACTTAAGCTAACGAAAAAGAAAGTTTTTATTAATTAACGTCCACTTTATTCTGCTTTTATGAGCAAATGGCAAACAATCTACAATATGATTTTGTTAGCTTTGCTTAGAAAACAGCCGCTTACTTAAGAAGCCACACATGGATAAGATCAGGTATTTCGTTGAAAAGCAGGCGTTCGGCGTCTGTACCCTGCTGGGGGAAAAAATGAATATCTCAGCCAGCAGCATCCGGCTTTATTTCATCTATACCTCATTTCTGACGCTTGGTTCACCCGTCGTGCTGTATCTGATTATGGCCTTCTGGATGGAAATGAGTAAGCACCTGCGCCGTCACGCCCACCCCACCATCTGGGAGCTGTAGTTGGTTAAACGCTGGCAAAACCGGGTCTCTGTAGGCCCGATCACGTTGCCTGTCAACCCTGCCCGAGTCAACGCTTTACCCGAGTTTTGTCTGTGAAGCTTGTTTGTCCAGCTCGCTGAACGTCTTTTTGTCCTGCCCGAAATACTGCCATACCACACTGTGCGGATACAGTTTTACGTCTGCTTTTTGTTGTTGCTGAAGCGTACGACGCTGGCTAATTAACCGGGGCAGGTGGCCGTAAAAGGCGAAATGAGCTCGGATGATGGCCCATATATCCTTCCATTGGCCCTGTTTGAGAAACAGCAACGACGACAGCCCGTCCAACACCAGCCGCATCATGATTTTACCCCACAACCAGCCGTCGGCTGGCCAGTTTTTGTAAAGCATAAACAGGCTGTTCCGGTAATTCAGATACGTTTTGTGGGGATTGGCTTTGGGCAATGTGCCGCCACCGACGTGATACACGGTCGATTCGCCACAAGCCCAGACCTGGTAACCAAGCCGCTGCACCCGCCAGCACCAGTCAATTTCTTCCATGTGAGCGAAGAAGTCACCGTCGAAGCCGCCCGTTTGGTGGAATACGTCGGCCCGCATGAACAGACACGCACCCGTGGCCCAGAATACAGGTCGGTTGTCATCATACTGGCCCTGATCGGGTTCGAAGGTGGCAAAAACCCGGCCCCGGCAGAATACGTAGCCCAGCCAGTCGACAAAGCCACCGGCCGCTCCGGCATGTTCAAACAGATGGCGATCCTGATAAGAACGAATTTTAGGCTGGCAGGCCGCTATCTGCGGATTCGCCTGCATGAGCGCCAGCACCGGCGCAAGCCAGTTGGGCGTTACCTCGATATCGGAATTGGGCAGTACGTAATAGGTAGCTCCGCCGTACTGGCTGCGGATCAGGTTGAGCGCCTGATTATATCCCCCCGCATACCCCTCGTTTTGGGGCAGTTCCAGTAGTCGAACCTGGGGAAAGTTTGTCTTTACAAACGTAACGGAACCATCGGTAGAGGCACTATCCG
>Ga0265780_10004897_pt1 | contig 17113 bp, 9 predicted proteins | sample P1T30metagenome_FD_192432 | JGI IMG/M metagenome (GOLD analysis project Ga0265780, IMG submission 192432) | Plant litter microbial communities from East Loma Ridge, Irvine, California - P1 T30 | ecosystem: Environmental > Terrestrial > Plant litter > Unclassified | place: USA: California... | reverse complement strand
TTCATGCCGCCCAGCGTGATCACGGTGGCGAACACCGCCAGGAACAGCATGCAGGCCATCACGTCCAGGCCGGCGATGCTGCTGATCGCCAGGGCGCCGAGGTAGAGGATGGCGGTGAGGTTCACTACCACGTAGAGGCCCAGCCAGAACACCGCCATGGTGGTGGCCACCGCCTTGCCATAGCGCTGCTCGAGGAATTGCGGCATCGTATAGATGCGGTTCTTGAGGTAGACCGGCATGAAGAACACGGCCACGATCACCAGGGTCACGGCCGCCATGAGTTCATAGACGGCGATCGCCATGCCGATGCGGTAGCCGGATCCGCTCATGCCGATGAACTGCTCGGCCGAGATGTTCGAGGCGATCAGCGAGGCGCAGATCGCCCACCAGGTGAGGGAGCCTTCGGCCAGGAAGAAGTCGTGGGTGGCCTTGCCGCTGGTGCGCTTCTTGCGCCAGTAGATCCAGATGCCATAGGCCGAGATGGCCACGAAGTAAACCAGGAAGACGAACGTGTCGAGCGTGGTGAATGGGGTCATGGGTCGATGTCTCTATGCCGCCGGGGTCTCGTGTCCCGGTCGTGGTTGACGGTTGCGCGTGGCCTTGTTCGGCAGGCCGTCGCCGCTGCTGTGTTGCGTCATTGCGCTAGCTCAGCGATAGTACCGCAGAACTTTCGTTTCCGGGTGGCCGCTCAGCTCGATTTGATGAATAATGCGCCGATTGGGCCGTTGCGAAGAGTTTCGAAAGGTTTTGCTGTCGATGTCTTTCGTTTCATGCATTGCGATTACCTTTGTAATGTGTGCTTCGTCCACCGTCAGTCGCTTGGTGGCATACCATAGTATTCCGCCGCCCCATCCATCACGACGTCGATGCGGTCCAGCACCACGCCCGGATCGAGCGCATAGACGCGCAAGGTGTGCGGGCCCGGATCGAGCCGCGCCAGGGTGCTGCTGCGCACCGCCATATTGCCCAGCACATTACGCTTCCATTCGTCGCTGCGGCCGACCGTCGCGTAATCGAAGGTCTCGAGCGGCCCGTCGTCCAGTTGGACGGCGACGCGTACGCGATTGTCCGCCGTCAGTGCATGCACGGGCACCGCGACCAGGCGCAGGGTGGCGCCACCTTCGCTGCGGGTCTGGAAGCGGTATTCGAGCGGCGCCACGCCTGCGAGCGTCTCCGGACCGCGCGACGGCAGATCCAGGCGCGCGCGCATGGCCTTGCCGGAGGTGCCCAGGCCTGGCAGGGCTTCCCAGTCGGGCGACGCCGGCGATGACGCGCTGGCCGCCGGCAGCACGACGATGCGTTCGCGCTCGCCCGGCAGGCCGTCATCGGCGGCATGCGCCTGCAGGTTCACCTTCAGCGCCTGCGCGCCGCAGCGCAGGGTGAGCGCGGGGCTGGCGCTTCCGTCGAAACGCAGCGCCAGGCGCTGTTCGTGGCCGTTGGCGGCGTCGAGCTGGCCCGAGGCGGCATCCAGGCGCACGCCGCGCGCATCGGGAGCGACCGACCAGGCGACGTCCTGGCCGCCATGGCTGACTACCGTCAGCGTGCGGCTGACCGCCCGCCCGGCCGGCACCACCAGCTGGCTGGCCTCGGCCGAATGCGGCGCCGGGTAGACCAGGCCGCAGCCGCGCCGCGTGGACGTGTCATAGGTCGGATACACCGGTTCGGCGAACACCGGCAGCCGGCGCGGCGCGACGTCCATGAAATGGGCCCACTTGCCGTTCGCCAGCGCGTTGTAGGCGGCGGCATCGGTCGCGATGGCGGCGTGCGCCTGTCGCGCCAGGCGTACGTACAGGTTCGACGAGGGCCGCTGCTGGCGCGCGTATTCGGCGGCCAGATCGAGTTTCAGGATGCGCTGGTTCAGGCTGGCGCTGGAACGCACGGGATACAGCACCAGCTGGAAGTAAGCGTCTGCCAGCTGCGCCGGCAGCCTGGCCTGCAACGCTTCGGCGCGCCGCACCAGCGCCCTGTAGGCGGCCAGGCGCCGCTCGGCTTCCTCGCCGCCGGTGCGGATGTAGTCGGTGGCGCGCACCGGGCGCGTGGGTTCGGTCTGGCTCCAGCCCATGAATTCCGGGCGCCGTTCCCAGGCCAGCCGATAGTAGTCGAACATGATCGCCGCGATCTCGTCGCCGTGGGCGGCGCCGAACTGCCGTCCGGCCCAGGCGGCCAGGTGGCGCGCCGGATCCTGGTCCAGCACCCTGGCGTCGAAGGCGGCATCGAGGAAGTACTCGGCCAGGTATTCGTTGAGCTTGATGTCGCCCACGTTCAGCATCCACAGGCGATGCGCGCCCGTGCTCCAGGCGCGCTGCAGTTGGTCACGGATCAGCGCCGGGTGGGTGGTGCCGAGCCATAGGTAGTCGTGCGGGCGGCCCCAGTACGACACGTGATAATAGATGCCGTTGCCGCCGCTGCGCGCGCGTTCGCGCGCCGTGCCGAGCTGGTTCAGGTAGCCGTAGTTATCCTCCGGCCAGACCAGGGTGACGTCGTCCGGCACCTGCAAGCCGCGGTTGTAGTAGTCGAGCACCTCCTTGTACATGGTGAAGGCTTGCGGGATGCGTTCGGCGCGTTGGCCCAGGCCTTGCGCCAGCATGGCCCGCTGCGATGCGATGACTTCCTCCACCGTGGCGCGGGCCTGGTCCGGTCCGCTGGCGCCTTCCATGGCCGAGTCGTGCACGCCGCGCAGGCCGAGGGTGTAGACGTTCTCGAAGCCCTTGACCTCGTCCACGCGCTGCTGCCAGTAGCGCATGAGTGCATCGCGGTTGGTGAACCAGTTGAATTCGCCGAAGGAGGTCTGCCATTCGCCGACGTTATTGCGCATCATCGGCTCGGCGTGCGAGGTGCCGATCACGATCGCATGGTCGTCGGCCGCCTGGGCATTGCCGGGAATGGTGTAGAAGGCCCTGGTGCTGTCATGCATCGCGGGCCAGAGCAGGTTGGCTTTCAAACGCCACATCAGCTCGAATACGCGGGCATAGGTGCGGGGGCCAATGTCCCCGGCCGGATCGTAGGTCTTCGCGGCCCACGGCTGCAAGCCCCAATCCTCGTCGTTGATGAAGATCCCGCGCCAGGCCACCGACGGCGCGGCGGACAGGCGCGGCGTACCGTCGAGCGCGAGGCCGGTCCTGCGCGCCGGCCTGACGTCGGCCCACCATTCCCAGGGCGAGATACCCAGCTCGCGCGTGGCGTCGACCACGCCATACACGGCGCCACGCCGGTCGGCGCCGGCGATCAACAGCACCTCGCGTCCGTCGGCGCGGCCCGTGGAGCGGATATAGCGTTCCCGTTGCCCGGCCAGCGGCGCCAGGTCGACGCCGATAGAGCTGGCAGCCGTGCGCACCAGCGCGCTGTCGGCGGTGCCGATCACGATGCAGCGCCGCAGGCAGTCGCCAAGGCGCTCCACGCGCCGGGCGGCGATCCCGGTCAGCGCCTCCAGGTCGCGGCCCAACAGGTCGGCCGCCATGCGGGTGGTGGCGCTGCCGTCGCTGACAAGCACGGGCACGGCGCCCTCGCGGTCCAGCGCGAATGGCCGGGCATGGGCAGCGCCGCCGGCCAGCAGCGCGGCAAGGGCGAGCATGCCGAGGATGTTCATCAAAGGCTTACTGCGGATAGGTCGGACCGGTGGTCACGAACGCGCCGCCCTGCAGGAGGGTGCTCGGGTCGTCCTCCGGCAGGCGCTTGCGCAGGCGGCGGCCCCGGCTGCCGTCGGCGACGGCAAAGAGGATGCGTTCGAAAGGTTTGCTCATGATGTCGATGCTGGTGGATGAAACACGTCAGGAGCGTCATTACCGGACGATTCGGCGCGCTCGTCAATCCGGATGATGCGATCGGTCATGATGTTGAGTGATTCGAGTTCAGGCCGCACAGGCGGCGGGCTGTACCTGGGCACGACAGCAGTGCGGCTTGCGCGCCGCCACGCGCTGGGATCGCTCAATCGCTTGAGCGATTCCCGGTCGGATGTGCTCCTTTCGATCAGGTGCATGATTCTTTCAATGCCATATGGAATCAGGCAACTGTACGCACATAGAATGTTTTCAAGGCCAGGCAGTACATCTAAAACAGAGCCCTTGGAGACGACGACCGATGAACCATGCAACGACATGCACGCAAGTGCTTCACCCGACCCGCTGCGCGCGCGCAGTAGCCGCAGCGATCGCCATCCTGGCCGCGCACGGCGCGCTGGCGCAGGAAGCCGCCCGCGCCGCACCTTCCACCGCGCCTTCCACCGCACCTTCGGCCAGCGAGCCGCCAAGCACCATCAGCGACGCCGCGACCGCGCCGGCGGTGGTCCACATCGCCGGCACCCGCCGTTCGGTGGCCTCGGCCATCGACCGCAAGCTGCGCGCCAGTACCGTATCCGACTCCATCGTGGCCGAGGACATCGGCCAGTTCCCCGACAAGAACGTCGGCGAAGCCCTGTCGCGCGTGACCGGCGTGCAGCTGTCGCGCGATTTTGGCGAGGGATCGCAGATCTCGATCCGCGGCGTCGAGCCGGACCTGAACCGCATCGAGATCAACGGCATGTCGGTGCTCGGCACCGGCGGCGGCGCCGGCCGCGGCGCCGAGCTGCGTGAACTGGCGTCGGAGCTGATCGGCTCGATCGACGTCTATAAAGGCATCACCGCCGACATGACCGAAGGCGGCGTCGGCGGCTCGGTGTCGATCAAGACGCGCAAGCCGCTCGACTTCAAGGAGCCGACCATCGGCACCAGCATCGCGGCCGAGCACTCGACCTCGCGCGGCGGCGTCCAGCCGCGCGGCAACCTGTACATGGCCGACAAATACCTGAATGGCAAGCTGGGCCTGATGGCCAACTTCGTGTACGACGAGGTACACACCCGCAACGACTACGCGCGCAACACGTCGTGGCGCTTCATCCAGGACTGGGACAGGTCGCCCGAGAAGACCGTGGTCAGCACCGATCCGCGCCTGGCCGGCATCGGCGACGCGGCCAGTTGCGCCACCTCGGGCTTGAGCACCACCCAGGCGGACGCCTGCCGCCGCCAGTGGTTCGACTATTCGCCGGGCATTGCGCGCTACGGCATCTGGACCCGCGACCACAAGCGCTCGTCGGGCGAGGTCACCGCGCAGTATGAGTTCAGCAAGAACTTCAACGCCTGGGTAAGCTACCAGGCCAATACCCAGCGCCAGCGCCTGAACGACCGCAACTTCGGCACCGACTTCCCGGACGCGACCCGCCTGGCGAACGCCGGCCAGGCGCCGGTCTACAACCCGGCCACCGGCGTGCCGACGACCGTCGGCACGTGCGTGCCGGCGGCCACGACGCCGGACGATATGGTGATCACGAACCACCACGTCACTTCCTACACCGTTGGCAACTGCCTGTACGCGGCAGGCCGTGGCGGGCAGGGCGCCTTCGGCACCTCGGCGCGCGACTTCCAGCTCGATATCGATTCGCGGTATACCACCTCGGGATTCACCTTCAAGCGCGATCGCCTCGAGGTCGAGGGCCTGTTCGGCACCTCGCGCTCGATGTACGACAGCGACAGCAACAATATCGCGCTGACCCAGAATGCGCCGGGACTGAAGGTGACCCTGGACGACCAGGGCCTGCCGCGCTTTACCTTCCCGGCCGGCTACAGCCCGGACGATCCGGCTTCCTACGTCCAGGCCCAGCTCCAGTACCGTCCGAGCGAGACCAAGAACCAGGAAGACCAGGCCAAGATCGACCTGCGCTACCGCCTCACCACGCCTTTCTTCACCAGGGTGTCATTCGGCGCCCAGGCGCGCAAGGCCGAATCGACGCAGTACAACGGTGGCGGCTACCTCGCCAGCAATGGCGCCAATCTGAGCTCGACGGCCGACGACATCAATGTGCGCGGCGCCAACGTCAACCAGACCGCCATCTACGATCCGTTCTATACCGGGGGCGCGCAGCGGCCGAACGACGCCCAGTCCTTCATCAACTCGGGATACTCGACCAGCTATATCAACGCGGCGCAAATGGCGGCGCTGATCAACGCCGTGAGCGGCCGCTCGCCCGGCACGTTCTTCGGCGGCCTCGGGGACGTCAAGGGCATGCCATCGGGCTGGATGTCGCCGGTGTTCGCGAACGCGGCGCCGTACTTCGACACCTCGGCCTTCAACCACGACTACCTGTATAACTCGCCTGGCAGCGACGGCAACACTTATCCGCAGATCCCGGCCTTCGGCGTGGAAGAGAAGATCGCCGCCACCTATCTGCGCCTGGACTGGGCCACCCAGTTGTTCGGCTACGAGGTCGACGGCAATATCGGCATGCGCTATACCCGCACCGACAACAAGTCCACGGGCCTGCAGCGCTACTCGGTGCGTACCGCGACCTCTCCTGGCTCCGCGACCTACACCGACGTCGTCGTGAGCAACGGGGTCGTCACGGTCGACAACACCTACCATGACTGGCTGCCGAGCTTCAACGGCGCCTTCTGGTTCATCGACAACAAGTTCCTGGCCCGCGTCGGCTGGGCCAAGGCAATGGCGCGCCCGCGCATGGACCTGCTGGCGCCGAACGCCACCTGCGTCCTGGGCAGCGGCAATCCGCAGTTCGGCGGCGAAGGCGTCGATACCTGCACCGCCGGCAATCCGGACCTGAAGCCCTACCGTTCGACCAACTCCGACTTCAGCCTCGAGTACTACCCGACGCCGGACAGCCAGCTGTCGCTGGCCGTGTTCGAGAAGGATATCTCGAGCTACGTGATCGAACGCGTGCTGACCCGCGACGTCGACATCTTCAAGAATGGCCAGCGCTTCAACGTCACCCAGGCCATCAATGGCGAGGGCGCCACCACCAAGGGCATCGAGCTGGCCGGCCGCACCGCGCTGACCTTCCTGCCGGGCTGGTTGAGCGGCTTCGGCGTCGACGCCAACTACACCCGCATGGATTTCAAGTACGCGCCGGGCAAGGAGCGCCTGAACCTGCTCGACGACACCGTGCTGCCGTACCCGGGCATGTCGAAGACCGCCTACAACCTGTCGCTGTGGTATGACCAGGGTCCGGTCAATGCGCGCCTGGCCTATACCTACCGCGACCGTTTCTTTACCGGCGCGAACGACGTCTCGGGCAACCCGGTGTTCCAGGAAAAGACCGGATTCCTGGACGCGAAGATCCAGTGGCGCTTCAACGACCGCGTGTCGCTCGCGCTGGAAGGCAAGAACCTGACCGACGAAGTGCAGCGCAGCGATGCGGGCGACCCGTTCCGGATCAACGAACTGGCCTGGTCGGGACGCCGCTACTTCCTGACGCTGGGCGTCAAGATCTGATTTCGCTCCCGATGTCCGCGGCCAGCCGCCCTTGACGGGGTGGCTGGCCTTTTCGCTTGAGAGGACTCCATGAAATTCATCGCCCTGCCGCTCATGTGCATGCTGCTGGCGCTGGCCGGCTGCCAGGCGCCGCCCGCACCCGCATCTGATGATGCCGGCTTTGCTAACCCTCTGGTGCACCAGCGCGCCGATCCCCACGTCACGCTGCATCCGGATGGCTGGTACTATTTCACGGCCACCGTGCCCGAGTACGACCGCATCGAACTGCGGCGCGCGCGCAGCCTCGACCAACTCGGCATGGCCGAGGCCAGGGTCGTCTGGCGCAAGCACGCCAGCGGCGAGATGGGGGCCCACATCTGGGCGCCCGAGCTGCACCGCATCGACGGCAAGTGGTACCTGTACTTCAGCGCCGGCCGCGCCGACAAGGTGTGGGAGATCCGTCTCTACGTGCTGGAGAACAGCGCGGAGAATCCGTTCGAGGGCGAATGGATTGAGCGCGGCCAGCTCAAGACCGGTTGGGAGAGCTTCGCCCTCGACGCCACCACCTTCGCGCACCGCGGCCAGCGTTATCTCTCATGGACCCAGGTCGCGCCGGATGGCAGCAAGGGCACCAATATCTACCTGGCGAAGATGGACGGTCCGCTGGCGATCCGCCAACCGGCCGTGCTGCTGACGCGTCCCGAACACGCCTGGGAGAAGATCGGTCATTGGGTCAACGAAGCGCCGGCGGTGCTGGTCAGGCATGGACGCGTCCTGATGACCTATTCGGCCAGCGCCACCGACGCCAACTATGCGCTCGGCCTGCTGTGGGCGAAGGAGGAGGCCGACCTGCTCGACCCCGCCGCGTGGACCAAGTCGCCGCAACCAGTGCTGCGCAGCAGCGACAGGACTGGCCAGTATGGACCGGGCCACAACAGCTTTACCACCAGTCAGGATGGCAAGACCGACATCCTGGTCTACCACGCGCGCAACTATCGCGACATCGTGGGCGAACCGCTGCACGACCCGAACCGCCACACGCGCGCGCAGGCGATCGGCTGGCGCGCCGACGGGATGCCCGACCTTGGTGAACCTGTCGCCGATAGAGGGGTAAGGAATCAATGACGAATATTGACGTTTCAAATAACGATCTGCAGCAAAGGAGTGGGGCATGAAGTGGGATCTCTCGATGGCGGCTTGCGCCGCCCTGTGCTCGGCGGCGTTGGCATCGGCGCAGGAACTCGGCATTCCCCAGGGCTCGGGCCAGCAAGCGGCACGCGACGCCGCCAGGGCCGGCGACAGTACCGGCCAGGTCGTCCTGATGCCGGCGCTGACTGCCGGCGCGGCTAATGCGCTGAGCATCCTGGCCTCACACGACGGCATCGATTTCACGTCGCTGGTTTCCGAGACCTGGACGCCGCCATCGGGCGCGCTGCGCGACCCGGCACTGGCGCATCACGCCGACGGGCGCTACTACCTGGCATATGCGAACGGCGCCGGCGGCGTTGGCTTGGCCCGCTCGCCGGATCTGCGCCAATGGGAATTCGTGCGCGACATCCCGCTGGGCGCCGTCGGCCAGGCCGGCAAGCCTGGCTGGGTGCGCGAGCGGGACGGTGCGCTCAAGCTCGTGCTCGCAAACGCCGGAGGTATCCACGTGGCCGTGCCGGATGCGCAAATGACCAACTGGTCGGCGCCACGGCGGCTCGAAGGGCTGGCCGGCCACCTCGACGCGGCCGTGCTGCTTGATGGCGAAGGCTATGTGGCAGTGGCGCGTCAGCAGGGCGGTCGGCTGGTACTGGCGCGCGCCAGTGCCCTGGCCGGCCCGTGGAAGATCGACGCCACCCTCGATAAGCTCGGCGCCGGCGTGACGGCTGCGGCGCTGGTGCGCCATGGCCCGGCCCTGCGCCTGTATGGGAGCGACGCCGGGCGGCGCGCCTGGCATGCCGACAGCCTCGATGGTGGCCGCAACTGGAGCGAGCGACGGCGCCTGACAGGGACCGCCGCGATGGCGTCCGGATTCGGCGCGCTGGCTGCCGATGGCACGGCGCTGGCCGGCGTGTCCGCGCCCAAGGGACAGCCGCGCAAGGTGAGTTGGGACCAATACTCGCTCAAGATCGACGGCAAGCGGGTGGTGGTGTGGTCGGGCGAGATCCACCCGTTCCGCCTGCCGAATCCGGCCCTGTGGCGCGACGTGATGCAAAAGATGAAGGCGCTGGGCTTCAACGGCGTGGCCTTCTATTTCGACTGGGGCTACCATTCCCCAGCGCCCGGCGTCTACGATTTCTCGGGCATCCGCAACGTCGAGCGCGCGCTGCAGATTGCGAAAGAGGAGGGCATGTACGTCATCGCGCGCACCGGCCCTTACATCAATTCGGAACTGACCGGTGGCGGCTATCCGGGCTGGATGTTACGCAACCGCGGCGAGGCGCGCACCGACGACCCGGTGTACCTGGCGGCGGTGGACGAGTGGATGACCCAGGTGAACGCGATCATCGCGCGCCACCAGGTCACCGATGGCGGCGGCAACGTGATCGCCTACCAACTCGAGAACGAGCTGGGCAAGGTGGAGCCCAAGCACGTGCGCCAGATGGAGCACCTGGCGCGCAAGGCGCGCAGCGACGGCATCACGGTGCCGTTCTTCCACAACGCCGCCGGCCGCTTGCCCGACTGGACGCCGAAGGATTCGAGCGCGGCATGGGCCAATCCCGGCCCGACCGACATCTACGCCTTCGACGGCTACCCGGGCGGCAGCTGCGACGTACACGCCAGTCCCGCGGGCGCCAACAAGGCGCCCGACTGGGGCATCCATGGCGCGCCGGGGCCGCGCGCGGGCGCGCTGTCGTCGCCTGCCACGCCGGGCTTCGCGGCGGAACTGGGCGGCGGCTGGTTCGACTACTGGGGCTCGAACGGCACCTATGCCTGTACCGCCGAGCGCCAGGGCAAGGGTTACCAGCGCGTGTTCTATGGTACCAACCTGATCAACCGGATCACGATCCACAACGTCTACATGACCTTCGGCGGCACGTCCTGGGGCTGGCTGGCCGGGCCAGTGGTCTACACCTCGTACGACTACGGCGCGGCGATCTCGGAAGACCGCGGCCTGCGACCGAAGGCCTATGCGCTCAAGCAGCAGGGCATGTTCGTGCAGGCTGCCGAGGAGGTGCTGGCCGAGATGGACAAGGGGCCGCCGCTGGCGCCGGCGGACGGCAAGGTCAAGGTCTACCACAACGTCAATAAGCGCCTGGGCGCCCATGTGGTATTCGCGGCGCACAATCCCACTGACGGCAAGGGAGAAGAACGCTTCAGCGTCAGGCTGGGTACGCGCGACGGGGAGTACACGATCGCGTCGATCCTGCGCGGCCAGGACGCGCGCATGCTGCTGGCATCCTACGACATGGAGCGCCAGCGACTGGTGTATTCGACCTCCGAGCTGCAGACACACCTGCGCGACGGCGAGCGCGACATCGCGCTGCTGCACGGGCGCGATGGCCTGGCGGGCGAGACCGTGCTGCGCTATGCCAGCGCGCCGAAGGTCGAGGTGCTGGCGGGCCAGGTGCAATCGCGCTGGGACGCGGCCAAGGGTGACCTGGTGCTGAACTATGTGCACGAGGGCCTGGCGCGAGTGCGCATCTCGGGCGGCGGACGGTCCCCGATGCTGCTTCTGCTGGCGGACGAACAGACCAGCATGCGCTTCTGGACCCAGGACACCGGGGCCGGACGCGCCTTGCAATTGACGCCGGCGCTGGTGCGTTCAGCGCGGCTCGCCGGCGGCCTGCTTGCGATGACGGGCGACGTCGACCAGGATGGCGTCATCGAGATCTGGGGGCCGGCGTTCGAGACGGCCAGCTTCAATGGCCAGCAGCTGGCGCTGACGCGCCAGCCGGACGGCAGCGTGCGCGCGGCAGGTCTGAAAGGGCCGGACGCGGTGCGCGTGCCGGACCTGGCGCGCCTGGCCTGGACCCGGCGCATGGACAGCCTGGAGGCGGCGCCGCGCTTCGACGACAGCGCCTGGGTGCAGGCCGATCGACGACCATCGGCGGCCCAGACCTGGACCATGCCCGAACGCGGCCAGCCAACGCTGGCGATGAGCGACTACGGCTTCCACCACGGCGACGTCTGGTATCGCGGCCGCTTTACCAGCACTGACGCCAAGGCGAACCAGCTCGAGCTGTTCTACGGGGCCGGTGGCGCCGGCATGATCCAGGTGTGGATCGACGGCCGCTTCGTCGGCCAGCACGAGCTGGACACCGGCCGCTCGTTCCCGGAGACCACCGACAGCGTCAAGCTCGACCTGGGTAAACTCGCGCCGGGCGAGCACGTCATCGCGGTCATGGTGCGCAATAACGGCCATAACTGGAACCTGATGGCTGACGACTTTCATCGCGAGGCGCGCGGCCTGATCTCGGCCTCGCTGACGAGCCGCGGCGGCCAGCGCTTCGGCACGCCGATCGCCTGGCGCATCCAGGGCCGCCAGGGCGGCGAGGAACTGGTCGACCGCGTGCGCGGCCCGATGAACAATGGTGGCCTGTATGGCGAGCGCGCCGGCTGGCACCTGCCGTCCGCCCCATCCCAGGGTTGGCAGCCGGCGCGTCCGACCGACGCCCCGCCAGCCGCCGGCACCTACTGGCTGCGCACGCAGTTCAAGCTCGACCTGCCGCGCGACCACGACGTCCAGCTGGCCCTGGCCTTCGGCGACCCCACCAGGCCGCGCTCCGACCGCGACAACCGCGCCCTGATCTTCGTCAACGGCTGGAACATGGGCCAGTTCATCGCCCACATCGGCCCCCAACGGACCTTCGTCATCCCCCCCGGCATCCTGAACCCGAACGGCGACAACACGGTGGCGCTGGCAGTAACAACCGACGGCCGCCCCGAAAACGCCCTGGAGCCCGTCAAGCTCCTCCCCCTACGCACCACCCGCGGCGGCGTCCCCCTCGAAATGATGAACGGCCCGGACGAGCCACCCAAAAATAGCGCTCCCTATCCAACGAATAAATAGGGTCAGCGTCGAATTGTTTGCCAACTTCAGTAAATCAATTGGCCAATAATTCGACTCTGACCCTACTAATTTAATGGGCAATTGCTCAGAAATTTGACTCTGACCCTAATTGTTGGGTTATTGAGCGTGGGATAGCTGCGGGGTGGGTGTCGATAGGGCGGTGCGCCAGGCGGTGCGGTAGGTGGGGAGGCCGGCGACGGTGCGTGGGGGCTTGGGGGGGCGTGGGGGGGGCGGGGTGGCGTCGCGGTAGCGCAGGAGCCAGCCGCCGCAGGTGGTGCCGCTGGCGTCGTCGGAATAGGCCAGTGACTGGTGGGGGCGCAGGCTGGCCAGCAGGGGGCCGAACCAGGGGTTGGCGGTGAAGGCGCCTTCGACGACGATCGGGCCGCGCGCGCCGAGCGCGTCGAGGCAGTAATCGGTCATCAGCACGCAGTACAGCGTGGCCAGCGCGAAGCGTTCACCGACGTCGATCGGTGGCGGTCCGTCGATGTGGCCTTGCCGACCCGCAAACGGGCCGCCGCCTTCGGCGAAGGCCGGCAGCGCCATCGTGCCGCGTGCGATGAGCTGCTCGAGTTGTTCGAACGAATAGCTTGCTGGCTGGTCGCCGGCCAATGCGCCGAATTCGCGCCCGCCCATGAAGCGCATGCAGGCGACTGGCTGGCCGAGCGCGTTGGTATTGGCCAGCATGTCGGCATCCTCGCGCAGTCCGTCCAGGCTCGCGCCGAACGCGGCTGCGATCAGCCAGGTGCCGGTCGAGAGCACCGTGCGCGGCGCGATGGCGCCACCGGCGCCATCGCGACCCAGGTGGCGCAGCAGCGAGGCATTGCTGTCGTGGATGCCGCACAGGACTTCGCAGCTTGGCGCCAGCCCGGTGGCTTCTGCTACCTCGGGACGCAGCACGCCGAGCGTGGCCCAAGCCGGCGCCAGCGGCGGCAGCTGCGCTTCCCAGCCCATGCGCGCCACCAGCGTCGAATAGTCCTGGCGCACCGGGTCCCACATATCGGTATGGCAGCCGAGCGAAGTCGCCTCGCCGGCGGCCACGCCGCACAGGCGCCAGGCCCAGTACTGCGGGTACATCAGGATGTGGCGCGCTCGCGCGAAGGGTTCGGGGTGATGCTGCTGCAGCCAGGCCAGTTGGCGACCCAGGTTCAGCCCTGCCGGCAGCAGCGGAGAATAGGTCTGCGCATAGGCCGGGCGCAGCGCTGCATAATCGAGCCCCGGCAGCGCCGCCTCGTAGTCGAGCACCGGCAGCACCAGGCCGTCGTCGTCGACCAGGGCGGCGGTGGCGCCGTGGGTGACGGGCACGATCGCCGTCACCCGGGCCTGGCCGGCGAAGGCGCGGCAGGTCGCCAGCATCCAGTCCCAGATGCCTTCGGTATCGTGGTGCGGATAGGGGCCGTCGTGCAGGATCGCATTGGGGCGGCGTTGTTCGGCCAGCAGCCGTCCGGCGGCATCGACCAGGGCCAGCTTGACGTTCGTCTTGCCGATGTCGAGTACGATCAGGGCGTCGTCCGGGGTTGCTTGCATGGGATCGCGCTCCATCAGTGGCGGGTCGGCTTGCCGCGCAACAGCCGCGACAGCGCGATGGTGGCCAGCAGCAGCACGCCCACCACGATCGTCATATAGATGCCCGGAACGTTGGCCAGCGCCAGGCCATAGGTGACTGCGCCCATCGTCAGCACCGCCAGCAGCACGCCGCCGATGGTGCCGGCGCCGCCGGCGATGCTCACGCCGCCCAGGATTACCATGGTGATGATCTCGAGCTCCCAGCCGGTGGCGATGTTCGGCCGCGTACTGCCGATGCGGCCGGTCAGCAGGAAGGCCGCCAGGCCGGCCATCGCGCCGGTGAGCATGAACAGCCCCAGGCGGTAGCGGTCGACCGCGATGCCCGAGAAGCGCGCGGCGTCCGGATTGTTACCGATGGCGTAGATGCGGCGGCCCGCGGTGGTGGCGTGCAAGACCACGGCAAACAGCAACGCGAAGCCGAGCAGGATCACGAAGGCGCGCGGCACCACGCCGAAGAAGGTGCCCTGGCCCCAGTCGGCCATCAACTGCGGGTAGTTGGTGAAGGCCTGGTCGCCCAGCGCCACGCTGGCCAGGCCACGGTACAGGGCGATGGTGCCGATGGTGACGACGATCGAGGGCAGCATGAAGCGCGTGACCAGGAAGCCATTGAGCCAGCCGCAGGCCAGGCCGGTGCCGATCGCAACGAACAGCAGGGCCTCGGCAGGCATGCCGGCCGTATGCGCCAGCCCCATGGCCACCGACGACAGCGCCAGCGTGCCGGCCACCGAGATGTCGATCTCGCGGCAGATGATCAACAAGGCCATCGGCAGCGCGATCAGGGCCTTCTCGCTGAAATTGACCGTGCCGTCCAGGAGGTTGTAGGGATCGAGGAAGTGCTCGAGCGTGACGCCGCCGGCGACGAACACCGCCAGCAGCAGCAGGGCGAGCAGGGTCTCCCAGCGCGCCAGCACGTGGCGCAGGCTTGGCCGCTGGCGGTCCAGGATCGTATAGCGCGAGGTATGGCTGGATTGGTTCACGGTCTTGGTGTCAATCGGGGTTTCGACCCCGGCGATGGTGGTCGCATTCATGCTGCGCTCCTTGCGGCATTGCGTTCGGTGCCGTGCAGCGGCAGGATCTGGCGGCTGCGCTTGCGGTTGCCGCCGGCGTTGAGGAGCACGGCGACCAGGATCACGGCGCCAGTGAGGGCGCTTTGCCAGAACGGCGACACCTGCAGCACCGGCAGGGCATTGCCGATCACCGACAGGAACAGCGCGCCGAGCACGGTGCCGAGCACCGAGCCGACGCCGCCGGCGATGCTGGCGCCCCCGATCACGCAGGCGGCGATCACGGTGAATTCGAAGCCGTAGGCGATCTCGGTATAGGCCACCGCATAGCGCGCCACCCACAGGTAGCCGCACAGGCCCGCGACCATGCCCGACAGGCCATAAGTCCACAATAGCCGGCGCGCGGTCGGAATGCCGATATAGGCGGCGCATTGCGGCGCATTGCCGATCGCGTACAGGTCGCGGCCGAAGCGGGTGTGGCGGGCCAGGAAGGCCATTGCCAGCACCACCCCGAGGGCGATCCACACCAGGTGCGGCAGGCCGAACAGGCGCTGCAGCGGAAAGCCGATGAAGTTGGCCGGCATCTGGTGCGCCGACACCCAGGCGCCGCCCGAGATCACGAACACCAGGCCACGGTACACGCTCATGGTGCCCAGCGTGACCACGATCGGCGGGAGCGCAAGGTAACCGATCAAGCCGCCGTTGACGAGCCCCAGCGCCAGGCCGGTGCCGGCCGCAGCCAGCATCACGAGCGGCAGCGGCAACGCCGGATTGTTCGATGCCAGCATGGCCGCGACCATGCCCGACAGAGCCAGGTTCGAGGCTACCGACAGGTCGATGCCGCGGGTGACGATCACCAGCATCTGGGTCAGGGCCAGTATCACGAGCAGTGTGCTGTCGGTGAGCAGGTTGGCCAGCGACGCGGTGGTAAGGAACACCGGCGCGCGCAGGCCGACCAGCAGCACCAGCACCACCACCATCACGGCCAGCAAGGCTTCGCGTTGCCTGAACCAGTCAGCAGGCTTGATCATGGCGCCGCCTCCAGTCCCAGGTCGACCCCGGATGCGGCTGCGACTACGGTCTCGGGAGTAGCCTCGCCGCGCGTAAACTCGCGCACCACGCGGCCCTGGCGCATCACGACCACGCGGTCGGCCAGGCCCAGCACCTCGGGCAGTTCGGACGACACCAGGATCACCGACAGGCCGCGTTCAACCAGCTGGCTCACGAAGCGGTGCACGGCGGCCTTGGAGCCGATATCGATGCCCTTGGTGGGTTCGTCGAGGATGATGACCTTGGGATCGGTGGCCAGCCACTTGCCGAGCACCACCTTCTGCTGGTTGCCGCCCGACAGCTCGTCGACGTTCTGGCTCAGGTAGGCGGCCTTCAGTTCAAGCTGTTCGGCGAAGCGCCGTGCCAGAGCTGCCTCGGCCCGGGCACGCGGGAAGAAACCGAATGTCGACAGGATCGGCAGCGTGATGTTATGCATGATCGGCATGGTCAGGTGCGCGCCATGGTGCTGGCGGTCCTCGGGCACATAGGCCAGGCCGCGCGCGATCGCTTCGCCCGGATGGCAGAACAGCGCCGGCTGGCCTTCCAGCCGCACGCTCCCGGTCACCCCCGGCGTCAAGCCGAACAGCGCCTGCATTACCTCCGAGCGGCCGGCGCCCACCAGCCCATAAAAGCCGAGGATCTCTCCACGTCGCAAAGTGAAGCCGACATCCTGGAACTCGGTCGGATGGCTCAAGGCCTCGACCTCCAGCAGCGGCGCGCCGATCTCCACCTCGGCCTTCGGGTAGGCCTGGTGCACCGCGCGGCCCACCATCAGGGCCACCAGTTCCGGCTCCTTCACTTCGGCCAGCCTGCCTTCGGCCACGAACTGGCCGTCGCGAAGCACCGTGTAGCAGTCGGCCACTTCATAGATCTCGTCGAATTTGTGCGAGATGAAAATGACGGCGGTGCCACGCGCGCGCAGCCCGTCGATGATGCGGTACAGCTCGCGGATCTCGCGCTGCGACAGCGCGGCGGTCGGCTCGTCCATGATCACCACGCGCGCATCCTGCGACAGGGCGCGCGCGATCTCGACGAAGTGGCGCTGGGCCACCGACAGGTCGCGCACCCGTGCCCGCACCGGCAGCGACACCTCCAGCCGCGCGAACAGCTCCTCGGCTTCGGCCTCGATGCCGGCCCAGTCGATGCGCCGCGCCGGGCCGCGGGTCGGTTGGCGTCCCACATAGATATTCTCGGCCACTGACAATTCGTCGAACATCACGGTTTCCTGGTGCACGGCGGTGATCCCGGCGGCCATCGCTTCCTG
>Ga0265780_10004896_pt1 | contig 17119 bp, 16 predicted proteins | sample P1T30metagenome_FD_192432 | JGI IMG/M metagenome (GOLD analysis project Ga0265780, IMG submission 192432) | Plant litter microbial communities from East Loma Ridge, Irvine, California - P1 T30 | ecosystem: Environmental > Terrestrial > Plant litter > Unclassified | place: USA: California... | reverse complement strand
CACCGCGTAGTCCTCACCTCCTGACCGACCCGAACCGACGAGAGGAGCGAGACCGTGGTGCAGGCACCCGTCCTCGTGACGCCCCCCGCGTACGCGAACCCGCTGCCCTACGATCTCCTCTCCGTCTCCGACGTCACGACCTCCGGAGATCCGCACTGGATCTTCGGAGGCGTGGCGGCCGAGACGGCGGCGTGCGTCACGGGCGCGACCGAGCGCGACGTGTGTGCGCCCGGTGCGGCCAAGGTCGGCCAGGGGCTCTACGGCTCCGCGATCACCTCGGCGTCGGGCCCGCTCTTCGCCTACGTCCTCTCGACGTGCCGGCTCGTGGGCGGGGCGACCGACACCACCTCGATCGCCGACGCCGAGAAGGCGCTCGACGGCACTGAGGGGCCGATCGTCGAGGCGCAGTTCATGGCCGAGATCCTCGCCCCCAACGCGACGGACGTGACGCCCCCGGGTGCCCCGGCCGGCGGCGTGCCCTTCAAGGTCGGCATCGGCGTCTTGGAGGCGTACGCGGCGCAGCACTACGGCGGCGTCCCGATCCTCCACATGCCCCGCTCGCTCGTGCAGACCTCCGGACTCTCCGTCTCCGACGGGGCGCTGCGCACGGTCCTCACGACGCCCGTGGCGGCCGGGGCCGGGTACGAGCGGCCGTACGCGCCCAAGGGCACGCAGATCGCCGCGGGGGCCGCCTTCACGTGGCTCTACGTCACCGGCGCGGTCTCGATCGAGAAGAGCGCGATGACGACCCGCCGCGTCGACGACCTCGTCCACAACGAGTTCTCGGTGCTCGCCGAGCGCGCCTACGCGCCGCTCGTGCAGTGCCTCGTCGCGGCCGTCAAGGTCGCGATCCCCGCGGCGGTGGGGTGAGCGTGGACATCCTCGTCGGCCAGACCTACGTGCACGGCCGCAACCCCGAGACCGCCCGCGCGCTGCTCCTCGCGTGTGACCGGCTCGGCGTCGACCGCACGGTGCCGGCCGCGACCGACTCCGGCTTCATCGTCCCTGACGCTGTGGCCGACGAGATGGAGCGCGGCGACGCTCCGCAGTGGGCCCCCTCCGGGGCCCGTTTCTGAATGACCGACCGACCCTGAGAGGGACGAAGAACATGGCAGGATCGAAGAGGTTCCCCCTCGTCGGCGGTCGCGTGATGCGCGTGACCCGGCTCGACGGGTGCGGGCGCACCGACTACGTGACGGACCCCGCCCGCGTGCAGGTCGTGTCCGACGGCTTCGTGAGCATCGAACTCTCCGCGAACGTGGACGAGGGCGACGCGATCACGGTGAAGAACGCCGCCGGCAAGACGTGCATCTCGGAGCAGCCCGCCCCGCAGTTGACGGGCTACGGCGTCAACGTCAACTTCTGCCGCGTCGACCCGGACCTCTACGCCATGATGACCGGCCAGAAGGTCGTGCTCGACCCCGACGGCACCGCGGTCGGCTTCCGCGTCAACACCGCCGTCGACTCCTCCGACTCCGGCTTCGGCATCGAGGTCTGGTCCCGGGTGCCCGGCGTGCGCTGCCCCGTCGACGAGAACGGCGAGCCGATCACCGGCGTCTCCGCCGCGAGCGGCTACACCCTGCTCCCCTTCCTGCAGGGCGGCGTGATCGGCGACTACACGATCGAGAACGACGCCGTGACCTTCGTGATCCAGGGCGCGCAGACGAAGGACGGCGCCGGGTGGGGCTTCGGCCCCTACGACGTCACCCTCGACGCCGCCGGCAAGCCGGGCCCGCTGCTCGACGCGATCGAGGAGGCCGACCACCTCCACGTGCAGATCACCTACGTCGACCCGCCCGAGCCGACCGACGGCGCCGTGGGCATCCGGGCGCGGGCGGCCTCCGCCGGCACCCCGGGCTCCTTCGTCCCGGCCGCCGGCGTGAAGCCGAACACCTTCACCGCCGCCAACACGCAGGGCCTCACCGCGAGCCCCTCGACCGCATGGACGGCCGGGCAGTACGTCCAGGGCGCCACGTCCGGCGAGTCGGGCAAGATGTCGTGGAACGGCACCGCGTGGGTCGCCGGCGCGGCAGCGTAGGTCCGTGAGCCGTGGTCGATCTCGCGAGCCCGGCGACGTGCTGGCCGGTCGACACGTCGCTCTGCACGGGCTACGACGCCCTCCCGGCCGATCGGCGGGCGCTCGCGGAGGCGCTCGCCGGTCAGACGCTCCGCATGCTCACCGGCTACCGCATGGGCGGCTGCCCTGTGGTGCTCCGGCCGTCGGCCTCGTGCTGGCAGCCGGGCGCCTCCACCTTCTCGCCGATCATGCGCGGGGGGCAGTGGTTCAACGACGGCTGCGGGTGCTCCGAGCCGAGCGAGATCCGGCTGCCCGTGGAGACCGGCCGCATCGTCGAGGTGCGGGTCGGCGGGGTCGCGCTCGACCCGTCCGCGTACCGCCTCGTCGGCGCGACGCGCCTCCTCCGCGTCGACGGCGAGCCGTGGCCGCGGCACCAAGACCTCGCGGCTGACCCGAGCGAGCCCGACACCTTCTCCGTCGAGTACGTCCCGGGGCTGCCCGTCGACGGCCTCGGCGCCCAGGCCGCTGGCCGACTCGCGTGCGAGTACGCGACGGCCGCCGCCGGCAAGCCGTGCGCGCTGCCCCGCAACGCCACGAGCGTCGCCCGACAGGGGGTGTCCGTCGACCTCACGCTCGACGCCTTCCCCGACGGCCGCACGGGCATCCGTGAGGTCGACCTCTACGTGCAGCGGTGGAACCCGAACCGGCTCGCCTCGCCTTCGAGCGTATGGTCGCCGGGCACCGTCGGGCCGAGCGACGGCCGCGGCATGTTCCTGCCCGTACGCGGTCCCGCAGGGCCGCAGGGTGTCCGTGGCCCGGCCGGACCCTCCGGTGGCGGCGAGGGCGGCGCAGACGCCGTCCTGTGGACGCAGTCGATCCCCGCGGCGACGTGGATCATCCCCAACCCGTACGGGCGCCTCGCCGACGTGCAGGTCTACCTCCCGAACGGCGAGCAGATCGACCCCGACATCACCGCCACCGAGGACGTCGTCACCGTCGTCTTCCCCGATCCCACCGCGGGCTCAGCGGTGCTCAACTAGGAGATCCGCATGCGCAAGATCCCCGGAGGCATCGACCTCCTCAACCAGCCCGCGGTCAACTTCGCCGACCCCACCACGGCGACCGGCGCGGCGACCAAGCAGTACGTCGACAACCGCGTCGGCGGTATCGCCTATAAGGACGAGGTGCGGGCCGCCTCGACCGCCAACGGCACGCTCACCACCGCCTTCGCGGCCGGCCAGGTGCTCGACGGCGTGACGCTCGTCGCCGGCGACTCGATCCTGCTCCTCGCGCAGACCACCGCGGCCGACAACGGGATCTACACCGTCAACGCGAGCGGCGCCCCGACCCGTCGCGCCGACGCGGACTCGACCGCCGAACTCAACATGGCGACCGTCTACGTCGTCGAGGGGACGGTGAACGGCGGCAAGGAGTTCAACCAGACCGCGAAGAACCCGACCGTCGGCACCACCGCGCTCGTGTGGGCGCAGAAGGCGTCGGGGCAGTCTGCGACCTCAGGCTCGGGCGGCATCGCGGTCTCGGCCGGCGCGGTCTCCTTCGTGCCGAAGTCGGGTGGCTCGCTCGCGCAGGACGGGGGCGGCGCCTACGTCGACCTCACCACGATCGCCGGGCTCAAGCGGTACGCCGCCGACGTCCCCGCTGCCGGTGCGGGCGCCTCGATCACGATGACCCACAACTTCGGGTCGACCGACCGGGTCGCCGAGCCGCTCGTCTACCTCAAGGCGACCGGCGAGGTGGTCACGGCCGACATCACCCTCGGGCTCAACGCCGACACGCTCGTCTTCGGCGCGGCGGTCACCTCGGCGCAGTACCGCTACTCCACGGGGCTCTAGTGGCTCGGCAGCAGGTAGGCGCGGCCCCGACCCGGCCCGCCGACCCGCGCATCGTGTCGGACACGGCGCGGGTCGTGGTCGTGGCGAACTACGCCGCCGCCCCGGCCAACCTGCCTACCGGCACGGTGGTCATCTCCACGTCGGGGACGTAGCCGGTGGCGAAGCACCTCAACTTCGTCACGCTGTGGGTCACCGCGGCGAGCACGACGAGGACCGTCAACCCGGCCTCGTCGGGCACCGTCGTCGCGGGTACGCGCTTCACCCCGACCGCCGGACGTCGGCTCGTCGCGATCGCCGGTGGAGCGATCACGCAGACGGCTCCGACGGGGTGGCTACCCAACCCGAACGTCACCGGGCAGAACGCGGTCGTCAACAACGGCGGGCACTACGTGTGGAACAAGGTCGCCGCCGGCGGCGACACGCTCACCACGACGACGAACGGCACGGGCGCGTGGCCGAGCATCTACACCTTCTTGGAGTTCGAGGCCGGCTCCACGGTTGTCGCTTTCGCGGGTGCCGGCAATGTGGCGGTCACCAACGGCGCCGGCCCTACCCTGACCATGCCGGCGGGAACCAAGACGGTTTACGCGGCCGGCAACGGCACGCTGGGCGGCTCCGTGGGCGCGTCGGCGTCATGGACGTTTTCCGGTGCGACCGAGTTCGTTGACGCTATCGCTCCAAACCCCGGTACCGGGCCGGAGGGGGCGTCTCAGGGCGTCGCCTACGTGGAAGACACAACCTCAACCTCCCTAGCGGTCACGGCTTCGGTCGCCTACGTGAATGCGTCGAGCACACCCGAGCGACTGATCTTCGCAGTATCGGTTGCCGCATCGCAGCAGCCGAGCGGCTTACCCGTGCGCGTGGCGCAGTCCGACGGCTCGCTCGCAGCCGCTTGGTTGAAGGTCGCTGACGGCGCCGGCGGGCTCGTGGCGCCCGGGGCAATGAAGGTCACTACCTAGCAGCGATCTCCGTCCGGGCGGCGCTGCCCGGCTACCCTGACGAAGCACTAACCCTGAGGAGAACCGGATGCCCGGCACGTTGAAGACCGACCGCAAGATCGGTCAGGCGGTCGACCCGAACGACATCAACGACATCGCGGCCGACACCAACGCGGCGAACAACCGGCTCTCCGGGCTCACGATCGACTCGCTCGTTGACGTCTCGGTGCCGTCGCCCTCCAACGGCTACGTCGTCACCTACGACGCCACTCAGGCGCTGTGGGTCGCGAAGGCGCTCCCGACGACGTCGAGCGCGGTCTCCTCGGTGAACGCCAAGACCGGCGTCGTCGTGGTGACCAAGGCCGACGTCGGGCTCGATCAGGTCGCGAACACCTCCGACGCGGACAAGCCGGCGTCGAGCGCGGTGGTGGGGCTCCTCGCGGCCAAGGCCGACCTCGTCGGCGGCAAGATCCCGACGACGCAACTCCCCTCGCTCGCGATCACCGAGTACCTCGGGACGGCTTCCTCGAACGCCGCCATGCTCGCCCTCGCCGGGCAGCGCGGCGACTTCGTCACCCGTACCGACACGACCACGATGGGCGACGGCCTCCCCGCTACGGGCGACTGGATCCTGACCGCGGACAACCCGGCCTCGCTCTCCTCGTGGCACCGCCTCGTCGGGCCCTCGGGCACCTCCGGCGGCGTCACGAGCGTCGCCGGCAAGACCGGGCCGGCCGTCACGCTCGCCAAGGGCGACGTCGGCCTCGACGCGGTCGACAACACCTCCGACCTCACCAAGCCGATCTCGAACCTCGCGGCCGCCGCGCTCGGCGTGAAGGCGAACGACAACGCGGTCGTGCACCTCGTCGGCGACGAGAACGTCGGAGGGGTCAAGAGCCTCGCCAACTTTCCGCTCCTGCCGTCGGCCGACCCCACCACGGCACGGCAGGCCGTGCACAAGTCCTACGTCGACGCGCAGATCGCGGCGGCCGGCGGCGGCGGCGGTGCGGGCGGGCTCTCCTACTCCACCGCTCAGGTACTCACCTCGGCGCAGAAGGCGCGGGCCCGGCTCAACGCCGGCGCGGTCGCGGACGGCGCGGCGCGCTTCCACGTCGCCGACTACGGGGCCGTCGGTGACGGTGTGGCCGACGACCGGCCGGCGTTCGCCGCGGCTGCCGCTGCAGCGATCGCCTACATCACGGCGAACTCGGCCGACGCGATCCTCGACTTCGAGGGCATGGGCGTCTGCCTCTTCAACTCGGGGATCTCGAAGACCGCGGCGTCCGTTTTCAACGCCGCCGGCACGGGCGCCACGATCGACAGCACGGCCACCGATTACTCCAACCTCGGTATCCCGATCCCGCCGGCGCTACCCGGTCGGCTCACTTTCGCGGGGCAGGGCACGAAGATCCGGCTCACGACGAATTGCGTGTGCTTCGCCTTCCCCGACAAGACCCGGGACTACCAGGTCTGGCAGAACCTCTACTTCGACCGCGTCGTTGTCGACGACAACAACATCGTGAGCACGACGAAGACCCGCGGGCACGTCATCTTCGGCAACGCCCCCGCGTGGGGCGTGAAGTACCGCTACACCTCCGCACAGGACATCTACCTCAACCACTGCGTCGTGCTGAACGCCGCGACCGATACCTCGACCAACGTCGGGGCCGGCAACGTCTCCCGGTCTATGTTCTGGTGGTCCGGCGACCACAACGGCCCGAGCGAGGCGACGCAGACCTTCACCCGCCGCATCACCACCGCGGGCGGGTACATGCAGGGCGGCGACCAGATCTACGCCATGTTCTCGACGGTGGCCGACCGCTACCGCGCGGGCGGGGCGACGCTCGGCGGGGTCAACCACTTCTACGACGAGATCCACATTGGCGACGGGTGGCGCCACGTCAACAACTCCCCGATGACGCAGCAGCGTTACCAGACCTCGGTCTACATCGGCGGCTCGGGCAAGGGTGACCGCTTCTCGATCGGCGAGGGCTACTCCGACAACATCGGCGACGACGTCATCGAGATCGGCGGCATGCTCCGCGGCGTCATCTCGAAGGTCTCCGCGCGCAACCCCTTCTTCAACCTCGTCCTCTTCCGCAACACCGGGCCGATCGACTCCAACCGGCAGATGATCGAGTGCAAGCGCACCCGCACCGAGGTCACCCCCGCGCTCTCGGGCACGACGGGCGCCTTCGCCGCTCCCTTCGCGTGGATCGCCGACGACCTCTACCTGCAGTTGACGCTCGGCGGCACCGTCACGGGCGGAACCTTCACCCTCACGATCCCGCTCTCCTCGGGCTCGGTGACCACCGCGGCGATCGCCTACAACGCCACCGCCGCTCAGGTCGCCGCGGCGATCGACGCCGTCGTGCCGGCCGTCAACACCTCGGGCCCGGGCGGCGGCCTCACGGCCTACGCCGGCGCCGCGGTGAACTCCACCGCGCAGACGACGGTCGTGCTCGTCAAGCAGTCGCTCGCCAACAACGGCCGCGTCACGGCGACGTCGAGCCTCACCGGCACCAACCCGACGGTCACCGTCGGTCTCTCGCAGAACGGCACCGGCTTCGGCCGCTTCCGCATCGAGGACGACCTCTTCATCGCCGACGGCCTCACGTCGAGCAGGCAGGGCCGTACGGACTTCTTGACCAAGGGCCCCGGGCTCGGCGTCCCGATCCTCGGCATCGAGATCATCCGGCCCAAGATCGAGTTCTCGAACTACACCTACGACGGTGCGGCGAGCAACTGGGAACTCTTCATGCTCGTCCACGCGAACTCGCTCTACGCCAACTTCCCGCTCCGGCTGCTCGTGCGCGACGCCACGATCCGGGTCGACGGCGCGAACCTCGCCGCCGGCTCCGGCACGGGCTACCTCTACATGGTCGGGGTCGAGGGCTACGCCACCTTCGCCGACATCATGGGGATCGAGACCGACTTCTCGGGCTCGCAGGGCGGCACGTACGGCCACGTCATGCTCGCCCGCAACCAGGGCTCCGGCATCCGGGCGATCGTGTCTCGGCTCAAGCCGAAGGGGCAGCCGAGCCTCGCCTCCTACGCCGGCCTCCGCGTCGGCTCCGAGGGTCTGCTCACGTGGGCGCGGCTCACCGAGTCGGACTTCTCCTCCTTCGGCAACATGGCGAACGGGCTCATCCTGCCCCCGAGCGGGACCAACTTCGCCGCCAACATCCTCGCGACGCGGGCGTCGGGCAACTACCCCGACGTCGTCGCCGTGCCGACGGCGCTCACGGCCAACTTCACGACCGCGCAGGCGCACTCCGGCGCCATGCCGATCCAGGTCAACTCCGCCTCGACCGTCGTCATCACGGTCGCGCAGTTGATCGCCGGCTCGTCGATGACCTACGTGCGGACGGGCGCCGGGGCGGTCACCCTCAACCCGTCCTCGGGTCTCTCCTTCGTCATGCCGGCTGGTGCCACCGCGGGAGCCCGCGTGCAGGGCTCCTCGCTCACGCTCACGTGGCTCTCACCGACCTCGGTGCTCGTCGAGGGCGACCTCGGGTGAGACGCTACGGCCGCGCCTCCCGCTACCGCGGCGGTGGTGGGGGCGGGACGGTGACACCGCCCGCCGCCACGCCGATCGTCGGCCCGAGCACGCTCGACGCGATGACGGTCGGCCCGATGACCGTCGCCAACATGCGGGCGATGCTCGGCTACACCGGGACCTCCTACATCGGCACCGGGAACCTCACCAACACCTCCGTCGCGCAGGCGACCTCGTCTACCCCGTGGGGGAAGTCGACCCGCGTCTTCGATCAGTACCTCGCCGCCGGCACCTTCGGGATGCCGAACTCGCCGGCCGGCAACAACGGCACCGGGCTCGCGCTCACGACGTGCCCGATGCCGGCCTCGTCCGACCGCGTCGCGATCGAGTACGACGTGTGCTTTCTCGGGTCCGGCCGGTGGCCGCTCGGCGGGAAGTTGCCCGGCATCGGCGGCGTCCGACCCGGCGGAGGCTCGGTCCCGACCGGCGGCACGCAGTCGGCGAACGGCTTCTCGTGTCGGCTCATGCACCGCCGCGACAACACCAACCCGACCTCAGGCTTCCTCGTCGGCTACCTCTACGACCCGCTCGCGCCGACGGACTCCTACGGCACCGACCTCGATACCGGACGGCAGCGCATCGACTGGAACACGGTCTACCGCGTACGCCAGGAGATCGAGATGAACACCGTGACCACCGAGGGCTCGAAGACGCCCCCCGAGAACGGGCGGCACCGCATCTACTGGAACGGCGCCCTCGTCTACGAGGATACCGGCGCGATCCTGCGGCTCTACTCCGACGTCACCAACTCGCACGAGTGCTTCGACCTCTTCCACGGCGGCGCCGACTCCTCGTGGGGCGCCGACAACGACGTGCACGTGCAGATCGACAACTACACGGTGGAGGCTCTCGCGTGAGGCGCTTCGGTCGGGGCGTCCGCTACAGGGGCGGGTCAGAAACCACTACACCCCCAACTACGACCACTTACCCCGGGGCCTCGACTACCGGCGTCCCCCCGAGCACCGTCCTCACCGCCTACACGGGCCCAACCACGATCACGACGGCCGGAACGGTTATCGACTCCAAGACGATTACCTCGGTACTCAATATCAAAGCCAACGACGTCACTATCAAAAACTCTCGGATCGCCGTCGGAAATGCTTCCTTCATTCTTCTCAACGACTCCGGCAACACCGGGCTCATGCTGCAGGACACCGAGATCGACGGGCTCAGCACGGTTACCGACGGGGCGGCGATCGGTGGACGCAACTACACGGCCCTGCGCTGCAACATCCACGGCACCGGCGACGGCGTGAAACTCGGCGACAACGTCACTATTCAGGACTCGTGGATTCACGATCTCTACGGCGGCAACGACTCGCACAACGACGGAATGCAATGCTCGGACGGCACCAATATCCGAGTGCTGCACAACACCATCACCCCGGTCTACTCCGGCGCCACGTCGTGCATCATTATCAAGGCCGATTTCGGGCCGATTTCCGACCTCATCTTCGACGGCAACTTCCTCGGCGGTGGCGGTTGGTGCGTCTACGGTGGCGACGGTTTCAGCGGCCTCCCCGACGCGACCGGCGTCAAGATCACCAACAACAAGTTCACGACCGCCTACTTCTCGAACGGCGGCGCCTTTGGCCCGATCACGAACACGGGTGCTGGCGTCACGGTGTCCGGCAACACGTGGGCCGACGGGCCCAAGGCAGGACAAGCGGTCTCGTGAGTACCGTAGCGAGCGTGCCGACGATCGAGGACGAGGACGCGCTCCCTCTCGCGCGCGAGGTGCTCGCGCTGCTCGAAGCCGAACTCCTCTCGTCGCCCGGCGGCCGGGTGGGCGCCGCGCTGCTCGTCCCCGGCGCCGCGCTCGTCATGGACTACTGCGGCGCCCCGGGCGACTGCGGCATGGCGTTCGTCCGCGTTGACTCGATCTTCCCGAGCAGCCGCTTCCCGCAGCCCGACTCCACCCCGAACACGTGCGGCACGATGACGGCCGTGCGGCTGCAGGTCGGCGTGCTGCGCTGCCTGCCGGTGCTCGACGAGGCCGGCAACCCCCCGACCGCGATCGAGCAGGACGAGGCCGTCCGCGTGCAGATGGGCGACTACGCGGCGATCCGCCGGGTCGTGGAGTGCCGACTCGGGCAGGCCGACTACCTCTTCGGCGCGTACGCCCCGATCGGGCCGATGGGCGACTGCGGCGGCGGCGCGGTCATGCTCACCGTGCGACCCTGAGAGCATGGCTTCCGCCCGCGTCTCCCCGGTGGCTGTGCATGAACTCTTCCGCCGGCTCACCCCGCCCTACATGCTGCTCCTCGCCAACCGCATCCTCAACAACGCGAGCGAGCGGTGCAACGTCGACAACGGCACCCTCCGCGCGTCCCTGCACATCGAGCCCGGGGACGTCTCCTTCCGTGTCGGGTCGAGCCTGCCGTACGCGCGTGCAGTGCACGAGGGCTCGCGGCCTCACGTGATCCGGGCGAAGCGTCCGGGGAAGATGCTGCGCTTCGCCGGCGCGGGCGGCGTCGTCTTCCGGCAGCAGGTCAACCACCCCGGCTACCGGGGCAACCCCTTCCTCGCAGACGCGCTCCGCGAGGAGATCGGCCGGCTGTAGCCACTGCTACCCTGAGGCTGCTAGCACCCGCCCCGGCAGCCACACGAGGAGAACCGTGCCACCCGTCGAACTCGACTTCACGACGAAGAAGAAGGACCCCGGCAAGGAGGTCTCCTTCACCCTCGACGGCGTCACGCTCGTCGGCCGCGAGCCGAAGAAGTCCTCGCTCCTCTCCCTCGCTTCGGTGGCCGGCCTCGACGACCCCGTGCAGCAGGTCAATGCGGTCATGGTCTACATCGAGGGCATGCTCGTCCCCGAGAGCCGCGCCTACGTCTTCGACCGGCTCAACGACCCCGACGACGACCTCGACTACGAAGACCTCGTGCCGATCATGAAGGGCATCACGGAGGCGCTGAGCGAGCGCCCTACGCCGCCGCCGCCGGCATCGCCCGGACGGCGGTCGCAGTCTGGTCGACCTTCGACGGCTCGCTCGCGCTCGTCGGCGTCAACCCGCGCTCCCTCTCCCTCTCCCGCTTCCTAAACGCCTTCTACGTGTGGGTGAGAGAGCGCATGGACCAAGAGAAGTTCGAGGAGTGGGAGCGGTCGTGGACCGCGAACTCTTCCGACCCGGTCCCGCTCTCCACCCCGCCCACCCCCGACGACGACGACCTCGAAGGAGCGCAGTTCATGACGTTCCTTAGCGCGCACAAGGGCGGGTGACGTGAGCGAGAACGTCGGCGAGGCGTACATCGAGGTCCACGCCGACGACTCGCGGCTGACCGCGGAGGTCAAGGCGGCGGCCGAGCGGGCAGCCAAGGCGGCCAAGGCGCGCGTCGAGTACGAGGCGAGCGTCGACGCGAAGAAGGTAGCCGCGGAGGCCAAGGCCGCGGCCGACCGTGCAGCCCGCTCCGCTCGGGTGAAGTTCGAGGGGGACGCCGACTTCGCCGACATCATCGCGGAGGCGCGCGCGGCGGCGGCGGCAGCGAAGACCCGCATCGAAGTCGAGATGGTGCTCAACAAGCGGGGGTTCACCCGCGACGCGAGCGGCGTCTTCCGAGGTCTGCGGGGCGAGGCTCTCACGGCCGAGCAGGCGGTCTCCCAGGTGGCCGAGTCTCTCGGCGAGATCAAGGCGCCCAAGGGCGTCGGGCTCGTCGACTCCGGGCTCGAATCGCTCGCCGGCGCAGCGGCCCGCGGTGGGGCCGGCATCGCCCTCGTCGTGGCGGCCGTGCAGGCGCTCCTGCCGTACGCGATCGCCGTCGGCGGTGGCATCGTCGCCCTCGCCGGCCAACTCGCCTACGCGAGCGCGCAGGCGATCCCCCTCGCCACCAACCTCGGCGCGATCGCCCTCGGCGCCGTCGCCACGATCGTCGCGACCCGCGGGCTCGGCGACGCCTTCAAGGCGTACGCGAAGTACCAGGAGGTCGCCAACTCGGCCGACAAGAAGACCAAGGCCGGCCGGGACGCGATCGCCAAGGCGAACGACGCCTACAAGGCGAGCCTCGACGACCTCCCCGCGTCCGCGCAGAAGTTCGTCACCTCGATCGGCGAACTCGGCGGGGCGTTCCGCGGGCTCCGTCGCGACGTGCAAGACGAGTTCTTCAAGGGGCTCGGGGACCAGATCCGCGACACCTCCGACCGACTCCTGCCCGTGCTCCGTACGGGGCTCGTGCAGACCGCGGGGCTCATCGGGGACGGGGCCGAGCAACTGCTCAAGTGGGCCGGCTCGAAGAAGGGGATCGAGCAGATCAGCAACATCCTCTCCGGGCTCAACGGCATCCTCAAGCCGCTCATCTCCGCGGCGGGGTCGTTCGGCGGCGGGCTCCTCACGATTTTCGAGGGGGCACTGCCGGCCGGCAAGGATCTCGCGACGGCGATCCAGGACATCGGCGACCGCTTCCAGGAGTGGGCCGGCAAGTTCGTCGACAGCGGGGGGCTCACCGAACTCCTCGACAACGCCAAGGAGGCCGGCGGGCGGCTGCTCGACATCCTCGACAACGTCGGGTCGATCCTCGGCTCGCTCTTCGACGGCAGCAAAGACCTCGGCGGGGACCTCCTCGACTCCCTCGACACGATCACAGGCAAGTTCGCCGACTTCCTCGACACCGACGAGGGACAGCAGGCGATGGCCGACTTCTTCAAAGACGTCGGTGACAACCTCGGCGGCATCGCCGACGGGCTCCGGGACGCCGCTCCGGCGATCAAGGATCTCGGGAAGAATCTGCAGCAGGGGGCCGACGGCTTCAACCGGCTCGCCGACGCGATCGCGCCGATCTCCGAGCCCCTCGGCACGGTCATCGGCCTCCTCGGCGCGGGCGGCTTCCCGGCCCTCGTGGGGGGCATCGGCGCCGTCACGGGCGCGCTGCAGGGGATGGACGAGGTCGACTTCAACGGCATCGTCCAAAGCCTCACCGGCCTCCCCGGGCTCATCGCGAGCGCCTTCGACACGCCGATCGACTTCACCGGCCTCGCGCGATCGGTCAACGACGGGATCAACGACGCCCTCGCTGCGGCCGTCGACATCCCCGGGGTGCAGGCGATCCTCGGGCCCGTCGGCTCCGCGATCATCACCGGGCTCGTCGCCGGCTTCGACGCCGCGGTCGATCAGGTGCAGGGGTGGCTGCAGGATCTCACCAACCTCATCCCCGACTGGAAGGGGCCCGCTTCGACCGACGCCTCGCTGCTCACCCCCGCCGGCACGGCGATCATCCTCTCGCTCATCCCCGGCTTCGAGGCCGGCCGCGGCGGAGTCATGGGGTGGCTCACCGCCTTCACCTCGACGCTCGCCGGGCCCTTCGCCGGGCTCGCGGGGCGGCTCTTCGCCAACGCCGGCAGCCTCGCGGGCGCCTTCGCCGCGTGGGCGGCCGGCCTGCCCGGGCAGGCCGCGGGCATCGCCGGATCGATCGCGTCGTCGTTCGTCGGGCTCGCGAGCCGCATGCTCTCGCAGGCAGGCTCGATCGCCTCCGCGATCGGTGCGTGGCTCTCACCCGCTCCGGGCACCGTCCGCGGGTACGTGCAGGGCATGATCGCTCCGTGGTCCGGACTCGCCGGGCGCATGATCTCGCAGGCCGGCTCGATCCTGGCCGCGGCCGGCCGGTGGCTCGCAGGAGTGCAGGGCGCCGCCCGCTCAGCGGCCGAGCGCATGGTCGCCGCCTTCCGCGGTCTCGCCTCGCGGATCGTCGACGCGATCGGCACGATCATCCCGAGGATCGGCATGCCGAACATCTCGGGGATCGTGAGCCGGATCAAGAGCGCCGTGCAGTCGGCGGCCGAGCCCGCGGCCGTCGGCGACATCGTCACCTCGCCGCAGTTCCGGCTCGTCGGCGAGGCGGGCCCTGAGGCGATCGTGCCGCTCTCGCCGGGTGCGAAGATGGATCCCGAGGTGGTCTCGCTGCTCCGCGGCGTGGCCGCGATGAACGGCATGGGCGTCGAGGGCACCGCGGCGGCTCCGGCCGGCCCGGGGCTGCACGTCACGCAGCACATCACCGTGCCGACGGAAGACCCCGAGGCCGCGGCTATGGCGATCCTCAACCGGCTCGCGCTCGCACTGGCAGCGTAGGAGGCAGCGCATGTACGACGGTCTGTGGACATTCGGCGGCGAGGAGATCGTCAACCACGGTCGCACCGAGGCCTACCTGCAGCACGGTTTCAAGCCGGCGGGGGTCACGATCTCGACCGAGGACCCCGGCTGCGCGACGCTCGTCGAGATGGTCAACGGCGGCGAGGCGTACGAGAGCCCCCTCGCCGACGCCGCGCCGTGGGTGGAGAGCAGCGACCCGGACACGTGGGACTTCGCCGGCGTCATCGTCACCGACATCACGGGCGTCAACGGCTCGACCCGCAGCGCGGCCGTCACCGAGTACGTGGGGGATGGGGGCGGCGTCGGGCGGGCACGGTACGGGACGCGGACGATCGCCGTGACCGCGCTACTCGTGGGCCGCACGGGCGCGAGCGTGGAGGCGGGGCTCTCGTGGCTCTCCTCGGCCCTCGCCGACGACTGCGGGCCCGGGCTCGGCACCGAACTCTGCGGGCTCGTCGCATGCCCTGAGGACTACCTCGACTCGCCGATCATCGACGCGGACCCGGTCACCGAGACCCTCGACCTCCGCGTCGACGGGTGGGCGCCGAGTTCCGGCCGCTTCCGCTCGCGCGACGGGTGGTTCGACCCCGACGCCCCGACAGTCGGCTCGCCGGCGAAGTACGGCAGCGCCCTCTACGGCTTCTCGACCTACGCGATCGGTGGGCCGGCCTATGGCGAGTCGTTCTACGGCGAGGCGATCTACGGCGTCGAAAACGACGTTGCCGACCCCGTGCTACTCGGCCCGGAGCAGGAGTGCTACGCAGGGCCCGTCACGTGGGCGTGGAACCTCGCGACCCTCCGCGGGCCCGTGACGGTCTCCTACGGCGCCCGGGCGGCCGACGGCACGGTGCTCTCGCGCAGCGACGCCCAGCGCGTGCAGGGCAACGCCGCGCTCATCTTCACGCCCGACCCGACGTGGGAGGGGTGGGTGCCAGCGCTGTGGGTCGAGGGCAACCCCGTCAAGATCGCTCCCACGATCACGCACACGCCCTACAAGACCGCCGAGCAGTGCGCCGACTCCTACCTCCGCTCCTACCTCGACGTCGGCACGGTCGAGGGCCCGACGGTGGTCGACAAGATCGCGTTCTCGTGCGGCGAGTACGCGATGAAGGTCGAGTGGACGTGGGTCGTGGGCAACCCCTTCGTCTTCGGCTCGATCACCCCGCTCGTCACCGACTACTCCACCGCCACCGGGCTCGCGGGCAGCGTCGAGTCGGGCGTCCGGCCGACGGCGCTCACCGAGCCGGGGACGTTCATGTTCGGCGACGAGTGCGCGCTCACGCCGTCGCCGCCACTACTGCTCGTGTCTGACCCGCTGTGCCCCGGCTTCATCACCCCGCCCGAGGCGCCCAAGATCGTCGACGCGTGTTGGCAGCCCCCGCAGGCGTGGCGGCGGTGGTCGTTCTCGATCCCCTCTCGGCTCGCGCCGGCCAACAACGACGGGCTCCTCTCGCTCTCCTTCGTCAACGACCGGCAGCCGAAGCGCGGCGTGCGCGTCCGGCTCTACGCCGACCCGCTCTCCCGCGGCATGGCCGGCGTGGACGAGTGCAACTTCTGCGCCGAGTTCAACCTCACCTACATCCCGCCCGACTCGACCCTCGTCATCGACACCGCCCGCAAGAGCATCACGACGCAGGTCCCCGGGCTCGACCCGATCAACACCGCGGCCAACGTCCGCGGCTCGCGCGGGGCGCCCTTCGAGTTCCCGACGCTGCAGTGCAATACCGGCTACCTCGTGCTCCTCGACATCCCCGGCGACCTCGGCGATCAGGGCGATCTCACCTTCGCGATGTCCCTGCGACCGGCGACCGTCTAGTGCTCGGCGAGGGTGCCCTCACCGCGTACCTCTACGACCGCGGGGGCGAGCGGCGGATCGCGCAGTTCGAGAAGGTCACGAAGGGCACGTGGGAGCGCGTGCTCGACGACATCTCCGAGGCGTCGATCGTCGCGATGACGCCGGCCGGCAACGACTGGCACGGCCAGATCCGCTCGTGGCGCCACGAACTCGTGATCTACCGGGACGCTGAGCGCGTGTGGGAGGGCCCGATCTATCGCGTGATCTTCGGCCGCGGCTTCGTCAACGTGCTCGCCCGCGACGTGCTCGCGTGGACGAACCGCCGCAGCCACCGCGGGCGCTTCACGGGGCCGACGAATGCCGTGGAGGAGGGCAAGCAAGCCGTGCTCGACGCCATGCTCTTCGACGACCCGAACGTCACCCCGTGGATCGAGACGCGCCCGCTCAACGCCCCCACGATCCAGACCGCGATGAACGCGGCCGACGGGTACTACTGGGACGGGATCGGCGACATCGTCGACCAGGGTGTGCACGTCACCGCGGTCGGGCGCCGGATCGTCTTCTGGCCGGCGACCACGATGCTCTCGAAGACCGCCCCGCTCGACTCCGACGACCTCTCCGACGACGTCACCGTCATCGAGGACGGGCTCTCGCTCTCGACCCGCGCGGTGCTCACGGGTGGGACCACGTTCGGCGCCACCACCCCGGAGCCGGTCGTGCGCAACTACGCGGTCAACCCGACCTTCGAGGGCGACACGGTCGGCTGGACGGCGGCGCAGTGGTTCGCCCTGAGCAAGATCCGCGCGACGTGGGGCGGCGCGCTGTACGGCGGCCGGGTGCTCGCCAAGCCGCCGAGCAAACCGCCCAAGGGATCGAG
>Ga0265780_10004895_pt1 | contig 17128 bp, 10 predicted proteins | sample P1T30metagenome_FD_192432 | JGI IMG/M metagenome (GOLD analysis project Ga0265780, IMG submission 192432) | Plant litter microbial communities from East Loma Ridge, Irvine, California - P1 T30 | ecosystem: Environmental > Terrestrial > Plant litter > Unclassified | place: USA: California... | reverse complement strand
ACCAACCCCCCGCGTACTTCGAAATCTCGTTTACCAACAAGTCGCTGCCGCCGTTCACGCCCGCTGATGACGTGCGGATGGTGGTCTCTCAGGAGGTCGATATTAGCGCGCCATGGGATCCGGTGAATGCTTTTGAGATTAGGACGTATGTGGGGAATCAGACGAATGTTACGCTCGAGGAGGGGGTGTGGAGTGGGAGGTATGTGCATTTAGGGATTCAGGGGAATTTGATGGGCGAGGGGGTCGAGGTGGGGGCGACGGTTGCGGAGTGGAATGTTGTTAAGGTGGGAGCGAAGGTAGAGAGGGACGGGCTTGAGGAGAGGATGGAGTTGTAATGTAGGGAAGGGGAGTGCAAGATGTGAGTATAAGATATTTGGATGCATGTTGATTGGATAGTGTTGTATAGAGATAGACCCGAGCATGTTTTTCGACGTATTAGCTGATTAGAGACAGCGGTGCTTTATTGGATTGATTCATTGCCGAATCCCTGTGGTAAGTTGACTACGCGAACCACGATTCATTCATTTTCACTCGAGTCGTGCACAGGACCCTTCTACCTGGCCTGTGAATTATCATATCAGTAGCCTTGGTGCAGTGATTCAGTGCACTAGTGCCAATCAACACTCCCCCATAATATAAACATTGGCTACCTCTACACCGCTCTCGCACTACCTGCACAAGCTTTGCTAACTCAATTAACTAGCCATGGCACCCACTACCCCTACCCGCAACTCATCAAAAGAGCCGAATACACCACGACAGAGCACACTTAGACAAAAAGCCGCCGAGGCCTTCGCTCGCTCTCCTTTCTCGTCGAAGAATCCATTTGAGCCGGATGACTTTGAGATCGACGGTCGAGTTTCGCCTTCGAAGTCGACATACATACCATTCGACCCGTTCGTAGCCAACACTCTGGACGCTTCAAGGTCAGAATCCTTGGCCGAAGGGGAAGAGGGAGATGGCTTCGTTTTGGTAAAGTCACCCACAGTGGAGGAGAGTATGAGATCTGCATCGCCATTCTTCACTCCGCCGAAGATGTCTGCTACTACCTCGCCACGCATCAGTACGCTACGAAAGAAGACACAAGAGCTTTTTGGTAACTCAAAGAGTCCGTTCGATGCCGAGGATGAAGATGAGTGTGAGCAGTCTCCATCACTGCGGCCTAGCACACTTCGACGCAAGACAGGCGAGGTGTTTGGGAGTCGATACTCGTCCAATCCATTTGATCCAGAAGACTCAGAGCTTGATGAGCCGTCTCCAAGCCGAACTTTATCACTGTCGATGCGGATCTCGCCAACCAGGCGTGCTGAAGCAGCAGTCTCATTGGTGTCTGCAGAGACGGATCTCGGTGATACCACACCTAAAAAGACTTCTGCGGCAGAGGCTCTGTCAAAACAGTATCTGGGTGCGCCTCTGTCGTCGCCGGGTCTTAGCACGCTGAAGCGCAGATCAGCCGATCTATTTGGGCGAGAGGGCTATTTCTCGAGCAGTGCTTGGGATGAAGATGATGACGAGTCCAAGCAACGATTTGAGAGTGTGCGGCGTGATCCGACTGAGCGTGGACGAAGTCTGACATTGAAGTCGTCCCATAAACTGCAATTACCGTCATCTGCGAGCGCTCTGTCATCGATTGTCGGGACCGAGGACCAAGATTATGACGAATCACGGGTCAACTCACAGGCAAAGGTTGAGCACGGAAGTTGGCCCGATAAGAAAGAGCTCGATGCCAACATCCAGAATTTCACGGCGAATCGTGGTACGTTCAAGGGTCGGGTGCACTCCTCTGAGGTCAGTTCACAGTCATTTGAGTCGTCGCCCAACGCGAGTGCAAGCTCTAGCATGTCAGGAAGCGCCTTGGATACTATCCCTTCAATCCGTGGCGCAAACATGACCGAGCAAGAGCACGAAGACTTCTTGCACGAACTCTTAGACAAAGAGTGCGGTAACCCAAATGGCCTCGATGCGCACGACGAGGTGATGCAGCAGTTCTACAGTCGCAACAACGACTCACTGCCAGCCTCTGACCCAGCCGGATATCCTCATCTCATCAACTATCTCAATTACACGACCGACACCGACCCCATCGTACAGAACGCTCGTCCCCGACTCGCCGATGCGGTGGCCACAACACTCTTCCAGACAAGTCGCCAATGCCTCGCCGACTTCCTCAACCCAGAAGTGCAAGTCTTCGAATGGTGTCGCAACAAACAACACATGATGATCCGGCGCGAGGGCAAGCACGTCATCGCAGGCACATATGAAAACTATGGCACCTGCTATGTGTGGAACTATTTCGTGCGGTCTGAGATCTCGGAGACCGGGGCGTGGAAAGAGGTGTATGCTGGAGCGTGGCAAGTCATTACTCCTGTATCGGCACAGGGCATCGAGTTTGACAAGCTTATGCCGAGTGAGAGCATCCAGGGTATAGATCCGACGGACGAGAAGTACGCGCTGCACATTGGTCGTGCGTTGGGCCAATTTATGCTCTTTTGGGAGGTATGGGATTTTACTGGAGGACATCTTGTTGAGTGGCAGGCGGACGGTGTGGTGAGAAATGCGCGAGAGGTCTTGTACGAGGGTCTGCGCATGGCGAGAGAAGAGACAGATGAAGACTGAGTTTGTCGCATAATCTGGCAGACGAGCACGGTCAGCGAAACTCGTTCTCGAATTTTGAAGATTCATTATCAGAGTTGATGCTGTCCGGGCATGGAGAAATGCAACATTCATGAATCTCACCGAAGCGTGCCCAAGTGTCTACATAGCATAGCCAGCTCGCAATACAGACACTTCAAAGATCATAACAAAGATTCAAGCGCGCTAACATATCGCGCTCTGTACCTTCACTTGTCGCGCCGCGTGCACTGTCGTTTGCAATTCTTCTCTCACTTTTTCTATCGCGCTCGATCAATTTCATCTCTGAACCTTCATCATCTGCTACTATAGCCCCATCCGCACACCTTTGATCTAATACTAACCTCACAGTACCCTATATAATTAAACTAATTCGCAAGTATTGTATCAAATTCCTATACGCTTTGGAAGAGGCGTGGGTCGGACGAACCTCCCCGGAGGTTGCAGGTTCGAATCCGTGATAAAACAGTAGTTTTCAGCAGTTCAGACATACCAACGGTTCCCTGAGCAAGTCATACCGTACCAGGTCTGCTGTTCTTTTTGCTGGTTTTAGCGAGACCGCAGCAATTATTGCGCAATGAGTCCTTTTGCATGTGTCGTATGTAGTAGCGAAGGTGATGACTCTAGAAAAGCGCAAAGCGACCTAGGGTACACAGCGCTAGTAGAGCATCGAGTATCACCAGCATACACGTGGACCTTTTTGTGGTCTTACAACAGTTCGTTGCTTCTTGTGAGTCAGTGCAGGTTTACTGACTCCTACATTCTTTGTTTCTTGAAATCGACAATGGTAGAAGTATCGCTAAACAGTAGCTGGCATACTCACTGGAGCGCGCATGATATGGTCTCACCGGCGCAACTGTCTGGCATGTGGAGAACAGAGACTACGAGGGTAGTGATGAGATACAGCGACAGTCGTAGAATTTTGCGGAAGCGCTATGGAAAAGCAAAGCATGGAATCCCCTCAACTTTAGAGAATACATCGCCAAGGTGATACGCGGTCATGGTTCCCGCACGAAATTGGAAACAATCACCAGATAGGTCGATCTTACAGTAGACTCGATACAATAGTTCATGTAGCTCATGACGTAGAAAAGAGAAATTTCATTGCATACAGCACTTTGCGCCGTGACGAGTACGTATAACCAACGATGGCTGAACCGCTGTTGGCCTCCTTTTGCAAATTTGAGACAAAGACTTTGGGTCCCTTATACACTCATGAATAATATGACCCCATAATGCTATCTGTGGCCTCCGCAAGTCACAGTTGTCGGATGTCAAAAGGGAATTTCAGCGTCGCACAAAAATATTTTGGCCACCCTGTGCTCTTCGTACTTTTCCCGCTTGTTGCACAGTGTTGCCCACCGAATAGTCATATTGTTGACTCCCGTATCGGTGAGTCGAACCCGCTGTATAAGCCGTCAACATTAGCAGTCTGATTATCCTCACCCTGCTTTCAGAATTCGAAACTCAGTCTACCTCAACCTAGCGAACATTTGCAACATGACGGAATACAGACGCGTGTCCCACCCAGACTTCACCAACAACAACTCTGACGACCAGCCTCGTATTCTAGAAAAGGTAGATGCTGAAAAACCACGAGAAGATGACGATGGATCCCTTGTATCGAAACCTAAGATCTGTGATTTCATTGCGACATACCTCGTCGCCTTCGACAAGCAGAACCCGGAGCGGCTGATCATGAAGCACTTCTTCGACCCTAAAGTTACGCATTGTCGACTCATTGCATACTCTCCCGTGCCTGAAGCTGAATTCGTGCACCCCAATTTCCTCATCTGGCGTACACACAAGGCGGTATTTGTAAGCTAGGAGTAAAATTCAGATTGTTTTCAAGCATTGCTTACGGGTGTTTTTAGTGTGGCAGTTTTGAGATCAAACAATCACAAAAGGGAAACACCATTAAGTGGATATCGATCCTGCGATCAGTTATGGACACAGTGGCGACGGAAAGCAAGTGGAATACATTCTGGGCTGCGCATAATGCCTACTCAAACACACCTATCCATAGAATTTGGGATTCGAACTGGGCGAAGACTCCTTACGGCACCATTGAAGATCTTACGGTCGATTGCTGTAGTGCAGAAGAGATAGATAGAGTCTCGCAAGAGTTTGGAAAGGTTCTAAGCGACGGACGTCCATGGGACCCTGATCTGTTCAACGAATTCGTCTTCGATACTCTACCTGTGACTTCTCCGCTCAAGGCATACGTGTGGTACGACAATCATCACTTTTTTGGAAGCATCAATAGCCTATCAGAGTAGTAGAGCTTTAGTAATAGACAATCTTATTTGCACACCGAAACTCAGCTCCTGATTGTAATGCTCTTGCATGATTTGATACAAATTATGTCGATGTATAGAGCTACATTGATGGTGGCTCGTAGGTGAGTTCTCAGGTTTAATCTGTAGAGGCTTTGCAATATGCTGGAGAAGCATACATGAATAAGCGATCCACATCATGTTGGGAGAAAACCTTCAATTCGACCGGCGACTTATGTCATGTGGCGTAGACTGTTGTGATGATCACGAAGAGGCCGAGTTCCGTAGGGATTGGCTAGAACAGTGTCAGCGAGGGTGAGGTCTTAATTCTATATTTGGTTCTACGTAATTATCGGACATACGGTGACGCTTCACTGACAGTGCCCGAGCCCTATGAGTCGCGTTTATCAATGATACCATAGCTTCACATGACTCACCTATTACTCACAGTCGCAACCGCTGAGTCCAACAAACGCGCCCACCAGCCTACCTATAAATTCAATAGTTCCCTTGCACCTTGCCTCTGTTTCATATAAACGCTTAACCATCATACAACTCACTTAACCGGAAACAAAGCCTTTCCCACCGTTCGACACCACAATGCGAGAATTGAAGCACGAAGAGATTGCGAACTTCCCTGAGGACGCTAATGTCGGTGATATCATCGTCACCTTGCTTGCGAAAATCAAGCATCACCCCACCGTGACTGCGGAGTTTTTCGACCCAAAGATAATATCAATCCGTGTCCTAGGTAACCTATCTAGGAGCGAGGGAAATACGCATTGGGACTTTCTGATATGGCGAAAGGGCACCGATGTTCACGTAAGTGGTGTAACATATCTATAAAAACGCAGATACAAATGCTTACACCAGTTAGTGCGGCTTTTACGCGCCCGCCAAAGAAAAAGAAACAAACGATAAGGAATTTGAGTGGCAGTGGTTTACCAAGTCCATTTTGGACCCAGTGTCGCGCGAGAGCAATTGGATAACGGTCTCTGCGTTCAGGAAAACGGTTTCAGAGGAACCATTGGGCTCCATGTGGAACGAAAACACCGCCATACTTGATATGGGTGACGTGACGAAGAAGAAGACTCCGAGTCCGACCGACCCTGGCGAAATTCGGCATGTGTCGAAGCAATTTGCGGAGAATCTGTTCAAAGATGACGCATGGGAGCCAGAGAATCACAGGGAACTTTTGGTTAACGTGCTGAGAAATCGAAACACGCCCGGCCAGAGCGCACCCAGTCGACACCCTTGGCACCATTCAAGCGTAAAACCAAAGTTGTGCATCGAGCATGAGAACGACTTTCCCAAGTCTCAGCTCCTAGAATAAATAGTTTGCTTAATGCTTGACCTTCATTTCGTGACGACGATGCTCGTGCAAAATCCTGACCCAATGAAGTCCATCTCCCCCAGAACATCAATCTCGTTCCAGATTCCAGCGACCATATCATCCTTGACCTTCTCTTTCAGCCTTGATAGATCACCGCAGTTGCCGTGCTTGCCCCAGCCCCACGAGATTAGCCTGCCTCCCTTTGTCACAGCGAGCACGTGTTCAGAGCCAACTGCAATCTTGTCGATGGGCGGCAAATTTGGTGGAATGAGCTCCCACATGGCGTTCCTCCCCCAGGAAATGAGCTTGCCGTCTTCGAAGAGCACGAATATAGCGTGCCACGTTGCGCCGATGTCTTTGTAGCCCATGATGTCGTTTGGCATTTTTGAGATAATGTCGAATTTGTCTTTGCCGAGGATAGTGTGCTCGCCACTTGATGGACCGCCAACGAGGTACGTGAAGTCCTTCCCACAGACGACTTTGGATGGCTTGAACGACACACCTGCGACCCTCGTCGGTATCATCACCTTACCAGAAAGCTTTTCGCCAAGTTGCCCTAGGCGCGCCTTACCCCAGCCATATACAGCGCCATCCTCGAGCAGCGCAACATAGTGCCACACACCGGCTGCGAAATCGACGACTTTGCCGGGTAGTGCGATAAGAATGGGTGGCGCTTCAGCATCTGTCGCGGCTTGATCCGTGTTGGTGTTGTCATACCCCAACTCACCCCATTGGCCTGTACCACGGGTGTGCACCATGCTCTGCTCGAGTGTGTCATGGCCGATGATGAACGCAGATGACTCGCAGGTGGCTGCAGCGAAGCGGAAACCGCCACCTATCTTTGTGAATGTGTCGAACCGTGAGACCATTCCTGGGCCTGGCACTAATTGCGATTTGCGATTATCACCAACGCCGTAGACTTCACCTTCGCTCGTCAGGAGCAGAGTGTGATTGTCGCCTCCAGTAATGGCTCGCAGTCCTTCCAGCGGCGGCGGGTCAGACACGATGGTCGGAGTGCTGACAATGTCTGCGGCGGGTATGCCAAGCTGGCCTTCGCCATTGCTGCCGAAGACGTAGAGTTGGCGAGGCATCCTATAATGGATGTTGGAGGACTATCTTCAGGAAAGTGAAAGAAGCTCGCAAAGTGCTTTCATCTTTGCCGTGGCGATCTGGTTAGGCTGCAAATTTCACGTGACATAGATGGGTATTGCAGCTGATTCTCCGAGACTAAACACCCGTGCTGGCAGTGTAAATCTGCAAAATCGCGTTCATGTTCAGAGTCGTTGTTGAAGTTGGCTTGCTTACGTAATAGCTGCATGCACGCGGGAGTCGCTAGCGTGGGTGGTCCGAGCGGCACTCTCAATTTCGCATCTCGGTGAACCGAGCAACTTCACGACGACGAGACAACCCGCAACCTCACGCCCACCTCCACACGCACGCATACTAACACAGTCGCCCATCATGGCTTCCCAGAGCGTGCAATGCTTCGGCAAGAAGAAGACCGCGACTGGTACGACCGCCTCCGCCACGACATAATTTAGAGAATGCTAACAATATCACCAACAGCTGTCGCCCACTGCAAGGTACACCACCACTGCCACGAACGCACGCGCAATCGAACGATATACTCACATTGATTTTCTAGGCCGGAAAGGGTCTCATCAAGGTCAACGGAAAGCCTCTTTCCCTAGTCCAGCCCGAGATCTTGCGATTCAAGGTCTACGAGCCTGTCCTGATCCTCGGTGTTGACAAGTTCGGTACGCACACCAGCAGTACCCCAAGACAGGCAACGGCATAAACTAACACGTCACGCAGCTGACGTCGACATCCGCGTCCGCGTCTCCGGCGGTGGACACACCTCGCAAATCTACGCCATCCGCCAAGCCATTGCCAAATCCATCATCGCCTACTACCAAAAGTACGTCGACGAGCACTCGAAGAACCAGCTCAAGCAAGCTCTCGTCCAGTACGACCGCACACTGCTCGTTGCCGACAACAGGCGGTGCGAGCCCAAGAAGTTCGGCGGTCCAGGTGCGCGCGCCAGGTACCAGAAGTCTTACCGTTAAGCGGTTCGCACTGGTTTGGTATCGACGGGTGTATGGGGAGCATGGAGCGGTGTTCATCCGGGGCTTTTTCATGGGTCTTACTACTACTCTCCTGCGCATTCGAGGTTACGTGACATGGTGCTCAGCGGGTTATTGCGGGCAGCCTGAATGGATCGGATCTCGGAGCTTGTGACGATAAAAATGAATCAATTGGTTGCAAGACAAGGACTGAACGGATGTCGACCAGCACCAGCACAGAATATGGTGAAGATGAATCATGGTCAATCGATTGGTGATATTTCGGCATGAAGACTTAATCATAGGTTCTAATCTAGATTCCCTCCCAGCTCCATCGCTCGCTATCATGCATTACGAAGATAAACCCAAACTACGAATATTTCCCCAAGGCATATCCGCCAAACCATTCAGAGCTCACAAGCAGATCTCTAACCATCACTTCCGCTGCTCCTGAAAGCCGCACATAACGCTGCATACTGGTGCGTCAAGTCAAGGACGTGCTGCGGTAAGCTGGTACCCTGGATGATGCTGCGGATCTTGACCGCGCCCTCTTCTTCGATGAGTTTGCGGATGGTGTAGAGCAGTGAAGGTGAGAACTACAATATAGTTAGCATGGCTGTAACATATCAACACATGACAGTGTCAACTTACCTCAGAATACCACCGATACTGCCACGTCACCAGCCTGATAAGCGCCGCACACGCATCCCTTGTCTTGCCCCTATCCTCGCCCACAAACCCATACTTGAGCACGCCCTTCATCGCCTTCGGGCTGAATCTTATCTGCAAACAGCTCTCATAAGCCTCCAGCGCGTCGTCCTCGTGATGCAGGCGTTCTGCCAGTTCACCGAGGATTTCCCACTCCTCGGCCGACTTCTTGTAGAGTAGTTGTTGCTGCCTGTACTGTGCCATTTCGGTGCGCCAGATGGTGTAGACGCGCAGGTCCTCGTAGAGTACCATGAACAGATTGTCGAGCCAGCGCTCACACAGGCGCTTGTTTTGGAAGTGCGTGTAGTTTGGTTGGGAGGGGTCAGTGGTATTTGAAGTTGAAGGGAGCGGGTGGGGGTCTTCGGAGCCGGCTTTGACGACTTCGGCAGCGACGGTGTGGGTGGGCTTTTCTATCGATTCTTCTGCAACTGCTGTTGCTGTTGTGGGGCTTGAGGATTCGCCGTTGGTGGATGGCTGCTCGGTGGAGGGGCGCTCTTCGACTTCGCCGTGGCTTGTGCCGTTTGGATGTGCGCCGGCGCCTGGAGATGGTGAGTGAAGTGCGGTGGTGCTAGCACTGCGGGAATGTGGTTGCTGACCGGTCTTCTCATGGCGATATTCCTCTTCCATCACAAACACCTGAGACCGTATCTTCAGCAGCTGATCCCATCCAATCTTCTTCGTGATCTCCGTTAGCAAAACGTAGGCTTTGAGGAAAGTGCCCTTGAAGCCGGCAGCATGTAGCTTCCGCAAAGTCGGGTGCACAAGCTCCATATCATCCAGATTGCTGTCTTCAATCTCATCGCACATGGCTTCTGGCATGATGGGTAGGAAGACCTTTTGCGGCTCGGGCATTCGTGGCGCATCCTTGTCCTGGTATGTGAACATGGGACACGAGTTGAGGGTCAACAGCGCGAGGTCCCATTGCTCTAGACTGACGTAGATCTCAGCTAGGCGCGCCCAAGTGCCAAACTCACTAGGCGCGGATACTACGCTTCTCTTAGCGATTTCGAGAGCAAGGTCGCCACGGTTCTTCTTGTTGCAGAACTCGGCCTGGCAGTCGAGCAACGAATAGTCCATAGGCAGGTCCTGAATCGCCTCGTGGAGCAGCTGCACTGCCTTGACCTCTTCGTCTGCTTCGATGTAAACGCGTGCGAGGAGGGACGAAATTTCTGGGTCGCGAGTCCGTAGCTTTTCGAAGAGGTTGATTCCTGATGCGTATCGCCCCGTAGTTTGAATGTAGCTCAGTAGCCCGGTTGTCAAGTGGTTGGAAACGAGATTTGGAACTTGGATTTCAGGATCAGAGCCAAGTTGCCAGCCTGCCATATGTCAGCCTCCAATACGTCAAGGCACATGGGACTACGGACCACTGAAGAACAAGCGCTCTGCGGCGTCTAAGAACTTGTGCTCGCTCTCTGTGCTTGTGATGGGGTTGAATCTTCGGACGCCGACAATTTTCTTGATTGTGTCGCCTGAACCGTCGTCGGCGTAAGAGTATGCGCGGAGGACACTGCAGAGGTAGGTTTCCAACCACAGCTCTTCGGTCGCAACACGCTTGTCGCCGCGCTCATCTATGCAGTAGCTCTCGACAGTACCGGGAATCCAGACTTGGACACGCATGTCCAGCCGCGAGAAGGCATTGTAGCAACAGTAAATTCCCGATACAACCTTGTGTTGTTTGTCATGCTGAGAGTAGGTCAGGGTGTTGATATAGGCTGCCAGGCTTGCTGAAGAGGACGCATCGATGCCCGAGACATGGTGGTATACGCCAATCTGCTTCGTTGCAGACTTGACGGGCTGTTTTATGAGGTGGACGAGGTCTGGTGGGCCAAGTTCGCGAAGGGTTTGTAGAGACTCTGACCGAGCTTCAATTGCGGAATGTAGTTCATCCTCGTAGATTCTGTGCGCGGTCAGAATGCTGCGACATGGTGAATCGATTCGCGCAGTATGGCATGTTGTCAACTACGACGGAAAGGAACAAGGGGATCTAGTAGCCCGAAGCTATACACAGTATCATGACGCTTCAGTTGTGACAGCAAGGCCCCGTGTATAGCTCCAGACACCCTGGTCGCATTTCCGTCGTAGGTGAGAACCTGCAGTATAGTGTGGATGCTATGGGGAGTGAAGCATACTCAGGAACACTGGGGCTCGTGACCATGGCTCAATTGAGACCGCGCTTGGCGGGGCTTAGACTGCAATTGAGAGCTGTTCGCAGCGGGGTGTCCGTGGACCGTGGAGGGGCCGTGATGTGCGCGGAGGTGTCTTTTGGTGGGCGAGATGTCGGGGTGCGGCATGGACAGCTGGAAGCAGTCAAGTACCTAGCTTGCGCGGATCGCTGCCGTTGAAGCTAGCCCAAGCTCCGCGACGCGCACCGGCCTCAGCATTCACCGCGACGCGCCCACGTCACAGTGTCGCGCACCCTGTATAACACACTACAACGGCTGCCTGATGACAGAACTGGTGCTGCAAGACATGTACCATAGCTCCTGTCCGCCTACAGGCTCTTCATAATACACCAAACCACCTTCTACCGCCCTAACCATGGTATGTCTCAACCTGCCCTCGACATAGCTCACATACATGCGCCGAGTGCGCAAAAAGATCCCAAATCCCATCATCACGTGCTGACATGTCGCAGTCCAAGGTCTCTTCATGGCGGCCACTCAACGTCGAATACGAGCAGGAGGCCGAAGACGAGGTCGACGACACACAGGAAATCCAAATCGAAGAAGCTCTTAAGCTCTACCAGACCGCCCTAAAGTACCACTCCGAAGGCCCCGAATCTTTCGACAAGACTGCTGCAGCCTACCGCGAGCTGTTCGCATCCGACATCTTCAAATACAACGAATCACTGTCCGAGTATCAACGACATGAGGCCTTTGGCGAGAGCTTGGTGTTCGACTCTATATTAGAAGACGATTTTGAGGCCGGACCTGCGCAAACCACTGGCGCCGCGGATTCTGCTCCCAACACCCTCCCGCAAATATTACATCTTTCATACAAGAATCATGGCCAGTTTCTGCTCGAGTCGATGCAGTATTGGGTCAGCCAGCATGGCGCCATACCGCAGATGGAGGGCTGGAACAACATTCGCGGAGCCTTGAACTACTTTTCAGAAGCTCTGGACAAGGAAGATACAGACCTGGACCTATGGCTGCGCGCCGCCTCGGTCTCTGCGATGCTCGGCAGCAAGCGCTTGACACGATACTGCTTGGAGGCCGTCCTGGACGGCAACGACGAGCTGTGGGAAAATCTCCTGCGCCTTCCCGGGCTGGAAGAGGGCTTCGCTGGCCACCAACTACGAGAGCTCGTGGAGCGCTTGGAAGACAATGTATCGCTGATGCAGGCGCCACTGTCTTCGATGAAGCGCAACAAGCTGTCCGACACCATCAAGAAACGCTTGAACCCCTTCTCATTCGCGCCTCTTCCAGCCGATGTCGCCCATGCCGATGTGCGGCCGATGCTCACCCAACCAGCTCAGCGCGTCGTGTTGACTCCAACGAAGTGGGAATGGGCAAGCTTAGGTGAAACCATCTTGCAGCAGTTCATGGCAGAGTCTCGGGGCATAGCCACCAACATGGCTTCGGGATCGAGTATAAACTTCAACATCCCGTCGGATGATCTGACACCCGAACCTATTGAGCTGGAGCCAGTGGCGGCAGCAATTACTCCATCCCCTCCTGGAAAGACTGCAGAAGTAGTTGAAGTTGCGGGCGCACTAGATGTGGCAGCTGAACTGGAGAAGTCAGCGGAAGACGACATGGACAAGAGCATCGTACAAGCACAGGAGGGTGCATCCGAAACTAAAGATGCGGCATCTTCGTCTGCCATCGTACTGGACGCCGTGCCGGCACCTTCGAGAAAGCGCTCCACTGATTCTGCTGGCCTGCCTGAGACCGCTGACGGCGCTCGCTCCAGAAGTAAACGTATCCGAGCTCGTGACACAATCACCGAACCAAGTGCTGGGGGTGATGCGGTCGCGCAGGAGGCGAACAAACAGTTGGACGAGCAGCTCGGGCAGTACACTCACGCTGATCAATGCCTGTACGAGATCGTTAAGGACATCTACTCACGGCTAGGCGTCGAGGACGTCCAGGATCCCACCAATTTGCGGAGTCTCCTTGCGACTCTTCCGCCACCTCCATCATCTAGTGCGTTTGACAAAGCAGCCTGCGATATGTTCTCTGCCCTGCAAAGTGGAAATGGCAAAGCAGCGCAGGTTTTACTCAGCAGCGAATCTTTCGATCTAGTCGGAGTCACGCGTGAGGCTGGACTGAATGCCTTCCTTGGCTACGCAAAAGCCGGCACTGGTCAGACATCCAGTAAACCGCCTCTAGAGAATCAAAAGCTAGGGACGTTCGCCCGTATCGTGAACGAAGGGTGGCTTTCGACTAAAGAAGTAGCATTCGCCTGGGTAGAATTCCTCCTATCTTGCGACCGATTTCCAGCGCAAGAAGCGGATGACCATGCATCAGCTCCGTCCAGCTACATGCAGTTCAAGTGGAGTGACGACCTGAAACGCATTTTGGTACAAATCATCGTGAATTTGGATGATTACATACACGAGTGTATGCTAGATCGAATCACCAGTCTCAATACCCGCATCCTCGTCGAAGAACATCAGTCTCGCACATACGATTTCACAGGTTTCGATGAATCCCAGGCCGAGATCATAGAAACTCTATTCGAACTGCATCTCGACATATACTCCCTAATCAAGCACCCTCACAGTCAGGTCGACAGTGCAACACAGATTCTGCAGAGCGATCGGTTGGAGCGGTGGTCAACGCTTGCACGCGAGATTGTGCAACTCCGTTCCGCATGCCGCCCCAACTTGAACATGGATGATCTCAACATGCGACACATCTGGGCTTCGGTTTTCCAAATGAGCGTCAACGATGACATACCTCCGGAGCACGTTGTTTCCGCCATTGCGGAGCTGAAGGCCATCCTCGACGCACAAGGTGACCGTACGATCCAAGTCCAAAACAACGCGATCATGCCGGAGATGTGTATCGCGGCAGTAGACCGTGAATTAGTCCGTATCAGCATGAAGGACTTCTTCCTAAAAGTCTTCGACCACGATGAGAAAGATCCTGTCACTGTTATCGAAAGCTTGGAGCCTATATTGGAGGAAAATCACGAGGAGAATACGCCAGCAGAGGCTACAACCGAGCCCAATGATCCGGAAGGGGATGCAGCGAGCTCCTCGACTTTGAGCAATGGCTCAAACGAGCAGACGGCAGTGCTAGCCGATCAACCCTCGCCTATCGTTGAAATGCGGAAATTTCTGGATGCAGCCAACGTGAACGTACGTGTGTCGCTATGGCACAGGCTGCGGGAAGCATATGAGGCGATAGAGTATTCACCAAAGGTCCTATCGTGTTATCTGCGAATCATGGAAACTTTCGTGTCGGATTTCCAATCAACCAACTTCCAGGAGCTATCGGACACCGAGCGGCAGGTCAAGCTTTTGACACGATTCCGCGTTATCGACGATCTGGTTACAAAAACTCTGCAGATCATCAAAGACGACAAGTCTGCCTTCGATTGTCTCTCGTATGAGCATGTGCAGTCCTCGATGGCCTCTATCGTGCAGCTCTTGCACATCCTGTCTGCGGCAGACATGTTCAGAGACATGATCCGCGTTGGTCATATTGCAATGCCCCGCGTTGAAGCTCTTCCTGCTCAGGCCTTTGTGAACATGTCTACCAAACTGGACGATATGCACATTCGACTCTGGATGGTGCAGTATCATCTGCTCAAAGAAGCCTTGTCACAGAATGCCGAGAACTTCCCTACCCCTTCAGAGGACTTGTTCGAGTTCTTGAGACATGTACACCACGCCACCGGTGTTCGCCGCTTTTGCCATCAGTCCAGCCGGCATTTCTTACGTCTCGCAAAAGACGAGATCCTCCGTCTTGACGATGTCATCGACGCGAATAGCCGCGATACAGAGCTCTGCCAGGTGCTGCACGATCTATACGGCCTTAAACTGTTCATTGAACCTCTCGAGTGCCAAGACTTTTCTTCCACTCCGGATATCCTCGAGAAGAAGACTGCATTCAGTATTTTGCCCTTCGTCATGTCACAGGTTAAGAAAGTAGATCTCAAGGATCTACCAAAAACTGAGCTCAGAGGCACAATTGACAAGGTTCACGCGGCTCTTGGTAGACCGAAGCAACACAAAGACCTGTCTTTCAATCACAAGCTCATCACAGCCTGGTTTAAATCACCTATTCACCCAGCCTCCTTGCTTAACTGTTTGAAAGGCGTTGGCTCGCTTTCTGCCAAGCATGTTCCCGCTGACGAAGCTGTGGCTGCATCAATGGGCTGGTATTATCTCATGGGTGACATCAGCTTGAGCAAGTTTCGTTCGCAGAAGCGAATGACGCAAGGTCCGACTGAAGACCTCAGCTATGCGCAAGCATTCTTTCTTCAAGATCTCGAGTATTGCACCGATCGCTGGGAAACATGGTATCGCCTCGCACAGGTCAACGATCTGCAACTCGAAGAAGTAGTCTCGTGGACTGCAGACAAGATCAATAGTGGCAGTATTGAATTGATCAACCACCAGCGTGGCGCCATCAACTGCTATACTATGGCAGTAGCATGTGCTGTCCGCGAGGCCGATGCTCAATCTCAAAGCCGAGTTGGGCAAATGTACACCGAATTCGCAAACCGCATGTATGCCTCGTCTCGGGAGCCTTTCAGCATGGAAGCATTCCACTTTAGAGAAAGCGAAAAGAAGTTCTGCAATCCGCAGTACCAGACTGGAGTGATAAAGGATTTCAAAAATCAGCCCTTGTATTTGTATACCGCCTGGAAAATTGCGAATGCACTTTACAAGCGAGCAATCCAGGAAAACCCCAATAAGTGGTGGAACTACTACATGCTTGGTAAAAGTAGTTGGAAGATGTGGAGTACAAACGAGGACGACAAGAAATTCACGGCCGCCACTCAGGCGCCTCCCTCTGCCCATCGTGTGCAGCCAACATGGGCATCAGTCACAGACGCCATCATCAACGCTATTGACACATTGCCCAATAAGAAGGGACGTAGTAGTGAGCCTATCCTGGAACCACACTACAAGCTTGTCTCAATTGTGCACAAGCTTATCCAGGGACGGGCAATCGACCACATGAAAGGAGCAGAACTGTTGTCACATACGTCCTTTTCGAAGAATGTTGCGCCACCAGAGAACGCAGAGGATTGGGAGCGCTACATTCTTGCAGTACTGAAGTCCTTGCGCTCGGCGGACAAATCAAGCTGGCACCATCGCATTATATCTCGATCAGCACACGTTATCTTCGACGGCGGCAAAGATAGCATGATGGCTCATGGCGCCAAGCACGAGTTGACGCAGCAGATGTTTACTAAGACAATGGCCGTACAAGTCTGGAAGCCCGAAAACGAGCGGCCTGGCAGGCATTTCGTGTACACTACCCGCTACACCAGATTCTTCGTCGACCTTCTAGATTTGACGGGAGACAAGGCCAACTTTGAAGCTCTAGCGAAGCGAGTGCGGAGGAAAACTGCCGACTTTTTCGAACACTCAAAACTGTGGCAGGATCTGTGTATGCGTTACCTAAAGATGCTACGCAAACTGGGCAACATCCCTGAAGGCCAGGAAGACTCTGCGTTCAAGTCTGTCAACCAGGAGGAGTTTAACACCCTTGCTCTGCGGATGGAGGCCTGGTGCCAAAGCCCGCTCACCCAGCATCCAGTGCTGGACATTCTGCGCGACGCCATCGAACTCAAGCGACTCAACAACGGCCTCATGAAGCCACTGCAAATCGACGATCTCATTGGTGATACATATGCTCTGTTGTATACGACTATTGGGCCCAACCTACCACCTCTGCCGTCAGAGCAACAGCAACAACAACCTGTACCATCTACGCAGCCTTTCCTTGCACAACACAGCGGCGCTTTACCGATATCATCATTGATGCAAGTACAGGTAGATGGGGCTGGGGATCGCACAAACCAGACTCCCTTCGCAGTCTATCATCCAAGTCAGCTTCTAGGTCCACAAATTCAGGCTCCACAACCCGAGCCAGTCGTGAAGCCACGAGCGAAGGCTGTCGGACGCAGAGAAATTGGTCGCAGAGCAGAAG
>Ga0265780_10004894_pt1 | contig 17129 bp, 21 predicted proteins | sample P1T30metagenome_FD_192432 | JGI IMG/M metagenome (GOLD analysis project Ga0265780, IMG submission 192432) | Plant litter microbial communities from East Loma Ridge, Irvine, California - P1 T30 | ecosystem: Environmental > Terrestrial > Plant litter > Unclassified | place: USA: California... | reverse complement strand
GAGCATCGTGCGGCCCGCACGCTCGAACTTCTGTGTCGTGAGCGTGGTCAATTGGTGACGCGTGAAGCGATTTTGGCGCACGTCTGGGAGGGGCGATCTGTCAGCGCCGCCAGCGTCGCCGTCGTCACTGCTGATTTGCGGCGCGCTCTCGGCGACGATGCGGGCGCCCCCCGCTTCATCGCCACCGTTCCCAAACGCGGCTACCGGCTGTTCGAGGAGGCACCCAAAGCCGTCGCACCACTGCCCCGCGTTCCGGCGCGAACGCCCATCCCGCGGGCGCTCGTGATCGCTCTGGCGATGGTTGCCTTGTTCGGTTCGGTGATCTTCACGTTGCGCGATCGATTTCGCCGGACCACATTACGATTGTCGTGGCCCGAACGGCGAACGATACGGGGAAGACGCAATATCAACCGCTCGCAACAGCACTCGAGGCGCTGGTCACCGACCGGCTCGCCGAGATGGGGATGTACGTCGTGGCGGGACAAACGCCAGCTGCCCGGTCCGGGCAGGAGCGTATGCTAAGGCTGCGGTCGCGGCTCATCCTATGGAACGGCATTTCGGCGCTGTCGATGGAGGCCGTCGATGCCGCCGGCCATGTAATCTGGACGGGGATGGCCGTTGCGCCACCCAACGGGCTGGCATCAGCGACGATCACGCAACTGAAGAGTTTCCAGGCGAGACTGTGCTTTCGCCCGCAGCCTCATCTTAGGGTCAATCCCGCTGGCTGCTCGAAGCGTGCCATAGCCGCCCAACCGTAATGGTCTGGCCAAAGCGTTCCATCGGTGCGTCGCCAGGCGTCGTCAGTGGCGAGCGCGAGCGTGTTCTTGCCCTTGTGGAGAGAGAGTTCGACCCTGGCGTTGTCGGGAGCGAACCGTCCCGCCGGTGCCAACCGCTTGGCGGACGGATAATAGAAGTTCTCGCCACCATAGACCCGTGCGCCGTTGAGAAACAGCCAGGCACGGGGAACGAAGCCGAGGTCGACCGTCCTGGCGGACGTAAAGATAACCTACAGAACTCGGTGTCTTCCCATCTGCGATGCCGCGGCCGCACGGTGGTCAGATCGCGGTTGTGAGGTTCGTGAGCCAGTCGGGTGATACGCTGAGGATCACGCCCTCGATCAGATGATCGGTACCGGTGAAAATCAGCAGCCCGACCGCGATCAGCAGCCCACCTAGCGCCTTTTTCCCGCCGCTACCCGCACTCATGAGCCGTCCGCGCCACCGGGCAATTACCGAGCGGGCAAGCAACGCGAGGATCAGGAGAACGCTGGCGATGCCGAGGCCGAAGGCCGCCATGACGAAAGCGACTTCACCAAGATCCTGTCCCTGTGCCGCAAGCACGGTCGCCGCGCCCAAGGTCGGGCCAACACACGGACTCCAAACCAGCCCGAGCAGGACGCCGATGCCCGCCTGTCCCGCGAGGCCGAACCTTTCCAGGCCGGCCTGCCGCGCACCCGCCCAGTTTGCGAGTGGCGCCGCGAGACGCTCGCTGACGCGCTGAAACTGCGGCACGACCAGTGCAAGTCCGATCAAGGCCAGGACGACGGCGCCAGCCACGCGCACGACGTCACTGTCGAGGCCGAGCGACTCCCCAGCCGTTGCGATCACGAAGCCAGTCACCGTGAAGGATACGACCAGCCCCGCGGCCAGCGCGAGCGGTCCGAAGCGGTGTCTCTGCGCGGCACTTCCCAGAATGATCGGGACAAGGGGAAGCACGCAAGGAGACAGGATCGTGAGCGCGCCTGCGGCATAGGCGAGCACAGGGTTCAGAGCGCTGCTCATCGCCCCATGTCCTTTTCTGAGGGGGATACAGCACAGATTGGGCGTTGAATGCACATGGCGAAATTCCGTGTCATGAAGGTCGCCGACCAGTGCGCGGCTGTGACAAGGATTTCGCGAACGGGGCGTGCGAGGTTACAGTCGATACCGTATTCTTCCAGTTGTCGAAGGCTCGGTCGGTTTTCGCGGGCATGCGCCGCAGTCCGGCGATGCGACGACCCAACAAGCACACCCGCTGCAGATAACGTGTCTGCGTCTGCTTGCGTTTCGAGGGCCGCGCCTTAGCGCGTTGCCCGGGGATTATTTCACCGAACAGCAGAGGCCATCACTGCGGTGATGGCATCCGTGTTGGTCATGAAGGCCAAGCGACCTACCTCCTGCCGGCCGCGGAACGCGATCAGGGTCGCCTGCTTTCTTACGCCAAAACTTTGCCAGATCGGCTTCTGCTTGTCGTAGTTGATCCGAAACACGATGAGCTTGTCGTAGGCCGGCAAAAGGACAACCTGTTTGATCGTGTGGTTCTGCGACGCGCACACCGGACACCACCAGGCGTGCACGTCGAGCAGAATGGGTCGGCCTTGAGCCTGTGCGGCGACGAAGGCGGCCTGATCGAAATCCCGGAACTCGGCGGCATGCGCGGGCGCCGCAGCCACTATCGCCGCCGTGAAAAGGGCGGAGCTCAAACGCAGATTCATGATGACGATCTCCAGGAAGCGGCCGAGCCGGTTGGCCCCCCCAATGGGTTCGTTCACGATGCTTGAGCGGTTACAAACGGGGCTTCAATCCAGCCGCGTTCGCTGCTGCATCAAGCTGACCGCGAGCACCACCAGGAGAAAGATCCCGATCGGCGCACCTTGGGAGAGTATCGCCCATCCGTCCTGCCCTCGCAGCGTCGCACCGCGCGCGGCGCGGACGAAATGGGTCAGCGGGAAAACCTCGCCTAGCCGCTGCGCCCAAAGCGGCAGCGTCGAAAAAGGGTACAGAAATCCGGAAAGCAGCATTGCCGGCAGATAGAAGGCGACAGCGCCCTGAAGCGCTGCCAGCTGCGTCCGCGCGCGCGCCGCAAGCGCTTGCCCCAGCATCAGATGCGCGGCGGCGAACAGTGGAAAGAGCGCAAGGAATGCGAACAGGTTTCCGCGGACGGGCAGCGCGAAGAGCCAGAAGCTCGCGGCCAGCACGATAACGCCCTGCAATGACCCGATGACGGCAAACGGCACGACCTTACCCAGCAGCAGCGGCAATCGTCCGATAGGCAGGGCCGCGAGCGCTTCCCACGTACCAAGCTCGCGCTCGCGCGCCAGGCTGAGCGCGCCGAGCATCAACATGCTGATCATCATGATCGTGCCGATGAGAGCCGGCAGGAACGCCCAGTCCGGCCGCGCGGAAGCATTGAAGAGCCGCTCGATGCGAAGACGTGGACCATAGTCGGCCACGTCATTCCGCTTGGCGAGAGCGTGCCAGTAAATCGCCTCGACTCTTGCTTCGGCGGCGACCGAGAGGTTCGGATCCGTGGCGTCGATCACCGTTCGCACCGGTTGGAAGGGACTCGTCGGGAGTTCGATCGCGACAGCCGCGTTTCCGGCGCGCACCATCGCTTCTGCCTGGCCCGGTGCGAGGTCACTCCTGACGACGCGGAGCTGGGCGGCGCCGGCTAGGCGGGCGACATCATCACGAGCAGACCCAGATCCGGCGATCGCCACCTCCACCTGAGCGGCCGACGGCCTAATCGCATAGCCGAACAGCAGGATCTGTAGGGCCGGCACCAGGAGGAGCAACGTGAAGCTCGTTGGTGAGCGCAACAGGCGGAGGAGTTCGACCTTCGCGACAGCGAGCGAGATTCGGATCAGAGCCATTGGCCTCGCGGCTCCGCCAGACGAAGCACAGCATCTTCAAGGTCGGTAGCCCCCGACGCCGCAACGAGATCCGCCGGTGTCATTGGCCCTTCGGCGATCCCGGCCGCGTAGTGGAGCACGCTCGCGCAGTTTCCGGCCTCCGCCAGATCGTGCGTGCTGACGATGACAATATGTCCTGCCGCGGCAAACTCCCCGAGCCAGCGCCAGATAGCCCGCCGCGTGGCGACATCGAGTCCCGCCGTGGGTTCGTCAAGCAGCAGTAGCGCCGGGTTACCGAGCATGACGGCGGCAAACTGCGCCCGCCGGGCCCAGCCGCCCGACAGGCGATCGAAGCGGGTGGCGAGAACGTCGGCGAGTTCGTAGCGATCCGCCGCCCAAGCGATCACATCCGATCGATTTCTCAGCCCCAGAACCGCAGCGCGAAAAGCGAGATTCTCGGCGACGCTCAGTTCGGGATAAAGCGATAACCTCTGGCTCATATAGCCGATCGTCCGGCGGAGAGCGGTGCTCGGCTTGCGGATATCGCGAGCGAACACGTGCCCTTCGCCAGCGTCCGGCCGCACGAGGCCAGCGAGCATCCTAAGCGTTGTCGTCTTGCCACCGCCATTGGCACCGACCAGACCGAGCATTGCGCCCGGCTCAAGCGTGAAGGCGACGTCGCGTACGACCCAGGTGCCACCGTAGCGCTTGCCCAGGGCATCGACCCTAACGATCCGGCCTTCGGGATCAGCCGGTCTCATGGACGAACCCCCCGAACATATATTTGGTCGCTTCGGCCCCAAGCGCGAGTGTCAACGTGCCCGCCGCCAGATGGCGCGCGCGCAGTTCGGCGAATGCAATCCAGATCGCTGCGGAACCGGTGTTGCCGATGCGATCGGCGTTCACGAAAAACCGCTCTTCGGGAAGCTTGAGATACCCGGCGAGCTGGGCGCCGATTCTGCCACTCGCCTGATGCGGTATGATCCAATCAGCCCGCCCGATTTCGAACCCGCGATCGAGCGCAGCCTGGACACCGGCATCGAACAGTTTGACGCCGTCGCGCAGCACCGAGGTGAAATCATGCTCGAAGGTGAGTGGACCGGCATTTCCGGTGCCAGACCGCTCGGATCCGCCTTCGCGCATCTGCAATCCGGGTCGACGATGAAGGCCAAGGGCACCGTACCAAGCGGCGTGAATTTTATCGGTGTTCGCTCCCGCTGGGCCGAGGATGACCGCACCCGCGCCATCCCCCATTTGTACGAGGTTGACGATCTGGCCGGAATGCCCCTCAAGCCTTTCCAGATCGAGAAAGACCGACCCCGTTTCCGATCCGACGATCGCCACCGGTCGGGCGCCCGGCTGCGCCAGCAACCCGAAGGCGATCATCAGCGCGTTGGCAAAGCCCGTACATGCTTGTCGCAGCTCTACGTGAGGCCCGGCAAACTCCAGAATATCGGCGACAAAGGCTACATTGGACGGCAACGGCTGTGCGGGTGTAGCCGTATGCGCGATCAGATAGCCGAGATCTGCTACTTGGAGGCCGGCATCGCGAAGCGCGGCATCGACGGCCTGCGCGGCAAGAACAGGATTGCTCGCCCTTTCAGCCTGAGTGTCTATCCGATCGGTCCAGGCCCGGCTGATATGCCGCGTGCGGACACCCATTCGCTCCGCGACGGACAGGGCCAAGGTTCGCTGGCGACCGCTCAGGCCGGCTTGGTGGACCAGGGTTTCGGTCGTCACAAGCGATCCGGGAAATGCTGCCCCCGTTCCTAAGACCGACAGCTCGCCCTGCGATTGCCAAGTCTGAGCCAGCCGTGTGCTCACGCGTGGTACAGCGCGGCGGGGAGGCGGGCGATGTCGGTTTGAAGCCAATGTGGATCGAACGACAATGCCTCAAATGCGTCGCTCGCCTCCACGAGCAATGCCCCCAGCCGTTCGCGGACCATGGTGCCCACGATCTTCAGGCTGGTCTCGCTCATCCGCAAAATGACGAGCTCACGGGTGACCCGGACATGCCGTGCTTCGTCGCGGGCTATTCTTCGCAGGACGGGCGCCAGCACCGTGTCTGCGGAGAGGGGAGTTCCCGGTCTAAGCAACCGCGATAGAAGTAGGCAGACGGCAGAATCCAGTGCGGCTATACGGGCAAGGCGGATGGCTGAGTCACCACGGCCCAGCTCGAGGTGAAACCGCCGCGACATGGCCCGCAACCGAGTTTGGTCCGGAGGCGCGGGCAGCCCGGCCGCAAGCGCCTGGATCAATCCGTCGTGAACCTGCTCCTCCGCCGCTACACGGCGCAGTACATTGGCTGCTTCGGCGTCTTCGCCATCGGCCAAGTCGTAGAAGGCGAGCCCGGCAGCCTCTTCGCCACATCCAAGGATTGGCAAAAGCACGGATAGTGCGTGAGCTGCCTTTTCGGGAAGGGCGCCGTAGACTGGCGCGGTGATAGCGGCCTTGGCCGGGGTGAAGCACCGAAGGCTGGGCGACTTAACGCGCAGATCCGAATCCGAGGCGGTTGGGCTATTCATATTGGTGAATTCGTCCGCCAGTGGCGACGCGTTACAAAGTTCAGGTGCGAAAGCGCGCGTTTTTGGACGTGGGCGGATCAATCCCGCAGCCTATCGCGCCCAGAACTGGCACGTGATGCTTCGTTCGGTGTTTTGAAGCGCTCAATTGCCAGCCCGCTCGATCATCGCCCCGGCAAAACGGGTGTCGTCGCCGCCGCCTGACGATGTCGCAGCTGCCGTGGGGCGGGCGCCGATAGGCGTTGGGCGCCCGCCGCATGCTCGGCCTCTATGCGGCGTGGCGCCAGCGCGCGATATCCTGGAGAACGAGATTCTCGTGAATCTTCTCGTCGAGGCGCGATTTAAGAACATCGCCGATGCTGAGTATGCCGACGACCGCACCCTCGAGCACCACCGGCATGTGGCGGACCCGGTGATGGGTCATTACCGCCGTTACGTCGATGAGCTTGTCGTCGGGACGGGCAACCAGCGGCTGGCTCACCATCACTTCGCGGACGGTATGCCAATGGGCCTCGCCGCCCCAGCGGACCATTGCGGCGGTGATCTCGCGCTCCGAGATCAGCCCGCTCAACGCGCCCGACAGCCCCTCAACAACCAGCGCGCCAACGCGCGATGACGCCATCAGGCCGGCCGCCGCCGATAGGGTCGCGGTCTCGATGATCTGGTGAACGTCGGCACTTTTGTTCTGAAGAACGTCGCTTACGAGCATGGCACTTACTCTCTACTGGAGGAGGCCATCTGTGTTTGGATGAGCCTGGAGAGAAATTCGGTCCGCTCGCCTTTTCGGTTACAATGGTGAGCTCTGAAGCGCTTTATGCCGACGCGATCACTCGTCCGCCGCGGTGCCGGACATTCGTCGAAAGATCGGGGCGGATCTTCGGTGATCGTTGATCAGCCGAGGAACTTGACGCGACAGAATTCCCGTCAGCCGAGATAGGTGAGACGACGTTCGAAATGCACACTCAACTCGTGCCGGTGTAACGGTGGCTGTATTGCTTCAACCATGGCTATCTCGCCATTTGACCGGGATACGCAGGTAGGTGACACCGTTGGTCTCCGCTTCCTCGAAGCGGCCGGCGCGAATATTGACCTGGATCGCGGGCAACAGCAGCTTGGGCACGGACAATCCCGCATCGCGCTGCTCACGCATTGCAACGAAATCGTCCTCGCTTATGCCGTCATGAACGTGGACACTGGTACTACGTTGCTGTCCGACCGTCGTTTCCCAACGATACTCGTCGCGGCCGGGTGCCTTGTAATCGTGGCACAGGAACAGGCGGGTCTCATCGGGAAGCGACAGCAACCGCCGGATCGAGTGGTATAGTGTGCGCGCATCACCGCCGGGGAAGTCAGCACGCGCGGTGCCGTAGTCGGGCATGAACAGCGTGTCGCCGACGAAGGCCACATCGCCGATCCGGTAGGCAACATCGGCCGGCGTATGGCCGGGGACGTGCAAAACCTCCACATCCAATTCGCCGATCGCAAAGTGGCCCCCGTCCTCGAACAGTCTGTCGAAGTCCGACCCATCGGTTTTCAGGTTGGTCATCGCAAACACCGGGCGGAAGATACGCTGCACGTCGCGGATGTGCGCACCGATGCCGATCGATGCGCCAGTATGCGCCTTGATAAACGGTGCGGCCGAGAGATGGTCGGCGTGGGCGTGTGTCTCCAACACCATTGTGATCCGCCAGTTCTTTTCGCGCGCAAGAGCGATGATCCGCTCGACGGAGCGAGTATCGGCGACGCCGCTCGCCAGATCGAAGTCCAGCACTGGATCGATGACCGCGGCAGTGCGCGTCGTGGGGTCCCCGACAAGATAGCTGATCGTGTTCGTCGGCTCGTCGAGAAATGCCGTGATCGAAGGTCGGGTCATCGTCGTCTCCGCTGTGACTTGACTATATATAAACGATCACTAAATTAGCAATCTCTAACGGAGTGGCGATCATGCTTAAGCCGCCGATGGATCTGGCGACCTTCGAGAAGAAGGCCGACCAGGTCGCGGATACCCTGAAGGCGATCGGCAATGCGCGGCGGCTGATGCTGTTGTGCAAACTGGTCGAACACGGCGAAATGACCGTGAGCGACCTCGCGCGCGATGTCGGCCTGTCGCAGTCGGCCTGCTCGCAGCATCTCGCGAAGATGCGCGAAGAAGGCCTCGTCGCCTTCCGCCGCGAAAGCCAGACGCTCTGGTATCGACTTGGCGATCCCCGCGTCGAGATCCTGCTCACCACGCTCTACCAGCTTTATTGCAAGGATTGATGCGATGACACCCACAAAGCTTTCCCCCGCCGATGCCCGCACCGCGATCGGTGCCGGCGCCCGCCTCGTCGATATCCGCGGAGACGACGAATATGCGCGCGAACACATCGCCGGCTCGCTCAACCTGCCGCTCGACCGGATTGGCGATTTGGCGCGGGAAGAACGGGCGGTCGTGTTCCACTGCCGCTCGGGGATGCGTACTGCGGCCAATGCGCGGCAGCTTGCCGATGCCGCGCGCGGCGCGCCCACCTATATCCTCGAGGGCGGCATCGACGCCTGGCGTAACGCCGGCCATCCGACCATGACCGATCGCTCTCAGCCGCTGGACATGATGCGGCAGGTGCAGATCACGGCCGGTGCGCTGGTGCTGGCAGGCGTGTTGCTCGGCCTTTTCATCTCCCCTGGTTTTCTCGGCGTGTCCGCGTTCATCGGCGCAGGGCTAATGTACGCCGGTGCCACGGGCTGGTGTGGGATGACGAAACTGGTGCGCAGGATGCCGTGGAACTGGCGCGTCACCGCCTGAGGCGAAGATGGAGACGACCACCATCTTTGCAGCTCTCGCTTCGGGCGGGGTGATCGGTCTCATTCTTGGTCTGGTTGGCGGGGGCGGCTCGATCATCGCAGTGCCGCTGCTGGTCTATGTCGTCGGGGTTGGGTCGGCACACACGGCGATCGGCACCGCTGCGGTCGCCGTGACGGTGAATGCCCTTACAGCCCTGGCGGGCCATGCCCGCGCGGGGCGCGTCAAATGGCGGTGCGCGGGGGTCTTTGCGGTGTCAGGCATGATCGGCGCGGCGTTCGGTGCCGAGCTCGGCAAGGCGATCGACGGCAAGCGGTTGCTCGCGCTGTTCGGAATTTTGATGGTTGGCGTTGGTCTGTCGATGCTGCGCAAGCGGCGTACGGCAGAGAAATCGGACGTTCGCCTGACACGCGACAGTGCCCCAAAGCTGCTGCCACGGCTGGTCCCGATTGGGCTGGGCGTGGGATTTGCGGCCGGGTTTTTCGGTATCGGCGGCGGATTCCTTATTGTGCCGGGCCTGATCCTCGCCACCGGCATGCCGCTAACCTTCGCGATCGGCACGTCGCTGGTCGTGGTCAGCGCGCTCGGTCTTACGACTGCAACCTCTTATGCCATTTCTGGTTTAGTCGATTGGCCCGTAACGACGCTTCTGATCCTGGGCGGGGCGGCAGGAACCGGGGCCGGCATTGCAGCAGGTCGGATGTTCTCCAGACGCAAAGGCCTTCTTGAGCGAGGGTTCGCTATCGCAGTCGTCGCGATCGGACTCTATGTAACGACGTCGTCGCTCTAAGTCAGATCATCCGGAAGAACGGTTCGAGAGGGCACGGCGCTGCGATCTCGCGGTGCGCGTCGCGCTCTCAGGCCTGATCCCGCTTTCGCGTGAAGTATCGGTAGACGGGCTGCCGGAGATGCCGAGTTCGGCATACTGTTCTGCGACTTGGATCTCGGGCTTGCCCACTTCAGCTTAGAGCAGCCCCGAACTTCGCGCGCGCTCCCCTTGGCGGTACGCTAGTTCGGTTCGCTGACGATAGGATTTGGGCGCCAGCGGCGCCGCTCCAATCGATCGCCCGCGTCACCCGCTTCACCTCGCGCCCCTTGGAATCGAGCACAATCGAGTAGGGCATGCCGAGGGCGCCGTAGAGTTCGACTTCGTGGAGAGATGCGAATGCGAGCCGGAGATGGGGATATGCTGTGCCGAAGGCGGACCGGCCCGTGTTGGGATCCTCGTCAACAGACGCCGCGATCACCGTTAGACCTCCGGACCGGCTAGCGGCGAGCTGCTCCAAGCTGGCCAATTCCGCCCGACAGGGCACGCACCAGCTAGCCCAGAAGTTGACGATCGCCGGGTGTCCTCGCAAGCTGGCGAGCTTGACGGGGCTCCGGCCGTCACTTCTCAGTGTTGGAAGCCGGACAATTCCAGCGGTCGGAGCGATCGCGGTTTCGGCATGTATCAAAGTTGCTGTGACGCCCAGAACCGCCAGCAGAACTGCGTGCGCTCCGACGAAAAAGAGAGCAGCCTTGCGATAGCTCATTGGACTTTGTCTTTTACCTTCGGCCAGTTTTGCTCCGCCCGAGCGATGGTGCCAGTCACGTCTTTGTTGAAGACGCCCTGGGTTTTCTCGTTATAATTTACGTAAAGCTTGCCGCCGACGACACGGCCGGTCGCCGGATCGGCGTCAACCTTTTCGCCGAAGGACGTCCCTACCGCGCAGAAGCCACCGAACTGCGGAACATATTTTGTAGGTTCTGTGAGGAATGCCTGACGGTGCGCCTCGGTGGCGAATTGATAGCGGGCGCCGTTGAACATGGTGAAGATGGCAGCGTCACCTTGAGTCGGCTTTCCGTCGTCAAAATAGGCGACTGGATCAAACCCGCGCAGGGCCAAGCCCGCCTGATCGACGTTCACGGGCGAAGCCGATCCGGGTACCGCCGCTTGCGCCGCCGCAGGAAGCAGGGCGCTGACCGGGGCGGCGGTGATCAACAAAGCGGCGGCGAGACGCCGATAGTTCATGCGCGGCATACAGAATCTCCCGATTGCGAGCGCGTAGCGCGCTTGCCCATTCTTCGGCGAACAGCGTGATCAGGTTACACTTGGATCGAATATTTAATTCCGAGATCGGAGATCCCTCGTTCGCGGAGCAGAGGCGCGGAAAATCGGCCACGACATCCGCTTTGGCCGCGGTTGAGTGCATCTCCAGGTTATGAGAAATACCGCCACAGGAGCGCGAAATGGCGAAGGCGAACAAGCAGGATGACTATGTTGCGAAGCTGCGGCGAGCCATCGTCCAGGCAATTTGCGAAGCCTCGGTTCCGGAGGCTGACCCTACTAGCGGCGATAGAGGAAACACGCTTTATATTGGCTCGACCGAAGTGTGCGAAGCGCTAACCATTTTGCTCGCCGAGTTTCTTGAAGGCGTTCCTAGTCTCGATACGCCGCGCGACATCCGCGCGATCTCGGACAGCGTCGCCAAGAAACTTCGCCTGGGAATTACGGAGATACGCTCCCAGCGCGCAAAGACAGGAAGTCCGCCGCTTCCGTCTATTATCATCCGATCAAATTGAAGTGCGTCTCTGGTGAATGGCAGTGTGGGCGGCTGAAGGAGCGCGGGCGCTGGCGAAGGATACAGCGATGCCATATCGATACCTAGGTACGACCGCCATCATACTTGCCGCCGCCACGATGGCGCCCGCAGCGCCCTCCAACGCGGTCCAGAGCTATGACAGCTTCCGCTCGTGGTTTGTCGCTTGCGACAACACCCTTCATTGTGTCGCCAAGGGATTCTCCGAGGCCTATGCTGGGGCCGAGATTGATATCGATCGCGACGGTGGCCCCCATGGCAAGCTCTTGCTGTCGATCAGCGCGGATCGGCCCTTCGCATTCCGCGACATCGCCATCGACGGCAAGCCAGCCGGCCTGTCCGAGCCGACGTGGGCGATCGAGTCCGCGGACGGATCGACCACGGTCTCCAGCGACGACCTTCAGGCAATCCGGCGACTGATTGTCAGGCTGCGTGGCGGATCGAAGCTAACACTTGGCGGGCAGGCAGAAGTGTCGCTCGACGGATTCGCTGCCGCTGCCCTCCGCCTGGATGACCGGCAGGGACGGATCGGCGGCGTTACCGCGCTTGCCAACCCAGGCCCACTGGCAGCCTCGCGCGTCCCGTCGCCTCCGCGTCCGCCTCGAATACCCTATCGCCCGATCTCCGCCACCCTGTCTCAGGGAGAGGGCGCTCGGCTGATTGCTTCTACCCGGGCGGGTCAGACGAGCGTGTTCCAACACGAGAATTGCGAGGCCGATCCGACCACTATGGAGCCCCAAGCCTTTGCCCTTGATCAAAAGCAGGCGCTCGTCCTTATCCCGTGCATCGTGGGTGCCTATCAGGGTTCAGCTGTGGCGTTCATCGTCGGGCGCGCGGGCGGCGAAGCGAGGCGTCTCATTCTGCCGTTACCTTATCGCGGCAACGATACCGCTCGATCCGACGTTTCTTATTTCACGAATGAGGATTTCGATCCGAAGAAGGGCATGCTCAGCACCGCCGCAAAGGGGCGCGCCCTGGCCGATTGCGGGATGTCGGCGAGCTGGATCTGGTACGGCAAAAGCTTCGTGCTCACCCGACTTACGATGCAGCAGACCTGCGGCGGGATCGAACCGGGAGACTGGCCCACAATCTTCGATTCCATTCAAAGATAGTTGTACGGGCCAAATGCAGCACCGGCGAGCCACCGGAAAGAAACAGGCTATGGCTCAATGGATCGGTCCGCCGCATTCTGGTCGATCTTCCTCCCGGCATGGATATTCATCAGAATAGGATCCGGGAAAGGCAGAACGCCCTGCGAGTCGCTCGGCGCGGCGACCCATTCCTTTCCCGTTCCAGTGGAAGTCTGCCTGGGTTTCGGACGTGCCACCCGACGAGACCGCAACCAGGGTGCAGGCGGTCTGGCCCTTGAACTCGGCGTGGGTCGCGGGCTTGCAAGTTCCCAAGACAGCTTCGATCTGGTTCATTCCCATGAGCGTGCGCATCGCCTTTGTCGCCTGGCCGTTGGTCAGCGGAGGAGATGCCTGTTGCGCGTGACACGCGGGCGCCGCGGCCATCAACGTCAGCGCCAGAGCGGCTTTGATACGCATGAGATAATCACTCCAGAGGGCCAGTCACATTTACCGAGAGTTTCAACTTAAGCGAAATCGATGACGGCTTTCACCCCGTATCGCCGTTGATGCGGACTGGGCGGCGCGGCGCAATGGTGCCCGTGCGAACCACCTCCTTCGTCTCTGTTGGCTCTCCAACCGCTACCGTTTGCTCAAAGGCAGCCCAGTAAACTCCCTGAAAACCTGCCGATCCTGTTGGAGGTGCCTTTTGATAGGCTATCTGAATCACAGGCGCCTGACTGATTCAAATCCTTCGTTGGACGAAGCGTGCCTTCGGTAGCCATGTTCTTCCTATGTTCGACATGCCAACCCAGCTAACCGATTATCGCTGCGCGATGGAAGCCGTCGATCGCAGCCGCAACATTGCGCGCGCGTACCGCATCGAGGCGAGGCGCGACCTGTTCGGGCACATCATCGTCGAACTGCATTGGGGCCGGATCGGCCGGCGCGGCGCGGGGCTGACGGTCTCGTTCAGCGATGAGGCGGCGGCGCGCCGGTTCATTCAGCGCACGCTCGCCAAGCGGTCTGGCGCGCCGCGACGGATCGGGGTGGCGTATTGCCTTGTGCAGGATCTGGCACAGCCAGAGTCCCTGTTGCCGGTCGCGGCCAACGAGGATCGCTAGCGGGCGGTGCGCGCGAGCAGTCGATCGATTTCCGCGAGGCGCGCATCGAGGTCGGACACCGCATCCGCGAGTGGTCCCTGGTCGAGCGGTGCCGGTACCGTATCTATTGTCCGGGCTGGCGCCCAGGTGATCCTGCCGCCAGCCCCGAGGGTGGCCAGCCCCGCGTCGGCAAGCGCGTTGGCCTGGATATCGGCGCCGGCGCGCGAGAGGCCAAGCGCACGGGCGATGTGCGTGCGTGTGCAGGCGGTCAGCGCTGCGACCAACAGCCAGGCGTCGCGGGTGCGGGCGTTGCGCGAGAGGTGCGCGAGCGCCTCGCGGCCACGGTCGAGCTCGGGTTCAAGCCCTAGCAACCGATGGTAGGCGCCGCTCCAGGCTAGGCGCGCGCCTTCAGTCAGCTGCACCGCGATCTCGTCTGGCTCCAGATCGCGTCGAAATAGCGCGCGCGAGACCAATCCCGGCGGTGAAAATGTGCCTGCGGGCTGGGCGCCCCGGCCGAGCAGTGCAAGGTTGAGAGCCCAGCAACCGGCCGGATCGGCGGGGACATAGTGGCTAAGCGTGCCGCCTGGCAGCGGCAGTTGGACCGCATCGCCCGAGCGCTCGACGAAGCCGGCATCGCCGCGCAGCCGGTCGACCGCGCGCGCGAGGATCTGCAGGGGCTCGACGACCGGATCGCCCGGTCCAGCACCGCGAGGGATCCTTCTTGCGATCGGCCCGGAGGCGGTATCGGGAGCCGCAAGCGCGTCTCGGGCGGCATCGAGCAGCGCGTGCTCGTCAGCGCCGAACCGTCGGGTCGCGCCGACCATGCCTGCGAGCGTCGCGGCCGCCTCGGCGAGTTCGGGCGCGGCATGGTCGGCGAGCCACAGCAGCACGGCGTCGCGGCGCGGATCGTCGCTGAACAGCAGCTGCGCCGCTGCAGCCGTCGTCTCGTGGGCGGGGCCGACGGCGCCGGCGCCGGCGTCGCGGCGGAACACGTCCCAAGCCGCTGAAATCGTGGCGAGCGCGGCCGCGCGCCGCAGCGCGGGGGTGGCGAACCGCCACGCTGCCTGAGCGCGGCCGAGCGCGTGGGCATAGCCGGTGAGATCGGGGTGCGTCTCCATGACGACAGAGCTTATGCCAGTGATGACAGAATTGCTAGGCGGCCCCCTGCCCGTCCAAAATGCACTTTCCATAATCGATGCTTATGGTAAGAACAGAGGTAGAGAAGGGGTGCGCAATGGACTGGACGCGGACACGATCAAACTGGTGGCACGAGCGGTCTGCGCGAGCTCGCCGGCATCTCACGAGCATCGCGGTGCTGATCGGCTACGGTGTCGGGATGTGGGTCTTGGTTGCCGTGCCAGCTGGGCTGTTCCTCGACGTCACCCGCGGCGCGGGCGCCAACGTCGGTGGCAACCTTCAGCTTTCTCCCGTAGGTTTCGGGCTAAGCTTTCTTGTCTTCGCTACGGTTTTCATGTGGTCGATCGCGGTCGGCGGCTGCGCGCGGCTATTCATGCGGCCGGCCTATTTTGATTGGCCGTGGCTGATGTCGGCCGGCCTCGTGGTGCTGCTGACCGTCACCTTCCTTTTCAATGGTGCCCGCGAGGCGGTCAGCCAGCTCCACGCGAGCGCCAGCAATAGCAATGCGATCGTCGCAGCATTCTTCGCCTTTTGGCTGCTGATGGTCGGATATGCCGCCAAGGCAGTCTGGGATGAGGCGCGGGATCGGTTCGCCGGATATCTGGAGCGCAAGATCGTCGCCGATCGCCGTGCCCCGCTCTGTCTCGTTGAAGAAGCCCGGATTATAGAGACGCCCAATGCCTGAAATCGTCATCCACAATCTCGACGGGCGCGCGCTGCCCCAGCGTCGCGCGCGCGGCTCGGCCGAGCCGGTCGATGCCCGGCTGCTGCGCACGATCGCCGCCGCGCTGCCCACGGATTTCCCGCCCGTGAGTGCGCTCGGCGTCGAGACGGCGCTCGAAGCGATGGCCGACGCCACCAAAGCGGCGATCGCCGCCGACCTCGACTGCTTCATCGGTTGGTGCGTGGTGGAGAAGCGCCCCCCCTTCCCCGCCGATCCCGAGGATCTGGTCCGGTATCTTCGTCACCTCGAGGCAGAGGGCAGAAAGCCGGCCACGCTGTCGCGCCGCATGGCGACGCTCGCCAGCGCCCACCGTCTGGTCGGGATCGGTGAGAAGGATGGAATGCCGACCGATCACCCGATGGTGCGCAATGCGCTCCGCGCTAACCGTCGCCGGCAAGGTGCCGTCCAACGCCAAGCCGCGCCGCTTCGCTACGGCGGGGCGCTCGACGCGCATGGTGAGGTGAAGGGGTTCACGATCTCCGCACTGCTTGGCGCCTGTGGCAACGATCCTCAGGGCCTGCGCGACGCAGCGCTGGTGTCGCTCGGCTATGACGCCGGCCTGCGTGTCAGCGAGCTCACCGCGGCGGACGTCGACCATCTCGAACCACAGGCGGACGGCTCGGGGCTGCTCGCCATTCCACGCTCGAAGACCGATCAGGAGGGGTCGGGGAGTTGGGCATGGTTATCGGCCGAGACGATGCGCAGGGTGCAGGCTTGGCTGGTGCAGAGCGGGATCGAGAACGGCCCGCTGTTCAGGCGGGTCGGGATCGACCGGCGCCGCGCGCGCCCCGCCGTGCCGCCGCAGGCTTATCATGTCATCCCAGGCAACACGCGGCGTTGGCAGGAGCGGCTGCGCGGAGCGCCGGCCATGCAGGCGCAGGTGACCTATACGATCGGAGAGACTTCTCTCACCCGCCAAGGCGTCTGCGCCATCTATCGGCGGATCGCACTGGCGGCGGCCGACGCCGGGCTGGTCGAGCTATCGGGGGCGAAGCTGTTCGACGCGATTGCGGCGCTGTCCACGCACTCGCTTCGCGTCGGCCTAACTCAGGATCTTTTCGCTGCTGGGGAGGATGGTGCCGGGATCGCACTTACATTGCGCTGGTCATCGCCGGCCACGGCGCTTCGCTACGGGCGCAAGCTGGCCGTCAGGAGCAATGCGGCGTCGCGCGTCCTTGGGCAGGTTCGCGGGTGACACGCGCGTCCCGCACTTTGGTCGGTCGAGGTGCTTTCGCGTAGCGGAGGCCCTGCTTTCCGCTAGTGGCGCCCATTATATTTCAGCGCCGGTGCGCTCCACTCCGTGCCGCTAAGACGAAGATCATCTGTGATGTGGCTCGAGCCGCCGAGCGCGATGGCGAGGCTGACGGCGCGCGAGCAACGGCACCGACAGTCAGTCGCCGCGTTGCTATGCGGCGCTTCGCCATTCGCGTTATCGTCGACGCCATCCTGCGGTCGGAAAGGCCCGACCGCATCGCGTTGCGCCAATGCGGCGGCGCTACCGCGCCAGATGTCGGAATCGATTAATCCGCGATCGCAATGCTGCCGACCACCCAATCGTCGTCGTCGGCCACCACGGGTTTCAGGCGCCGATGTCGGCCCCGGCACCTG
>Ga0265780_10004893_pt1 | contig 17130 bp, 18 predicted proteins | sample P1T30metagenome_FD_192432 | JGI IMG/M metagenome (GOLD analysis project Ga0265780, IMG submission 192432) | Plant litter microbial communities from East Loma Ridge, Irvine, California - P1 T30 | ecosystem: Environmental > Terrestrial > Plant litter > Unclassified | place: USA: California... | reverse complement strand
CAGGGATGATCAGGCCGGACGCAGTCTTGGTTTCCTGGTCGAGGCGCTTGACGATAACGCGATCGTGCAGAGGACGAAGGTTCATGCAAAACTCCTTAATATTCAGTGGTTTAACTAGCGTTTTTGGACACCGTCGCAGCTGTTTTCTGGTGCTGCGGCGGTCTGCAAAGAGTTGTTAGCACTCTCTGCTAACGAGTGCTAATTATAGGGACGATAATTTACCATTTCAAGACGCAACATCGTTAAATACTTTTATGCGATTGATCTGCCGCAATCATTGTGTTGACTTATGCGTAATACATCCATGGTAATTATTTCAACAGCCTGGAGGCAGGCCCGACCAACGGGCGGCCGATGTCGGCCGATGTCGGCCGTGCCCGGCGAAGCGCGCGGCAAGAGGCGGGCAGCCTACACGGCTTGCCGCAGTCATGCCGCACGCCAGGCGCTCGCCCTGCCGTGGCGCTTGACGGCCGGCCGCACCGCAGCGCGATTCGGTTGACGGAAAAACCATCTCGATCCTATAGTGTCGGATGATTTCCGAATTCCAAGACCTCTCAGACAAAATCGACCGGCTGGCCCAGCTGACCCAGTCGTTGCGCGCCGAGAATTATTTGCTGCGCCAGGCCAATACCCTGCTCAGTACCGAGAACCTCGCGTTCAAGGAACGCCTGATCGAGGCGCAGCGCCGCGTCGAAGCGGTGCTCGACGAGCTGCCGAAGCCGCCGGGCGAAGCGGAAGCCGAAGGCGAGGGCGAGGAGGGCGAGCCGGCCTCGGCCGCGCCTGGCGCCCCGTCCGCGCCGCAATCCGCAGAACCGCAGCCGCTCCATCTCGCCCACGCCGCCCGCCAGGTGCAACGATGATCCATCTCGACGTCACCATCATGGGCCAGTCCTACCGCCTTTCCTGCCGCGACGGCGAAGAACGCACGCTGCGCGAAGCGGTGAGCTACCTCGACGGCAAGATGTGCCAGCTGCGCGATGCGGGCAAGGTGCGCGGCACCGACCGCATCGCCGTCATGGCCGCGCTGAGCGTGGCTGCGGAGTTCCTGTCGGTCAAGTCGCCGCAGGGACCGCTGTCGGATATGTCGATCCTCGAGGTCAAGCAGAAACTGGAAGTGATGCACACCGTGCTCGACAAGGCTTTGGCGCCGCAGGAAAATCTGTTCTGAAGGGCCGAATCCGTTTGACATGCCGGATCAAAGGAGTAAACTGCGCTCTACCCTGCGGTGTTCGAGATTTGCCATATATTCCTTGAACCATTCTTACGCATAGGTCGTGGAACAAGGTCGATGGGAGTGAGCGTCACTCGTTTGACGAACCCGAAATTGATCTGACCGTGACCGCCTTGAACCGTTTTGGTTCAGGATGCCGGCAAAAACGGCACTGGCGGGGGCTAGATACACAAGCGGTTGCGCACTTTGTACGCAGCCGCTTTTTTTTGCGTGTCAGTTCGATGGCGCGTCTTGCAGGGAGAACGGCGCGATGCGCTATTGGTTGATGAAATCCGAGCCCGACGAAGTCAGTTTCGACGACGTCCTGGCCGCACCCGGCCAGTGCGTGGCCTGGTATGGCGTACGCAATTACCAGGCGCGCAACTTCATGCGCGACGCGATGGCCGTCGGCGACGGCGTCCTGTTCTATCACTCGAGCTGCGCGGTGCCCGGCGTGGCCGGCCTGGCCGAGATCGCGAGCGGACCCTATCCCGACGCCAGCCAGTTCGACCCCGACAGCCACTACCACGATCCGAAGGCGACGCCCGAGCAGCCGCGCTGGATCTCGGTCGACGTGCGCGCCACCGAACGGGGCCGCTACCTGCCGCTGTCCGAGCTGCGCGCCGTGCCCGCCCTCGATGGCATGGTGCTGCTGCAGAAGGGCAGCCGGCTGTCGATCTCGCCGGTAACCAAGGGCGAGTGGAACGCCGTGGTCGCCCTTGTGCGCGGCAAGGAGGCCTGAATGGACCCATGGCTGATCCTGGCACTGCTGGCGATGGGCACCTTCGGCGGCTTCGTGGCCGGCCTGCTGGGCGTCGGCGGCGGCATGGTGCTGGTGCCCTTCATTACGATGATCTTCACGGCGCGCCACTTTCCCGACGAACTGGTGGTCCACATGGCGATCGCGACTTCGCTCGGCACCATCTTCTTTACTTCGCTGTCCTCGGTGCGCGCCCACCACAAGCATGGCGCGGTGCTGTGGCCGGTGGTAAGGCTGCTGGTGCCGGGCATCCTGATCGGTTCCTGGATCGGACCGTGGATCGGCAAGCAGATGAATACCGCCGTGCTGTCCTTCTTCTTCGGCTGCTTCGTGACGTTTTCGGCGACCCGGATGCTGATCGCGAAAAAGCCGGCGGCGTCGGGCGAGCTGCCGGGCAAGCCGGGCATGTTCGCGGCCGGTGGCTTCATCGGCATCCTGGCGGGACTGGTCGGCGCGGGGGGCGGCTTCGTCTCGGTGCCGTTCATGATGCGCTGTAATGTGCGCATCCATAACGCGATCGCCACCAGCGCGGCGCTGGGCTTTCCGATTGCCCTGTCGGGTACGCTGTCGAATATCTACTACGGATGGGGCGAACCGGGACTGCCGCCATTCTCGCTCGGTTTCATCTACGTACCGGCGCTGGCCATCATCGTGCTGGCCAGCGTGATCATGGCCCCGGTCGGCGCAGCCGCCGCGCACAAGATGCCGGTGCGCCGCCTGCAGCGCATCTTCGCCGTGATCCTGTATGCGCTGGCCGCCTACATGTTCTGGAAGGCGTTCAGCTGACAGGCCGGCCTGCGCGCGCACTGGCGCACGCGCGCCGGGCGGGCTGCTACGCCTTGCGCATCCGTGCGCGGTCCAGCGGCAGGTCGCGCATGCGCAGGCCGCAGGCGTCGAACACCGCATTCGCGATCGCCGCCGCGGCCGGGCCCTGCGCCGCTTCGCCGGTGCCGAGGAAGGGCTGGCCGGGACGGTCGATCAGGTGCACCTCGACCTGGTCCGGCGCCTGGCTGAAGCGCAGGATCGGGTACGAGGCCCAGTCCACCGTCAGCACCCGCGTGGCGTCATGGCGCACCTGTTCGAGCAGGGTCCAGCTGGCCGATTGCACGATGCCGCCCTCGATCTGGTTGCGCACGCCGTCCGGGCTGACGATCTCGCCGCAATCGACCGCGCTCACCGCGCGCACGATGCGCACCAGGCCCGTCTCGCGCGCCACCTCGACTTCGACCGCCAGCGCGCAGTACGAGGCCAGGTTCTTGTAGCGCGCGAACGCGAAGCCGCGGCCGCGCCGCGTGCTGCGCCGGTAGCCGTCCCAGCCGAATTTCGCCGCCGCCAGCTTGACCACGTCGAGCGCGCGCGGGTCATCCAGGTGCCTGAGCCGGAATGCGACCGGATCGGCCTGCGCCGCGCGCGCCAGTTCGTCCATGAAGCTCTCGATCGCGAACACATTGCAGTAGGCGCCCAGGCCGCGCAGGGCCGAGGTGCGCAGCACCGGCGTGGCCTGGAAATGGTGCACCACGCGCGCGTTCGGCAGCCGGTAATAGGGAATCGCGTTGCGGTCGCCGCTGCCTTCGGGCTGCGGGCTGGGTTTCGGCACCGGCGGCGTGAACGGCTTTGCCAGGTGGGTGGCGGCGAGCAGGTTGCCGGCCTTGCCGGGGCGGGTATTGTGCGCCGGCGTGAAGACGTCGTACTGCCAGTCGGCGATGCGCCCGTCCGCGCCCAGCGTGGCCGCCACCTGCGCCACCATCGCGGCGCCGAACGGCTCCCAGGCATGTTCGTCCTCGCGCATCCACTGCACCCGCAACGGCCGGCCGGGAAAGGCGCGCGCCAGTAAGGCGGCGTCGGCCGCGACGTCGTCAGCGCCGTTGTGGCCGTAGCAGCCGGAGCCTTCGACGTGGATGCAGTGGATCGTGTCTTCGTCGACGGCCAGCAGTTCGGCCAGCGCGCTGCGCAGCGGGAACACGCCCTGTGCATGGGTCCACACGGTGTAGCGGCCATCCACGCACTGCGCGAGCGCGCACGACGGGCCGATCGAGCCGTGCAGCTGGTAGGGGCGGGTATAGTTGGCGGAGAGCCGCCGGCCGTGCTGGCCGGGTGCGCCGCGCTCCAGGATCGGCAGCGCCTCGGACGGCTGCGCACGCACCAGCGCCTCGATATCCCGGTAGACCGGCAGCAAGGCCGGTGTCTCCCAGCGCGCCGCGCGCGCAAGGGCCGCTGCGGCCTTCACGGCGCGGTATTCGCCGTCGGCGATCACGGCCAGGAAGCGGCCGTCGCGCACCACTTTCAGTACGCCCGGCAGGCGCATGACGGCGGCCGCATCGAGCCCGAGCAGGCGCGCGGCCGGCGCAGGCGGACGCACCACGCGCGCATGCACCATGTCCGCCAGCCGCAGGTCCTGCACATAGGCGGCGCCGCCCGTGACCTTGGCCGGGATGTCCACCCGCGGCAGCGACTTGCCGATCGCGGTCTTCGGGCCCGGCGCGGGCGGCGCCGGCTGCGGCGTGGCCCGCACATGCAGTTCCTGGCCCGCCACCAGCTGGCCGAAGCGCACGCGCCGGCCGTCCGGCGCGACGAAGGCGCCGTCCTTCAGTGCCAGCGCGGCCGCCGGCAGGCCCAGGCGCGCCGCCGCCAGTTCGCCCAGGCGCGCGCGCACCTGGCCGGCGGCGTGGCGCAGCGCGGTGCCGCTGTCCTTCATCGAATTGCTGCCGGCGGTGATGCCTTCGTCCGGCGTGCGCGCGGTGTCGGCGGTCACGAGCCGCAGGCGCGACGGCGCCAGGCGCAGCTCGTCGGCGGCCACCTGCAGCAGCGCGGTCTTGATGCCTTGCCCGAGCTCGGCCTTGCCGGTGAAGACCGTGATCTCCTCGTTCGCATCGATGCGGATCCAGGCGTCGAGCCAGGGCGTCCTGGCGAGGCTTTTCGGCAGCTCGCCTTGCCCCGACCATGCCGGCATGGCGAACGACAGCGTGAGCGCGCCGCCGGCGGCCAGGAAGCGGCGCCGACCCGGGTCGGCGCTCATCGCCCGCCTCCCTTGGCCAGCACGTCGGCGGCGCGCCGCACCGCGCGCAGGATGCGCATATGGGTGCCGCAGCGGCACAGGTTGGGTGACATGTGGGCGCGGATCTGGGCGTCGCTCGGCGCCGGCGTCGTTTCAAGGAGCGCGCTGGCCTGCATGATCATGCCCGCGATGCAGTAGCCGCATTGGGCCGCCTGCTCGTCGATGAAGGCCTGCTGCAGGACGCCCGGCGTGCGCGCGTCGCCCAGGCCCTCCACGGTGCGCACCTTGCGCGCGCCCACGCTCGATACCGGCACCATGCACGACAGCGCCGGCTGGCCGTCGAGCAGCACGGTGCACGAGCCGCATTGACCGAGCCCGCAGCCGAACTTGGCGCCGTTCAGGGCCAGGTCGTTGCGCATCACGTACAGCAGCGGGGTGTCGGAATCGGTGTCGACGGCGTGCTGCTTGCCGTTCACCTGCAGGCGGTAGGTGGTCATGGTGCTCTCGCTTTGCTCACGGCCTTGTCTAGCTCCGGCCAGGCCGGCTGGCCGGCGCCGTACTTGCGCAGGTAGGCGGCCAGCGCGCCGGCCTGTTCCTCGTCGAGGATCGCCTTGAAGCCGGGCATCATGCGTCCCGGTTCGCCGTCCGGCGGCAGGATGCCGTCGTCGACGATATGCAGCAGGCTGCGCGGGTCGGGATCGTACAGGGCGATGGCTTTCTGCAGCGGCAGCGCGGCGCCCGAGGTCTGGTCACGGCCGCGATCGTGGCAGCGCGCGCAGGCGTCCGCGTACAGCGCGTAGCCGAGGCGCATGCGCTGCAGCTCGGGATCGTCCGCCGCCGGATGGGGCAGCGGGCCGTCGCGCTGCGCCGGCGTGGCGCGCGCCGGCGCCTGCGCCAGGTGGCTGTGGGTCCAGGCGGCCAGCGCGGCCACATCGTCCGCATCGGCCTGGGCCAGGTGCATCACGACATCCTGCATCGGCCCGGCGGCCACCGCGTGGTCGGTGGCGATGCCGCTGCGCAGGTATTCCTGCAATTGCGCGCGCGTCCATGGCAGCGGGGAAGGCGAGTTGCGGTTCAGCGCCGGCGCGTACCAGTCCTCGGCCTCGCCGCCGTCGAGCTGGCGTGTCAGATCCGGGCCGCCAAGCCTGGTGCGCGGGGTGTGGCAGGCCGCGCAGTGGGCGACCGCGTCGGCCAGGTAGGCGCCGCGGTTCAATGCGGCCGATTGGCGCGGGTCGGGCTGCCACGGCGCGTCGTCCAGGTACAGCACGTTCCAGAATCCCACCAGCGGGCGCAGGCCGAACGGGAAGGTCATCCGGTTGTCGCGCGGCGGCGCGTGGATCGCGGGCCGCGTCATGAAATAAGCGTACAGGTCGTCGATGTCGGCCCGCGTCATCCGTGCGTAGTGGTTATAGGGGAAGGCGGGATACAGCAGGTGGCCGTCGCGCGCCACGCCCTGGCGCATGGCGCGGGTGAACGCCTCCAGGCTCCAGGCGCCGATGCCGGTGTGCGGGTCAGGGGTGATATTGGTGCTATGGACGGTGCCGAACGGCGTTTCCATCGGCTTGCCGCCGGCGAAGGGCCGCGCCAGGTCGGGCGTGTGGCAAGAGGCGCACATGCCCAGGCGCGCCAGGTTGGCGCCGCGTGCCACGCTGGCCTGGTCGAACGCGAGGGGTGCCGCCAGCGGCGCCAGCGCGGGCCGCCACATGATGGCGAACGCCACGCCCGCGAGGACGACGGCGGCCGCCAGCAGCAGCACCCATCGATGCCTGCGCCTGCCGCGGGCGCTGTCGTGGTGTGGATCCATGGCCCGATTGTTGCGGCTGGGTCCCGGGCGCTCTGTGCGCGCCCGCACGCAAGCGTACGCTAGTTGGCGTTGGCGGACAGTTCGAACACGATGCGCGGCGCCTGCGGGGGGCGCCGATCGCCGGCCGCAGGCTGTCCGCGGCCGGTAGCAGGCGCCGGCGAAACCTGGCGCCTGGCGAAATGGGCTCTCAGGCGTGCACGCTCTGGCGCGGCGCCTGGCGGTAGGCCCAGGCCAGCATCAGCAGCGCGCCGACGATCATCGGCAGCGACAGCACCTGGCCCGAGGTGATCGGCAGGCCGAACACCGTGGTTTCCCAGTCCGGCACCCGGAACCACTCGGTGAAGAAGCGCGCGCAGCCATACAGCAGCGTGAACATGGCGCCGACCGCCAGGCGCGGACGCGCCTTGCGCGCGAACAGCCACAGGATCACGAACACCAGCATGCCGTCGACCAGCATCTGGTACAGCGGCGACGGATGGCGCGGACCGGCCACGCCCGGCCACAGCATGGCCCAGGGCAGGCTCGGGTCGGCCAGGCGGCCCGGGAGTTCGGCGTTGATGAAGTTGCCCATGCGGCCGGCGGCATACCCGAGCGGCACCAGCGGCGCGATGAAGTCGTACACGTCGAGCAGGTTGCGCTTGCGCTTGCGCGCCCACAGCGCCATCGCGATCAGCACGCCCAGGAAGCCGCCGTGGAAGGACATGCCGCCGCGCCAGATCATGAAGATCTCGAGCGGATGTTCGAGGAAGTACAGCGGCTGGTAGAACAGCACTTCGCCCAGGCGCCCGCCGACGATCACGCCCAGCATCCCGTAGAACAGCATGTCGTCCAGGTCGTCCTTGGTCCAGCCGTGCGCGGCCACGTGCGGCATGCGGATGCGCACCCGGCCCAGGATGATGAACAGGGCGAAGGCGACCACGTACATCAGGCCATACCAGTGGATTTGCACCGGCCCGATCGCGAGCGCAATCGGGTCCGGCTGCGGATGAATCAGCATAGTCAATCTCTCTTCAGTTTTTCTTCAATAAATCCAGGAAGCCCTTCAGCACGGGCGAATCGTTATCGCGGCGCCATGCCAGGCCGGTTTCGGCCAGCGGCGCCGGGTCGCGCAAGGCACGGTATTCTACGCCGGGACGCATCAGGTTCGACACCGATTGTGGCACAAGTGCCAAGCCCATGCCGCCGGAGACCAGGCTGACGATGGTCTGCATCTGGATCGCCTCTTGCCCGATGGTGGGCCGGACGCCGGCCGCGCGGAACGCGGCCAGGATCGCGTCGTACAGGCTGGGCGCCACCGCGCGCGGGAAGATCACCAGCGGCAGCGGCGGCAGGTCGGCGAGCCGCACCGGCCCCTGTTTGCGCAGCGCCGGCAGGCCGCTGGGCGCGCACAGCACCAGCGGCTCGTCGAGGAGCTTGAGGTAGTCGAGCGCACCGGCGGCGCCGATGTCCGGAGCGCCCGGCTGCAGCGGGATCACGAAGCCGGCGTCGATCCGGCCCGAGAGCAGCTCGTCGAACTGGAGGTCGGACGTCGCTTCCTGCAGCACCAGGCGCACGCCGGGGAAGGCCGCGCGATAGCGCCGCAGCACGTTGGGAAGGATGCCGAGGCCGGCGGTCGATACGAACGACAGCGCCAGGCGGCCCGCTTCGCCGCTGGCCGCGCGCCGCACCAGTTCGGGCAGGGCGCCGGCTTCTTCGAGGATGCGGCGCGCCTCAGGCAGCAGCGCCGCGCCGGCGGCGCTCAGGCCGACCATGCGGCGGTTGCGCACGAACAGCGGTGCGCCCAGGAGTTCTTCGAGGTTGGCGATGCTTTGCGAGAGCGGCGGCTGGGTCATGTGCAGCCGGCGCGCGGCGCGGCCGAAATGCAGCTCCTCGGCCACGGCGACGAAATGGCGCAGCTGGCGCAATTCGGGATGCATTGAGATGTGATGAATGGACAGGCGTGTAATACGTCCAATGTATCACGAAGGCCGGCTCCCGCCGCCCCCAGGTCTCAGGGGCGCTGCTCGAGCGTCTTCTTGACGCGCTCGGCGCGGCGCTGGTCCTGCAGATGGTGTTCCTTCTTCTTGTCCAGGCCGAGCATCTTCTCGATGAACTCGAACCAGACGAAGGCGAGCGCCATCAGCCCGATGATGAACCACCAGGAGATGTCGGCGAAGCGCCAGACCTCGAAGCCGCGCAGCGCGACCAGGGCAACGATCAACAGGATCAGGTACATGGTATGAAAAGTCCTCCAGGTCCCCATCTTACAAACAAAATGATGCTTAGGGGAAAAATTAGCCTTTTCTTGTTACAGGATATTGTTAAACGTGGCGATCGCGTTACAGAGTGTATCGCCCCATTGGGTGCAGCGGGAATGGGGGTAAAATCCTTCCAGTCGTCAATTCGGAGAAACAAATGAAGCGGTCCCTGATGTTGTGTGTGATGCTGTCGGCGTTTGCGTCGTCCGCTGCGTTCGCCCAGGCCGACCTGGCCAAGGCCAAGAACTGCATGGCTTGCCACACCGTCGCCACCAAGCTGGTCGGTCCCGCCTACAAGGATGTCGCGCAAAAATACGCGGGCCAGAAGGGCGTCGAAGACAAGCTGGTGCAGAAAGTGCTCAAGGGCGGTTCGGGCACCTGGGGCCCGATCCCGATGCCGGCCAATCCGCAGGTAAGCGAGGCCGAAGCCCGCGCGCTGGTGAAATGGGTGCTGACCACCAAGTAAGCCGCGCGCAAACCGTCGTGGCACGAAGCGCGCCTGCGTGAGCAAGGCGCGCTTGTTCGTTTACATGCGCTGGCGGCGCGCCGCGCGCACCGGCAATCCGCCTGGGTGCGCTTCGCGCGCGACGGCAAGAACAGGTCGGCTACACTGGTGGCCCACCTATCAGGAGCGATTATGAGAATGACGCGGACCGCAAGCATCGTATTGAGCCTGGCGACCATGTGCGCAACGAATGCGTTTGCGCAGCAAATCGACATCAAGCCCGGGCTGTGGCAGCTCGACATGACACTGCCCGGCAAGGCGGCGGGCAATCAGATGGCGGGCGTGGTTGCGCTGATGAAAAGCCAGATGGCCTCGATGTCGCCGGCGCAGCGCGCGGAGATGCAGAAGCGGCTGGGCGAACTGGGCGCCGGTGGAACGGAATTCACGGACGACGGCTTGCGCACCAAACAGTGCATCACGAAACAGGACATCGCGCAGTTCGACGTATTGGGCAAGAAAGGATCGGACAGCTGCACCAGGAGCGCAACGCCCATGCCTGGAGGAATGAATGTCAGCATGCAGTGCACCCAGCCCCAGCTGAAGGTCGATGCCGTCGTCAAGACCCAGAGCGAGACAGCGTATACCTTCGAGTCGACCGCCACCATGGCGGGACCGGGCGGTGCGATGATGACCCAGAAGACCAGCGGCACCGGCAAGTGGCTGGGCAGCGACTGCACCAAGGCCGCGCCGACGTCCGGTAACGGTTAGCAAGCGCGGCTGGGGCGCGTTCAGCCATCGATCCAGGCGGCCAGCTCCTCGGCCGTCCCGCTTGGGAACGCCTCTTTCAGGTAGCCCAGGAAGGCCGACACACGGGCGCTGAGCAGGCGCCGCGACGGGTATAGCGCCCACAGCGCGATCTCGGGCCCGTCCGCCTCGCCCCAGCTGACCAGGGCGCCACTGGCCAAGTCCCGGCTGACCAGCGACAGCGGCAGTTGTGCGGCGCCGACGCCTAAGCGCACCGCATCGCGCACCATGAACAGCGACGCCATGCACAGCACCGGCTCGACGTCGATGACGGACCTGCCGGCGGGAGTCACGACATTCCATGCGGCGCGTTCGCGGCGCGGGCCGCGCACGACGGCCGGCACGACGCTGCCTGCACTCGCGCGCTCCATGGCTGGCGGAGCAACGACCAGCAGCCGGTCGCGCAAGAAGATGCGTCCGACCAGGTTTTCATCGCGCGGAGGATTGACGCGGATGACCAGGTCGTAGCCTTCCTCGACCATATCGACCGGCCGGTCGTCGGTGCTGACCTCCAGCCTGACCTCGGGATATTTCAGCGCGAAGCCCGCTGCCAGCTTGCCCATCGCCGCCTGCGAAAACAGGAGCGGGGCACTGATGCGCAAGCGGCCGCGCGGACTGGCGCCACCTTGCGCGATCGCGCCTGCCGTTTCATCGATCTCGTTGAGCAGGACGCTGGTGCGCTCGTACAGGGCCTGTCCTTCTTGCGTGAGCTTGAGCACGCGCGCGCCACGTTCGAACAGGCGCAGGCCCAGACCCGCTTCGAGTTCGACCACGCGGCGCGACAGCGTCGCTTTGGGACGCCCGCTGGCGCGCGCGGCGCGGCCCACGCCACCGTGGCGGGCAACGAGGTTGAAATCCACCAGCGCAAGCAAGTCCATGTGTTCCACCCTTGAGACGGTATGTCCAAATATACCGTCTTTCGGACATCGGTTGGGATGATTAAGATGAATCGTACCTTTTCGAAACAACCAACCAGGAGCAAGACATGACTATTCTCGTCACCGGCGCCACCGGCGCCATCGGCCGTCAAGTAATCGCACAACTCGTGCAGCGCGGCGCCAGCGTGCGCGCCCTTGTGCGCGATCCGGGCAAGGCGGATTTCCCTGCAAGCGTCGAGGTCGTCCAGGGCGACCTGATGGACCCGGATTCGCTGCGCGCTGCGTTTGCGGGCGTGTCCGCGTTCTTTTTGCTCAATGCGGTCACGCCCGACGAATTCACCCAGGCGCTCATCGCACTGAACATGGCCAGGCAGGCGGGCGTCGAGCGTGTGGTCTACCTGTCTGTCATTCACAGCGACCGCTTCGTGAATGTGCCGCACTTCGCCGGCAAGTTCGGCGTCGAACGCATGCTCGAGCAGATGGGATTTTCCGCCACTATCCTGCGTCCCGCCTACTTCATGAACAACGAGCTGATGATCAAGGATGCACTGCTCGCCCATGGCGTTTATCCGATGCCGATCGGCGCCAGGGGACTGGCCATGATCGACGTGCGCGACATCGGCGAGATCGCCGCCATCGAACTGATCCACCGCGCTCTAGCAACCCGGCCGCTGGCGCTGGAACGCATCAACCTGGTCGGCCCCGACACGCTCACCGGCCAGGCCGCGGCCGCCATCTGGTCCGAGGTGCTGGGGCGCCCGATCACCTATGGCGGGGACGACACTGCCGGTTTCGAGCAGAACCTACGCAACTTCATGCCGGGCTGGATGGCCTACGACATGCGCCTGATGAGCGAGCGCTTCATCAGCGACGGCATGCTGCCGGAGGCCGGCGACGTGGCGCGCCTGACCGCCATGCTGGGGCGACCGCTGCGCACTTACCGGGACTACGTCGCGTCGATCACTGCGTAGGCCCTGGGATTATTGCTACGGTTAGGCACTGGCGGACGCTGACGGTCCATCCCGGAGTGCATGTTCTTCATCGAAGGCGCGGCGGGCATCCAGGATGAGCGGCCAATGCTCCCTGATCCAGCCGGTGAAGCCCTCCAGGGCCGGCAGCAGGCTCACACCCATCGCGGTCAGCTCGTACTCGACCCGTGGCGGCACCTCGGCGTAGCAGTGCCTGATCAAGAAACCGTCGCGCTCCAGGTTGCGCAGCGTGACGGTCAGCATGCGCTGCGTGATGCCTTCTATGCCGTTCCGGATCGCGGAAAACCGCAGCCGGTGGCCGGGTACGATCGCCAGCAACAGCAGGGTAAGGATGGTCCACTTGTCGCCGAGCCTCGACAGTACGTCGTGCGGCGCGCACGGCTTGAGCCGCGGTCCCCGCGCCGTTTCCTCGTAGTTTCTACCGTGAAGTGTCTTGGCCATAGGTATGCTCCGTGTGCCTAACGCACAGAAATGTGCCGTCTTGCGGCGATGTTTTTAGCAGTATACATTGGTAACCATCAGTTCATGAGAGGGTTCTACAATGCTGCTGTACCAGTTCAGGAAGGGGACGAATCCCCGCCGCGTCATCATTTATCTGGCCGAAAAAGGCATCGACATTCCGCGCTACGAACTCGATTATGCGAACGCCCAACACCGCAGCGCTGCCTACCTGAAAATCAACCCGGCGGGGCGAGCACCGACCCTGGTGACGGAATCCGGCCTGGCGATCACCGAATCGGCGGCGATCGTTGAGTACCTGGAAGAGCGCTATCCTGAGAATCCGATGATCGGCGCGGACCCGCTGTCGCGTGCACGCGTGCGTGCGCTGGAAAGACTGGGCAATGACCTGATCGCGCGCGGCCAGCTGTGGCTCTGGAACCGGACCGACGCGTTCCCGGCCAAGGAGCGCGACCCGTCCAGGAAGATGGCGGACCGGCTGCAGCGCCATGTGACGGAACTGCTCGATGTACTGGAGGTGGAGATCGGAGATAACGCATTCCTGGCGGGCGCCGCGCCGACCATCGCCGACTTCACGACGTTCACGATTTTCCAGACCGCGCGCGAACGGTTCGACCTGCCGTTCGGGAATGGGCATCCGCGGCTGGATAGCTGGTACGCCCGTTTTCGCGCACGTCGCAGTGCCGATTATTGATGGCTGGAAGAGCAGGGCGCATGCCGGTGGCGGGATGTCCGCCGGCGAGGCGCACGAACGCTGGCAGCGTAACGGTGAGCGGATCACATCCCTCCGTGTCCACTCGCCATCATTCGCAGGAGTACAGCGTCAGCGCGCCATCGGGGATGTCGCCAGCCGGATCGAACCCGATGGCGCAGGTCCTGTATTCGTACACGCCACCTTGCCGTCGCCGGCCGCGGCGTGACCCCGGACAGGCGCCCGGGGCGGGGCGAAAAAGCCGCCGCTAGCGCGTGATGCGGCGCTTGGCGACGTCGGCCAGCGTCTTGCCCAGGCCCTGTGAGCCGGCCTCGCTGCTGGCGGCCACGTAGCCGCGCACATAGGCCGCCTGCTTGGCGACCTGGCTGCTGCCGCCCTTGAGCTCTTCGAGCAGGTGGTCGGCCACCGCCAGGTCGTTCAGGTGGCCCAGGCGGTCCTGCAGTTTTTCGAGGTGGCCGACGTAGCGCTTGACGCGCCGTGCCGGCAGCAGGTCGCGGAAGAATTCGGCCGCGTAGCGCGCTTTCTTGGCGGCGATGCGCACGCGGTGGCGACCGGCCGCGTCGCCTTCTTCCAGGCCGCCGATGCGCCTGGCCAGGCGCTTCTCGGCGTGGCGCAAGAGGGGCAGGGCGGCTTTCGCCGCGCGTTCGGCCAGCGGCGAATCCTTCGGCAGCTCGCCCTGCGCACGCCAGCGGCGTTCTCCGAGCCAGTCGTGCAGCTGGGTCATCAGCTCGGCGTAGCGCGCTTCGCGCAGCACGAACAGGATGTGCGCGTGGTGGGCGTTGGCGCGCTCATGCGCCGCCTGGCGCAGTGCCGTGGCGTCGATGCCGGGGACCAGGCCGAGGGTGGAATCGGCCAGCACGTCCCAGTCGCGCGCCGGCCCCAGTTCGCCCGACAGCCACTCGACGCTGGCATGCAGCGCGACCGGCGGCGGCGCCAGTTCCTCGAACATCGCCAGCAGGGCGCGCAGGCGGCGCAGGCCGACCCGCATCTGGTGCAGGCTCTCGACGTTTTGCTTGAGCACACCCGGCACATTGGCGTCGATCTGCCGCACACAATTGAGGGCGATGGCCTGGAAGGCGTCTTCGAGCGTCATGCGGCCGCGCAGGCGCACCGGTTCGGCCTTCACCGGGCGGACCGGTTCGTCCTTGACCGGGCGGACCGGCTCGTCCTTCGGCAAGGGCTGGTCCTGGCCTGGTTCGGCCGCCTGCGGGGCTGGCGCCGGTTCTGGCCCGGGAGCGCCGGGCGCCGTCGTCGCGGGCGGTGTTGGTATTGGTTGTTTGCCCATGCTGGATCCTTTCGCTGACAAGATGTCGATCTGACGAGCATACTCTTCATTACGCAGCGGGGCGGTGTTGCATGACAGGATGATGACACCGCGCCGCCGCGGCTGGCGTCATTTGCCGATGCGGTAGATCACGTCCACTCCCTGCACCAGTTTTTGCACGCTCACCAGCAGCGGGTCACCCGGCGCGGTCACCGGGCTGTAGCGCGGACCGTCGCTGGCCAGCCCCATCGCGTTCGACAGGTTCTTCAGCGGCGCCAGCGCGACGCCGTTGGCCGATCCCAGCCTGGCGCCGATGCCGCGCGCGATGTTCTGCGCCTTCAGGCGCGCCGCGCCCAGGGCCTGCCCTACCAGCTCGGCCTCGATCCTGTCGGCGTCGCTGCGGCTGAAGGCCACGGCCAGCGATTCGACGTTCGGCATCGTCATGAGCGCCTGGACCAGCGGCGTCCAGCCATCGAGCTTGCGCACCGTCACGTGGACTGCGGCGCGCGTCTCGATGGCCTCCACCTTGTCACCTTGCTTCAGCGGGCGGCGCAGCACGTCCTGCACCGAGATGTCGTCCACCGCCACGCCGTGCTGGACGAACAGCGCGCGGCTTGCCTCGAGCCGCTCGCCCACCAGCTTCCAGGCCGCTTCCAGGTCGGGGTCCTGGGTGGCGATCTCGAAGTCGATCTCACCGGTGTCCGGCATCACGTGCAGGCTGGCGGCGGCGTTCACGTGGATGAAGGGGTAGGCGGGCAGGTCGGCGGCGTGGGCGACGGCGGTGCAGGCGCCGAAGGCAAGTACGGCGGCGAGTTGTTTGAGCATGACGGTCCTTGTGAAGGCGGGAACGTTTCCCGGCGACCGTCAGCTTAGTTTATCTAGACATCGATGTCTACATTGCGGCGGCATCCCATGCGCGCCGCATGAGCGGACCCATGGTCTACTCGATCACGAGCGCCAGGTCGCGCCCGTCAAGCGCCACCTGGCCGGCGAAGTCGGCGGCGTGGATGCGCAAGATATAGGCGCCCGGTTCGAGCGCGCCGATGCGCCAGCTGCCGGTGGCGATCTCGCCGTCGCGCAGGCGGTTGTTCAGCGCGTAGTCGAACTGGGTCGAGGCGCTGCCGTAGACCGTGATGCCGCTGGTCGGCGCATACACCGCCTTGACCGCCTCGGGATTGCGCGGCAGGCGGTCGTAGACTTGCGTGATCAGCGGCTGCTCGAAGCCGGGCAGTGGCGTGCCGTCGGCGCGCAGCAGCTGGTAGCCGAGCTTGTACAGGCCGAGCTTGCGGCGCGCCAGGTTGCCGTTGACCTGGTCGTAGGCGTTGACCACCACGTTGACCTCGCCCAGGGTGCGCGGCAGCAGCAGCGGCTGTCCCTTCTTCGGCGCGATGCGCTTGCCCTGCATGTCGTAGACCGCGATGCGCTGGATGGTCGGCTTGACCGTGTCGGTAAAGCCGACGAAGGGCAGCGTCAGCGGATTGACCACCGTGCCGCCCTGGTAGTAATCGAGGTGGACGTGCGACAGCGCGTTGATGGTGCCGAGCGCGTCGCCCACGGCGAAGCGGGTGCCGCGCGGGACCCGCACGCGCACGGCCTTGCCCTCGCCCCTGGCCTTCTCTGCGCGCAGGATCTGGAAGCGCGGATCGAGGGCGCGGCCCTGCGCGTCGCGGCCCACGCGCATGTGGATGTACGACAGCGAGCCCACCGTCATGCCTTCGCCCAGGTTGCCGAAGGCCCAGTTGGCATACGGGTCGGTGACCTTGGCGTCGAATACCGCCAGTACCTTGGCGCCGACATCTGCGCGCACGTCCAGGCCGGCGTGGAAATGGTCGCGGCTGTCGCCGCCATAGGCGCCGCGCACTTCGCCCATCACCCCCACGACCTCGTGCACCATGTCCTGCGGGCCGACCGGCCAGGGCATCGGCGTGGTGCGGGCCACGAGCGCGGGGCGCGCCAGTTCTGGCGCCGCTTCGCCGTCGCGCGGCGGCGCCACCCGGTGCAGGCGATGGGCGGCGGCGTCGGCCACTACCAGGCTGCCATCGCGGTCGACCGCGAGCGCGCGCGGGCCGTGCAGCTGCAGGGTGCCGTCGGGGCCGAAGCCGTCCGGCGCCAGTGGGCGGTCGGCGTCCTGCAATGGACGGAGTTCGCCTTCCGGCGTCATCTGCAGGATGCGCCCGCCCGAGCTGGCCGCGATGTACAGGTAGCCGTCGCGCGTCAGCGCCAGGCCCACCGGCCGGCGCAGCGCCGGGCGCCGCTCGCCCTCGAGCGGCACGGCGACCGTGTCGACCATGCCGTCCGGCCTGATGCGGCGCACCGCATGGTTGCCGGTGTCGGCCACGTACAGCGTGCCGTCGCGGCTGACCGCCAGCGCGCTCGGGGTGTCGAAGCCGGCGTCCGCCAGGGCGCCATCGACCATGCCCGGCTTGCCGTTGCCGGCCAGGGTGGTGACCGCGCCGTCGGGGGCGATGCGGCGGATGCGGTCGTTATAGGTGTCGGCCACGTAGACGATGCCGGCGTCGTCCACCGCGATGCCGATCGGACCGTTGAAGCGGGCCGCGCGGCCCGCTCCGTCC
>Ga0265780_10004892_pt1 | contig 17135 bp, 19 predicted proteins | sample P1T30metagenome_FD_192432 | JGI IMG/M metagenome (GOLD analysis project Ga0265780, IMG submission 192432) | Plant litter microbial communities from East Loma Ridge, Irvine, California - P1 T30 | ecosystem: Environmental > Terrestrial > Plant litter > Unclassified | place: USA: California... | reverse complement strand
CTGGCCACCGGCTACACCGAACGGCGCGTGTCGATTCCCGGCGTCAAGATCCTGGCCAAGCCTTATGACGTCGAACAATTGGTTGGTCTATTGGGGCGATTGAGCGGGCGGCGTTGAGCGGACGGCGTTGAGCGGACGGCGCTGATTTTTTCGCGCAGCAAGGCGGCGCGCCTTTTCATTACCGCTGACTAGAATGGGCGCGGGACTCTTTCCGGACACTGAACAGGAGAACGACATGCTCAAGATTGCGGTAATCGTCGGCAGTACCCGCCCGGGGCGCAAGGCGCTCGATGTGGCGCGCTGGGTGATGGGCATGACGCAAGGGCGCCAGGACGCGCACTACGAGCTGGTCGATATCCAGGATTTCAACTTGCCCCTGCTCGATGAGCCGGTGCCGCCCTCGATGGGCCAGTATTCACAGCCGCACACGCTGGCCTGGGCGGCGAAGATCGCCGGGTTCGATGGCTTCGTCTTCGTCACGCCCGAGTACAACCATGCCACCTCGGGCGCGCTGAAGAACGCCATCGACTTCCTGTACAAGGAATGGAACAACAAGGCGGCCGGCTTCGTCGGCTACGGCAGCGCCGGCGGCGCGCGCGCCATCGAGAACCTGCGCCTGGTGATGGGCGAGCTGATGGTGGCCGACGTGCGGGCCCAGGTGATGCTGTCGCTGTTCACCGACTTCGAAGACATGCGCACCTTCAAGCCGGCCGCGCACCACGAAAAATCGGTGCACGCCATGCTCGACCAAGTGGAAGCCTGGAGCGGGGCGCTGGCGGGACTGCGCAACGCGTCCAGCTAGAAATACCGAGCCCGGCTGCTACAATCGGCGCCTTTTTCAAGCCACACCGCCGATGAACCAGCCTTTGCCTTCCCGCCGCGCCACCTGCGCCGCCTGCCTGCGCGCGCAGTCGGCCTGCATCTGCGCCTGGGTGCGGCCCGTGACGTCGTCCGTCGAGTTGCTGATCCTGCAGCATCCGCTGGAAGTGGCGAATGCCAAGAACAGCGCGCGCCTGCTGCACCTGAGCGTGGCGGGCAGCGTGCTGGCGGTGGGCGAGGCCTTCGATGCCGGCGAGCTCGATGCGCTCCTGCATGGCGGCGGGCGCACGCCGCTGCTGCTGTATCCCGACACGCCGGGCGTCGCTGCAATGCGGGCCGATGCCTTGCCGCCGCCGGCGCGCCTGCGCCTGGTCGTGCTCGATGCCACGTGGCGCAAGAGCCGCAAGATGCTCCATCTGAATCCGCTCCTGCAGAGCTTGCCGCGGCTGGGGCTGCGCGACATGCCGGCGTCGAACTACCGTATCCGCAAGGCGCACGCGCCGGACCAATTGTCTACGCTCGAGGCGAGCGCCCATGCGCTGGGCCAGTTCGACGGCGACGCGGCGCGCTATGCCGCCCTGTTTGCCGCCTTCGAAGGTTTTGTAGGGCAGCAGGCTGCGTATTTGCCACACGGCCTGCCGCCCGGCACGCCTGATACGCACGACGCTTGAATTCGCCGGCATAGCGGCGTACCATACTGTATAAATATACAGTCATTGGGTGCCCCATGGCCAACTTCGAAAGAACCATCGACCGGGAATACAGCGCGGAAGAAATCGTCCTACCGCCGCGTCCGTTCGCCGCCACGAAAGGGCGGGGTGCGGTATCGAACCTGCAGGGCCGCTACGAACTGAACGGCCGCGAGCGCTTCGACGACGGCTGGGCCGGCGTGGACGATGACGCCGCGGCGCCGCTCAAGACCGTGGTCACCGACGAGATCGCCAAGTCCATCCTGTCGCGCAACACCTCGCCCGACATTCCCTTCAAGGTCTCGCTGAATCCCTACCGCGGCTGCGAGCACGGCTGCATCTATTGCTTTGCCCGGCCCACGCACAGCTACCTCGGTTTGTCGCCGGGGCTGGACTTCGAAACGCGCATCTTCGCCAAGGTGAATGCGGCCGAGCTGCTGCGCCGCGAGCTGGCGCATCCGGGGTACAAGCCCGAGCACATCGCCATCGGCGTGAACACCGACGCCTACCAGCCCTGCGAGCGCGAACGCCGCCTCACGCGCGAGGTGCTGGAAGTGCTGCACGAATGCCGGCATCCGGTCGGGCTGGTCACCAAGTCCGCGCTGATCGAGCGCGACATCGATTTGCTGGCGCCGATGGCCGAGCGTTCGCTGGCCTGCGCCGCCATCACCCTTACCACGCTCGACTCCGACATTTCGCGCACCCTGGAGCCGCGCGCGGCAGCCCCGGCGCGGCGCCTGCGCGCCATCCGCACCCTCACCGATGCCGGCATTCCGGTCAGCGTCAGCGTGGCCCCGATCATCCCTTTTGTGACCGAACCGGAAATCGAACGGATCCTGGAAGCAGCGCGCGACGCCGGCGCCGTCAGCGCCCATTACACGGTGCTGCGCCTGCCCTGGGAGGTCAACCCGCTGTTCCAGCAATGGCTGGAGGCCCACTTCCCGGAACGCGCCGGGCGCGTGATGAACCGCATCCGCGAAATGCGCGGCGGTAAGGATTACGACGCCGACTTTTCCAAGCGCATGCATGGGGAGGGTGTCTGGTCCGACCTGATCCGCCAGCGCTTCAATAAAACCGTCGAGCGCATGGGGCTGGGGGCGCTGCGCGGGCGTTTCGAGCGGCTCGATACTTCGCAATTCCGGCGTCCGCTGGTAGTGCCGGCGGCGGTGGGCAAGGGCGCTGCAAAGGGTGTTGCAAAGGGAGCTGGACAGCTGGACTTGTTCTGATGAGCGGCCTATATTGGTACAGGCTGGTGCCTGGCGGATGTTCAGCTGATAGTCAGATGATGTTCAGCCGATGAGCGGCTGATGGTTGATAAGGGCTGATGCGCCTGGCGAGTTGCGGAACTGCCGGGTTGGGCTGCGTGTCCAATCTGGATTGATACATGATCAATCTGCGAGGAGCGTGACAGTGGCGAACAACATGGCTATCCGTCTGGGCGAACTGGTAGAACGTTTCGGCGGCCAGCTGACAGGCGACCCCGGCATCGACGTCACGGCCATCGCGCCGCTCGACCGTGCGGGCGCGTCCGAGATCAGCTTCCTGAGCAACAGCAAGCTGCGTAGCCAGGCCGCGCGCAGCCAGGCCGCAGCGCTGATCCTCGCACCGGGCGACGAGCCCGAGGTGGCCGCCAGCTACGAAGGCGCGCGCATCGTCACCGCCAATCCCTACGCCTGGTTTGCGCGCGCGGCGCAATTCTTCGTCGCCCTGCGCACGCCTGTGCCCGAACCCGGCGTGCATCCAACGGCGTTCGTGCACCCCAGCGCCCGGGTCGACGCCAGCGCCCACGTCGGCCCGCACGTCACGGTCGAGGCAGGGGCGGTCATCAAGACAGGCGCCGTCATCGACGCCGGCTGCTACATCGGGCGCGATGCCGTCGTCGGAGAAGATACGCATTTCTTCGCCAACGTGAGTTTCCACGCCCGCTGCATCATCGGCGCGCGCGGCATCGTCCACTCGGGCGCCGTCATCGGCGGCGACGGCTTCGGCTTTGCGGTGGACGGCGGCAGCTATATCAAGATTCCACAAACCGGGCGCGTGGTGATCGGCGACGACGTCGACATCGGCTCGAATACCACGGTCGACCGCGGCGCGCTGGACGACACCGTGATCGAAGACGGGGTCAAGCTCGACAATCTTATCCAGATCGGCCACAACTGCCGCATCGGCGCCCACACGGCCATGGCCGGCTGCGTGGGCGTGGCCGGTAGCGCCAACATCGGCAAGCACTGCACCTTCGGCGGCGCCGCCATGATCAATGGCCACATCGAGATCGTCGACAACGTCCACGTGACCGCCGCCACCATGGTGCCGAACTCGCTCACCGAGCCAGGTCGGTATACCGGCTACTTCCCGGTTGCCAGGAATGCGGAGTGGGAACGCAATGCGGTGTTGGTTCGCAATTTGTCGGCCATGCGCGAGAAAGTGCGTGCGCTCGAAAAGGCGGTAAAGGCGCTGGGTGCGGAGCGGCAGAACGAATAAGCAAGCTGCCAGCTACCGGCAGCACGCCGGCTGTCAGGCCGCGGCCAGTTCGATCAGGTGCCGCTCGATCTCGAACACGTGTGGATCGTCCTTGCCCAGTTCGCGCAAGGCCTTGGCCAGTTCCAGCAGGTATTCGCTGTTTGGCCCGCTCGGTCCGCGCGACTCGGCGATCTGGCGCGCAATCGCCTGCTCGCTGGCCGGCCCGAGGAAGGCAGCGTTTTCGTGGGTGGCGATGTAGACCAGCCCCTCGGCGCTGCTGCCGTCCTCGAAGCGGATCTCGGTGGCAAGACGCAGGTAGCCGTTCTTTTCGCGGTGGTCGAGGTGCGCGAATTCCTCGGGCGTGACCAGGTAGGCCATGCCGTGGCAGACCGCATCCGCATCGGGCACCAGCGTGACCACGCGCCCGGGCGCGCTTTCGGTGCCGCGGTGGTCATGCGACCCCTGCCAAAAACGGCGCGTCCAGCCGCCGATGCTGGCCGGACGCCGTTCGAGGAAGGGGAAATCGGCCTTATAGATCAGCGAGCCGTAGCCGAACAGCCAGACGCTGGCGTGGCTGTTGAACCTGTCCATGCGCTGGTTGATGGCGATGGTGTTGTTGGACATCGGTACGAACCTGGTAAAACGACGATCGCTCGATTCTAGCGCAGCTGCGCAATGCGGGCAGGCAGGCCCTCAGTTGCCCTGGGCCTGGCGACGTTTCGACGCCACATACGGAAACAGGAAATCGATGAAGCTTTCCGCCGCCGGCGACAGCGAACGCCCGGCGCGGGTGTAGACATAAAAGCGCCGCGTCAGCACCGGTTCTTCGAGCGGACGCATGCGCAGCTGGTAGAGGCGCGCCAGCGGTTCCGCATACGGCAGGCAGACCGTGATGCCCAGGCCGGCGCTGACCATGGCCAGCGCCGTGGTCATGAAGGTGACTTCGTTCGCCGGTTTCAGCGGCACCTCGCGCAGCACGGCGTGCATGTCGGCCAGCAGGCGCTCGGTAAATTGCCCTTGCAGGGCGATGAAGGGGTAGCGCGTCACGTCCTGCCAGGTCACGCGTTCGGCGCTATCGAGCGGATGGCCCTGCGGAAAGACCAGGGCGAAGGGCATCTCGAACAGCTCGCGCGCTTCCAGCTGGGGCAGCGGTTCGCGCTCGGGGCCGATGCCGATGTCGGATTCGCCCGAGAGCACGCGCGCGATCACGCTGTCGACCTCGCTATCGGCGAGGCGCACCTGGATGTCGGGCTGATTTGTCCGGTAGGCGGCGATGGCTTCTGGCAGCAGGGTGCAGCACATCAGTTGCGGCGCAGTAATGCGGACGATGCCTTTTCGCAGCTGCGTGTGGTCCGCCACGTTCGCCAGCGCACCGTCGAGATCGTCGATCATCTGGCTAAATAGCGGATACAGCTCGCGGCCGATGTCGGTGAGGGTGATCTTGCGCGTGGAGCGGTCGACAACGCGGGCGTTCAGGGTTTGTTCGAGTTCCTTGATCAAACCGGACAACGCCGATTGCGTGACGTGCATGTACTGCGCCGCCAGCGTAAAGTTGCCTGTCTTGGCCAGCGCCACGAAGGCCCGCATCTGGCGCAGGGTGGGATTCATAAGATAATCCGATAAATGAGCCGGAAAATATTGTTTGTATGATAGTCCGTTTTCATCTTTAATGGCGGCAACTATGCAACGACAAAGGAAATCGCCATGAAACTCGCCACACTCAAGACCGGCGGCCGCGACGGCACGCTGGTCGTCGTCAGCCGCGACCTGGTTACCTGCCAGGCCGTCCCGGAGATTGCCCGCACCCTGCAGGCTGCGCTGGACGACTGGGACCGCGCTGCCCCGCAATTGCAAGCTGTTTACCAGCAGCTGAACGACGGTACCGCCGACCAGGCCGACTCCTTTATCGAGATGGAATGCCACTCGCCGCTGCCGCGCGCCTACCAGTGGGCCGACGGTTCGGCCTACATCAACCACGTCGAACTGGTGCGCAAGGCGCGCAATGCCGATGTGCCGGCATCCTTCTACACCGACCCGCTGATGTACCAGGGCGGCGGCGACGCCTTCATCGGCCCCTGCGACCCGATCGCGGCGCTGTCGGAAGACTGGGGCATCGATCTGGAGGCGGAAGTCGCGGTCGTGACCGGCGACGTGACGATGGGCGCCAGCATCGAGCAGGCGGCGCAATCGATCCGCCTCGTGATGCTGGTCAACGATGTGTCGCTGCGTAACCTGATTCCGGGCGAACTGGCCAAGGGCTTCGGTTTCTACCAGTCGAAGCCGGCCAGCGCCTTCTCGCCGGTGGCGGTTACGCCGGACGAGCTGGGCGAGGCCTGGGCTGACTCCAAGCTGCATCTGCCGCTGCGCGTCACCCTGAACGACCAATTGTTCGGCAAACCGAACGCTGGCGAAGACATGACCTTCAGCTTTGCCCAGCTGATCGCCCACGCTGCGAAAACGCGCGAACTGGGCGCGGGCAGCATCATCGGTTCCGGCACGGTGTCGAACAAACAGGGCAATCTGCACGGCTCCAGCATCGCGAATGGCGGCGTCGGCTATTGCTGCCTGGCCGAGGTGCGCATGTACGAAACCATCGAACACGGCGCGCCGAAGACGCCGTTCCTGCGCTTTGGCGACAGCGTCCGCATCGAAATGCTGGACGTTACCGGTGCGAGCATCTTCGGCGCCATCGACCACGAAGTCGCGCATTATCACGGGAGGAAGGAATGAAGCTCTACACGTATTTCCGCAGCTCGGCAGCCTACCGGGTGCGGATCGCGCTGAACCTGAAGGGCCTGAGCTACGACGCGGTGCCGGTGCACCTGCTCAAGGACGGCGGCCAGCAGCGCCAGGAGGAATACCGCCAGATCAATCCGAGCGGCCTGGTGCCAACCTTCCAGGACGACCGCATCACGCTGACCCAGTCGATGGCGATCATCGAATACCTCGACGAGCGCTTCCCGGCCGTGCCGCTGATGCCGAGCGATGCCCCGGGCCGCGCCCGCGTGCGCGAGCTGGCGCAAATCATCGCCTGCGACATCCACCCGCTGAACAATTTGCGCGTGCTGCGCCATCTGGTGGGTGAGCTGAAACTGAGCGAGGAAGCCAAGACCGAATGGATCCGGCACTGGATCCGCGAAGGCCTGGCCGGCCTCGAAGCCCACCTGGCGCGCGACCCGGCTGCCGGCCCCTTCAGCCACGGCGCCTCGCCGACCATGGCCGACTGCTTCCTGGTGCCGCAGGTGTTCAATGCCGAGCGCTTCGGCATCGAGGTGAGCGATTACCCGAACATCGCGCGCATCCACGCCCACTGCATCGATCTGCCGGCCTTCGACGCCGCGCATCCGTCGAAGCAGCCCGACGCGGAATAACCCGCGTCTCATCCGTAGGGTGGTCGGCTCCACCCGGCTCGAAGATCATTCGTCCCGCTGGCGCCGCCCACGCGTCGATCGCCGCAGTCCGCGCCTTCGTACACGCACCGGCACAGTCACGACCGGTCCGGCTCCGACGGCGTCGAAATCTCGTCCAGCGTCTGCTCCACATCGGCCGGCGCCTTGGTCACCACGTCGCCCAGCGACACGATGCCGATCACCTGGCCATTCCCGTCGACCACCGGCACGCGGCGGATCTGCACGTCGGCCATCTGCGCCAGCACGTCTTCCACGCTCTGCTCGATCGTGCAGGTGCGCACGTCGGTGCTCATCACGTCGTTCACGCGGGTAGTGGTCGGGTCCTGGCCGATAGCCACCGAGCGCACGGTGATGTCGCGGTCGGTGACCATGCCGACCAGCTTGCCGTCGTCCACCACCGGGATCGCCCCCACGTTCAGCTCGTCCATCAGCTGGGCCGCACGCTGTACGCTGTCCTGCGTGGAAATGGTCTGCACGTCGCGCGTCATCACCTCTTGAATCGTTTGCATCCTTGAACTCCTTGTAATCGGATTGGCGGACCAGGCCGCGGGAAGGACATCCTGCCCTGAATCGCCGCCGCGCTGCGCCAGATTGAAGCGCGGAATCACAGCCTGCCGCTGCGCCTCCTGCTCGCGGGCTGGGCTACAATCCGTTCCTTTTTCGCGCCCGCCCGATATGAACAAGACGATGACCGAGACCACCATCCCCGCTGCCATCCTCGATGCCCTCGGCCTTGCCGACGCCTCCTGGCGCCCGCACCTGCTGCGCGGGCTGGAAGCGGTGGCGCGCGCCAATCCCGGCTACCTGCCGGCGCTGGCGATCGATGACTACCTGCCGACCGAGGGCCGCCTGTTCGCCGCCTTTGCCCAGCCATTGCAAAAGGTGCGCTACGTGCTGGTAGGGGAGGGGCCGTATCCGCGCGCCGAGAGCGCGACCGGGGTCTGCTTCATGGATGGGGCCGTTGGCGATCTGTGGAGCGCGGGTGGGCTGTCGAAGCCGGTAAACCGGGCGACGTCGCTGCGCAATTTCATGAAGATGCTGCTGGTGGCGGATGGGCAACTCCAGCCGGAGGCAACCGGCGGCGAAGCGATGGCGCCGGTGGCGGCTGCCGCCATGTCGAATGGCTCGATCCAGACGCTGCCGGAGTTGCAGGCGAACCTGACCGACGAGGGCTTCCTGCTGCTGAATGCGTCGCTGGTGTTCAGGTCGCATGTGAAGCCGGTGATCGATGCGCGGGCCTGGCTGCCTTTCCTGCAAGTCGTACTGGAAGTGCTGGCGCAACAAGCCGAGCCGCCGACGCTGGTGTTGTGGGGGAAGATTGCGGAGGAATTACGGAAGCTACCGGAAACAAGCAGGTTCCCGCAGGCGGTGGCGGAGCATCCTTATAACCTGACGTTTATTGCCAACCAGGGGATGCAGGACTTGTTTGGGCCGATGCGCTTGTTGCGCAGGCGGTGATTCTGGGTGGCGGTGCGGGCGCGACTGGCTGGCGTCGCGTATCACCGCGTGGGCAGCGCATGCTGATCGACGGCTCGACGGGTAGTGGTGGAGCTGTCCACCCTACGGTCCAGGCCGCTAGCTCCGGCGGAATGCTGCCAGCCGGATGCTGGCGGTTTTTGGGGGTGCCAAGACAAGCACACCGGAATTTGCTATACTTGACTAAATCGTTCAACTAATCCGGTTTTCAGCAAGCTGCATCGAAGAGATGTGCTGCAAAGTGATTAGTGAACAAGAGCAATATTTTAACATTAACCGGGGTTGTGATGCGTCTGACCACCAAAGGCCGCTTTGCTGTTACTGCGATGATCGATCTTGCCCTGCGCCAGGGCAATGGTCCGGTCACGCTGTCGGGCATCAGCCAGCGCCAGGCGATTTCGCTGTCTTACCTGGAGCAGCTGTTCGGCAAGCTGCGCCGCCACGAGATCGTCGAGTCGATCCGCGGCCCGGGCGGCGGCTATAGCCTGGCGCGCCCGGCCGAAAAAGTGACGGTGGCCGACATCATCATCGCGGTCGACGAGCCGCTCGATGCCACGCAGTGCGGCGGCAAGGAAAACTGCCACGGGGCCGACGCCGCCAGCGGTACGCGCTGCATGACGCACGAGCTGTGGACCACGCTGAACGCCAAGATGGTCGACTACCTGGACTCGGTGTCCCTGCAAGACCTGGTCGACCAGCAAAAGCAGAAAGAACAAAACGTCGTGGTGGTGCACCGTGCCGCCGCAGCTGCGACTGCCCCGGCAGTCGAGCAGAACTGAACAAACTGAAGCACAGCAAACTGGAGTGAACTGATGAACGCGCCTTTGGACAAAAAAATCGAGCAGAGCTTCGTGACTGCGCCGCATTTCCCGATCTACATGGACTACTCGGCCACCACGCCGATCGATCCACGCGTCGCCGATAAAATGATTCCCTTCCTGCGCGAGCAGTTCGGCAATCCGGCCTCGCGCAGCCACATGTATGGCTGGACCGCCGAAGCGGCGATCGAGGAAGCGCGCGCGAACGTTGCCGCCCTGGTTGGTGCCGATCCGCGCGAGATCATCTGGACCTCGGGCGCGACCGAGTCGAACAACCTCGCCATCAAGGGCGCGGCCCAGTTCTACAAGACCAAGGGCAAGCACATCATCACCGTGAAGACCGAGCACAAGGCGGTGCTGGACACGGTGCGTGAGCTGGAGCGTGTCGGTTTCGAAGCGACCTACCTCGAGCCGCAGGACAATGGCCTGATCACGGTCGCCCAGCTGGAAGCGGCGATCCGCCCGGACACCATCCTGGTCTCGGTGATGCTGGTGAATAACGAGATCGGCGTGATCCAGCCGATCGACGAGATCGGCGCGCTGTGCCGCTCGAAAGGCATCATCTTCCACTGCGACGCTGCCCAGGCAACCGGCAAGGTGCACATCGACCTGGAAAAAACCAAGTGCGATTTGATGACCTTCACCGCGCACAAGACCTATGGCCCGAAAGGCGTGGGCGCCCTGTACGTGCGCCGTAAACCACGCGTGCGCCTGGAAGCGCAGATGCACGGCGGTGGCCACGAGCGCGGCCTGCGTTCGGGCACGCTGCCGACCCACCAGATCGTCGGCATGGGCGAAGCCTTCCGCATTGCCAAGGAAGAAATGGACGCCGAACTGGTGAAGGTGAAAGCGCTGCGCGACCGCCTGGCCAAGGGCCTGATGGAGATCGAAGAGGTCTACATCAACGGCGACATGGAGCACCGCGTGCCGCACAACCTGAACGTCTCGTTCAACTACGTCGAAGGCGAGTCGCTGATCATGGCGATCAAGGACATCGCGGTATCGTCGGGTTCGGCCTGCACCTCGGCCTCGCTGGAGCCATCGTACGTGCTGCGCGCCCTGGGCCGCAGCGACGAACTGGCGCACAGCTCGATCCGCTTCACCATCGGCCGCTTCACGACCGAGGAAGACATCGACTTCACGATCGACCTGCTGAAATCGAAGGTCGGCAAGCTGCGCGAATTGTCGCCGCTGTGGGACATGTTCAAGGATGGAATTGACCTCAATTCGATCCAGTGGGCCGCACACTAATTACTCAGAATTCAAGGAGCATCACCATGGCATATTCGGACAAAGTACTCGACCACTACGAAAACCCGCGCAACGTCGGCGCCTTTGAAAAAGGCGACGAATCGGTTGGCACCGGCATGGTCGGCGCACCGGCCTGCGGCGACGTGATGAAGCTGCAGATCAAGGTCAACGAGCAAGGCCTGATCGAAGACGCGAAGTTCAAGACCTATGGCTGCGGTTCGGCCATCGCTTCGAGCTCGCTCGTGACTGAATGGGTCAAGGGCAAGAGCCTGGACGAAGCACTGGCCATCAAGAACACGCAGATCGCCGAAGAACTGGCGCTGCCGCCAGTCAAGATCCACTGCTCGATCCTGGCTGAAGACGCGATCAAGGCCGCCGTCGCCGACTACAAGACCAAGCACCCGACCGCTTAAAGACTGGAGCTGGAGAAGCAGATGGCAATCACACTCACCGAAAAAGCGGCGAAGCACGTCAACCGCTACATCGAGCGTCGCGGCAAGGGCCTCGGGCTGCGTTTCGGCGTGCGCACCACCGGCTGCTCGGGCCTGGCCTACAAGCTGGAGTACGTCGATGAAGCGGCGCAGGAAGACAGCGTCTTCGAGTCGTTCGGCGTGAAGGTCTTCGTCGACCCGAAAAGCCTGCCCTACATCGATGGCACCGAACTCGACTTCGCCCGCGAGGGTTTGAACGAAGGCTTCCGCTTCAACAACCCGAACGTCAAGGACAATTGCGGTTGCGGCGAGAGCTTCCGGATCTGATCGCCTGATGCAGAATCACTTCGAGCTGTTCCAGCTTCCCGCGCAGTTCCATGTCGACATGGACGCGCTGGATGCGGCCTACCGCGAAGTCCAGGGCCGCGTGCACCCGGACCGCTTCGTGAACGCCACCGACGCCGAAAAGCGCGTCGCGATGCAGTGGGCGACGCGGGCCAACGAGGCCTACCAGACGCTGAAGAATCCGCAGAAGCGCGCGCAGTACCTGATCGAGCTGAACGGCGTCGATTTGCAGACCGAGTCGAACACGGCGATGCCGATGGCCTTCCTGATGCAGCAGATGGAATGGCGCGAAGCGCTGGGCGACGCGCGTGCGGCCAGGGATGCGTCGGCACTCGATGCACTCGACGCCCAGGTGCGCGGCGAACGCAAGACGCTGCTGGCGCAGGTCGGGCAGCAGATCGATGGCGGGGAATACCGGAAGGCGGCCGAAGGCGTGCGCGCGCTGATGTTCCTCGACAAGTTCGGTGACGAGGTGCAGTACGCGTTCGAGGCGATCGAGGGCTGAGTGGCGGCGCGCTGCGCCGAAGGGATATGCGGTGGGCGGCAAATGCCGCCCACTAGTACAATGGGCGGGTGAATTTCGTAACGAATGAATTGGCCGCATACTCGACCGTACGGTGGGCACTCCGTGCCCACGCGAATGCAGGCGTCGCGTTGGCGCTTCTGGAGCCGCAAACTCTGCGCAGCGCCGGCGTCTGAAAATGAGCCGCGTTAGCGCATCGTTCCGCGTGGGCACAGAGTGCCCACCGTACGAAAACCCCACGGCACGCGAACGCCGCCGCAGCGATCCAGCACCCCAAGAATAACAACCAGGTAACACACAATGGCACTTTTGCAGATTTCCGAACCCGGCATGTCGACCGCGCCGCACCAGCACCGGCTGGCGGTGGGCATCGACCTGGGCACCACCAATTCGCTCGTCGCCACCGTGCGTAGCGGCAGCCCTGAAGTGCTGAGCGACGAAGACGGCCGCGCGCTGCTGCCGTCGATCGTGCGTTACCTGCCGAACGGCCATGCCCACATCGGCCACAAGGCGCGCGCGCACCAGACCACCGACCCGAAGAACACCGTCGTCTCGGTCAAGCGCTTCATGGGCCGCGGGCTGAAGGACATCGCCCACGCCGAGAACCTGCCCTACGATTTCGTCGACAGCCCCGGCATGGTGCAGATCAACACCGTCGCCGGCGTGAAAAGCCCGGTCGAGACCTCGGCCCAGATCCTGGCCACGCTGCGCCAGCGCGCCGAGGATTCGCTCGGCGACGAGCTGGTTGGCGCCGTCATCACCGTGCCCGCCTACTTCGACGACGCCCAGCGCCAGGCGACCAAGGACGCGGCCCAGCTGGCCGGCCTGAACGTGCTGCGCCTGCTGTCGGAACCAACCGCCGCGGCGATCGCCTATGGCCTCGACCACGGCAAGGAAGGCGTGTACGCCGTGTACGACCTTGGCGGCGGCACCTTCGACATCTCGATCCTGAAACTCTCGAAGGGCGTGTTCGAAGTGCTGTCCACCGGCGGCGACTCGGCCCTGGGCGGCGACGACTTCGACCACCGCCTGTTCTGCTGGATCAACGAGCAGGCCAAGCTGGCGCCGCTGTCCGACGAAGACACCGCCACCCTGATGGTCAAGGCGCGCCAGGCCAAGGAACTGCTGTCGACCAACGACGACACCATCGTCGACGCCATCCTGAACTCGGGCGAGATTGTCCACGTGACGATCACTGCGGCCACCTTTGCCGAGATCACCAAGCACCTGGTCGCCAAGACCATGAACGCGATCCGCAAGGCCATGCGCGATGCCGACGTGAGCGTGGAAGACATCGACGGCGTGGTGATGGTCGGCGGCGCCACGCGCATGCCGCACGTGCGCCGCGCGGTGGGCGACTACTTCCACACCATCCCGCACGCGAACATCGACCCGGACAAGGTGGTGGCGCTGGGCGCCGCCATCCAGGCCAACCTGCTGGCCGGTAACCGCGCCGAGGGCGACGACTGGCTGCTGCTGGACGTGACGCCGCTGTCGCTCGGTATCGAAACCATGGGCGGCCTGGTCGAGAAGATCATCCCGCGCAACTCGACGATCCCGTGCGCGCGTGCGCAGGAATTCACGACCTTCAAGGATGGTCAAACTGCCTTGGCGGTGCATGTGGTGCAGGGCGAGCGCGAGCTGGTGTCGGATTGCCGTTCGCTGGCACGCTTTGAGCTGCGCGGCATTCCGCCGATGGCGGCCGGTGCGGCGCGCATTCGCGTGACCTACCAGGTCGACGCGGACGGGCTGCTGTCGGTGTCGGCGCGCGAGACGCGTTCGGGCGTGGAAGCCTCGATCACCGTGAAGCCGTCCTACGGCCTGGGCGACGACGAAGTGGCGCGCATGCTGCAGGATTCGTACAGCTCGGCGCAGGTCGACATGCAGATGCGCGCGCTGCGCGAAGAGCAGGTCGAGGCCGAGCGCATCTTGCTGGCGACGCAGTCGGCGCTGGATTCGGATGCGGCATTGCTGAGCGATGCGGAGCAGGCTGCGGTAGCGAAGCTGATCCAAGGCGTGCGCGATGCGGTGCAGCGCTCGAACGACACGGATGTGGAAGCGGGCACGCGCCAGGGCGCGCTGCACGACGCGGTGCAGGCGCTCGCGCACGGCACCGAGGAATTTGCCGCGCGGCGCATGGACAAGAGCGTGCGCAGCGCGCTGGCCGGGAAGTCGCTGGACGAAGTGTAAGCGCACCATTAACGTGTGCGAAGGAACGCTGCTTCAACCGTACGGTGGGCACTCCGTGCCCACGCGGAACGACGCGCTAACGAGACGCATTTCCAGACGCGAACGATGCGCTGAGTTTGCGGCTCCAAAAGCGTCAACGCGGCGCATGCATTCGCGTGGGCACGGAGTGCCCACCGTACGGCCAGTGCCAACAATTCGTAAAGAGCCAACACGTATCACGCTGCGCCGAAACGATATAAATAATTAACGAGGTAACAAAGTGCCACAAATCGTCATCCTGCCCCACCCATCGTTCTGCCCCGACGGCGCCGTCCTGGAAGCTCCGGCCGGCAAGTCGGTCTGCGACGTCCTGCTCGAAAACGACATCGAGATCGAACACGCCTGCGACCGCGTTTGCGCCTGCACCACCTGCCACGTGATCGTGCGTGAAGGCTTCGCTTCGCTGAACGAGCTGGAAGAAAAAGAAGAAGACATGCTCGACAAGGCCTGGGGCCTGGAGCCGAATTCGCGCCTGTCCTGCCAGGCGATCATCGCCGAGGAAGACCTGGTCGTCGAGATCCCGAAATACACGATCAACCACGCAGCCGAGAAAAATCACTGACAGGATCTGCCATGAAGTGGACCGACGTCACGAGCATCGCCGAAGCACTCTATGAACAGTACCCGGACGTCGACCCGGCGTCGGTACGCTTCGTGGACTTGCACAACTGGGTCGTCGGCCTCGAAGGCTTCGACGACGACCGCACGCGCGGCGGCGAGCGTGTACTGGAAGCCATTCAGGCAGCATGGATCGATGAAGCACAATAAAACCCCCAACACCCAGGCGCCGGAACTGCCGGCCGAAGTCCGCCCCGGCCAGTCGATCGAGCTGCTGAAGGAACTGCACATCCTCACGCGCGACGCCAAGCTGAACCAGGACAGCCGCCGCAAACTGAAACAGGTCTATCACCTGGTCAACTTCATCGAGCCGCTCCTCAACGACGTGCGCGCCGAGAAGGGCACTGTGTCGCTGGTCGACCATGGCGCCGGCAAGTCCTACCTCGGCTTCATCCTGTACGATTTGTTCTTCAAGAACCTGGACGACGCCTCGCACATCTACGGCATCGAGACCCGCGAAGAGCTGGTGGCGAAATCGGCCGAGCTGGCGGCGCGCCTGGGCTTCGAGCACATGTCCTTCCTGCCGCTGTCGGTAGCCGAATCGACCACCTCCGATCAGTTGCCCGAAACGCTGGACGTCGTCACCGCGCTCCACGCCTGCAACACGGCGACCGACGACGCCATCGATTTCGCGCTGAAGAAAAAGGCCAAGCACATGGTGCTGGTGCCGTGCTGCCAGGCCGAAGTGGCCACCGTGCTGCGCAAGAACAAGGGCAAGGACCTGGGCAAGAGCGCGCTCACCGAAATCTGGCGCCATCCGATCCACACGCGCGAGTTCGGCAGCCAGGTCACCAACGTGCTGCGCTGCCTGCAGCTGGAAGCCCATGGCTACCAGGTGACGGTGACGGAGCTGGTCGGCTGGGAGCACTCGATGAAGAACGAGCTGATCGTCGCCACCTATAAAAACCTGCCGCGCCGCCGTCCGAGCGAGCGCCTGCAGGAAGTGCTGTCCACGCTGGGCCTGGAAGAGATGGGCCAGCGCTTCTACGCTTCGCAAGCCGAGCGGGCCGCGCATCCCGAATCCGAAGCAGCCGTATCCACCGACAATTGAAGACCATGAGCGAACAACACTGGATCGACCTGCGCAGCGACACCGTCACCCAACCCTCGCAGGCCATGCGCGCCGCGATGGCCGCAGCCGACGTCGGCGACGACGTCTACGGCGACGACCCCGCCGTGAACCGCCTGCAGGAGCATGCGGCGGAACTCTTCGGCTATGAGGCCGGCATGTTCGCTCCGAGCGGCACGCAGACCAATTTGATCGCGCTGATGACCCACTGCGGCCGCGGCGACGAATACCTGGTCGGCCAGGAAGCGCACACCTACAAGTACGAAGGCGGCGGCGCTGCGGTGCTGGGTTCGATCCAGCCGCAGCCGATCGCGAACCAGCCCGACGGCTCGATTGCCTTGGCCGACATCGAGGCCTACATCAAGCCCGACGACATGCACTTCGCGCGTACCCGCCTGCTGGCGCTGGAAAACACGATCGGCGGCCGCGTGCTGAGCCAGGAGTATGTCGCCGCCGCTACCACGCTGGCGCACGTGCGCGGCCTCGCCACCCACCTCGACGGCGCGCGCATCTGCAACGCCGCCGTGAAGCAGAACATCGGCCTGCGCGAAGCGGTGCTCGGTTTCGATACCGTGTCGGTCTGCCTGTCGAAAGGCCTGGGCGCACCGGTCGGTTCGGTGCTGCTGGGGCCAAAGGCTTTCATCGAGCAGGGCAAGCGCTGGCGCAAGATGCTGGGCGGCGGCATGCGCCAGGCCGGCGTCATCGCCGCGGCCGCGCTGTACGCGCTCGAGCACAACGTGCAACGCCTGGCCGACGATCATGACAACGCCGCCGCGCTGGCGCGTGGCCTGGCCGAGATCGACGCGCTGGACGTGGGTACGCCGCAGACCAACATCTTCTGGCTCGACGTGCCGGCCGCTGCCTGCGACTCGCTGCGCAAGGCATTGCTTGATGCAGGCATCCGCGCCACGGTCGGTCCGCGCATGCGCCTGGTGACCCACCTCGACATCTCGCGCGCCGACGTCGACCGCACGGTCGGCGCCTTCAAATCCTTCTT
>Ga0265780_10004891_pt1 | contig 17135 bp, 12 predicted proteins | sample P1T30metagenome_FD_192432 | JGI IMG/M metagenome (GOLD analysis project Ga0265780, IMG submission 192432) | Plant litter microbial communities from East Loma Ridge, Irvine, California - P1 T30 | ecosystem: Environmental > Terrestrial > Plant litter > Unclassified | place: USA: California... | reverse complement strand
TCTTCGCGGGGGGTTGCTGTGGTGGTTGTCGTGGTGGCGTCGTGGTCGGCGGCGGTGCCGGTCACAGCGCGTGGAGCGGCTTGCCCGCCAGCTTTAGGAACGCCTCGCCGAGCGACTCGTTCTGCGTCGGGTGGGCGTGGATGAGCGGCGCGATGTCCTCCGGGTACGCCTCCCAGTTCACCGCGAGCTGCGCCTCGCCGATGAGCTCGCCGACGCGGGCGCCGATCATGCTCACGCCGACCACGGGGCCGTCGACGACCCGGACGACCTTGACGGCGCCGGACGTGCCGATGATGTGGCTGCGGCCGTTGCCGGCGAGGTTGTACTCGTAGGTGTCGACCTTGTCCGCGCCGTACTGCTCCTCGGCCTTGGCCTGCGAGAGTCCGACCGAGGCGACCTCGGGGTCGGAGTAGGTGACCTTCGGGATGTTGACGTCCTCGATGACCACCGGGTTCAGACCGGCGATCTCCTCGGCGACGAAGATGCCCTGCTGGAACCCGCGGTGCGCCAGCTGCAGACCCGGGACGATGTCGCCGACGGCGTACACGTTCGGCAGGTTCGTCGCGAGGCGCTCGTTCGTCGTGACGAAGCCGCGGTCCATGGTGACGCCGACCTCGTCGAAGCCCATGTTCTGGGTGAGCGGCCCACGGCCGACGGCGACGAGGAGGATGTCGCCGTCGTAGGTCTTGCCGTCCTCGAGGGTGACGACGACGCCGTTCTCGTGCTGCTCCACACCCTGGAAGCGGACACCGAGCGAGAAGTCGATGCCGCGCTTGCGGAACGCCCGCTCGAGCTGCTTCGACATCGACTCGTCCTCGGCGGGGATGAGGTGCGGGAGCGCCTCGACGATCGTGACCTCGGCCCCGAACGACTTCCACACGCTGGCGAACTCGACGCCGATGACGCCGCCGCCGAGGATGACGACCTTGTTCGGCACGTAGTCCATCTTGAGCGCGGTCTCGGAGGTGATCACCCGGCCGCCGATCTCGAGGCCGGGGAGCGACTTCGAGTAGGAACCGGTCGCCAGGACGACGTTCTTGCCGGTCACGGTCTGGTCGCCGACCTGCACGGTGTTCTGCGAGGTGAGCCGGCCCCAGCCCTCGACGACGGTGATGCCGCGGGCCTTGATGAGCCCCTGGAGGCCCTTGTACTTCGAGTTGATGACGCCCTGCTGGTAGTCGATGACCTTGGGCACCTCGACACCGGCGAACTCCGCGATCACGCCGTACTTCTCGGCGTCACGCGTGCCGTCCGCGACCTCCGCCGCGTGCAGGAGGGCCTTGGTGGGGATGCAGCCGCGGTGCAGGCACGTCCCTCCGAGCTTGTCGCCCTCGATGAGCGCCACGCTCATCCCGAGCTCGGCGGCCCGGAGCGCCGCGGCGTACCCGCCGCTACCGCCACCGAGGACCACGACGTCGTAAGTCTGTTCCGTCACCTGGTGCAACTCCCTCGTGCGTGTCTGGGCCGGTCCGGCCCGCGCCTGGACGCCGCGGGCGGCGCCCGACGGTCGGACCGCATGGTTCCGGTCCCGTCCCGTCCGTTCCGGCGGGGAGCGCGTGGAGCGCGGCTGCCCCGCCGGGGTCCAACCTACTACCTGGACTGGAGCTCTTCTGCGAGCGAGACGAGCGTGCGGACCATGACGCCCGTGGCGCCCTTGCCGAGCCATCCGTAGCCGCCGCCCCGGTTCTCCGACGGGCCGGCGATGTCGAGGTGCGCCCACGGGACGCCCTCGCCGACGAAGCGCTCGAGGAACTTGCCGGCGAGGAGCATGCCGCCCGCCGGGTTGCCGACCGTCGCGTTCACCATGTCGGCGACCTCGCTGGCGAGCCGGGCGTCGAGTTCCTCGGGCAGCGGCATCGGCCAGATCGGCTCGGCGACGGCGTCCGCGACGGCGCGGACCCGCGCGACGAGGTCGTCGCTGCCCATCAGCCCCGTGGTGCGGTCGCCGAGCGCGACCATCTGCGCGCCGGTCAGCGTCGCGACGTCGACGAGCGCGTCCGGCTGCTCGAGCGACGCGGCCGCCATGCCGTCGCCGAGCACGAGCCGGCCCTCGGCGTCGGTGTTCGTCACCTCGACGGTCTTGCCGTTCTTCAGCGTGAGGACGTCGCCGGGGCGCGTGGCCGAACCGGACGGCATGTTCTCGGCCAGGCAGAGCCAGGCGGTCACCTTCGTGTCGAGGCCGAGGCGCGCGGCGGCGACGGTGGCGGCGAGGACGGTGGCGGCGCCGGTCATGTCGGTCTTCATGCCGAGCATCGACGCGGCGGGCTTGAGGGAGAGGCCGCCGGAGTCGAACGTGATCCCCTTGCCGACGAGCGCGAGGTGCTTCGACGCGGTCTCCGGCTCGTAGCGGACGACCACCAGGCGCGGCGGACGCTCCGAGCCGCGCCCGACCCCGAGGATGCCCCCGAAGCCCTGGTCCGCGAGCGCCTGCTCGTCGAGGACCTCGACGGTGAGGGGGAGCCCGTCGGCCTGGGCGCGGGCGACGTCCGCGACGTCGGCGGGGCCGAGGTCACCGGCGGCGGTGTTGACGAGGTCGCGGACGAGGGCTGCGGCGTCGGCGACGATCGCGGGCCGGACGGTGGCGTCGGCGGGCACTCCGGCGGGGGCGACCACGGCGATCTGCTGGTCGCCGCGGGCCGGGCCGGTGGTGCCGGCGCCCCTGTGCCGGGTGAACGCGTAGGACCCGAGCGCCGCGCCCTCGAGTGCGGCGTCGACGAGCTCGGCGGAGTCGGTGGGCAGGGCGAGTGCGATCGAGGAGACCGTCGCGAGCTGGCGGACCGCGCTGCCCGCGGCGCTCCGCACGGCCGCCGCGCCGTCACCGCTGCCGAGCCCGACGAGCGCGATGCCGGCCGCGGCCACGCCGGTGCCCGGGAGGCGCACGAGCTGGTCCTTCGCGCCGGTCACGCCGATCGCGGCGAGGTCGAGGTCGGCGAGGGCGGCGACGGCACCGGCCGCGGACGGCGCCAGCGTGGCCGGGCCGTCGTCGGTGCCGGGGCGGACGCCGACGACGAGGACGTCGGCGTCGATCGAGTCGGGGGAGGAAGTCGTGGTGGAGAGCGTCGGTCGGACCATGCGACCACCCTAGCCAGCGGGTGTTCGCTGTCGGCGTGGTCGGCGCGTGCCGAGGGGCACGGACGGCCCGCCTAGCATGGGCACGGTGAACGACCCCGAGGACCTCTACACCTTCGCCGAGGACGCCCCCGACGTCCCCTCCGGGCTCCACCTGGTCGCGGGGCTCACCGGGTTCGCCGACGCCGGCTCCGCCGTGGCGCAGCTCACCACCACCGTGTTCGGGGACCTCGAGACCGACCTGGTGGCCGAGTTCGACCCGGACGTGCTCCTCGACTGGCGGGCCCGCCGTCCGGTGATCACGTTCGAGCACGACCACATCGCGGCCGTCGAGCCGCCCCGGCTCGCGCTGCACCTGGTGCGCGACGAGATCGGCCAGCCGTTCCTCTTCCTCTCCGGGTACGAGCCGGACTTCCAGTGGAACCGGTTCGTCCGTGCCGTCACCGGTCTCGCCGACGAGCTCGGCGTGGTGGACACGACCTGGGTGCAGTCGATCCCGATGCCGGTCCCGCACACGCGGCCGATCAGCCTCACGGTCTCCGGTACCCGCGCCGACCTGGTCGAGCAGATGAGCGTGTGGAAGCCGGAGACGCAGGCGCCGGCGAACGTCCTGCACCTGGTCGAGTACCGGCTCGCCCAGACCGGTCGTCAGGTGACCGGTCTGGTGCTCCTGGTACCGCACTACCTGTCCGACACGGAGTTCCCGGACGCCGCGGTGGCCGCGCTCTCGAGCGTGTCCTCGGCGACGGGCCTCATCTTCCCGACGGACGCGCTCCGCGAGGAGGGGCGCGAGTTCCGGACCCGCGTCGACGAGCAGGTCGCGGGCAACGGCGAGCTGCAGCGGCTGGTCTCGGTCCTCGAGGAGCGCCACGACACCTACATGGAGGGGAACCCGGTCGGCTCCCCGCTCACCGGCGCGGACGGGCAGGTGCCGACCGCGGACTCGATCGCGGCGGAGCTCGAGCGCTTCCTGGCGCAGCGCCGTCCGGACGGCGACGCCGCGGACTGAGCGCGGCCACCGTCCGACACGGGGTGCGCGACCGACGCGGGTCGCGCCGTGCAGACCGTCGGACGGGAGGCGCGACCCGCGTCACCGACGCGACCGGCGTCCTCCACAGCCCGGTCCGGTGCCCCCGTCACCCCCGCTAGCCTGGTCGGGTGAACTCCCGGCGTGCCTTCCTCGTGTGGGGCGTCGCGGTGCTCGCGTACGTCCTCGCGGTCGTCCAGCGGTCCTCGCTGGGTGTCTCGGGCGTCGACGCGCAGGACCGCTTCGCGGTGTCGGCGGCGGTGCTGTCGACCCTCGCCGTCGTGCAGATCGCCGTCTACGCGGGGTTGCAGATCCCCGTCGGGATCGCCCTCGACCGGGTCGGTCCGCGCCGGCTCGTGCTGCTCGGCGCCGCCCTGCTCGTGGTCGGGCAGGCGGTCGTCGCGGTCTCGCCGACGATCGGGCCGGCGATCGCCGGGCGGGTGCTCGTCGGCGCCGGTGACGCGATGACCTTCATCTCGGTGATCCGGCTCGTGCCGATGTGGTTCAGCGGGTCGCTCCTGCCGCAGATCTCGCAGTGGACCGGCAACCTCGGCCAGGTCGGGCAGGTCCTGTCGGCCTTCCCCTTCGCGGTGCTCCTGCACTCCGCGGGCTGGACGCCGGCGTTCGGCGTCGCGGCCGCCGCGAGCGCGGCCGGTCTGGTGCTGGCGGCGGTCTTCGTGCACGCCGGTCCGGTGCCGGTGCGCACCGACACCATCCCGCTGCCGTCACCGCACTCGTGGCGCGGTGCGTTCCACACCTTCGGGCACGCGCTCCGGCGGCCGGGCACGCAGCTCGGCTTCTGGTCGCACTACGTCACGCAGTCCTCGGGGACGGTGTTCTCGCTGCTCTGGGGCGTGCCGATGCTGCGCGGGCTCGGGTACACGCCCGCCGAGGCCGCGACCTTCCTGACCGTCATCGTGCTCGTGGGGTTCGTGGTCGGTCCGGTGCTCGGCCTGCTCTGCGCGCGGTTCCCGCTCCGCCGGTCGAACCTGGTGCTGGGCATCGTGTCCGCCCTCGGCGTGGTGTGGACGGCGGTGCTCCTCTGGCCGGGGCACCCTCCGACGTGGCTCCTCGTGCTCCTGGTGGTCGCGATGGGCGTGGGCGGCCCCGGCTCGCTCATCGGCTTCGACTTCGCCCGGAGCTTCAACCCGGTCGGTTCGCTGGGGTCGGCGAACGGGGTGGTGAACGTCGGCGGCTTCCTCGCGGCGTTCGTGATGATGTTCCTCATCGGCACGCTGCTCGACCTCGTGTCCGGCGCGACCGGCCGCACGGTGTTCGCCTGGGACAACTTCCGCTTCGCCTTCACGGTGCAGTACGTGGTGGTCGGGTTCGGTGTCGCGATGCTGCTGCACGCCCGCCGGCGGACCCGCCGGGAGATGCACGAGCAGGACGGAATACGGGTGGCCCCCCTCTGGGTTGCACTCGTTGCGCGCCTGCGGAAGAAGGCCGTGCAATAATGACAACGGACCCGTTCGGGTGCCTCGTGTCCGTCAGCGCTTCGAGCGTCGGCGGAGCCGGGGGACTTGACATGGGTCCTAGTGCTGCCCGGAACGGTAGGACCTGACGACGCGGGGGACTGCGGCGCCGGCCCTGGGCGGCGAGGGAGGCCACGACCCCACGAACGTGGCACGACGAGAGAGGTGATCGCATGGCTGCCCGGAGCACGACGATCGATCCCACGAAGGACACCGAGCCCGAGGGCACCGTGGCGGAGGACGCCGCGGCCACCGAGGAGACGGCCGCGCCCAAGAGGCGCGCCACGAAGAGCACCGCGAAGAAGGCGCCCGCCAAGAAGGCCGCGCCGAAGAAGACGGCCGGCCGGGCGAAGAAGGCCGCGGACGACGAGGACGGCCCCGACGAGGACGAGGCCGTCGAGCCCGCCGACGACGCGGTCGACTCCGCGGACGACGCGGACACGGAGTCCGACGACGCCGCGGACGACACCGAGGACAAGAACGCCAAGCCCGACGCCGCTGCCGCCGTCGCCGCCGGCGCGCTGGTGATCTCGCAGTCCGACGACGACGAGGCACCGGTCTACTCGACGACCATCACTGGCGCCACCGCCGACCCGGTGAAGGACTACCTGAAGCAGATCGGCAAGGTCGCGCTCCTCAACGCCGAGCAGGAGGTCGAGCTCGCGATGCGCATCGAGGCCGGCCTGTTCGCCGAGGACAAGCTGCAGCACGCCACCGGTCTGTCGAAGCCCGAGGAGCGCGAGCTCCGCTGGGTGGCCCGGGACGGTCAGCGCGCGAAGTCGCACCTGCTCGGCGCGAACCTCCGCCTCGTCGTCTCGCTCGCGAAGCGCTACACCGGCCGCGGCATGCAGTTCCTGGACCTCATCCAGGAGGGCAACCTCGGTCTGATCCGTGCGGTCGAGAAGTTCGACTACACGAAGGGCTTCAAGTTCTCGACGTACGCGACGTGGTGGATCCGCCAGGCCATCACCCGTGCGATGGCGGACCAGGCGCGCACGATCCGCATCCCGGTCCACATGGTCGAGGTCATCAACAAGCTCGCCCGCGTCCAGCGGCAGATGCTCCAGGATCTCGGTCGCGAGCCCACCCCGGAGGAGCTGGCCCGCGAGCTGGACATGACCCCGGAGAAGGTCGTCGAGGTCCAGAAGTACGGCCGCGAGCCGATCTCGCTGCACACCCCGCTCGGCGAGGACGGCGACTCGGAGTTCGGTGACCTCATCGAGGACACCGAGGCGGTCGTGCCGGCCGACGCGGTGGGCTTCACGATGCTGCAGAAGCAGCTCGAGAGCCTCCTCGACTCCCTGTCCGAGCGCGAGGCGGGCGTGATCCGCATGCGCTTCGGCCTCGGCGACGGCCAGCCGAAGACCCTCGACCAGATCGGCGACACGTTCGGCGTCACGCGCGAGCGAATCCGTCAGATCGAGTCGAAGACGATGGCGAAGCTCCGCCACCCGTCCCGGTCGCAGTCGCTCCGCGACTACCTCGAGTAGGCCGATGCGTTTCGTCATCCCGATCCTCGTCGGGCGGATCCTCCGCGCCCTCGCACGCGCGCGGGGCGGGGGGTCCGCCTACCCGGGCTACATCGTCCTCAAGCTGGTCCCGCACTTCCTCCAGCACGTGACCAAGCAGTTCCCGAACGGCGTCGTCTTCGTGCTCGGCTCGAACGGCAAGTCGACGACGACGCACATGATCTCCGACATCGTGCGGGCGCACGGCCTGCGGGTCTTCACGAACCCGTCCGGCGCGAACCTGCCGCAGGGCATCGCCTCGGCGCTGCTGTCCGAGGTGTCGCTGACCGGTCGCCTCAAGGCGGACATCGGCATCCTCGAGGTCGACGAGGCCTTCGCGGTCGAGCTCGCCGGCATCCTGTCGCCGTCCACCGTGACGATGCTCAACGTGCAGGTCGACCAGCTCTACCGCTTCTTCGAGACCGAGCGCGTCGCCACGATGATGCTGGACACGGCCGCCCTGTCGACCGCGAACGTCATCACGAACCGCGACGACCAGTTCCTCGACGCCTACACGGGCCGATCCGGGCAGCGCGTGCTCCGCTTCGGAGCGAGCGCCGAGGTCGTGGCGGCCGCCCCGAACGGCCTGCAGAACGCCGACGACTTCGACCGGGCGGGCGGCGAGCCGAACCCCGCCGAGTCCGAGGTGGTGGTCAACACCGGTGACGGTGCGACGATCCGCTTCGCGGACACGGACATCCCCGTCCGGCTCCCGGCGCGCGGCCTGCACTACGCGGTCGACGCCGCCGCGGCCACCGCGACCGCGAGTGCGGCGCTCGGTGCGCAGTTCCGGGCCGAGGCCGTGACGAAGGCGTTCGGCACGATGAAGCCGGCGTACGGCCGTGGCGAGCGGCTCCCGATCGCCGGCGAGTCCGCCGAGTTCACGATGTTCAAGAACGCCGCGAGCCTGCAGCTCAACCTCGACGCGCTGCCGGACCACCCGGAGCAGGTGCTCATGGCGATCGACGAGGGCACGCCCGACATCTCGTGGATCTACGACATCGACTTCTCGAAGCTCGACCACGTGGACGTCGTCTCCGGCGACAAGGCGTGGCAGATCGCCATCGCCCTCGAGCACGCCGGTGTCCGCATCGGCCGAGTCGAGCCGGACATCGAGGCCGCGATCCGGCACATGGAGCAGCTCGGCTCGACCACCACGGGCACGAAGAACTTCATCGTCAACTACGAGATCATGATGATCGCGCGCAAGGCCCTCGGCCACCCGGACATGGAGAAGACCGCATGACAGCCGACCGGCTGACCATCCTGCACGTCTACCCCCGCCAGATGGGCGTGTCGGGCGACCGCGGCAACGTCGCGGCGCTGCGCCGCCGCGCCGCCGCGGCCGACATCGAGACCGAGGTCGTCGAGTACGCGCCGGGCGACGTGCTCCCCGCCGAGGCGGACGTCGTGGTCGTGGGCAACGGCCCGCTGAGCGCGATGCGGTCCCTCGGTGCGGACGTCGCCCGCGTCGGCGCGCCCCTCCGCGAGTTCGCGGCTGCCGGGGTCCCGGTCGTCGCCGTGGGCGGCGGCTTCGACCTCGCGACGAACGAGGTCGTGCCGACGGACGGCTCGCCGGTGGCGGGCTTCGGCGTCTTCGACGCCCGGGCGGTGCGCGGTGCCGAGCGGCGGGTGAACTACTTCGTGCTCGACACGCGCTACCCGCTGCTGCCCGGTGCCCCGAAGCGGCTCGCGGGCTTCGAGGACCACGCGACGCGGGTCGAGCTCGGCAGCGGTGTCGGGCCGTTCGCTGACGTCGTGTCCGGTGGCGGGAACCAGGCCGGTGCCGCCGTGGAGGGAGCGATCGTCGGGAACTCCTTCGGCACGCACACGCAGGGCCCGCTGCTCCCGCTCAACCCGCAGCTCACGGACGGGGTGCTCGCCGCGGCGACCGCCCGGCTGGGACGCGAGTACGCCCCCGACGCCGAGCGCACGGCGATCATCGACCGGTACGCGCGCGAAGCGCGCGCCACCGTCGACCGCTACGTCGACAAGGCGTTCAAGCGGATCGCCTGAACACGGGACCGGACGACAGACGGGAGGCGCGGTCCCAGCTGGCACCGCGCCTCCCGTCCGTTCGTCTGGTGACGACTACTTCGACTCGTAGAGCCGGCTGCTCTCGTCGTGCCACTCGATCGCGGTCGCGGAGAGCTTGTCCTTGAACTCGGCGCCGTGGTGGGCGCAGAAGTAGAGCTCGCCGCTGGCCATGGTGGCCCGGATGTAGGCCTGCGCTCCGCAGCTGTCGCAGCGGTCAGCAGCGGTGAGCTGGTGGCTGCCGAGGTCGTCGATGGAGAGGTCCTGCACGGTCTGGGTCATTGCTGTGCTCCTCACGGAATCGCAGGTGGTGCGGTTGGTCCACCTATTTCAACACGTGCTGCCTGGGAGTGATGCATTGTGGACGCCCCATTTCGCTCAGCGCGGACCGCTTGGCCCCAGTGCGAGGCGCGCCGCCCGACGCGGGCTCGGGTGTCGGTGCGCGTGACTAGCATCGGAAGGTGAGCTCCGACTACTCCGCACGCCATCTCTCCGTCCTCGAAGGGCTCGAGGCGGTCCGGAAGCGCCCGGGCATGTACATCGGGTCGACCGACTCCCGCGGCCTGATGCACTGCCTGTGGGAGATCATCGACAACTCGGTCGACGAGGCCCTCGCCGGTCACGGCGACGAGATCGGCGTCGTGCTGCACGCGGACGGTTCGGTCGAGGTCCGCGACACCGCCCGCGGCATCCCCGTCGACGTCGAGCCGAAGACCGGGCTCACCGGTGTCGAGGTCGTGTTCACGAAGCTGCACGCCGGCGGCAAGTTCGGGTCCGGCTCCTACGCTGCGTCCGGCGGTCTCCACGGTGTCGGGGCCTCCGTCGTGAACGCGCTGTCCGAGCGGCTCGACGTCGAGGTCGACCGCGGCGGCAAGACCTACGCGATGTCGTTCCACCGCGGCGAGCCGGGGACCTTCGACGACTCGGCCGGCGTCGGTCCGGACGCGCCGTTCACCCCGTTCACCTCCGGCAGCGAGCTCCGCGTCGTCGGCAGGGTGAAGAAGGGCGTCACCGGGTCGCGCATCCGGTACTGGGCGGACCGGCAGATCTTCACCGCGGACGCGAAGTTCAGCACGAGCGACCTGGTGAGCCGGGCGCGGCAGACCGCGTTCCTCGTGCCGGGCCTCGGCATCACGATCACCGACGAGCGACCGGCCTCGATCGAGGCCGCGGCCGCGCGCGCCGAGGCCACCGGCACCGTCGCCGAGACCGGGCCCGTGGTCGAGCGCTTCCGCTACGAGGGCGGCATCGCCGAGTTCGTCGAGCACCTCGCCGTCGACGGTGCCGTCACCGACGTCTGGCGGATCCAGGGCACCGGCACGTTCACCGAGACCGTGCCGATGCTCGACGACAAGGGCCACATGGTGTCGACGTCGGTCGACCGCGAGTGCGAGGTGGACCTGGCGCTGCGCTGGGGGAGCGGCTACGAGACCGTCTTCCGCAGCTTCGTGAACATCATCGCCACGCCGAAGGGCGGGACGCACCAGGCCGGGTTCGAGTCCGGCGTCGTCAAGGCGGTGCGCGCGCAGGTCGAGGCGAACGCCCGCAAGCTCAAGGTCGGGCAGGACAAGCTCGAGAAGGACGACGTGCTCGCCGGGCTCACCGCCGTGCTCACCGTCCGGCTTCCGGAACCGCAGTTCGAGGGGCAGACGAAGGAGGTCCTCGGCACCCCGGCGGTGCGGAAGATCGTCGACCAGGTCGTGTCGAAGCGCATCACCGAGATCCTCACGTCGACGCAGCGCACCGAGAAGGCCCAGGCCGCGACGCTGCTCGAGAAGGTCGTCGCCGAGATGAAGACCCGCATCTCCGCCCGCGCGCACAAGGAGACGCAGCGCCGGAAGAACGCGCTCGAGAACTCCTCGCTGCCGACGAAGCTCGCCGACTGCCGCAAGCAGGACGCCGAGGGCACCGAGCTCTTCATCGTCGAGGGCGACTCGGCACTCGGCACCGCCAAGCTCGCGCGCAACAGCGAGTACCAGGCGCTGCTGCCGATCCGCGGCAAGATCCTCAACGTGCAGAAGGCGTCGGTGTCGGACATGCTGTCGAACGCCGAGTGCGCCTCGATCATCCAGGTCATCGGCGCCGGCTCCGGCCGCTCGTTCGAGATCGACCAGGCCCGGTACGGCAAGGTCATCATCATGTCCGACGCGGACGTCGACGGCGCCCACATCCGGACGCTCCTGCTCACGCTGTTCTTCCGGTACATGCGGCCGATGATCGAGCAGGGCCGGGTGTTCGCAGCGGTGCCGCCGCTGCACCGGGTCGTCGTGGTGAACCGCGGCAAGCCGAACGACACGCTGTACACCTACTCCGAGGCCGAGCTGCAGGCGGTGCTGAAGAAGCTCGCGAAGCAAGGCAAGAAGTACCAGGAGCCCATTCAGCGGTACAAGGGCCTGGGGGAGATGGACGCCGACCAGCTCGCCGAGACGACGATGGACCGCACGCACCGGACGCTGCGCCGCGTGAACGTGACCGATGCCGAGGCCGCTGCGAAGGTGTTCGAACTGCTGATGGGCAACGACGTCGCCCCGCGCAAGGAGTTCATCCTCGCCGGCGAGGGCCTGGACCGCGACCGCATCGACGCGTAGGCGTCGCCCGCGCGCCGGACGGGAGGTGCGTGGTGCTGCCGTCCTCACGTGCTGGGCGACAGTTCACGGGCACCTGCCCGCGTGAGCTGTCGCCCAGCGCGTGAAGACGCGCTGAGCGCAGCCCGCTGCAGCGGGCGCCCGGGCGCTACGCCTCGCCCGCGGTCCCGTCGAGGGCCGCCGCGCTGCCGCCGATCGACCCGATGACCGCCTCGAGCGGCGCTCCCGAGCCGTCCCGCTTCGACAGCCAGTCCGGCAGCGTCCGTGCGGCGCCGTCCGACCCGACGGCGTGCGGAGGAGCGACGCCCGCCCAAGCCACGGTGAGGCCGTCCTCGCCCTTGAGGAACGCGTGCGCCCGGACACCCTGCGTCGCCCGGCCCTTCGCCGGGAACTCGGACAGCGCGGAGACCTTCGCACGGCCCGTGTCCGTGCCCGGCAGCGCCGCGGAGGACGCGGACACCGTCGCGACGACGGCATCGTCGGACCGCTGCACGGAGCCGAACCAGATCACCGACGCCCCGGGCGCGAGCGAGACGCCGGCGACACCGCCGGCGGGCAGCCCCTGTGGGCGGACGCCCGCGGCGGGGAACCGGAGCAGCTGCGCGTTCGACGTGATGAAGACGAGGTCGTCGGACTCGGGGGCCTGGGCGGCGCCGATCACGACGTCCTTCGGCTTGAGCCCGATCGCGAGGAACTCGTCCTTGTCCGGCCAGGCGCCCGCGGTGACGCGCTTCACGGTGCCCTGGGCGGTGCCGATCGCGAGCGAGTCGGCAGCGTCCGGGGACAGGTCGACCAGCGCGACGACCGTCTCGTTCTTCGGGATGCCGAGGTAGTCCGTCACGCGGACACCGGCGTCGAGCCGCACGGACGCCGGCGGGACGGCGGGCACGTCGACGGGGGAGAACCGGAGGACGCGGCCGGTCGAGGTGAGGGCGCCGACCTGGCCGCGGACCGTGGACACCACGGAGGACCGGAGTGCGTCGTGCTTCGAGCGCTTCGGCACCCGGACGATCCCGAGGTCGGTGTCGGGGATGTCGACGCGGACGAGCCGCCCGGTGGTGGAGAGCAGCACCCGGCAGGGGGCGTCGGCGATCTGCAGCGACTCGGGGTCGACCGCGGCCTTGCGACCTCCGCGGACCGGGGCGTCCGCCTCGGTGAGCAGGGTGCGGCGCGGGGTCGCGAACCGGTCGGAGACCTCGGAGAGCTCCTGTGCGACCTGGGCGCGGAGCCGGTCGTCCGACGCGAGCAGCTCCTCGAGTGCGGCGATGTCGGCGAGCAGCTGGTCGCGCTCGCCCTCGAGCTCGAGGCGGGAGAACTTGGTCAGGCGCCGGAGGCGGAGCTCGAGGATGTACTCGGCCTGCACCTCGGACAGGTCGAACACGTCCTGCAGGCGGGAGCGCGCCGCCTCGGAGTCGTCCGACGACCGGATGACCTCGATGACCTCGTCGATGTCGAGGATCGCGATGAGCAGCCCCTCGACCAGGTGGAGCCGTTCGCGGCGACGCGCGAGCCGGTACTCGGAGCGGCGCGTCACGACGGAGAGGCGGTGGCGCACGTAGACGTCGAGCAGCTCCCGCAGGCCGAGCGTCCGCGGCGACCCGTCGACGAGCGCGACGTTGTTGATGCCGAAGCCGTCCTCGAGCGGGGTGTGCTTGTACAGCTGCTCGAGCACGGCGGTCGGGTTGAAGCCCGACTTGATCCCGATGACGAGCCGGAGCCCGTGGTTGCGGTCGGTGAGGTCGTTCACGTCGGAGATGCCGACGAGCTTCTTCGCCTGGACGCCGTCCTTGATCTTCTCGATCACCCGCTCGGGTCCGACGAGGTACGGCAGCTCGGTGACCACGAGGCCGACCTTGCGCGGCGTGAGGTTCTCGACGCTCACCTTCGCCCGGGTGCGGAAGGACCCGCGTCCGGTGGCGTAGGCGTCGCGGACCCCGGAGAGCCCGACGATCGTGCCGCCGGACGGCAGGTCGGGCCCCGGGACGAACTCCATGAGCTCGTCGAGGGTGGCGTCCGGGTGCAGCAGCAGGTGCTTCGCGGCCTCGACGACCTCGCCGAGGTTGTGCGGTGCCATGTTCGTCGCCATGCCGACCGCGATGCCGGACGCGCCGTTGACGAGCAGGTTCGGGAAGGCCGCGGGCAGCACACCGGGCTGCATGATCTGGTTGTCGTAGTTCGGGACGAAGTCGACGACGTCCTCGCCGAGCCCCTCGGTCATCGCCATCGACGGCTCGGCCAGGCGGGCCTCGGTGTACCGCGCCGCCGCGGGGCCGTCGTCGAGCGAGCCGAAGTTGCCGTGGCCGTCGACGAGCGGGACGCGCATCGTGAACGGCTGCGCCATGCGGACCAGGGCGTCGTAGATGGCGCCGTCGCCGTGCGGGTGCAGCTTGCCCATGACCTCGCCGGTGACGCGCGCGCTCTTCACGTGGCCGCGGTCCGGCCGCAGGCCCATCTCCGACATCTGGTAGAGGATGCGACGCTGCACCGGCTTCAACCCGTCGCGGGCGTCGGGGAGCGCCCGCGAGTAGATGACGGAGTACGCGTACTCGAGGAACGAGCCCTGCATCTCCTCGGAGACGTCGACGTCCTCGATGCGTTCACCGTCGGGCAGGCCGACTGCTTCCGTGCGTGCCATGGCACCTTTCTGGGAGGATCGTGGGGTGCCCCCAAGCGTACCGACGGCCCCCGACGCCACCGCGAACCTCGCCGACGTGCTGCCGAGTTGCCTCGTCGCGCTCGGCGCCGCGGACGACGCGGAGGTGCGTTCCGCCGGCCTGGAGGCGCGGATCGCCCTCCGTCCCGCCCGTTCCGCCGTCGTCGTGCTGGTCGACGGCCTCGGTGCGAACGCGCTCGCGGCGCGCGCCGGGCACGCACGGTGGCTGAACGCCACCCGGAAGCGGCTGCGCAGCGGGTTCCCCACGACGACCGCCGCCGCCCTGAGCACCCTCACGACCGGCCGCTCGCCCGGCACCCACGGTGTCGTCGGGTACAGCGGCTGGGAACCCGAGGGGGAGCGGGTCGTCAACCTGCTGAGCGGCTGGGACGACGAGGTGCCCCCGGGGTGGCTCCTCACGCCGACGCTCTTCACCCGTGCGACGGAGCTCGGCGTCGACCCGGTCGTGGTCGGGCCGGCCCGGTACCGGTCGTCCGGCATGACGGCGAACGTGCTCGGCGGAGCGCGCTACGTCCCCGCGGACACGATCCCGCAGCGCGTCGACGCCGCCCTCGCCGAGACGGCGTCGGGACGGTCGCTCGTGTACCTGTACGTCCCGGAGCTCGACTCGATCGGGCACAAGCGCGGCTGGCAGTCGGACCGGTGGACCGCCTCGCTGGAGCTGCTCGACGGTGAGCTCGAGCGGCTCGAGTCCCGCGCCGCCGCCGACCTCGGGATCGTCGTGACGGCGGACCACGGCGTGCTCGACGTGCCGGACGAGGCGAACATCGCGATCGACCCCGTCCTGCTCGAGGACGTCGTCGGCGTCGCCGGCGACCCGCGGTGCCGGCAGCTGACCGTCCGTCCGGGCACCGACGTGCCGGGGCTCGTCGACGCCTGGCGGAACCGCTACGGCAAGCGTGCGTACGTCGCCAGCCGTGACGAGGCCGTCGCCGCCGGCTGGTTCGGGGCCGTGGACGACCGCGTGCTGCCGCGCATCGGCGACGTCGTCGTGGTCGCGCGGAGCTCGTGGGCGTTCAACGACGACCGGGCGCTCGAGCCCGGCCACGTGCCCGGTCGGATGATCGGCCAGCACGGCGCGATGACCGACGACGAGACGCTCGTGCCGCTGCGGCTCGCCGGGGCCTTCACCCAGTAGCGCGAACGGGTCGGGGCCGCTCCCGGTCCCGATGCCCGGCCGGGATCAGGCCGGGTCCTCCGGGCGGGTGCCGAAGACGATCTCGTCCCAGCTCGGCATCGAGCGTCGGTTGCGCTTCTTGCGGTCGGTGCGTCCGCCCTCGGCCTCCGGTGCGGACGTCGGCCGGGCCTCCGTGCGCTGCGGTGCCGTGTCGGACTGCTGCTCGTCGAACCCCTGCAGCGGGATGTCGACCACGCTGATCGAGGTGCCGCGCGGCTCGTCCTGCTGCTCGCCGAAGCCGGCGGCCTCGCGTTCCCCACGGCGGCGCCGGAGGGCCTCGAGCAGGTCGGCCGTCTCGTTGCCGGGCGCGCGCTCCTCCACGGCGGCGGCGCCGATCCGGGGGAGCGGGGCACGGAGCGGCGCCCGCTCCTGCACGTCCGTCTCGGCGACGTCCTCGTGCGGGGCGTCGACCCGGAACGCGCCGGAGTCGAAGCGCGTGCCGTCGGTGTCCTGGCGCTCGGGCTCGACCGCACGCAGGCGCGGGGTCAGTCCCTCGTCGTCGGTGTGCGACAGCCGGTGGGCGTCGCCGTTGTCCGGGGTGAGGGTCGACGTCTTCGGGTCGAACCGCCACTGCGCGTCGTGCTCGACCTCGTCCGCGGTGTAGCGGACGCGCACCTGCCAGCCGTTCTCGACGTGCTTCCAGGACGCCCAGGAGACGGAGGTGGCGTCGCCCGCATCGAGCTTCGCCGCGATGGCCTCGCCGAACGTGTCCGGGGCGTCCTGGTCGGCGGGCGTCACGGGGACCCGGCGTGCCGCGTCGAGGACGAAGGCCCGCTCCGCGAGCACCGGACCCTCGAAACGACGGACGTACTCCACGTCGACGTCCAGCGCAGCGGCGACGTCGGCGGCGTCGGCACCGCCGCGGATGCGGGCCTGCACGTCCTTCGGCGACACGCGCTTGTGCGGACCGGACTCGGGGCTCGCCTGCCGGACCTGGCCGGGCAGCGACGAGGTGACCTGCAGCCGGAACTCGGTCCCGCCGTCGGTCGCGAGCAGGAGCGCGCCGGACTCCACTCCGATGACTCTCACGTCTTGCATGGTTCCGCCCTTCCCAGCGTCGCGTACGGTCGTGCGTCGCACCCGCTGAGTATGCAGCCGGGCGGACCCGTTCCCGGGGAGGCGCACGGGCGTGCCGTCGAGTCCCGCGCGAACCGTCCCGGGCCGCGGGAATGGACCGGCGGGACGACGGGTTGCACGGCCGTGACGACCCGCTGGACGACCCGGTTTGCGCTCTGGCGAGTCGTAGTGCAAACTGTCGCCGCCGATCACCGGCGACGACCTCTCGATACGAGAAATGGATGGGCATGGCCACCGATTACGACGCCCCCCGGAAGACCGACGACAACTCCGACTCGGAGTCGATCGAGGCCCTCAAGGAGCGCGTTCCCGACAAGATGTCGGGGGTCGTCGACGATGATTCCGACAACCCCGGCAGTTTCGAACTCGCCGGGCAGGACCTCAGCGACGTCGACCTCGACGTCGTGGTGCTGCCCCCGCAGGTCGACGAGTTCACCTGCGTCGAGTGCTTCCTCGTGAAGCACCGCTCCCAGCTCGACCACGAGTCGAAGCTCGGACCGGTCTGCGCG
>Ga0265780_10004890_pt1 | contig 17137 bp, 20 predicted proteins | sample P1T30metagenome_FD_192432 | JGI IMG/M metagenome (GOLD analysis project Ga0265780, IMG submission 192432) | Plant litter microbial communities from East Loma Ridge, Irvine, California - P1 T30 | ecosystem: Environmental > Terrestrial > Plant litter > Unclassified | place: USA: California... | reverse complement strand
TCGGTGAACAGTATTCTCTATCAGAGGGGGGTTTATCCTTCCGATGATTTCAGGTATGCTTGCCCGTTCCACGACTAAAGGGCAATCAGCTGATGTTGATAGAATGGTCAAGAAATATGGAATACCAATGTTGATCACGAGTGATGATAATCTGAAGGAGTACATTTCTACGATATTGTCTCAAGTACAAGGTATGTTCCAATTCCTCGCACTCGCATCTACCCTCATTGCCCGGAGACAAGCTGACAGTCAGAATGGCTCCTAACAGCCTCAATAAATCGATTGGTCCTAGCAATCAAATCCATCGAAACGAATGAGACCCTCGAACGTTGGCAATTCGAAATCCACACAGACGAAGCAGCTGCAGCAGGTGGTAAACCAAGTACATTGGTAGGCAGAACGGAAACGGGTGGAAAGAAGAAGGAAAAGACGGAGAAGGAGGTTCAAGGGGAGATAAGGGAGATCATGAAGCAGATTACTAGTACTACTACTTTCCTGCCTATTCTACAGGAAGAGTGTAAGTCACTTTCTCTCTTTTTATCTTACGACTAGGTGTCTCCGAATTGCGTGCTGATTTGGCAGGCACATTCACATTACTGGCGTACACGAATGAATCTGGAGATGTAGCTGTCCCATCAACTTGGGGAGATGCAGATCCACATTTGATCGATAGGGGTAAAGTCGAATCAGTCAGATTGAGGAGTTTCAGCACGAATGTTCACTCTCTCGAAGTGAGTCTTTTAAATCCACACAGAACTTGGAGCTGACCTTCTTCAGGCGATGGTCGCATATAGAGTTGGAGAATAGGTGATGTGGTTCACTGGCATGGGATTTGATAACGACATGACTCTTTGTACACAGACTGTACTTCACGATATACAGATATGCATGTAACTATACGTTTTGTTCTTGAAAGCTGAAAAGCTAGATCATAAATAGGTGTTCTCTGCTGTATGCGATTTATTTTAGCAACACATCCTTTCCAGAGATTCCGAGCTACCAATGCTGAGTATTGGACATTATAGGAAATCTTACAAGATTTGTGCAGCGGCACAAGACAGATTACAATGCATATTCTCTAGGTCCACTAATTCGACTTCTTGTCATCAAATTTACGCGGAGGAGGCGGAGTCAGTCCCAACAAAGTCCCATTGCCATTCCCATTCACCTGTCCACTAGTACTGTTCAGCCTCGACCTAGGGGTCATACCAACCCCAACACTCAATCCATATCCCTGGCCCGGACTTGTGTCCATCTGCCCCACCCGCTCGGGCAAAGTGATGACGCCAAGCTGATTCCCAAACGCCGCTACGAACCCGTTACCTTTAGGTTCTAGATTTCGTATTTCGATATATGCCAGACTGGGATAGGTGGGCACTGAGAATGATCCCCTAATTGGCGGGAAACTAGCGCGGCCCGAGAGCGATAGGAGGCGTTCTGTCCTTTTATGTTCAGAAGAGATATCCCCATCCGAGTAGAGGGTATCGAATAATTGGTGCCGGGTGGATTCCTCCAGCTCGGCAAGAGGCGCTGTCGAGACGTTTAGAGTCGTTCCATTGTATGGTAGTGTAAGATCCACTGTCCATAATTGCCATTGATCATGATTGATCCCTGGCGATGATCTGCGCAACCCAACCAGGATATCATTGACAAGTATCCAGTTACCTTGAGGAGCGGAAATTGCACCCAAGGGGAACACTTCCATATCTGTCCAATCGGGTGTGGGGGCTTGTGTGGATTGACCTTGATCATTGGTGAACGGATCGTGATCGCTGAATCCAGTACCGCCTCCATTGCCGTTGATTGACAGTCCCATACTATTGACAGCGATGTTCGCCGAAGTGGGAGTCGCGTTTGAGGCCATACTATCGTGAGACTGGTAGGCACTCAATTTCCGTGTCCCATGTGATGACAATGGGAATTCGCCATTCGAAGTGGGCGGTAATAAACTTGGCGATTTGCGAGGAGAGGTGCAAGGTGAGATCCTAGCCCTTGAAGCAGAGGGTGGAACGACCAGGGATAATTCGGAAGTTTTCGATCTAGGTGAACTGATCGATAATCGACTAACTTCGTCTATAGAACGTCGGGATGCTGAACATCGACAGACTAGTGTACTTGGCGGAATGACTCGGTCGACATAGACCTGATCCGATGACGTGGAAATGACAAAGAATCCCTCTTCGCACGAGACCTTACATCCACTGCACCGACTTGAGGATGGTGCGACTATATCGACTTGAGTGAGAGGTGACGATTGACCCGATTGTCCAACCGCACCAACAAGTGTACCGGTGGTATCAAATATTTCGACGAGTCCAGATTGTCGGCCAATCGCAAAAACTTGTTTACGGGTGAAACGCTCGATGGAGCGGAGAGGCGATACGGCCGTCATTATATCTCCTGCTGTCCGATGCGAGTGTAGTGGAATTGGAGACCAATTACTCGAGGAGATGTACAGTGCCTCGGTGAAATCTCCGCATACGAGTACCGCCGATTCGTCACCTCGGTCATTTTGAAGGAGGATAGCCTGACCTTCCCCAGCTTCGACAGTGGTCTCAATACCAGACGAGCGAAGGATGATAACAGTCCCATCTGAGCGAGCGAGAGTGACGGGAGGGATCGCAGCGACGGTATTCGTGGCCGATCGGAACGGGTCCTCTGTCATATTTTGATCAGGTTCAAACGCCATCTGAACAACCTGTACACCATGACCTAATGATGCAGAAATCGGTTCCAGCGCAGTAGCCTCGCCATCGATCTTTAGTTGCCAGATTTGCACAGTCCCGTCTTCAGTGACGACACCAACAAATCGCTCGTCCGAGCTAATCGCAGCTGCCGCGATTCCCGTCAAAGTGCGCACGGATCGTAAAGACTCTCTCGTACCTGTGCCGAGTGTCTTGTGGAATCGCCATAAACTGACCGTATCGTCGATTGCTACCGAGACTACCAAGTTTCCAGATTTTGACGAAGCCACAACTTCAATATCGGAAGCATGACCACATGGTAGCATGTCCACTCGTAATTGATCAGCCGTAAGTCGACCAGATGCCGAACCAGTGGAACGTAATGGGACATCCTCGCCTCGGCCAGCTCGATCTCGCTGCGCATCGAGAAGATCTCTATCTTTCAACAAATAAGCCAGGAGAGCCCAGAGGGATCCGGCAGTAAGGGCTTGTGGAAGAACAACAACCTTGAAAAGGTAAAAGAAAGGTTTCAGCCGTGGCAGTCGCCTCCGACCGGTGGCTGCCAGTTTCAATACATCCGCGGGAGAGATCGGATGACCGGGTGTTGGAAGGACGATAATGGATGCGATTGGGATTACTAGGCGAATAAAAGGCCAGCCGGAGGGATTCAAGGATCTCCAAAAAGATTCGGCGGGTGTCAAGGATGCGAGATCGGATGACAGCGTTGTGAACGAATTTGATTTTGGTAAAGCGCCAAGAGTCTGTTTTGCCGCTTTGAAAATACTAGCGGGAGATGAGAGTGATGATACCCCGTGGTCTGTCACGTAGTAGATCACACCAACGCAGACTAGAGTCTGTACATAAGTACCACTACTCAGCATTACTATCAAGAAGCGACTCACCAGAACAAGGGTCCCGCTGTTGAACATCCTACTCGCCAACAAACCCCTCCAGCTGAGGATATGTCGATCATCATCCGGCTCTTCGGTCGATACTGCCTGAGTTGCCGGATCCTGGTTACCAGAAGTAGCAAGCACATCCGCTAGTTCCAATCGTTGAGCATCAATCGATAAGACCTAGATATCAGCTTGATCGGTCCGACAGGAAAACGAAGCTCACGGTGAGATAAAAGGTGTGCAGCATGAACCAATCGGTGATGTTCACTGTGATTGCGAACAAGCAGAATTCGCGGACTGACCCAACGTCAACAAAGAACCAGATAATCCCTAGAGCGAGGATATTGGTCAAAGAGGTAAACAAGATCTTGAGTCCACTGCGACTGAGGCCAAGCCCGATTCGTTCAGGGACGGAATAATGGAATGGGACAGAAAACACAGCTTTCGTCTATACATCAGTATCTCCTTGACTGAAGGACAGGGAGACCTTACGAGGGTAGACATGTTCTCGACACCAACAATGACAATGACCATAGGCAGGACCCAAGCAGGAACAGAAGAAGGTAAACTCGACCATCCCCATCCATTCCATCCAATAAGCGCGAGGACACTTAGTGACATGATTGCAGAACAACAAAGTTGGACAATCCCCGTGATTGCTAAACCGAACTTCGAATGCACTCGTGTCGCGAAATTAACTTGAGAAACGAGGATAATGAACAGTGCGAGGTAGCCTATAATGAAGTATTTGGCGTACCATGTTTCAGGTTTTATGGGCGAGGTATGGTCTCCGGTGGCATGTGGTATGGGGTTGGCAGTGAACTGCTCAATCAGTTTGACTCCTTCTAATTGGCAGGGAATAGCGTACTGATAATCTGAATTCTTCTGGTACATCCCGCTGTGGCTTTCTTCCTAAAAAGACCTTTCCACCAACTTCATCCGATATCCTCCCCAATGTGGCTTTCCATCGCTCACTGAACTCCGGGGACGTAGAACGGGGCAGACGGAACAGAGCCGACACCGACCGATAAATTCCCGGATGATCGACATCTGATGAAATCGAGGTAGCGATGTCTTGTAGTGATCGAGTGATTCCATCCACCTGGTCCGAAGAGAAAAGGTAACAACCTCCTTCTGGCTTGACATCCCCAGAAGTTCCTGAACGTAGTTCTCGAATACACCTCTCCCTACTTCCCGGATGATTTTTCTCCCAGTTCTCCACTCTTCGCTGTATTGCCTCTGTAATTGCGCTTGTTTCCTCCGTGTGGTCCTCTTCTTCCTCCATCACATCCTCATTCCAAGATAAAGCTCCTTCGACATCTATCCACGCTATCGTAACCATCCTGATCTCCTCGTCCTCAATTGAACCTAGGTAATATTCCCCATTCTTGACACTTGTGATATTCCATCGTGGAGCCTCATCGTCATCTCCTTCATCGTACCACCATCCTCTCGGCGATAGTCTTGGCAGTAAGGCTGGTGAATCGGGAAAGATCGAGTCGAGTAAAGGGGTGCTGAGTACTGATAAGGGATTATCATGCTCGTTCCCGAAACTGTTGCGTATACGGCTTGGTCCAGCTTGATAATCATGAATCGGTGTAGTGGGATTGCGCTTTTGATACCAGACCACTACGGACGGATAAAATAGATTAGTCATGACAAGACAATCAATCAATAGTGTTCGAATCTATCATTAGTCTCTCATCAGCCTCGCGGCCAGAGCCAAAGATACTTACCTGATTCCTAGCGCAATGGGCCCCGAATTGACGGAATCCATCTTTGACCCAACCTTTCGTTCCCACTTCCCATCTCCCTTTCACTTTCTCTTTCTCTTTGCCCTTTCCTTTCCGATCTGCCATCCTAGGCTGAGGGTATGGGAGACGTGAAGAGGAGGCTTCGGGTATATAGAGAGGATTCCTCTGCCGTATGTTTGGTGTTCCTCCGTTTGGTACACCTAATCGGGCTGAAGTGTTCGGTCTCGACATGTCGAAAGAGTCTTGGCGGATTTGTACTGCGTTCTGCGTGTATGACCTCAATTTACTTGTTGTTCCGCTCCAGATACTACGCCCTCATACTCTATCCTTGTCAAGTGTAGAGTATCGGTTCGACGCCCTAGTATGTATCGACACAAGTCGTGTCTACGTATCTGGTGATTACTCTTAACTGGAACGACTTCGGTCATGGAATTCGAATTGGCCGGCTCGGCTATCTTGGTTCAGGTTGATTTGATTCCGTCCGGAAAGTCCGTTGGCTCAACTGAGCTGCATTCACCATACACAATACACCTGCAACCTTCAGACCGCATACATCGTCCCTCATCTCTCAAGCTTCTCCGACAGACCTAGCACACAGATTGAAAATGGAAGCGGAAGCAACATATGTCTCGTTTGAGACATCAGTAGGATCTTTCACGGTCGAGCTATACAACTCTCACGCACCAAAGGTAATCTTTACTTCCCTTTTGGCGTCAAGCAAGAGACTGACAAGTAGACATGTAACAATTTCTCAAAACTAGCGGAAAGAGGCTATTACAACGGAGTAGTGTTTCATCGTATAATACCTGGTTTCATGATTCAAGGAGGAGATCCCACTGGGACAGGACGAGGGGGAACAAGTATCTATGGAGATAAGTTTGGGGATGAGATACATCCTGATTTGAGGTTTGTGGGAGCTGGAATATTGGCTATGGCAAACTCTGGACCTAATACCAACGGTAGGTCTGACTCCTCGTGAAACTTGTCTGATTTAAGCTAATGAACAGGCTCTCAATTCTTCATTACCTGTGTACGCTCCTACATTGACGCTCTAGCCTAGAGAATGAGCTGACTAGCAGGCACCAACACCATTTCTAGATGGTAAACATACGATATTCGGAAGGGTCTCAAGTGGGATGAAGACTGTACAGAGGCTAGAAGCCGTCAGAACGGATAACAACGATAGACCAGTGGAGGATATCAAGATTCATAAAGCGAGATTGGGAGAGGGCGATCGACTGGCTTTGACGCAATAGAATAATATAGAGGCGGAACATATGTATACCAACTGTAAACAACGTCTATGTCACATATCTACGCGTTGGCGTAGTCCTGAGTCACGTTAAATCAGGCGCCACATGATCTGGACGATATACATCTAGCGGTGTCTGGTGCAAAGTCCATAATCTAGTGATCTTATGCATATACGACTGTAGCTTATATATATGGAGATGTCCTGCTTACAACTGTACATTAGCGGCGCTCACAGTACCGGGAGAGGACTTACCATCTTTCCCCCAGGTCCACCAAACCCACTATCTTGCTCACCCTTTAACTTCTTAGCTCCGTTAAAGATGAATGAATCAACCAGTCCCGCTATCGTCAAAACTCCTCCAATTATCGCGCATGTCCTACAAATCAGCTTTGGTACAATAGGGCGCGGTCTATAGCTTACGAAGTAAGGAAATGAGCAAAAGATTGTCGGGTCTCTGTATGTATGATTTTCATGGGTGAAATCTCGTAATTGAAGAAAACACCTGGCACAGCCATCATTCCGTGACTTGTGAGATCTGCCTATCAGCGCCAGTTCGCAATGGGACAGCAAGACGTACGACCGTGCTCATCTCGACCTGGAGCGTTTCCATCTCTGAGATTACGCTCGTATCGGGTGACAGAGTATTGGTGCGAGGGAATCTCATCACCTCCGAGGTAGACGAAGCTGGTTGAGACGACTTTGAGGAAGTCTATTTGTCAGTCATTATCCCTGTCACTGGTCATGTGGAGGCATGGAAGGCGCACATTGGAACATGTAGTCCGCTACAACAGTCAGTCTGTGTTGTCTGAAGATAATGGGCGGACTCACAGAAATCCGTCCCGGCCTTCATACCACGCAGGGGATCATCGATACCAAGTGCCTTCCTAGTCTTCATTTCCTTTGGATACATCTTTCTCTCTTGTTCTGGAGAAACATCCGCTGCGAACCTGAAAGTATGGATCTGATGTCCGAAATCATGCTGATCGGCGTCCTTCAAGTATGGGACCTGATATCAGTTTCAATCATCCCCCCGAGACTCGAGAGAATGGACTTACCAATTCCTGAATCTGCCTCATGTTGTTCTGGAATGACCTCCCAGGACTGAAATGCAAGTTCCCAATGACCTATTCCATCAGCCTTGTTTCAGTGAGAGACTACGTACCTTGTTAACCTTGACTTTACCAGCCATTCTGCATCCCTCCGTGTTTTGTTCTTTCATCTTGTCAAGCCATCCCTCATCCCTACACTGCTCGATACCTTGGGGATCGTTGAAAGACCAGCCTTTCCTAACGTAGGCTTGTCGGACTTCTTCACATGTATTACAACATCCACTTGCAGGGGCAGAGGCACCATAACAGGATCCACAGTAATCAGGTGCTCTGTTTTGGTTCGCTAGCTCAACCTCTCCAGCGAGTACTGCAGCCGTCAGCATCATGCTTAGAGTATGTCGGCCTCTACTTACGGCCATTACGGAGGGTCTCGAGAGCTAGACCATCACTGGATAAACGGGTTTTGGTGAAATCATGTTCTAATTCCGACTGATGTTCCCCAGAGATATCCATTACGTCCAGCGATAACACTCAATCATCAGCTTTGTGATCCAAGATACATGAAGTAGGAGCTTACGATAACAAGGCACCCTGGGGAACGAGACATCCATCTCTATGACCAACTTCTCCCCTCTTGACCTATCTACCAGAATCGATGGTTCAAGGTGTACGCGCCTATAGTCCACAAATTCCAGCATGACAGAAGCCAAGATGATAGAGAGGGAGATGAATGTCACTGATCATTAGCACGGTGCAGGTGAGGATCGACATACACAGTGCGCCGGTCCTCGTACGGATCTTGACATCTTCCATCGTCTGGTCGTCAGTTTCAATTGCATCTCTCAAGCAGGTGGTAGCTGACCTTGCCAAAGGCGTCGAAGCCTTGGAAGTTGCCCATGAGGCCATTGCGACCCATCTTGTATGCTTTGGTAGCTTCGTTAGGGTAACTAGGAAGTAGGAGTGTAATGCACATTCAAGGTCACGTCGCGACGTTCATCTAGCGGAATCAAATCACGCTCCTTTCATCCCATCTCATCTAGGCCGATGCAGCATCGCTCGAGTGCATACAAGTCAAAGCTAGTCGTGATTTGCTGGTTCGGGAAGGAATTAGAGAAAGCTCGCAATGCCAAGAAATGCAGCAAGAGTGGATGGCACAGGCTCGCATCGGTCTACAAACACCTGGCTAAATATGACAATATTGATCGAAAACGAAAAGCTCCTCTAATCCCCACAGATGACCGATGTAATTCTTCCCCTTCTCCCCTAAATCCCCATCCAACATAGTGCCGAACGAAGTAAACAGATAAATGATGATAGGGTTGAAAATGCGTTTAAGCACCGAAACCGTAAAGGGTTCGGCCCTGCCTCTTGAGAGCGTAGACAACGTCGAGGGAGGTGACGGTCTTCCTCTTGGCGTGCTCAGTGTAGGTGACAGAGTCTCGGATGACGTTCTCGAGGACTGGATGTTAGCTTCGATCTCGATGGATGTGTCGGGTTGGGGAGTGGAAAGTGTGAATGAGGAGCGTTGACTTACAGATCTTTAGGACACCTCGGGTCTCCTCGTAGATGAGTCCAGAGATTCGCTTGACACCACCTCGTCGAGCGAGACGCCTGATTGCGGGCTTAGTAATACCCCTGGATGTCAGTTGATGTCCGGATTAAGCAGCGAGAGGATACTTACTGGATGTTGTCTCGTAAGACCTTCCTGTGTCGCTTGGCTCCACCCTTTCCTAGACCTTTGCCACCTAATAGTCAGCATCAAGCAATGGATGATAGATGATCGACATCGTTGGATGATGATCACATAAGAAGGAATGACTAACCTTTTCCTCGTCCGGACATTGTTAGATATAAATTGGGTTGGGGTTAAAGAGAAAGAAGAGAGAAGTGTTGTTTGATAAGGAAGGGGAATAGGATAGATTACTGTTGACTATATATGAATAAGAGATCGTTGTTGTCATCCCCGCCGCGTCTTCAGGAACGAGGGGCGTTCATCAACACAGATCACACCGGCGTTACGGAGTTATGAACAGCTGGGTTCAGTCACGTGACTGCTCTTTCACGCGTCTCTGGCTCTCGTTAACTATGTTATTCCCCTAACCGGTAATAATTTCGTCCTTGGCCGCCTAGTTATAGCTCAAGTCCCGTGACTTCACTGAAAAGAGTAGAGGCGGACAGGGCAGGGCACGTTGCGTAGGGTAGAGCGTCATGATAATTGGACAGCTCCTTGACACCCCGGGATGCGAGCAGCCTTCAGGTTGACCTGACCAATGCCACGTCACCACCACGGTCGCACTTACGGATACTGTATCTTCCGACTTTCTTAGAACTTTCATTCGGCCCCGGACCATAAGCGATCATCCTTCGATAATCATAATCAGCGCTTTATCACGAGCATTGTGTACTTCTAAGAACGGCATGACACGACTACTTTCCGCCCATTTGAGTGACGTAAAGCCCCACTCGTGTCAAGTCGAGCCGATCTCGACCAGTGCTGTCATCCCGAGGCGCAACAATGGTCTCCTTCAACGAGCATGCAAATCTATCTTGACAGTCAGGTTTGAGCATCAGAGATATCAGCAAGATATGTGAAGAGATGTATGGCGGGACTAGACGAGCTGGGGTTTTGAATGGCCCGACATGGAACCTTGATCACCAATTTCGACCGATACGCTGCCATCAATGGCCTCGACAATCCTGGCAGCTGATCTCGTAGCTCTGGTCAGGCATGCTCAGGGCGGAGAGAGCCACTCAGTCGCGTCAGGGGCTGTCTGGATTCTCAGGCAGTATGCTCAAGCGATAGTGCTTATTCTTCCGTCCAACACACGTAAACGTACACACAACTATTAAACGAACAGAACACCAAATTGAACACACAAAAGATCTGCGCACACAAACAGACTAGCCCTGACACACACAGCACTGGAGTCGCCGATCCGTCCGCAGGCATCACGAAAGCAGCGTTTCATGAAAGCAACCTCTATCTGCCAGGAATTTGTGGACCTTGCGATTATACCGCGTCAGTGGCAGTGGAATAATCGACTGCCATCCTCTATCCGGGATCAGGCGTGCCAGCGAGTCATTTGATCTTGCTTGTTTCACGTCATTTAAGCTTGAAGGTTTACTCTGATGCCGCCCGACATTCAGTACCTTCACTTTGGCAGACCGCGAGACAGCAAGATGAACGACTGAGTAGATTCATATATCACCCTACGAAGAATGTCTGATCCAGTGCTTGCTGAAAGCGCTTACGTAAAGCCGCACGTTCCTCTGAGCTTATCTCTCACGGGTCCGGGCGCGGACTCATCCGAGGCGCTGGGCACCATCTCTACGAGTGATCGGACCAGTACACCTGGGTCAGCGACAGCTGCTGAAGACGATAGAACGGTCACAATGGAGCTTGGCGCAGACCTATGTTGAGTAGGTGATGTGGGACGTTGAATAGGATCAAAGTCATTCTCAATCGGAGCTTGAACCAGAATTTCCATTCGGATTGGAGATTAATATTACCGAATAGGGGAAAAACTCATTCGGCTTATCTCTCGCACTTGGCGAGATTGTACACGTGTAGTAGATTGGAAATATCAACTCATTAATTTCCACGCAATTATTGGAGCTTTCTTTGACGGACCAGTATGAGTCGAGGACGGCAGTAGCGTTATAGAGGATGGCTTTTCATTGCATGCATCCTCTTCTTCTTCCTCTTCATCATCCTCTACTCCCAAATCCGTTTACTACACGCGAATCGATCGCGATAGCTGTACCTACGAAATGATTCTCCCCATCTCTCGTCGGGCCATCCGGTCCGTGCAGACTTCTCGTTTATCCGCGCGATCATTCACTACCACTCAACTACGATGCTCCCCTACCTTTTCCCCACCTCGATCGTCCTCCACTACCGCGACTCAGCCCCACCCATTGCCTCCCTCGGCATCGTACCATGCCTCCAAGTCATCGATTTTCACCCCTCTCGATACCTTCATGCCTCGACACATTGGACCTCGGGACAATGACACCGAGGAGATGCTCAAGGTACTAGGCTATAACTCTATGGACGAGTTTGTTGATGCTGCTATTCCCCAATCTGTTCGGGTCGAGGCATTGAAGGATATCGATGGTCCGGGTGGTATCAGGCCTTTGAGCGAGTTGGAGCTCAGGCGAAGAGTGGAAGAGGTCGCTGGTATGAACAAGGGCATGAAGAGTTATATCGGAATGGGGTGAGTCTTGTGTGCTCAGTATAGGGTGAAAACTGACGATAAGATACCACAATGCCATCGTTCCACCTGTTATCCAGAGGAACATACTAGAGAACCCAGCATGGTACACTGCCTACACCCCCTACTCTCCTGAACAATCTCAAGGTCGTCTAGAGTCCCTCATCAACTTCCAAACCGTTGTCATCTCCCTTACCGCTCTACCCATCGCCAACGCTTCGTTGTTGGACGAATCGACAGCCTGCGCAGAAGGAATGGCAATGTGTCTCGCCTCAGTCGCCAAGCCCAAATTCAACAAGGGCAAGAAGGTCTTCCTCGTCTCTCCATCCGTCGCTCCTCAGACTTTGGCAGTATTGCAGACTAGGGCAAGCGGTTTCGGAATCGAGCTCAAGGTCGCCGAGAGCAATGCGGGGCTGGAGCAGGAGATCGAGGCATTGGGAGAGGAGAAGCTGATGGGTGCTTTGGTCCAGTATCCGGATGTCAATGGTGATATCAAGGACTGGGAGAGTGTTGCCGGAAAGGTCAAGAGTGCCGGAGGGAAATTGGTCGTGGCCAGTGATTTGCTTGCCTTGACCATGCTCAAGCCACCCGGAGAGTGGGGAGCAGATATCGTCTGTGGAAATACCCAGCGATTTGGTAAGTCACTACTCATTATCTCGAGTAGGCTAACGGTCAGGTGTACCCGTCGGATATGGTGGACCTCACGCTGCCTTTATTTCATGCACTGAAGAGATGAAGAGGAAACTCCCCGGACGATTAGTCGGACTGAGCAAGGACTCTCGTGGAGCACCTGCCTACCGTCTCGCTCTCCAGAGTAAGTCTCTTCTTTGTGTATCACACAATAGGCGCTGATCCTAGCTCGTGAACAGCACATTCGACGAGAGAAGGCAACCTCCAACGTCTGTACCGCTCAGGCACTCCTTGCCAACATGGCAGCCATGTACGCTGTCTACCACGGTCCCGAGGGTCTACGAAAGATCGCCGGCAAAGTTCACGGCTTGACTCGAATCTTGGGCAAAGCCGTCGAATCACTCGGATTCACCGTCACCAACAAAGCATTCTTTGATACCCTCACTATCGACGTCTCTTCCGCAGGAGTTACTGCTGCCGATGTTCACGCCGCCGCTCTCAAGTCCGGTATCAATTTCCGACCCGTCGACGACAAGACTATCGGTATCACCCTCGATGAAAGTGTTGGACCTCTCGATCTGACCGATATCTTCAACGTTTTCAACCGAGTCAAGGGAAAGTCAGAGGTCGAACCTGATGCGCTAGAGAGTATGGCTTCTGACATGTCACTCAGTGCCAGCTCCACCACTGAGCCCATCGCCAACCTTGCTCGATCTACACCATTCATGAAGCAAGCCGTATTCAACAGACATCACTCTGAAAGCGACCTACTTCGATACATGATGCATTTGCAGGAGAAGGATTACTCGCTTGTTCACGGGATGATTCCACTTGGATCATGTACGATGAAACTCAACTCTACCTCCTCGATGGTCCCACTTTCCTGGAAAGAGTTTGGTGGTGTTCACCCCTTCGCACCTGTTGACCAGGCTAAAGGATACACTACCATGATCAAGGAGCTCGAGGACGATCTCTCGCTCGTTACTGGATACGATGCGACTTCGATCCAACCCAACTCGGGAGCTTCTGGTGAATACGCAGGTTTGAAAGTCATTCAGGCATTCCACGAATCCAACAAACAAGGTCACCGAGACGTCTGCTTGATTCCTCTCTCCGCTCACGGTACCAATCCCGCATCAGCAGCCATGGTCGGATACAAGGTCGTACCCGTCAAGGCCCTCGCCGACGGATCTCTCGACTTGGTCGACTTGAAGGAGAAGGCAGTCAAGCACAAGGACAACCTAGCTTCGTTCATGGTCACCTACCCATCGACTTTCGGTGTCTTCGAGGATGGTATTGAGGAGGCTTGTCAGATCGTTCACGATAACGGCGGTCAGGTCTATGTGGATGGAGCCAACGCCAACAGTTTGATCGGATTGAGTAGTTTGGGTCGAGTCGGTGGTGATGTCAGTCACACCAACTTGCACAAGGTGAGTCCACTATATCTCGGTAGCTGAGGCCGGTAACTGATAGGCAGACATTCTCGATCCCTCACGGAGGTGGTGGACCCGGTATCGGTCCCATCGGAGTCAAATCTCACTTGGCACCTTACCTTCCTACCCACCCTCTCATCCCTACAGGCGGTTCGTCACCCGTGAGCGCCGTATCGGGTGCTCCATGGGGATCAGCTTCCATCGCCTCGATCTCATGGGCATACATCAAAATGCTTGGTGGTGAGGGTTTGACCCAAGTCTCCAAGATGGCCTTGTTGAATGCCAACTATATCGCCGAGAGATTGAAGCCCTACTACAACATCCGATTCACCAACAAGAATGGACGAGTTGCTCACGAGCTCTTGATTGATTTGGCAGAGTTTGAGAAGAGCGCAGGATTGAAAGTAACAGACTTCAGCAAGAGGTTACAGGATTACTCTTTCCACCCTCCTACTGCTCAATGGCCTATCTCTACGTATGTCCCTCCTTACCAGTATATCAGACAAGGCTGACTTTCAGGTGTTGGTTGATCGAGCCCACAGAGTCGGAGCCCAAACACGAGATTGACCGATTCATCGATGCTCTCATCTCCATTCGAAGTGAGGTCGACGAGATCGTCGCTGGATCCCAGAGCAAGGAGAACAACGTCTTCAAGAACGCGCCACACACTCTATCGGTCCTGACAGCGGATGAATGGGATAAACCATACTCGCGTCAGAAAGCTGTATTCCCCGTCGCTAACCTCAAGCGATCAAAATTCTGGCCAACCGTCGGTCGAGTCGATGATGGTATGTCCCCCCACGTCATGGCATGGAGAGATACTGACTACCAGCCTCCGGAGATATGAATTTAATCTGCGAATGTGGAACGGTCGACGACTACGCATAGACCCTCTGCCTTCTCCTTCACGATCGATAACGATACCCAGCGGCTCAACCTGCATTCCCTTGTTTGCTTTCATAGACTCATCTTCATCAAATCCACCATTAGTATCATCAGTTGTTCAACATACATATTCATTGTTTATTTCATTTTCTCGGTTGCGAATGCATATAGTTCATAAGCTTGTGAGGGTGGTCGAGCATATGATTCGCCGCTGAGATGGTAGGTATTGATTTGCATCGTTCTACCGCACGCTACTTCTGCCTACACATATCTCACGATCAATCGAGGGTATCTGATCATCGGCACAACTCATATACATCGGAGAGTAACTCACAGAACACCTAAAGACCTCCAGCCTTCTGGCAGCCCTTAACGCCCTCCCTGAATCCATGCTCCCACTCCCAAGTACCCTCGGGCACTTTCTTCTCACCAGCCCTCTGCTTAGCCCACTGATCCAAATCATCAGGGATTTGGTTGTTGGACTCGAGGACTGCGATGGCGTCGTGCCATCCGGTCTCGAATCCTGGGAAGAAAGTGCCGTCTCGGACTTCGTAGTTGTTTTGAGACCAGTATTCGTTGTGCTTCTCTGGTGGTCAGGCTTTGTCTCTCATGATGCGAGGAAGTGGCTGGTGGGTGTGGGTTGGAGCGCGACATAGTTGTTAGAGGCAGTCGATGGGATGGGTTCAACGGTAGTAGATTAAGCGGAGTATGGGCAGGGGAAAGGAAAGGAAGACATACTCTGAGCTTCATCTCGGTACTGGTTCAAAGCATTCTGATCAGGTTTGTTGAATCCCATGTTGATAGGTTGTATAGCTCTACGAAGGTAAGCTTATTTCCATAGTCAGGCGAAACTCTCACTGTTGAATGATATGAAAGAAGATGGATGAAGAGAGGAAAGAAGAGAAGTGACGGTCTGTGCTTTGTATATATGGTGAATAGGGGGTGATGTCAGGGTTGGCATTGTGATGCGTGTATATGACGCATTCAAGGGAAGAGATGAAAGGTATGCAGGAATGGGGATTGTGTGTGTGTGTGTGTGTGTGTGAGCTGAGCGCGAGTAGTGTAGCGCTTTGACCATGACCTCGAGGGCTTCGGGACAGTCGGCCAGAAGCAGGACAACATATCCATATACCAAGTTATCGGAATAGCCAAAACCAATACAATCCAATCTATCTCCCGGAAATCCGTAATCAAAAACCTATCGCTTTAAGTCGCCTAATCCGAACGTCTTTAGCTTCTTAGGTGGCGCATGAGGTAACGGCCTTGTGTAATCCGGTCCTTCTCTCGGTGGAAAGGAAGGTCGAGGTCGTTTCTTTGGCTTGGTAGGATCGAGGATAGGTTTGGCCTCTCTCTCCCTTCTCTTCTTGTCGGCACGAGGTATCGCGTCACTACTAGGTGCCTCGTCTTTCGGGATGGTCAAAATAGCTTCCGTTTCTGCCATTGATGTCGTTACTTCTGAGCCGAGAGGAGCCGGTACTTTGGGAGTGGTTGATCGATTGAGGCTGATCCTATTACTAGACTGTGGCCTTTTAGTGAAAATAAGTTGTCGAGTCTTGGCTAGTTGATCTGGGGAGGGTGATCTCGAGTCTCGTGTTTCGCGTTTGATCTCTTCTTTGATCTCCAGTTTCGCTGGTGTGGGTCCAGAATCTCCAGCGAGAGTCTTTTCGACTTTCTGTATGTATCCGATGACTCGCGATGTGTACGCTAGAGCTTGTTTTGCTAATATCGCTTCATCCTCCCTTTTCGATCGAAGTACTCTAGCTTGTTCTTCTGAGACACTGGATAGTCAGCTTCGGACTGTTCTGTGTTGATCTGACTTACGTGGAAGATTCACTGGCTGAGGCATACCATTCTCTCGATATCCTGCCTGCCTCTTCGTATTCCTGAGTGATATGTCCGGGCATCGCGCGTATGAACAATTTCGAGGACTTGTATGTCTTTCTTGACGACGATGGTTCATCCTTGATTCGACGTGCTGGAAAATAGCATTCGATGAGGTATAGGATCTTGACGGACACCTTCTTTCCCGGAGAGAGTACGGCAGCGATATGCTAGCCTATCAGCTTGATACCGAGATTGAAGGCCCGAGACTTACGTTGAGTCGTAAATCCACAGAGATCTGCCATAGCCTCCTACTAGCTCTTTCCGCTTCCGCCGCATACGTTCTAAGCCTCATACTAGCCTTCTGACTAAGTTTTGCATGTTCGCTATCGTCCTCAACGCATGCGTCGGAACGAAGTATTCGGACGATTTCTTGCTGAAGCTTGTCCGCTAGTAGGGAAATGTGAGCCAGAAGCTCTAAGGCCCGAGGGAGTGATTGTAGGTGAACACTCGGGG
>Ga0265780_10004889_pt1 | contig 17137 bp, 14 predicted proteins | sample P1T30metagenome_FD_192432 | JGI IMG/M metagenome (GOLD analysis project Ga0265780, IMG submission 192432) | Plant litter microbial communities from East Loma Ridge, Irvine, California - P1 T30 | ecosystem: Environmental > Terrestrial > Plant litter > Unclassified | place: USA: California... | reverse complement strand
ATGGGGGAGTTTATCCTGAAGGGAGAGAACGCGCTTGACCTGATCCAGAAAGTGACTTCGAACGACGCATCGAAATTAACAGATGGTAAAGTACAGTACTCATGTCTTCCAAATGAAGCAGGAGGAATTGTTGATGATCTGCTGGTCTACCGTATCGATGCAAAAACGTACATGCTTGTAGTAAATGCTTCAAATATCGAAAAAGACTGGAACTGGATCTCCGGCTACAATACATTCGGTGTAGAGATGAAAGATATTTCAGACCGTACCAGTCTCCTGGCTGTGCAGGGGCCAAAAGCTGCAGAAGCATTACAAAGTCTTACCGACGTCGATCTTTCTTCTATGGAGTACTATACATTCACAAAAGGAACTTTTGCGGGTGTAGATAATGTCGTTATATCAGCTACGGGATATACAGGAGCCGGAGGCTTTGAACTTTATTTTGACAATGTCCATGCTGAAGAAATCTGGAATGCGCTGTTTAAAGCTGGAGAAGCTTATGGCATAAAACCAATCGGCTTAGGCGCGCGCGATACGCTTCGCCTGGAAATGGGGTTTTGTTTATATGGCAATGATATAGACGATGCCACTTCGCCTATAGAAGCAGGCCTGAGCTGGATAACTAAATTTACAAAAGATTTTGTGAATTCAGCTGAGCTGGCAGAACAGAAAAAAGCAGGGGCAGCACGTAAACTGGTGGGGTTTGAGATGTCAGAGCGCGGAATTCCGCGGCATGGTTATGAAATTGTAGATCAGGAAGGTACGGTTATTGGTGTAGTAACTTCCGGAACCCAGTCTCCTTCTTTGCAGAAAGCAATCGGGATGGGTTATGTAAACAGTGAATTTGCCTCTGCAGGTTCAGAGATCTTTATAAATATCAGGAATACTCCTGTTAAAGCGAATGTTGTAAAAACCCCATTTTATAAAGTAGTATAAGTTGAAAATAGTACAGTTAACATCAGACAGGAAACGGATAGACGTTTGTCTAACTCCCGCTTTGCTGCCTTTATATGAAATTGAAAACAGTATAGTTGTCGTTATTGACATTTTCAGGGCTACCTCTTCCATCTGTTACGGTATAGAAAACGGAGCCACGGCTATTATCCCGGTATCTCAGATAGAAGAATGTGTAGCCTATCAGGGCCAGGACTGCCTTATAGCGGCAGAAAGGAACGGTGAGGTGGTCGAGGGATTTGATTTTGGTAATTCTCCGTTTGCTTATGTGCCGGAGAAGGTTGCCGGAAAGACCATTGTTCTTACAACAACGAATGGAACGCATGCTATCCAGCTGTCGCGGAAAGCCAAACAGATCGTAATAGGGTCCTTTCTTAATTTAACATCATTATCCAACTGGCTGCAAGGGCAAAATGAAAATATCCTGCTGGTATGTGCCGGCTGGAAAAATAAGTTTAACCTGGAAGACAGTGTCTTTGCCGGTGCTGTTGTAGATAAACTCAGCGGCGGTGACTATTTACTGGATGATTCGGCCGTAGCCGCCGCTGATCTGTATACCCTTGCTAAAGATGACCTGGCAGGTTATCTCAAAAAAAGTTCTCATAGCGACAGACTTAAAAAACTGGGAATAGAAGAAGATATCGCTTTCTGCCTCAACATAGATATTACCTCTGCAATCCCTGTGCTGGATGGCGAGAAACTGGTGAAACTCTGATAATCCAGAGAGACTAAGTGCGGTCTCTCCGGATTATTTTAGCTTTTCATTATTGAGATGCCGTTCTGCATCCCTGATACTTTTCTTTTGCAGATTTTTCTCCAGCGCCTCTGTAAGATTTATTCCGGTCTGATTGGCGAGGCATATCAGAACGAAAAGCACATCGGCCATTTCGTCCCCGAGATCAACGGCTTTATCAGACTCTTTAAAAGATTGTTCTCCATACTTCCGTGACATTATCCTGGCTACTTCTCCAACCTCCTCCATCAAGATGGCGGTATTCGTGAGTTCATTAAAGTAACGTATCCCGGTAGTATTGATCCATTTGTCTACCAGTTCCTGTGCTTCGCTTATTTTCATGGCGTAATATATTGAGGGGGATATCTAATGGTTGTCTTTATCTTTTGTGTCCATTACAATAGTTACCGGCCCGTCATTTAATAGGTTAATCTTCATATCAGCTCCGAATATTCCTGTAGCGGTCTTCCTGCCGGTAAGCGCATCCATTTCGCTGATCATTTGTTCGTAAAGAGGAATTGCCGTCACCGGTTTTGCGGCGCGTGTAAAACCGGGCCTGTTACCCTTTTTGGTCAGGGCATATAAGGTGAACTGTGAAATAAGAAGTATTTCGCCGCCAATATCAGCAAGGGAGCGGTTCATCAGATCGTTCTCATCGCCGAATATGCGCATGTTTACGATCTTCTGAGCCAGCCATTTCAGGTCTTCCGCAGAATCTGCTTCTTCGATTCCCAGTAAAACTAACAGGCCCTGGTTAATTTGCCCCGTAATCTTCCCGTCTACAGTGCAGGAAGCCTCTGTTACGCGTTGTATAACTGCTCGCATATTAATTAACTTCTGGTGTCATTGCCATGGTAAATACTGAGATAACTTTCATACCGCGACGGATCGATGAGCCCATCTTCCACTGCCTCAAGAATGGCGCAGCCCGGTTCATTGATATGGCGGCAGTTATGAAATCTGCAGGTATTCAGCCGTTCTCTCATTTCCGGAAAAAAATGACCCAGTTCCTGCGGCTCAATATCGATAATTCCCAGTTCACGGATACCGGGCGTATCGATAAGATACCCTCCCGACGGCAGGTCGTGCATTTCTGCAAAAGTGGTGGTATGCTGGCCCTTATCGCTCCATTCAGATATCTCACCTGTTTTTAGCTTCACAGAAGGGATAATCCTGTTTATGAGGGTAGATTTTCCTACCCCCGAATGCCCTGTAATAAGACTTACTTTTCCTGCTAAAAGAGCAGTCAGCTGATCTATATTGGTTCCTTCTCTTGCCGAAACTTCAAAACAGGGGTACCCTATATTTTTATAGATCTCTTCATATTCCCGGAGTATTTCGAGGCCTTCGTCGCTATACAGGTCAAGTTTATTGAAGATGAGGCGGGCCGGGATATCGTAGGCTTCTGCCGTTACCAGGAACCGGTCGATAAAACCGAGCGAAGTGCGGGGCGATGCCAGGGTAACAACAAGAAATGCCTGATCCAGGTTGGCTGCAATGATCTGGGCTTGTTTGGAAAGGTTTACAGATTTACGGATAATGTAGTTCTTGCGGTCAAGCAGCTTGTTGATCACACCAGTCTCCTGATCCGTTTCCAGCTCAATCTCCACATGATCTCCTACCGCCACCGGATTGGTGGTCTTGATCTCTTTCGTTCTGAACTTACCTTTTATACGGCAATCAATAATATTGCCATCCTGCGTAGCAACCTGGTACCAGCTTCCTGTCGACTTAATTACTAATCCCTGCATCGGCTGGTAAAGTTAACAAAATGTTGGGTTTGAGGTTTTGTGTGTTTTATTAAAATGATTTTCTGCCTGCGAGGTTAAACTTTCGTTTCTTCAATGTCTTTTTTGAACAAAAAGTAAAATTGTTTTGTTAATCTAGAATTTTACTGCTTAATTAGTACAGCTAAATATGACAAAGAACTTTTATACCATTATTACAGCTAATTTCACCACCACGCTGGATGCAGCAGGAGGAAGATCGCACATGGTATAAAAACAAAATAGGAAACCATAAAGCGCCTTCCTCCGAAAAGGGGAAGGCGCTTTTGTTTAAACTGGACCGGCAGCAAAACCGGGAAATACAAGTTCATGATGCCCTGAAAAAGCATTGACCATGGTTATAATTATTCAAATGAAATGAAAATTCTAAAATTTGGTGGTACATCTGTAGGTTCAATTGAAAGTATACGCACACTGATGTCGATCCTTCAAAGAGAGAAAACAGAACGCGAAAACCCTGTTGTGGTTTTATCTGCAATGGGCGGAATTACCAATCTGCTTTCTTCTATGGCCGAAAAGGCAGCAGCCGGCGAAGATTTTTCAGCCTATCTTGTCGAACTTGAAAATCGCCACTTCGATGTGGTAAAGGCATTACTTGAGGTTCCGCGCCAGAACCCGGTATTTACAAAGCTGAAAATTTTCTTTAACCAGATCGAGGATCTGCTGCAGGGAATATCAAGTTTAAGAGAACTCACTCCCCGCATACGCGACCTGGTTTTAGGTTACGGCGAGCGCTGTTCAACATTTATGATCAGTAAAATCGCAGATCAGTATCTGGGCGATGCTGTATTTGCAGATGCTTCTGCCATTATCAAAACAGACAGCAATTTCGGGCAGGCAAAAGTACAAACCGAATTAACAGATCTGCTTATCCGCAGTTTTTACGAAGAGAATAAAGGAAAGCTTGTTTTTGTAACAGGTTTTATAGGCAGCAATGAAGCCGGTCATATTACAACACTGGGAAGAGGCGGCAGCGATTATACCGCAGCAATTGTAGGGGCGGCATTAAATTGTACCGCCATAGAAATATGGACAGATGTGAACGGCATGATGACTGCCGATCCCCGTATGGTTAAAAAAGCTTTTGCTCTTAAAGAGCTTTCCTACACCGAGGCAATGGAGCTCTCTTATTTCGGGGCAAAGGTCATATATCCGCCCACTATGATCCCTGCTTTCATGAAGAAAATTCCTATCGTTATCAGGAATACATTTGAACCTGATTTCGAGGGAACGGTTATCAGCCACGAATCCAAAAGCTCAGAACATAGCGTTAAAGGCATTTCTTCCATAAACGAGATCAGCATTATCAATCTCCAGGGAAGCGGCATGGTAGGGAAAGCCGGTTTCAGCGGCCGTTTATTCTCCCTGCTGGCCAGGGAGCAGATCAACGTAATCCTGATCACCCAGTCGTCGTCAGAACACAGCATCACTTTTGCAGTGAACCCCGCCGATGCCGTAAAAGCCAAACAGCTGATAGAACATGAGTTCGAACTCGAACTTGAAGCAAAGAAAATTGAATATCCGGAAATAGAAGACGGCTTGTCTGTCCTGGCAATTGTGGGCGAAAATATGAAAAAGACGCCCGGCATCTCCGGAACTCTTTTTCACTCACTTGGAAGAAATGGTATAAATGTACGGGCTATAGCTCAGGGGTCCTCAGAGTATAATATCTCTGTTATTATATCCCGTAAAGATCTTGCTAAAGCATTGAATGCCGTGCACGATGCATTTTATACTAATCTTAAGAAAACGCTGAATATATTTTGTCTTGGTACAGGCAATATCGGGAAAACCTTATTCCGCCAGCTTGAAGAGCATAAGGAATTCCTGCAGCAGCAGAACGGCATTCTGATCAATGTAATCGGTATCAGCAACAGCCGTAAAATGATCTTCAGCGCAGAAGGGCTTTCCCTGCAGAAATGGGAAGAAGAACTTAACCTGGAAGGCGAACAGGCCGACCTGGATTCCTTCATTGCCCGGATGCAGGAAATGAACCTGCCAAATGCGGTTTTCGTTGATAACACAGCGAGTCCTTTACCCATCAGTAAATATGCTGAAGTCTTAACATCGACCATATCCATCGTTACTTGTAATAAAATAGGTAATTCTGCAGCTTATAGTCAGTATAAGTTGTTCAGAGACCTGGCGAGGCAGCATGGTGTAGATTTCTATTATGAAACCAATGTCGGCGCCGGCCTGCCTATTATCCGCACGCTGAAGGATCTCATGATGAGCGGCGACAGGGTAATCAGGATAGAAGCAATCCTTTCGGGAACGATATCCTATATCTTTAATAATTTTAAAGGCGAAAAGACTTTCCACGACGTAGTAAAAACAGCTCAGGAACTTGGTTTCACTGAGCCTGATCCCCGTGATGACCTGAGAGGTACAGATTTTATGCGTAAAATGCTGATTCTTGCGCGCGACGCAGGTTATGCCCTGGAGCCTGAAGATATTCAGATTCAGAGCATGCTGCCGCAGTCTTGTCTTGATGCACAGTCGGTAGATGAGTTTTACCAGGAACTTCAGGCCAATAACGACTATTTTGAAAAGATGAAACTTGAGGCCGGCAATAGCGGCAAAGTACTGCGTTATATCGGGAAACTTGAAAGCGGAGTGGCTTCTATCGACCTGGAAATGGTAGACGACAGCCATCCTTTTTATATGCTTTCCGGAAGCGACAACATCATTTCATTCACAACCGATCGTTACCGGGAAAGGCCGCTGGTCGTTAAAGGCCCGGGTGCCGGGGCAGAAGTAACAGCTGCAGGTGTATTTGCAGATATAGTTAACGTTGGAGCATAAGCTTTGCAGTGTAATTTAATAGTGGTTTAACACTTAAACATTCAGGATCCCTGTTTATGGAGTCCTGTTAATAATATGAAAGAATCGATACGAGTTTTTGCTCCCGCTACCGTAGCTAATGTAGTTTGCGGTTTTGACGTCCTCGGTCTGGCCGTTGATGCTCCCGGAGATGAGGTGGTCATGCGAAGAAAGGCTGAGCCCGGAATAATCATCACCAAAATTACCGGAGATGACGGCAGGCTGCCATTAAACCCGTCAAAAAATACGGTGAGTGCAAGTGTTCAGCATTACCTTCAGCATATAGGCAGAACAGATATCGGACTGGAGATAGAACTGCATAAAAAAATGCCTATCGGCAGCGGACTGGGATCAAGTTCAGCAAGTACCGTTGCCGGTTTGTTTGCGGCAAATTCCTTGTTGGACAGCCCGATCAGCCAGCGGGACCTGCTTCCTTTCGCAATGAAAGGGGAGGAACTTGCCTGCGGTTACGGCCATGCAGATAATGTTGCTCCTGCCTTGCTCGGCGGCTTCATCCTCATACGCAGTTACGAGCCACTTGATGTGATCAAACTTCCGTACCCTCAGGAGCTGCATTGCGCAATAATTTACCCGGAAGTGGATGTTCCCACCAGAGATGCCAGGCAGATGATCCGCAGTAAAGTATTATTAAAAGATGCAGTAACGCAGTGGGGTAATGTAGCAGGCCTCGTAAGCGGCTTGTTCATGAAAGATCTTGACCTCATAGGCCGGAGTATGAAAGATGTACTGGTAGAGCCGATACGGTCTATCCTTATTCCCGATTTTTATAAGATGAGGGAGATCGCCATGGCTCAGGGCGGAATAAGTTTTGGTATTTCCGGCTCCGGACCATCGGTTTTTTCGTTTACAAAAGATATCGAAACGGCAGAGAAAATTACCGCTGCTATACAGAAGCATCTTTCAGGTCTGGGCATAGGAAGCTACGCATATGTTTCTCCTGTAAATGCTAATGGGCCGAAGATCCTGGATTAACCCCAAACGGTTTGTTTAATTCGTAACTTAAAATCGTCATCACTTGAAACTCTACAGTACCAATAACCCCGGTTCGCCGGTCGATTTCAAAGAAGCTGTTTTTAACAGTATGCCCCAGGACAAAGGGCTTTATATGCCTGTTTCTATTCCTGTAATGGAAGCAGAGTTTTTCGAAAATATAGAAAAATATAACATCCGGCAGATTGCATATAAGGTTGCGAAACACCTTTTGCAGGATGTTATACCGGAGCAGGACCTGCAGAATATCATCACAGAGGCAATTAACTTTCCGGCTCCCGTAGTAGAGCTGGATGAGCAGACCTATGTTCTGGAATTATTCCACGGCCCTTCGCTGGCATTCAAAGATTTCGGTGCGCGTTTCATGAGCCGGGTAATGGCCTATTTCCTCGAAGACGGAGAAAAAACCTTAAATGTACTTGTTGCCACCTCCGGCGATACTGGCGGTGCGGTAGCCCTGGGTTTCCTGGGTGTGCCGAATACCCGGGTAACTATATTATACCCTAAAGGGAAAGTTAGCCCTATCCAGGAGCTTCAATTGACCACAAACGGGCAAAATATCAGGGCGATAGAAGTCGACGGAACCTTTGACGACTGCCAGGCATTGGTTAAGCAGGCATTCACAGATCCTGAGCTGAATGAAAAATTCAGGTTAACCTCTGCGAACTCCATTAACATAGCACGCCTCATTCCCCAGACTTTTTATTATTTCAATGCCTGGGCACAGCTCAAAAGAGCGGGAAAGACAAGCGTGGTGTTTTCAGTTCCAAGCGGCAACTTCGGCAATATAGGCGCCGGTCTTTTAGCCTGGAAAATGGGATTACCCGTAAAACAGTTTATTGCGGCTACCAATGTGAACGATACTGTTCCCGCATTCCTGAAATCCGGAGTTTACAATCCGAAGCCCTCTGTAGCCACGCTTTCGAATGCTATGGATGTAGGGAACCCAAGTAACTGGGTAAGGATCATGAACCTGTTCGGAGATGAGCTGCCGGAATTAAAAAAGGTGGTCGATTCTGAAAGTTATACTGACGAACAGACAAAAGCTGCGGTACTCGAAATATTTGAAAAATACGATTACATAGTGTGCCCTCATACGGCTATCGCCTGGGTGGCTATTGATGACTATAGAAAGAAAACCGGAGATACAGACAGTACAGCCGTCTTCCTGTCTACCGCTCATCCATGCAAGTTTCCTGATATTTACGAAGGCGAGATCGCTGCTAAAATAGAAATACCAGAACAGGTAAGTGAACTGGTAGGTAAGCCGAAACAGGCAGCAGAAATGAAAGCCGACTTTCTTATTTTTAAAGACTACCTTCTGAACAACTAATACTTATATGATTACAACTATTATTTTTGACCTGGGGGCAGTTCTTATTGACTGGCATCCGCATCACCTGTATAAGAAGATCTATACTGATGAGTCCGAAATGCTTCATTTTCTCGAAAGCGTTTGCACGAACGACTGGAATGAGGAGCAGGACGGGGGCCGTACCCTGGCAGAAGGAACCGATCTGCTCGTAAAACAGTTTCCGGAACATGAAGAGAATATAAGGGCATATTACGGCCGCTGGGACGAAATGCTTGCCGGCCCCGTAAAAGGTACACCAGAGATATTCAGGGAGCTTAAAGACAGCGGAAAATACAAAATATATGCACTCAGCAACTGGTCTGCAGAAACCTTTCCTGTAGCTCAGCAGCGGTTTGATTTTCTGAACTGGTTTGATGGACTTGTGGTTTCAGGTACAGAAAGAATGAGGAAGCCCTTTCCAGAATTTTATCATCTTCTCTTAGACAGGTACAATATAAAACCGGAAGAAGCATTGTTTATTGACGACAATTACCGGAATATAGAAGCCGCCCGGAAAATCGGGATAGAAAGCATTCATTTTACAGATGCCGAAAGTCTTAAAGAAGAGCTGGCAAAAAGGGAGATCCTGTAGCAGCAGCTAAAAAAGCAGCCTCAGCCTTATTGCCTCATGCCCAGTTTGTTCCTGTTCAGGATCAACTTAGATAAATTCTTTTATATCGATATATTCATATAAAAGAATTTATCTAAGTTTGTTAATCACGAATCCTATCTATGATATTTGTTTTAAAAAAAGGAGCCTCAGAATCTGAAATTGAACAGGCAAATGAGAAGTTCAGGCTATTCCGGCAGGGAAGAAATATAGAGCCTGAAAAATTCTGCGGCTTAATTAAGCTTGGTAATGATCCGTTACAGATCCAAAAGCAGCTGAGAGATGAATGGGAATAAGATACTGCTGGATACCAATATTGTTCTTTATCTTTTATCCGGCGACTCCACTCTGGCAGATTTCTTAAGGGATAAACAGATCGTCATCGCCTTTACCACAGAACTTGAGCTGATCGGTTTCTCAGACACTTCTGTTGATGAGCAGGAATATATCAGCGATTTTTTAAGGAATGCAGAGGTTGTTAAACTGAACGTTGAGATAAAAAACATTTATGCCCGTCTCAGGAAGGAGCACCGTATCAAACTCGGTGATGCGACGATAGCTGCTTCGGCACTTTTCATGAATATCCCTTTGATGACGGCCGACCGTTTGTTTTCCAATATAAGGGAGCTGGAACTGGTGCTGTATGACAAGGCAAATTAACCGGTAAGCAATTTAAGCTGCAGCATATGCCGCAGCTTAAATTGTTGTGTTTACTAAAATATGGCCTCTGCTATTTTCTTTGTAGGAGCCGGATTACTCATCGTATAAAAATGCAGTACAGGCGCGCCGAATTCGATCAGCTCCCTGCATTGTTTTATCATGAACTCAATTCCGACGTCTTTCACTTCCTTTTCAGAATTACATGCCGAAACTGCTTCGCTCAAATCTTCAGGAATGTCAATATGAAAGATCTTAGGCAGGTTAATAAGCTGTTTTGCCGAAGTAATAGGTTTTAAACCAGGTATTATCGGGATGTTAATACCATTTTCGCGGCACATTTTAACAAAGTCGAAATATTTCTGGTTATCGTAAAACATCTGTGTCACCACAAAATCGGCACCCATTTCAACCTTTTTCTTCAGATAGTTGAAATCTGTTTTAAGGTTGGGCGACTCAAAATGTTTCTCCGGGTAAGCTGCAACGCCAATACAAAAATCAGACTTGTTTGAATCACTATGCTCATGCAGGTAAAGTCCTTTGTTCATATCACTCACCTGCTGCAGCAATTCAGTAGCAAAAGCATGCCCTCCCGGTGTGGGGATAAACGAAGGATCGGCTTTACGAGCATCACCGCGCAGAACCAGAACATTATCTATGCCTAAAAACTGCAGGTCGATAAGCGCATTTTCAGTTTCCTCCTTTGTAAAACCACCGCATATCAGGTGAGGAACAGCATAGACCTTATAACGGTTCATGATGGCGGCGCAGATGGCTACAGTACCCGGCCGTTTCCGGTAAGATACCTGTTCAAGCAGACCTGTAGGATGCTGTTTGTATATATAATCTTCCCTATGGTAGGTTACATCGATAAATGGAGGATTGAATTCCATTAAAGGATCTATCGCTTTATAAATGCTTTCAATGCTCTGCCCTTTAACCGGGGGCAGAAGTTCAAAAGAGAACAGGGTTTTGCCGTTGGCATTAGTAATGTGTTCGGTGATTTTCATCAGAGTAATTATCGTCTGCTTGAGAATGAATTTTTATGAGATCCGCAGTTTAATACAGTATTAATAAGCCAGATTAGGGCTAAGCCATTTTTCAGTCTCTTCTATCGTCGTGTTTTTTCGCTTAGCATAATCTATTACCTGGTCTTTCGTAATTTTACCCAGGCCAAAGTAACGGGCCTCCGGGTGAGCGAAGTAAAAGCCGCTTACAGAAGCTGCGGGATACATGGCAAAACTCTCTGTAAGAGTAATGCCTGCACCTTCTTCGGCGTTGAGCAGGTTAAACAATGTTCTTTTCTCGGTATGGTCAGGGCAGGCCGGATAACCGGGAGCTGGTCTTATACCTTTGTATTTTTCCTTGATCAGGTCTTCGTTAGTTAAAACCTCATCTTTGGAATATCCCCAGTATTCTTTTCTTACCAGTTCATGCATTCTTTCTGCAAAAGCTTCTGCTAGCCTGTCGGCCAGCGCTTTAGCCATTATGCTGTTATAATCGTCGTGCACTTTTTCAAATTCAGCAACAAGCTCATCACAGCCAATGCCGGCAGTAACTGCGAATCCGCCAAAATAATCCTCGATGCCCGTGTCCTTCGGAGCGATAAAGTCAGAGAGCGCATAATAAGGCTCACCCGCCATCTTCTCGGTTTGCTGGCGTAAAGTATGAATGGTAGTGGTCTGCGCATTATGCTGCAGTTCGATATCATCGCCCACAGAATTTGCCGGCCAGAAGCCTATTACGGCACGGGCGGTAAGCAGCTTCTCGTCTACTATTCGATTTAATAATTTCTGGGCGTCGTCAAAGAGTTTTTTAGCTTCAATACCTACAATCTCATCCGCGAATATCTTTGGATAACTTCCGCGGAGCTCCCAGGTATGGAAAAACGGCGTCCAGTCGATATAGGGAACCAGCTCTTCAAGTGGGAAATTGTCGAAAATCCTTGTACCTGTAAAACTTGGCCGCGGAGCAACCGATCCGTTCAGGTTAATCTTAAACCTGTTCTCACGGGCTTCGTGTATCGCTTTGTAACGCTTATCAGAGCGTTTGTTTAAATGAGCCTCCCTTGCTTTATTATATTCTTCCTTGATGCCTTTTATATAAGAATCGCGGATCTCTTCATTCATCAGGTTACTGCAAACGCCCACGCTTCTTGACGCATCAAGAACGTGAATAGCTGCCCCCGAATAGTTGGGGTCTATCTTTACAGCTGCGTGGATACGTGAGGTTGTTGCTCCGCCGATTAGCAGAGGAATGGTAAAACCTTCGCGTTCCATCTCTTTGGCAAAATGTACCATTTCGTCCAGCGAAGGAGTAATCAGTCCGCTCAGTCCGATAATGTCAACATTCTCCTCTTTAGCTCTCTGTATGATATTCTGTGCCGGTACCATAACGCCCATGTCTATCACCTCGAAGTTATTGCAGGCCAGTACAACGCCTACTATATTCTTTCCGATATCGTGCACGTCGCCCTTTACAGTAGCCATCAGTACTTTTCCGGCCGAACTGGAGCTGTTATCGCCCGGGTTTTTTAATTTTTCTTCTTCAATAAAGGGCAGGAGGTAGGCTACCGCCTTTTTCATTACCCTGGCAGATTTTACCACCTGCGGCAGAAACATCTTCCCGGCTCCGAAAAGGTCGCCCACGATGTTCATACCATCCATCAGCGGGCCTTCAATCACCTGCAGCGGGCGGTCGTATTTTTGCCTGGCTTCTTCCACGTCGGCATCCAGGTATTCTACAATGCCCTTTACCAGCGAGTGAGATAAGCGTTCTTCTACCGGATTTTTACGCCATTCTTCATCCTTAACAGCTTCCTTGCCCTTTGATTTTACGGTTTCGGCATATTCTACCAGTCGCTCGGTAGCGTCGGGCCGGCGGTTAAGCAATACGTCTTCCACTCTTTCGAGCAGCTCTTTAGGAATTTCCTGGTATACCTCCAGCATTCCGGCGTTAACGATGCCCATATCCAGTCCTGCCCTGATGGCATGATAAAGGAAAGCCGAATGCATCGCCTCGCGCACAACGTTATTCCCTCTGAAAGAGAAAGATATATTCGATACCCCGCCGCTTACTTTAGCAAACGGAAGGTTTTCCTTGATCCAGCGGGTAGCATTGATAAAGTCGACAGCATAGTTATTATGCTCATCCAGACCGGTGGCTACGGTAAGAATATTCGGGTCGAAAATAATATCCTGCGGCGGGAAGCCTACCACGTCGACCAGTATATCGTAAGATCGTTTACAGATCTCTATCCGGCGTTCGTAATTGTCGGCCTGTCCCTGCTCATCAAAAGCCATTACAACTACGGCAGCGCCGTATTTCATAATTTTACGGGCGCTGCCAATAAACTTCTCTTCCCCTTCTTTAAGGGAAATAGAATTCACGATGCCCTTACCCTGCAGGCATTTTAAGCCGGTCTCTATCACGGTCCATTTCGAGGAGTCGACCATAATAGGCAGTTTGGCAATATCAGGCTCAGAAGCTATCAGATTCAGGAAGCGGGTCATTGCCGCTTCAGAATCAAGCATGCCCTCATCCATGTTTACGTCAATAACCTGTGCCCCGCCTTCAACCTGCTGAAGCGCCACAGCAAGAGCAGCCTCATAATCGCCGCCCAGTATCAGCTTGGAGAATTTAGGCGAACCTGTAATGTTGGTACGTTCTCCGATATTTACGAAAATGCTTTCGGGGGTAATGGTAACGGGCTCCAGCCCGCTAAGTCGCAGGTAAGGCTCTACCTGCGGAATTTTTCTCGGGGCATATTTAGCGGCAGCAGAGGCGATGCAGCCGATATGCTCAGGAGTAGTACCGCAGCATCCGCCAACGATGTTCACAAAGCCGCTCTGTATAAAATCTTCAACCTGGTGAGCCGTTTCATGAGGCACTTCGTCATAAGCCCCGAATTCATTCGGCAAACCCGCATTCGGGTAGGCCGAAATATAACATTTCGCCCTGGCAGAAAGCTCTTCGATGTGAGGCCGCATTTCTTTGGCGCCAAGAGCACAGTTTAAACCTATGCTGAGCGGGTTGGCATGACTTACAGAATTGTAGAAAGCCTCAACCGTCTGGCCGGATAAAGTTCTTCCGCTGGCATCGGTTATAGTACCCGATATCATAATCTCCAGCTTGCGGCCTACAACTTCCTCATACTGTTTTATAGCAAATATGGCAGCTTTGGCATTCAGCGTATCAAAAATAGTTTCGATAAGAAGCAGATCAGAGCCGCCGTCTACTAAACCGCGCACCTGCTCGTAATAAGCCTCAACAAGATCGTCGAACGAAACAGCCCGGTAACCCGGATCATTCACATCCGGCGACATGGATGCCGTACGGTTCGTAGGGCCTATAGCACCCGCAACAAAACGCGGTTTGTCAGGATATCTGGCCGTATACTCCGTAGTAACTTCTTTTGCCAGCCTTGCGCCCTCGAAACTCAGTTCGTAAGAAAGCTCCTCCATACCATAGTCGGCCATAGAGATACGCTGTGTACTGAACGTATTCGTTTCAACAATATCAGCTCCGGCATCTAAATATTCAGCATGTATTGCTTTTATAATATCGGGCCGTGTAAGATTTAAAAGGTCATTATTGCCTTTAACATCGCTTGGATGGTCTTTGAACCGTTCTCCGCGAAAATCATCCTCAGTTAACTGGTAGCGCTGGATCATTGTACCCATTGCGCCGTCAATTATAAGGATCCGTTTTTCAAGCTCTTTTCTAATATCCATTTTTTAAAGTATCAGGACGCATTAACCTCATTTTACAGGTTTTCTGCGCCAAAATCGGACACAGCAGCAGAGAAATGTAAGAAGCTGTAAAACACCTTCCTGTTCAGTCCTGCGTACTTGTATCTGAAACGGCTTATTTACGAAAAGTCGGTATCTGGCTTTTAGACTTTTACTTATCTGTTCTTCGTCCTGTTCCGGACTAGGATAGAATTTAGCACCTTGTAAAGTACAGGTTGCTAAGACTTCGCTGGGTCTATTCCCTCGGTCTTTCTCAATAAGCTTTACAAAAATGCAATAAAATAAGATAATATCCAAATAGGCTAAGTGAGCCTTTTTGTCAGCTGTTCCTCCACATGTTTAAAGAACTGAACAGGTTTAAGGTTCCGCCAGTTCATCTCGTCGAGGTTACCCCCGAAATTGATATAATAATCTATGTTACTGCTTTTAAATTCATCTATTACATGCTCCCGGAAATTAATGGCAGCAATCCATCCGTCTTCCACATCCTGGAACCATTCCTCATAATAAGAATCATCTGATGAATGGAAGTTAAGCACATTTTCTCCTATAAGAATAAATTTATTGATCCCTTCGTGCATCATCAGTTCAATGATTTCCCGCTTCAGCAGCATGATGTCGTTATAAATCGTATCGTTCCATTCTCCGATAAACTCAATAATTGCATACTGGCGGTCGTAATCGGCAAACAGTATTTTTATATACAGGGTCTGCGAACCGAAATAATCCCATTGCGGATGTATATAGTAATTGTATATCTGCTTATCAAACTCAAACTCGCTGTATTCGGTCTGGTAGAAAGGAGATCGATCATCTTCAGCTGCAATATAATCATCCCGCCAGAGATAAAAAGGTTCAATATCGTGCATAATCCCTCCTGCTTCTTCCGGAAGCGTTATTATCTAAATTCCTTTACTGTAGGCATTCTCTACCGCTTTTCTCACGGTTCCATATTTCTCCAGCAGCCGGTGCGCGGTTTTCTCGTCGTTCCCCGTTGCTTCCATAACCATATGGACTGCTCTTTTAACCAGTTTATGATTACTCAACTGCATATCGAACATTTTGTTGCCTTTAACCCTGCCAAGTTGTATCATAACCGCCGTACTGATCATGTTAAGAACCAGTTTCTGCGCCGTGCCCGATTTCATGCGGGTAGAGCCTGTAACAAATTCCGGACCTACCACCACCTCTACAGGGAACCTGGATTCTGCCGCAACCGGGCTTCCTGCATTGCAAACAATACAGCCTGTTATTATGCCCGCTTCGTTGGCTGTTTTTAATCCGCCGATCACATAAGGTGTAGTTCCCGATGCCGCGAGGCCTATTAAAACATCGTTCTCATTAATATTATAATCCGCCAGGTCTTTCCATGCCTGTTCGCTGTCGTCTTCGGCAAATTCAACCGCTTTACGAATTGCCTGATCGCCGCCGGCGATTATTCCGATAACCCAGTCATGCGGCACCCCGTAAGTGGGGGGGCATTCAGAAGCGTCGACTATACCCAGGCGACCGCTGGTCCCTGCTCCTATATAAAATAACCTGCCGCCAACCCTCATCTTTTCAGTTATCTGATACACCAGCTGCTCGATCTGGGGTAAGGCTTTTTCAACAGCATATGGAACAGTTTTATCTTCATTATTTATTGCCCTGAGCAGGCTGGAGACCGATAATGTTTCCAGATCGTGGTACAAGGAATCCTCTTCCGTGGTTCTTTTCATTTGAGTGCAATTATATCAATGTTGAACAACTAATAAAAGTTAAAAGTTATTCAGCTCTTATCTATCGTTTCCGGCGCCTTAATAAGGGCTATATATCTCGATATTAGAGAAATATGATTTTCTAATATCATATATCGTTCCGAAAAGCAAAGGTCGAAATATATTTACAAAGCTAATAATCCTTTAAAGAAAGCTTTTATGACATTTTTTGAACCAAATGTCTTCAGTAATGTATTACTTTTAGCTGTCTGAATTTCTAATGCAATCAACCACCAGGAAAAATCTTATCATAGCCGCATGTTATACCGGGACCCTTGTTCTGGGCATGTTAATAGGTCCCAGGTTTTTTAAAGAAAACGCCAACAGCAAGAACGGCACTTTCATTCCTTTTCTTCCCGGCGGCAGAGCAGAGAAGGTAGACAAGGTACTTAATATCATCGAAGAGAATTATGTCGACGCGGTTAAGGCAGATTCGCTGGAAGATCTTGCCATCAGCCAGATCCTGAAAAGGCTCGACCCGCATTCAGCCTACCTGCCGCCGGCAGAGGCCAAATACTTTTCCGAAGATCTTGACGGTAATTATCACGGTATAGGGGTAGAATATCTCATGCTGAACGATACATTGGTAGTAACCTCGGTTCTCCCTAAAGGGCCGGCAGCCAAAGCAGGCATCAAAAGCGGAGATAAGGTGCTCAAGATTGATCAGACCAGTATCGCAGGCACGCAGGCTACATCAAAA
>Ga0265780_10004887_pt1 | contig 17147 bp, 15 predicted proteins | sample P1T30metagenome_FD_192432 | JGI IMG/M metagenome (GOLD analysis project Ga0265780, IMG submission 192432) | Plant litter microbial communities from East Loma Ridge, Irvine, California - P1 T30 | ecosystem: Environmental > Terrestrial > Plant litter > Unclassified | place: USA: California... | reverse complement strand
GCCCTTGATCGACATTTTCACGAACGGCGTGGTATCGAACGCGATCACTGCCTTCAGGCCCGGCGGGAAGAACTGCGACAGGCGTTCGACTTCGGTATTGACGCCTTCGGCGGCGTCGAGCGCATTGGCGCCGGTGGCCAGCGAGATCGCGATGCCGGTGGCCGGCTTGCCATTCAGGCTGGTCATGAATTCATAGGTCTCGGCACCCATCTCGACGCGCGATATCGCCCAGCAGCAGGGCCGAGCCATCCGGACTGCTGCGCACGACGATGTCGCGGAACTGTTCCGGCGTCTGCAGCCGGTCCTGGGCCTGGATGGTGGCGTTGAGCTGCTGATACGAGATCGACGGCGCGCCGCCCACTTGGCCGACCGCGACCTGCGCGTTCTGGGCCTGGATGGCCGCCACCACGTCGGTGGTGGCCAGGCCGAAGGTCTCGAGCTTGCTCGGATCGAGCCAGATCCGCATCGCATACTTGCCGCCCCAGACCTGCAGATTGCCCACGCCCGGCACCCGCGAGAGCGTATCGACCAGCGTCGCCGACACATAGTCGGCGATGTCGTCGCGGCTCATGCTGCCGTCTTCGGACACGAAGGCCAGCACCTGCAGGAAGCCCGACGCCGATTTGCTGACATTGACGCCCTGGCGCTGCACGTCCTGCGGCAGCAGCGGCATCGCCAGCTGCAGCTTGTTCTGCACCTGCACCTGCGCGGTGTCGGGATTGGTGTCGTTGGAGAAGGTCAGCGTCAGCGTGGCCTGGCCGTTGGCCGAGCTGTTGGACGACATGTACAGCAGGCCGTCCAGGCCCTTCATGTTCTGTTCGACGATCTGGGTGACCGAGTCCTCGATCACCTTGGCCGAAGCACCCGGATAGGTGGCCTGGATCTCGACCGTCGGCGGGGCGATGGTCGGATACATCGACACCGGCAGATTGAGCATGGCCAGGCCGCCGGCCAGCATGATGATAATCGCGATGACCCACGCAAAGATGGGGCGATCGATGAAATAACGTGCCATTGAATATCTTCCTTACGACTTGGCTGGCTGCGCGCCGGCGGCAGCGCGAGCGTTGGCCGGCGCCGGCGTTGCTGCGCGTGCAGCCGGTTGTGCGCCCAGCTCGGCCGCCGTGACCTGCGCGCCCGTCGCGATCTTCTGCAAGCCTTCGACCACCACCCGTTCGCCCGCCGCCAGGCCCTTGTCCACCAGCCAGCGGTTGCCGATCGTGCGGCTCACCTGCAGCTGACGCTGGATGATCTTGCTATCCTGGCCGACCACCATGGCCGTCATATTGCCCTTCGGGTCGCGCGCGACGCCCTGCTGCGGCACCAGCACGGCGTTACTCCGTACGCCGTTGCCAACCATGGCGCGCACATACATCCCCGGCAGCAGGACGCCGTCCGGGTTCGGCACCGTCACGCGCAGCGTGTAGCTGCCGGTGGTCGGGTCGACCGTGATATCGGTGAAGGCCAGCTTGCCTTCACGCGCATAGGCCGTGCCGTCTTCGAGCACGATCTTGACCGGCAGGTCGCTGGCGGCGCGCAGGGTGCCGGCGGCGATCTCGCGGCGCAGGTCGAGCAGTTCCCTGCTCGACTGGGTCACATCGACATACATCGGATCGAGCCGCTGCACCAGCGCCAGCGGCTGTTCCTGGCTGGCCGTGACCAGCGCGCCCTGCGTCACGCTCGAGCGGCCGATATTGCCGCTGATCGGAGACACGATACGGGCGTAGCCGAGCGTGACCTGGCTGCGTTGCGACGCCGCTTTCGCGGCTTCCAGATCGGCCCGGCCCTGGGCCAGCGCGGCCTGCGCATTCTCGTCGTCCTGGCGGCTCACGGCATCGATCTTGACCAGTTCGCCCGAGCGGCGCGCGCTTAATTCAGCCTGCTGCAAGGTGGCCTGGGCGCGCGCCAGCGCCGCCTTGGCGCTGGCCGCATCAGCCGCGTACTCCAGGTCGGCCAGCTGGTACAGCGGCTGGCCGGCCTTGACCGTCCCGCCTTCGTCGAACAGGCGCTTCTGCACGATGCCGCTGACCTGCGGACGCACTTCGGCGATCAGCGACGGCGTGGCGCGACCGGCCAGTTCGCGCGTCAGCGTCACATCCTCGGCCTTCAGGGTGACGACGGTGACGGCTTGCGGCGGCGGCGGCTGGGTGGCCTGCCCGTCCGCGTCGGATTTGCCGCAACCGGAAAGGGCGACGGAACCCAGGAGCAGCGCGGCGATGGCGCTCCGGGAAGCGGGATGTGTGTATGGCATGACTGACCTCAGTAAAGCGACAACGATGTCGACAATTAAGTGAATGATCGTTTACTCTTTTTAAAGAAGAAACGATCATTCTCTTTCTCGCAGGCATATCGCTCTCGGTCTTGCCAACCCGTCTTTACATGCATTTACACCGATTTACGCGTTCGACTGCGCTAAACCGATCCTTACGGCTTGTGCCTGGCTATTGTATTGAGCATGTGTCGACATGCCGGCCCGTCCGGCCTCGCTGCCATGGAGCCCACCACTTTGCTCGGGCGGGCACTGCGCCCGCTGAAGGTCCTCGCCGCGCTCGGGTCGCTGCCGGTCGCCCAGCTGCGCTTCGACAGCCGGCTCGATCCGGAACACATCCGCGCCACCCATGCGGCGTTTCTTGCCGGTTATGCGTGGCCGCATCCGTTCTACCGGCTGTTCGGCGCCAGGACCACAGGCGTGGCCCTGATCGACCTGGCGCGCTTCGTCACACCCGCAGACTACCTGCGCACGGTGCGCAGGCGCGGCCACGCCGGCCCGCAAAGCCGCAAGGCGCACGCGCGCGGCTACCGGCTGCGTCCGATCGACCGCAACGCGCATGTCGACGAAATCCATGCCATCAACACCTCCCTCGCCGTGCGCCAGGGCCGGCCGATGAGCGGGCCCTATGCCGAGCCGGTGCAGCACTACACCCCGCGCGCCTACTACCGCTACTACGGCATGTTCGACCGCAAGGACCGCTTGTGGGCCTATTGCAACCTCGGCCTCTTCGGCAATGTCGCGCTGGTCGACCAGATGCTGGGCTATTACAACCGCGACGGGGTCATGTACCTGCTGCTCAAAGAAATTGTCTGCAGCCTGATCGAGGAAGGCCAGGTCGACTATCTGGTGTACGACATGCTGCTCGGCGGGCGCGCCGGGCTGCGCGAATTCAAGCGCCGCGCCGGCTTCGCGCCGTACCGCGTGCACTACCAGCTCGGCTGACACCAATAGCAGAGCCGCGCCGCGCGCCCGCTCACGTATGATCGAAGCGCGCCGGGCCATCCCCAGGGCCTGCGCGCGCCTGCCCACAACAAGAAAGGTGTGACGATGACGACCGAATTGACCTTACTGGCCTGGACGCTGGTCCTGGCCCTCGTCCAGATCCTGCTCGCCTCCACGCTGCGCACCCAGGAAACCGGCCCTGCGTACAATATGAGTGCGCGCGACGGCGCGGCGCCGCCGCCGCGCCCGGTGACGGCGCGCCTGCAGCGGGCCCAGGCCAATCTGTTCGAGACCCTGCCGCTGTTCGCGGCGGCGGTGCTCATCGCCCACGTGGTCGGCAGCGAAGGCGCGCTCACCCTGTGGGGCTGCTGGCTCTACTTGCTGGCGCGGATCGTCTACGTGCCCCTGTATGCAGCCGGCATTCCGGTGCTGCGCACCCTGGTGTGGCTGGTGTCGCTGGTGGGACTGGTGCTGATCCTGTTCGCGGTGCTGGCCGGCTGACACCGCACCCGACTTTCAATCGGCGGCGATGCCGCGTCCGGTCGCGGCCCAGTAGATACCGCCGAACAGGTGCTGCAGGAAGGCCGGATCCTCATAGGTGCCGGCCAGGTGGCCCAGGCCGGTATAGAAGGCGCGGCCGCCGTCGTAGTACTGGTACCAGCTGATCGGGTGGAACGCTCCCATGCCTTTGCCCTTGCGGTCGCCCCAGTCGGCTTGCGGGCGGTAGCTGGCCTCGTCGACGCTCAGCAGGTAGACCAGCTGGTCCGAGCGCGCGGGACCGTATTCGTACCACTCGTCGGTGAACAGATTGCGCGGCGCAAAGCGTTCCATGCCTGGAAAGTTCGTCCGCTCGACCTTCAGCACCGCGGTCTGGACCTCGGGGTGGATATGGAACATGTGGCCGACCAGCTTCGTGTACCACGGCCAGTCGTACTCGGTATCGGCCGCGCTGTGCACGCCGACAAAGCCCCCGCCGCGCCGGATGAAGCGCTCGAAGGCGGCTTGCTGCGGCGCATCGAGCACGTCGCCGGTGGTCAGCAGGAAGATCACCGCCTGGTACTTGCCGAGTTCGGCATCGGTCATGACCCGGCCGGCATCGGCGGTCCAGAACACGTTGACGTCATGGCGCTTGCCCAGCGCCTGGATGGCGCTCACGCCGGCGTGCACGGCGTCGTGGTGCCAGGCGGTGGACTTGGTGAACAACAGCACATTGAACTGCGCGGCCCGGGCCGGCACGACAAGCACCAGGACCAACGCACAGGCAATCAGGCACCTGGTGAAACCAGCACGGAAAAGCGGACGGATCATCGGCGGCAACCTCGGTTCATGCGAAGCCGCCAACGCTAATCGAGCGCTTCATGCTTGTCAACAAGACTGGCCATCCGGGGCTCGTCCGCGATATTCAAACGATGTTTGATCGCGGTCAAGCGTGCGCCTGACATGCCTCCTTGCGCCGCGTATAGTTGGACGCCGTGCGCCACGTGCCTGCATTGTTTCCCTGCTGAGGACACCATGTTCAAGACTATTCTCGTCCATGTCGACGGCGGCCCCTGCCAGGACAGCCGCCTGCGCGCCGCCGCGCTGCTGGCCGGCGACCATGGCGCCCACCTGGTCGGCAGCGCCGCCACCGGGATGTCGATCGCCAGTTACGCCGTCCTCAATGGCTCGATGGCGATGCCGCTTTCGAACCGCGAATTCCAGGAACTGCGCGATGCCGTGACGCTTCACCTGGACGCCTTCGTGGAGCAGGCCGAACGGCTTGGTATCCACGGAGCCGAGGCCCGCATGGTCGAGGACGCCGACCGCGACGGCCTGCTGCTGCAATCGCGTTACGCCGACCTGGTCGTGGTCAGCCAGGACAATGGACACGGACGCGGGCGCGCCGTCACCGAACGCGGCCTGCCCCAGTACCTGGCGCTGCATGGCACCCGCCCGGTGCTGGTGGTGCCCGAGGCTTACCACGGCAAGCCGATCCCGGGCGACGTGCTGGTTGGTTGGGACGGCAGCATGCCGGCCCAGCGCGCGATCAGCGCCGCCCTGCCCCTGCTTGAACGCGCCGGCACCGTGCGCCTGGCCCTGGTCAATCCCGACCGCCAGTCCGGCCTGCATGGCGACGAACCGGGCGCCGACATGGCGCTGTTCTTGGCGCGCCACGGCCTGCAGGTCGAGGTCGCGGTCGAACACACCCGCGCGCCCGAGGGCGAAGCCCTGATGGACATGGCGCGCGACTGCCATGCCGGCCTGATGGTCACCGGCGCCTTCGGCCATAGCCGCTACCGCGAATGGATACTGGGCGGCGTCACGCGCGAAGTGCTCGACAACGCCCCTGCCCCGCTCCTGATCGCCCACTGAAAGTGACCCTGCCATGACCTTTCGCCACTACCCTGGAGGCAGCGCCGGCGCCATCGGCGCCGCGATCCGCCACGCCCGCCGCCACCTGTGTGCCCGCCTGGCCGACACGGCCGACAGCACCTGCACCCCGGACGACTGCTTCGTGCGCGAATTCCCGGCCGTCGTGACGGCGGTCGAGGTGGGCTTCCGGCACGAGGAAAGGGTGATGGAATCGCTCGACTACCGGCGCCTGCACGAGCACCTTGCCGAAAACGCCACCATCCTGGCGGCCCTGCACCGCGCGCTGCCGCTGGTCGAAGATGGCGACGTCACGCTCGGCCGCCAGCTGGTGGCGGCCCTGCTCGACCTGCTGTCGCTGCACCGGATCAGCACCGATCTGGTGCTGGCGACCGCGCCGCAGCCGCCGGCCGGCCGCCCCCGCGGGCATGTGCCGCGCATTCTGCTGCATGGTGGGGCACATCCGGGGACGCGGTCTCGTTCGCACTAGGCGTTAAAGACACCGTGGGGTGGAAGCATGGGTGATGCCGTGGGGTGGGCGGCTGTGCCGCCCACGCGTTCAACGCCAACCCGCATGGCAACGAACCATGCCGTACCAGCACCGCCTGAACGCGTGGGCGGCAGAGCCGCACCACCCTACTTCAGCCCTTCGCGCTGGCGCCGGATCACCTTGCCCGACACCATGAAAGTCCCGTCGCCCTTGTAATGCAGCGTCTCCGGATGGCGCGGCCGCAGCGCTGCGCGCGCCGCCACCACTTCCCAGATGAAAAAACCATAGCGTTCCACCAGGCTGTCGTCGTGCAGCCGGCATTCGAACTGCGCGTGGCATTCGCGGATCGACGGCGCCGCCACGTGGGTGCTGGCATCTGGCGTCAGGCCGAAGGCGGCGAACTTGTCGATGTCCGCGCCCGTGGTCGAACCGACGCCCAGCACGGCCTCGAGCTGCGCGCTGGTGGGCAGGTTGATCACACACTCGCCGCTGGCGCGGATCAGGCCATGGCTTTGGTTGCTTGATGCGATCACGCAGCCGATCAGGGACGGACTGAATTCCATCACCGTATGCCAACCCATCACCATCACATCCTGTTCACCCGCATGACTGGACGTCACCAGCACCACCGGCCCCGGTTCCAGAAAGCGCCGCACCTCGTGCAGCGGTAGGTCTTGTTTGCGCGGCATGGGCCGTTCCTCTCGATGGACACGGCCCTATTATTGCCGCGCACGGCGACGGCCGGCGTACGCCTGGGCGCACGCGACGAACAGCAGGAAAATTCTATCGCCGTTTATATGGCGTGCCGCACAATGCCCTGCCATCCTGCCATCCTGCCGCGCCGGCCACGGCGCTCCACCCCTTCCCGAGGCTCATCATGGATTCCGGCCAATCCCTACCCGTCACGATCGCCTTCCTCGACTTCGAGCTGCTCCCGGCCCGGCGCCTGCTGCTGCGCGCCGGAAGCCAGGTCGCGATCGGCGCACGCGCCTTCGACCTGCTGACGCTGCTCGCGGCCCATCCCGGCGAAGTCCTGAGCAACCGCACGCTGATTGCCGGGGTGTGGCAGAAGACGGTGGTGATCGAGGCCAACCTGCGGGTGCAGATCGCGGCCCTGCGCAAGCTGCTGGGCGACGATGGCGCCGCGATCGTGAATGTCGCGGGACGGGGCTACTGTCTTACCGCGCGGGTACGCAGGCTCGGCGCGCGCCACGCCACCCTCGCGCCGGCGCCGGCCCGGGCGCGGGCCTGCCCGCGCCGTACCCCGCCCTCCATCGGGCGGCTGCTCGCGCTGGAACTGGCAGGCCTTTAGGCTTGGGTTTCCACGGCGCGCCGCAGCGCATCGATGGTGGCCGGCTTGGTGAGGTGTACGTCGAAGCCGGCCGCCATGGCGCGCTCCACGTCGGCCTGCTGGCCGTAGCCGGTCAGCGCCACCAGGCGTAGCGTAGCGCCGTCCGCCGTCGCACTCGCATCGGCGCGCATGGCCGCGGCCAGCGCGTGGCCATCCATGTCCGGCAGGCCGATGTCCAGGATCGCCACCTCGGGCAGCTCGGCCAGGGCCAGGGCCCTGGCCTCGGCCGCATTATGGGCCACGCGCACCGCGTGCCCCAGGTGGCGCAGCAGCACCGCGCTGGCCGCGGCCGCATCCTCATTGTCGTCGACCAGCAGGATGCGGCGCGCCCGGGCCGCGGGCTCGAGCGACGCCGGCGCAATGTCAATCGCCGGTGCACCCAGCGGCAGCACGACCTCGAAACGGCTGCCGGCGCCCGGCCCGTCGCTGTACGCCGCCACGGAACCGCCATGCAGCTCGACGATCTCGCGCACGATCGCCAGTCCCAGCCCCAGGCCGCCGGTGCGGCGCGCCAGCGGTTGCGGGGCCTGGTAGAACGGTTCGAACACGCGCGCGACCAGGCCAGGGGCCATGCCGACGCCGTTGTCGCCCACCGACAGGCGCGCCTGGTTGCCCTCGACCCTGAGCGCGACGTGGGTAGCGCTGCTGCCAAAGCGCTCGGCATTCGACAGCAGGTTCCCGAGCACCTGGGCCAGGCGCGTCTCGTCGCCATGTACCCAGACCTCGCGCGGCGCGTCCAGCGTAACCTTCGCGGAGCCCAACGCCGCCACCGCATGGCGCGCCGTCTCGGCCAGGTTGAGGGCCCTGGAGTCGATTGCCAGCTTGCCCGATGCGATGCGCGAGACGTCCAGCAGGTCGTCGACCAGGCGCCGCAAATGGGTCACCTGGCGCCGCATGATGGTGCGCTCGCGCTGGCTGCCCGGCTCATCGCGCAAGTCCATCAGGTCGAGCGAGGTCAGGATCGGGCTCAGGGGATTGCGTAGTTCATGGCCCAGCATGGCGAGAAACGCGTCCTTGGCCTGGCCGGCCTGGCGCGCCTGGGCCAGCGCCTCCTCTAACGACGCCAGCAGGCGCGAGCGCTCCGCTTCCTGGGCCGCGCGCTGGCTCGCGGCTGCTTCGAGCGCCTGGCCCATTTCGCGGATTTCCTTGATCCGCGACGGCGCCACCGCCACCTTGCGCGCGCTGCCGAGCGCCGCGGCGCCGGCCCGCACGCTCTCGATGCGGCGCACGATGCGGCCCGACAGCCAGGACGCCAGCGCGATGCAGGCGGTGAGCACCACCCAGGCGCCGGCCACGTAGAAAGCGAAACGCTCGAAGAAGGAGACGCCGAAACCGGCGCTGGGTGCGCCGACCGCCACCACCCAGCCATAGCGCGGCGAGGTGGTATAGGCGCTCACCACCTCGTCGCCCTCGAGCGTCAGGCTGCGGCCCACGCTTTCGGGGCCGTTACGCAGCATGAGTTGCCTGAGCGAGTCGCTGGGGGCCGTGACCACGGTGCGGTCCTGGTCACGCGAGCGCGCCACCAGGATGCCGTTGCCATCGAGGACGGCAATCACCGAGTCCGCCGGGACGCGCTGGCGCGCGATCACATCCAGGAAACGGTCCGGCTGGACCACCGCCGTCAGGACCCAGGGCTGGCCGTCGGGACCGGTAACCGGCACCCGCACCGGCACTGCCGGGCGCCCGCCCTGCCCGCGCGCGACGTGGCCGGCCACCGGCCGGCGCTCCGCCATCGCCTGTTGCAGGCTGGCCGCGTCGGCGATACGCGCCGGCGGCGCGCCATACGGCGCCATCGTGCGAAACAGCGCCTGGCCGTCGGCGCCGCTGAGCACCACGCCCAGCCAGTCGGGCCGCGACAGGCGGCTCGCGGTCTCGTGGAAGGCGCGCAAGTCGCCGCTGGCCAGTTGCGGGCTCTTGGCGATGCCGCTCAGGGCCGCCACCGTGGCGTCGATCTCGGCGTCGATGGCGCTCGACAGCGCGCGCGCATGGCCGACCATCAGGCGTTCCTGCTCCTGCTCCAGGTAACGCCCGGCGCCGTGGATGGTCCAGACGCCCAGCAAGGCGAGCGGCAACAGCCCGATCGCGGTCAGGAGAATCAGGAGGTGTCGGAGGGAGAGGACCGGTCCGGCAGCTGGACGCATACAAATTCCACAGTGGAAATTGCCATTATAGGATGAGCTGGCATCCTGCCTGCGGTTTTTACCGGTTCTTAGCGCGGAATCGACAACGCCAGCGTTTCCTTCAGCTCTTCCATGACCACATAGCTTTTCGACTGGCCGGCATCGGCCACGTGCAGGATCTCGCCCAGTAGCCGCCGGTATTCGGACATCTCGGGAATGCGCGCCTTGATCAGGTAATCGAAGTCGCCCGAGACCAGGTGGCACTCGAGCACCTCCGGGATGGCGAGCATGGCGCGCCGGAAGCGCTCGAAGGCCTTGTCGGACTTCTGGTGCAGGTTGATCTCGACGAACACCAGGATCTGCATGCCCAGCGCCTGCGGGTTCACGCGCGCGTAGTAGCCCTGGATCACGCCGTCGCGCTCCATGCGCTTGACGCGCTCGATGCACGGGGTGAGCGAGAGCCCGACCTGTTCGGCCAGGTCTTTCATGACGATCCGCGCGTCCTGCTGCAGGATGGACAGGATGTGCAGGTCGATCCGGTCCAGGATGCGGTTCGAGGCTTTTTGCACGCGCATGGGTCGATTCCAGAAGAATTACTAAAAACTGCCGTATTAACAGAAACAATTATGGGCTCACCCGCGATAGGATGGCAAGCTTTTCTGAATCTGGATTCTTTTCGAGGAACGTATGCGCGTTATCGTATTGGGCAGCGGCGTGGTCGGCGTCACCACCGCGTATTACCTGGCCCTGGCCGGGCACGAAGTCACCGTCATCGACCGCCAGCCCGGCCCCGCCCTCGAGACCAGTTTCGCCAATGCCGGCCAGATCTCGCCCGGCTACGCCTCGCCCTGGGCCGCGCCCGGCATACCGCTAAAAGCCGCCAAGTGGCTGTTCCAGCGCCACGCGCCGCTGGCGATCCGCCCGGACGGTTCGCTGTTCCAGCTGCAGTGGATGTGGGAGATGTTCCGCAACTGCGATCCGGCGCGCTACGCCGTCAATAAAGAACGCATGGTGCGCCTGGCCGAATACAGCCGCGACCGCATGCGCGCGCTGCGCCGCGACACCGGCATCGCCTACGAAGGCCGCCAGCAGGGCACCGTCCAGCTGTTCCGTACCCAAGCCCAGTTCGACGGCGCCGCCAAGGACATCGAGGTGCTGCGCCAGGCCGGTGTGGCCTATGAGCTGCTCGAGGGCGCGCAACTGGCCACGGCCGAACCGGCGCTGGCCAATGTCGCCGACAAGCTGGTCGGCGGCCTGCGCCTGCCCAACGACGAAACCGGCGACTGCCAGCTGTTCACCACCCGCCTGACCGCCATGGCGCGCGACCTGGGCGTGCGCTTCGCGTTCGACACCGCCATTCGCCATCTGAACGAGGCCGGCGGCGAAATCGCCTCGGTCATGACCGACAAGGGCGAGTTCAAGGCCGACCGCTATGTGCTGGCCCTGGGCAGCTACTCGCGCCTCCTGCTGCAGCGCTGGTTCCCGCTGCCGGTGTACCCGATGAAGGGGTACTCGCTGACGGTCCCGATCACCGATGCGTCCCGCGCGCCGGTGTCGACCATCCTTGACGAGACCTATAAAATCGCCGTGACCCGTTTCGACGACCGCATCCGCGTCGGCGGCATGGCCGAGCTGTCGGGCTACAACCTCGATCTGAACCCGCGCCGCCGCGAAACCCTCGAACTGGTCGTCAATGACCTGTTCCCGGGCGCCGGCGATACGGGTAAAGCCAGCTTCTGGACCGGCCTGCGTCCGATGACGCCGGACAGCACCCCGGTGGTCGGCGCGACGCCGCTGCGCAACCTGTTCCTGAACACCGGCCACGGCACGCTGGGCTGGACCATGGCGGCCGGCTCGGCCAGCGTGATCGCGGACCTGGTCGGCGGCAAGGCGCCGGACATCCGCGCCGACGACCTCGCCGTGTTCCGCTATGCCGGCGCCAACGGCACGGGCGCCGCGGGCGACCTCGCCCGGGCGTGACGCCATGAGCGTCCCCTACCCGCGCGCGGGCGCCTGCCTGACGATCGACCTGGACGCCATCCGCGCCAACTACCGCGCGCTGCGTGCGCTGGGCGCCGGCGCCGACTGTGCGGGCGTGCTCAAGGCCGATGCGTATGGCCTGGGCATGCCGCAGGTGGCGGCGGCGCTCGACGCCGAAGGCTGCCGCAATTATTTCGTGGCCCACCTCGAGGAAGGCATCCGCCTGCGTCAGCACTTGCCTGCCGGCCGGCCTGTCCACGTGATGCACGGCGCGATGCCGGGCACGGCGCGCGACTGTCTCGAACACGATTTGATCCCGGTACTGAACGATCCGGGCCAGTTGGCCGAGTGGCGCGCATTGGCCGGTGAACTCGGACGCGTGCTGCCGGCCGTGCTGCAGGTCGACACCGGCATGTCCCGCATGGGCATGGCGCGCGCCGACTTTGAGCGCCTGCGCCAGGATCCGACATGGCTGGACGGTCTGCACCTGCAACTGGTAATGAGCCACCTGGCCTGCGCCGACGAACCGGATCACCCGGTCAATGACTTGCAGCGCCAGCGCTTCGAGGAAGTGCGCGCGCTGCTGCCCGGCGTGCCGGCCAGCCTGGCCAATTCCTCGGGCGTGTTCCTGGGGGCCGGCTACCATTTCGACCTGCTGCGCCCGGGCGCAGCGCTGTACGGCATCAATCCGCAGCCCGGCAACGCCAATCCGCTGGCGCAGGCAGTGTCGCTGGCTGCGCGCGTGGTGCAGCTGCGCACCGTCGGCGCGGGGGATATCATCGGCTACGGCGCGCGCCACGTCGCCAAGTCCGAGCGCCGCATTGCCACCATCGCAATCGGCTATGCCGACGGCTGGCTGCGCGCGCTAAGCGGGCGTTCGCATGCGTTCGTGGATGGCGTCGCCGTGCCGTTCGTCGGCAACGTCTCGATGGACAGCATCACGCTCGACGTCACCGGCATCGCCGAGGACCGCATCGCACCGGGACAACCGATCGACCTGCTGTGCGCGCAACAGACGGTCGACGACGTGGCGGCGCAAGCCGGCACCATCGGCTACGAAGTGCTGACGCGTTTGGGCAGTCGTTTCAACAGGCAGTACGTAGGGTTGGCGGCTTGGCCGCCGACGCGGTGATGGTTGGCAGCACGATTTTCCGGCGCGAAAACGGAGCCGATAACGATCGCCGCGTCGGCGGCACAGCCGCCAACCCTACAAGATCTGGAACCCAACAGCAGGGGTCACATCTGACATTCGGACACGCTCTTGGAACCCAACAGCAGGGGTCACATCTGACATTCGGACACGCTCTCAGCCATGATCATGCGATCGCCGGCAGGAATGTAGAGGCCGTGTCCGAATGTCAGATGTGACCCCTGCTGGGATGGGGTGGCCGTTTGATCGCTTGCAGGTCGGTGTCGGCGCCTAGAACAGCTCGCCGTTGACTTGCGGCGCGAGATCCTTGCGTGGTGCCTTTGGCGCCAGCGGCGCCGGCCACGCTTTCATGCGTTCGGCCGGATAGTGGCGCAGGAAGCTGCGCGCAATATCCGTGTCGCGGCTGGCCAGCCAGTCGCCTACCTCTTCCTGTGCCAGCAGCACCAGCGAGCGCTTCTCGTCGCCCGGCTTGTGCATGCGCCGCATCAGCGGATGCGTGTCGGCGTTGATGGTGATCTGGGTGAAGGCGGTGCTCATCTCCCCATCCGCCTCCTGCCATTCGCGCCACAGCCCCGCCACCCAGAATGGTTCGTCGTCATGCATCCCGATCGCGGTGCGCTCGGCGCGCCCGCTTTCATAGCACGGCTCGTAGAACCACTGCATCGGCACCGCGCACAGCTGCAGGCGACGCCAGGCGGAGGCAAACGAGCGCCGCTCGAGCAGCGACTCCGCGCGCGCGTTCATGGTGTCGAACGGCTTGACCTCAGGCGGAATATGCCGGCGCGGCACCATGCCATAGCTGCCGACGCAGGCTTGCGGGCGCATCGCGGGAGCGGCGCGCAGGATCGGCGCGGCATAGTCCTTCCAGGTCTCTTCGGGCCAGTGCCAGTCGCGCGGCAGCTCGCTGAAAGCGCCAATGCGGCCATTGAACTGCTCGGGTGTCGGTGGTCGATAATTAACGCACATGATGGTCAGATCGGTTTTGTTGCTTTTTGATAATAAGGAGCGCCGTCATGCGCCGCCCATGGATGAGCCAAGTGTAAAATCCAGCTCCGATATTCATCATTGTCCGCCAATGCCCGCCAGCCTTCCGTTCCTGCCCGCCACTGACGAAACGTCGCGACTGATTCTATCCTTCCCGTGGGAATCGACCAGCCTCGGTCCGATCGGGGACTGGACCACGGTGCTGAAAACCACGGTGGCGCTGATCATCGCCACGCCGGCCCCGATCGTCACGCTGTGGGGCGAGGACGGCTACATGATCTATAACGACGCCTACCGCGTGTTCGCCGGCGGACGCCATCCGGTGCTGCTCGGGTCCAAGGTGCGTGAAGGCTGGCCCGAGGTAGCCGACTTCAACGACAACGTCATGAAGGTCGGCCTGGCCGGCGGCACCCTCTCTTACCAGGACCAGGAACTGACCCTGCACCGCAGCGGCCAGCCGGAACCTGTGTGGATGAACCTCGATTACTCGCCGATCCGCGACCAGGATGGACAGATCGCGGGCGTAATGGCGGTGGTGGTCGAGACCTCGGGCAAGGTCAAGGCCGAGCGCCATGTGCGCGCCGAGCGTGAACGGCTGGCGAGCATGTTCGAGCAGGCGCCCGGCTTCATCTGCCTGCTGGAGGGCCGCGAGCACCGCTACGCGCTGGCCAACGAAGCCTACCGCGCCCTGACCGGCAACCGCCCCCTGCTCGGCATGTCGGTCGCGCAGGCCGTGCCCGAGCTGGGTGAACACGGCATCGTCGAGCTGCTCGACCAGAGCTTCGACAATGGCACGGTGTTTCGCGCCGAAGGCGTGCCGCTGACACTGCGCAATCCGGGCGTCGACGGGCCGACCGAGACCTTCATCGACTTCGTGCTGCAGCCGCTGCGCGACGCCAACGGCGCCGTGTTTGCCACCTTCGTCGAAGGCAACGACGTCACCGAGCGCGTGACTGCCGAACGCGCGCTGCGCGCCAGCGAAGCGCGTTTTCGCACCTTCGCGCAGGCCATGCCGAACCACGTCTGGGCCGCGCGCGCGGACGGCAGCGTCGACTGGTACAACGACCGCGTGTTCGAGTACGCCGGCGCCCTGGACGATCCGCAGGCCCTGCTGGGCCAGGGCTGGGGTGCGCTGATCCACCCGGACGACGACGCCCGCTACCGCGCGCTGTGGGCGGCCAGCATCGATTCGGGCGATCCGCTCGACGCCGAGGTTCGGCTGCGCCGCCACGACGGCGAGCACCGCTGGCATCTGGTGCGGGCGCGCCGCTCTTCGTCCAACGACGGCACCGACAAGCTGTGGATCGGCAGCTGCATCGACATCGAGGAGCAAAAGCGCGCCACCGCGGCGCTGGCCCTGGTCAACGCCGGCCTGGAAGAGCGGGTCGAACGCCGCACCGCCGAGCGTGACCGCATGTGGCGCCTGTCGAAGGACATCATGCTGGTGGCCGACCTGCAGGGCGCCCTGTCCGCCGTCAATCCGGCGTTTGCCGCGATTCTCGGCTGGAGCGAGGCCGACGTTCTGGGAACCTCCCTGCTCGAGCTGGTGCACCCGGACGACCGCACGCCGACCGTGCGCCAGCTCGAGGCGCTGCGTTCGGGCGGCCAGGTGTTCCGCTTCGAGAACCGCTGGCAGCGCAAGAACGGCAGCTGGTGCAATCTGTCCTGGACCGCCTCGCCCGACCAGCAGTACATCCACGCGGTGGGGCGCGACATCAGCGCCGACCTGCTGCAGATGGAAGCCATGCGCCGCACCGAGGCGGCGCTGCAGCAGGCCCAGAAGATGGAAACCATCGGCAAACTCACCGGCGGCGTGGCGCACGACTTCAACAATCTGCTGCAGGTCATCGGCGGTAACCTGCAGCTGATCGCGCGGCGCGCCGTCGACCAGCCCGACATCATGAAGCGGGTCGAGAACGCCATGAACGGCGTCGAGCGCGGCGCCAAGCTGGCCAGCTCGCTGCTGTCGTTCGCGCGGCGCCAGCCGCTCGAACCGAAGGCGGTCAAGATCGGCCGGCTGCTGGGCAGCATGGAAGACATGATGCGGCGCGCGCTGGGCGAAGAAATCGATGTCGAGATGGTGCTCTCGGGCGGCCTGTGGACCACCGAGGTCGATCCGGCCCAGCTCGAGAATGCGATCCTGAACCTGGCGATCAATGCGCGCGACGCGATGGACGGCGCCGGCAAACTCACCATCGAGGTGGGCAATGCCCTGCTCGACGCCAGCTACTGCGCCACCCACGCCGAGGTCGCGCCCGGCCAGTACGTGATGCTGGCGGTGAGCGACACCGGCAGCGGCATGCCGCAGGACGTCATCGACCAGGCCTTCGAACCGTTCTTCTCGACCAAGCCCGAGGGCAAGGGCACGGGCCTGGGCCTGTCGATGGTGTACGGCCTGGTCAAGCAGTCGGGCGGCCACGTCAAGATCTACAGCGAGGTCGGTGAAGGCACCACGATCAAGATCTACCTGCCGCGCTCGCACCAGGCCGAAGACCATGCCGGCGAAACGCTGGCGCAGCCGGCCAGCGGCGGCCACGAGACCGTGCTGGTGGTCGAGGACGACGAGCAGGTGCGCCTGACCGTGGTCGACATGCTGACCGACCTGGGCTACCGCGTGCTGCGCGCCAACGACGCCGCCTCGGCCCTGACCGTGGTCGACAGCGGCGTGCACATCGACCTGCTGTTCACCGACGTCGTGATGCCAGGCCCGCTGCGCAGCCCCGAGCTGGCCAAGAAAACCCGCGAGCGCCTGCCGAACGTGGCGGTGCTGTTCACCTCGGGCTATACCGAAAACGCGATCGTGCATGGCGGCCGGCTCGACCCGGGCGTCGAACTGCTCGGCAAACCCTATACGCGCGACGCGCTGGCGCGCAAGATCCGCCTGGTGCTGGGCAACCAGCAGCAGAAGAACGCCGCCCCGCCGGCCAGCGCCGCGGTACCGGCGCCGGCCGCCTCGAAGGCGCGCGTGCTGCTGGTCGAGGATGAGGACGACATCCGCGACAACACGGCGGAACTGATGCGCATCATGGGCTACGAGGTGCTGGAGGCGGCCAGCGGCGAAGCGGCGCTGGCGCTGCTGGGGCACAAGCCGGACATCGTGCTGACCGACCTGCAGCTGCCCGGCATCCAGGGCGAGGCGCTAGCGCGCGAGATCCGGGCGCGCCTGCCCCGTGCCCGCATTGCCTTTGTCAGCGGCGCCAGCCATGCGTCAGCGCTGGCCGATGCGATGTTGTCGAAGCCGTATGATGCGGAGCAGTTGCGTGCGCTGTTGGAGAAGCTCGGATGACGGCGTGCGGTCCACAATGGACTGGAGTACCCCTGTAGGGTGGACGGGTTCCCCGTCCACGCGTCGATCGTTACCGTGTCCGATATCGCGCCGGATGATCTTGCTGCCAACCATCGCCGCGTGGACGGCAGAGCCGTCCACCCCACGGGGATTCACAGGCCGTCAAAATGAAAATGGGCCCGCAGGCCCATTGTTCGCTTTTAAATCTCCTGGCGGGCCCTCA
>Ga0265780_10004886_pt1 | contig 17147 bp, 18 predicted proteins | sample P1T30metagenome_FD_192432 | JGI IMG/M metagenome (GOLD analysis project Ga0265780, IMG submission 192432) | Plant litter microbial communities from East Loma Ridge, Irvine, California - P1 T30 | ecosystem: Environmental > Terrestrial > Plant litter > Unclassified | place: USA: California... | reverse complement strand
TGGCGACCCTGAGCGCCCGGTGCGCCTGATCTCGGCGATCAACCGGATCTACCAGAAGTTCGGCCTGAACGACCTGGAGCAGCTGGAAGACGCGCCCGAGTACCAGCCCGGCCTGGTGCTCACCCCAGAGCTGATCACGCAGTACATCACCGGCAAGGTGAAGCAGCCGGCCTAGGCCGGGCCGGCGGCCGCCGGTTGAACCAATTTTTTCAAACAGGTTTTTTTCAAGCTGGAGATACAGATGTCCAAGAACGCCATGGTTTCAGATGAACTCGCAAAGAAATTCGCTACCGAAAAAGAATCGCCCTATACCCGCTGGGTCGCCGCCGAAGGCCTGGACATCATCAGCGCGCATTACGTGCCGAGCCTGAACACGGTCGACCTCAAGCCGTGGGACCGGCGCGGCGGCAAGGGCGTGTTCATCAACCACGAGGCTTCGCGCACTTCGAACGACTGCTATGTGTGCGAGATCCCGCCCGGCAAACAGCTCGCGCCCCAGCGCCAGCTGTTCGAGGAAATGATCTATGTGCTGACCGGGCACGGTTCGACCACGGTCTGGAACGACGCCGGCCAGCGCGTCACCTTCGAATGGCAGGCCGGCTCGCTGTTCGCGATTCCGCTCAACGCCACCTGCCAGCACTTCAATGGCTCGGGCCGGGATGGCGCGCGGTTCGTCGCCGTGACCAACGGACCGTCGGTGATCAACCTGTACGAGGACATCGAGTTCGTCTTCAATACCAAGTACGACTTCAAGAACCGCTTCTCGGGCGAGCCAGATTATTTCGACAACAAGGGCGAGCAGAAAGGACTGCTGTTGGAGACCAACTTCGTGGCCGACGCGGTGAACCTGCCGCTGATCAGCGCCAAGGAGCGCGGCGCCGGCGGTGGCCACATCCGCTTCAATATGGCCAAGGGCTCGATGAACAGCCATATCTCGCAGTTCCCGGTGGGGACCTACAAGAAGGCGCACTGCCATGGCCCGGGCGCGCACGTGATCATCCTGTCGGGCGAGGGCTACAGCCTGATGTGGCCGGAGGGCGAAGAGCCGCGCCGCTATGAATGGGAGGCCGGTTCGATGATCGTGCCGCCCAATCTGTGGTTCCACCAGCATTTCAATACCGGCAGCGCGCCGGCGCGCTACCTCGCCTTCAAGCACGAAGTGGTCTCGATCCGCAATGCGCAGGGCGTGCCGAAGGCCTGGATCAGCAAGCGCGTCGGCGGCGACCAGATCGACTACGCCGACGAGTCGCCGGTCGTGCGCAACCTGTTCACCGAAGCATTGGCAAAGAATGGCCTGGAACCGCGCATGAGCGAGGCCTATCAGGCCGAGCTGGCGGACCTGCCGCCCAAGTCCGCATGACAACGTAGCACACACCCCCACGCCCCGCGATGCCGCCGGTACAGGTGCACGAGACCGGGCGTGTCAACCTGGAGGAGACGAAGATGATGAACCACAAGAGAACCCTGTTTGCGCTGGCCGCCTGCCTTGCCTGCGCCATGCCGATGCTGGCCCAAGCCCAGTCCGATATCACCATCTATGGCAAGCTGTACCCGCAGATCAACAACGGACGCGCCTATGGCGGCACGCCGGTGGGCGCCAGCGGCAACACCCTGGTCGGTCCGATCACCGCCGAGGTCGAGAACGTCGACGGCACCGTCATGGAGTCGAGCAATTCGCGCCTGGGCTTTCGCGGCACCGAAAAGCTGGGCGGCAGCCTGAAGGCCATCTGGCAGCTCGAGATGGGCGTCGGGGTCGACAACGGCATCGGTGGCGACGGCACCCGCCTGTTCAGCCGCGACACCTTCGTCGGGCTCTCGGGTGATGCGGGCACGATCAAGATCGGCCGCATGGACACCGTCTACAAGAGCATCGGCGACGCCCTGAGCTTCCTGGGCATCTCGAGCGGTAACTTCGTCTCCACCAGCAATGTGCTGTCCAAGCCCGGCATCGGCGGCAGCGGATCGAGCTTCCACCTGCGGCGCGACAACGTGGTGCAGTACACCTCGCCGGAGATGGGCGGCTTCCAGGGCCTGGTCGAGTATTCGCTGGGCGAACTGGCGACCAGTGGTCGAAACAACTCGCTGTTCGGCATCGGCGTCACCTACGAGGGCGGGCCGTTCTACTTCGCGCTGGCGCATGAACGCCACTACGACTTCTTTGGCGGTTCGCGCAACGTGGCGCGCCCGCTGTCGAACTATGACCGCACGGCGGGCCAGGGCCTGGCCGGCACCAAGTCGACCGACTTCGCCACTCGCCTGACCGCCCAGTACGCATTGACCAAAAATACCAAGGTCGAAGCGAATATTTCGCGTCTCGAGTACGACGAGGAGGGCGGCGCGGTCGGCCGCTTCGAAAACTACCGCACCGACACCTGGAGCATCAACGCCCAGCACAAGATCGGCGCCTTCGTGCTGCAGGCCTCGTACGCAAGCGGCGACGATGGCGACTGCAGCCTGGTGGGCGGCGGCAGCTGCAATACCGTGGAACTGGGCGGCACCCAGCTCAACCTCGGCGCCAGCTATTCGTTCTCGAAGCGCACCATGCTGTACCTGATCGGCAGCCAGCTCGAAAACGACCTGTTCTCGAACCGCTCCAACCTGGGCGACCTGAACGGCGGCGACGCCGGGCGCGGCCAGAAGATCCGCCAGCTGGCATTGGGCCTGAGCCACACGTTCTGAGGTGACGATCCCGTCACATCCATCATTCAAGGAGATAGTCACGATGAAGAAAATCCCATTGCGCCGCGTCGCCCTCAAGCTCGCGCTTGGCGGCCTGGCAGCGGGCACGCTGTTCGGCGCCGTGGCGCCGGCCGCGCTGGCCCAGAACAAGGTGGCCGATATCGCCAACTACAGCGGCGCCGACCGTGAAAAACGTCTGGTCGACGGCGCCCGCAAGGAAGGCCCGCTGATGATCTACACATCGGCGCCGATCGACGACATGACGACCCTGACCAAGGCCTTCGAGAAGAAATACGGGGTCAAGGTCAAGCTGTGGCGCGCCGGCTCCGAAAAGGTGTTACAGCGCACGGTGACCGAGACCCGCGCCGGCCGCTTCGACGTCGACATCATCGAAACCAACGGCCCCGAGCTCGAGGCGCTGCAGCGCGAGAAGATGCTGCAGCCGGTGAAGTCGCCCTACCTGAAGGACCTGATTCCGGAGGCGATGTTCCCGCATGGCGGCTGGGTCAGCACCCGCCTGAACATCTTCGTGATGGCCTACAACACCAACCGGCTCAAGAAGGAAGACCTGCCGAAAACCTATGCCGACTTCCTCGATCCGAAGTGGAAGGGCAAGCTCGGCATCGAGGCAGAGGACGCCGACTGGTTCGCCGGCGTGGTCAATGAAATGGGCGAGGAAAAAGGCCTGAAGCTGTTCCGCGACATCGTCGCCAAGAATGGCATTTCGGTGCGCAAGGGGCATACCCTGCTGACCAACCTGGTGGCGTCGGGCGAGATTCCGCTGGCCATGACGGTCTACAACTACAAGGCCGAGCAGCTCAAGCAGAAGAAGGCGCCGCTCGAGTGGTTCTATATCGCGCCGGCGATCGCCCGTCCCAACGGCGTGGCCATGACCAAACAGAGCCCGAACCCGCACGCGGCCGCCCTGTTCTTCGATTTCATGCTGAGCGACGGGCAGAAGCTGCTGCTCGAGCGTGATTTCGTACCGACCAGCACCAAGGTCGACACGCCATTGAACAAGCTGCCGATCAGGTTCGTCGATCCCAAGGTCATCCTCGACGAAAACCAGAAGTGGACCGGCCTGTACGACGAGATCTTCACCAAGCAGAGCAAGTAACCAACGAGGAACATCATGGGTAAAGAGTCACATTACAGCAGCAAGAAGGACCGCGTGTTCCTGCGCGCGATTGCCGGTCCCTACAACCTGAATGCGGAGCTGGACCGGCTGCGCGCGATGCCGCGCGTGATCAAGGGGACGGAGCTGACCTTCAACGACGGCCCGCAGTCGTTCAGCAAGCACTTCGTCGAGCCGGTCGATGGCCTGACGCAGACCCTGCACATCCACCTGGAAGAATACGGTCCGGGCGGGCGTACCCAGAAGCATGGCCACGTCAACGAGGCGGCGTTCTACATCCTCGACGGCACCGGCTACGAAATCCACGACGGCATCCGCTATGACTGGGACGCCGGCGACGTGGCGATCGTGCACAACAACTGCGTGCACCAGCATTTCAACAAGGATCCGCTCAAGCCGGCGCGGGCCCTGGTGCTCAAGCCGAAGCCGATGATGATGTTCATGAACCTGCTGTTCCAGAAGCAGGTGATCCCGAAGCCGACGGAACCGACGCCAGAAGGCGCCGGCTTCGAGCCACGCCACTATGAAGACAACTTCAACTATGCGGAATATGGTGATGACAAGTAAGCAGCAAGTTCGACATTCGATGAAAGGAATCGATCATGGCATGGAGTGAATCGAGCGCCTGGCTGCAAGGCCTGGCCAACCAGGAGCTGTACCAGAACCTGCTGGACGACGCCGCGGCGGCGCCGGCGCGCAACGGCAAGCGCAAGAAGGTCGTGCACCCAAGCGAGATGCCATGGGAGATGTCGCGCCAGGGCCTGCTCAAGCACCTGCTCAACGAGCAGATGAATACGCGCATGGAAACGGTGGACGCGTATATGCAGATCATCCCGCCGGGCAGCCGCTCGGGCAAGCACCGCCACCTGGCCGAGGAGTGCCTGTACGTGCTGGAAGGGCGCGGCTACGACCTGCACCAGGATTGCGATGTCGAGATCACCGACACCTACCACTGGAAGGCCCAGGATGAGGTGAAACGCTATGAATGGGAAGCGGGCGACGTGATCTACATCCCGCCCAACACCATCCACCAGCACTTCAATGCCGACCCTGAGCGCCCGGTGCGCCTGATCTCGGCGATCAACCGGATCTACCAGAAGTTCGGCCTGAACGACCTGGAGCAGCTGGAAGACGCGCCCGAGTACCAGCCCGGCCTGGTGCTCACCCCCGAGTTGATCACGCAGTACGTCACCGGCAAGGTGACCCAGAGCGCCTGACCATCCTGCGGGACCCCCGGCGGCGCGCGCGGCGCCGGGCTGCTTTCCATCATAAAAAAGGGAGACGAGCATGACGTGGTCGACATGGATGAGAGGGATGGGCGCGCTGGGACTGGCGCTCGGGCTTGTAGCGGGTCTGCCGGCGGCGGCCCAGGACAGCGCGCTGTTGCAGTACCAGGGGGCGGACCGCCACCAGAAGCTGGTCGAGGCGGCCCGCAAGGAAGGCACTTTCACCTTCTATACGACGATCGCGGAAAAGGACATCCCGCCGCTGATCGAGCCGTTCGAGAAGAAATACGGGGTCAAGGTGCGGGTCTGGCGCGCCGGCACCGACAAGGTGTTGCAGCGCACGCTAACCGAGACCGCGGCCCGGCGCTACGAGGTCGATGCGATTCACGTGGGCGCGCCCGAACTCGAGGCGATGCACCGCGAGAAAATCCTGCAGCCGGTGTCTTCCCCTTATTTCTCGAGCCTGGTGGCGGGCGCCGTGCCGGCCCACCGCGAGTATGCCGCCACCTTGCTGTCGGTCTGGGTCCAGGCCTACAACACCAACCTGATCAAGAAGGAAGAGCTGCCGAAGACTTACCAGGATCTGCTCGACCCCAAATGGAAGGGCAAGCTCGGCATCGAATCCAAGGTGCAGGAGTGGTATTCGACCGTGGTGACCGATATGGGTGAAGAGAAGGGCGTCCGGCTGTTCCGGGACATCGTCGAGCGCAACGGGATCTCGGCGCGCAAGGGCCATTCGCTGCTCAATAATATGGTGATCGCCGGCGAAGTGCCGCTCGCGCTCACGGTCTACAACTACATGCCGCAATCGGCCAAGGAGAAGGGGGCGCCGATCGACTGGTTCGTGCTGGAGCCGGCGGTGGCTCGCGCCAACGGGATCGGCATCGCGCGCCGCGCGCCGCATCCGAACGCGGCAGCCCTGTTCTACGACTACATGCTGTCGCCCGACGTGCAAAAGCTGTTGGTGAACATGGACTACGTGCCCACCAATACCAGCGTGCCGTCGCCGTTCGCCAACAAGCTGCGCATCCTGCTGGTCGACCCGGCGATGGCGCTGGACCAGATCGACAAATGGACCAAGTCGTATGAAGACGTGGTGACCAAGCGCGGCGGCCGCTGAGCCGGGCCAGCCAAGGAGAGTAATCATGGGAGCATCGACCCCGCTGCCGGCCCCTTCCGGGAAATCGTTCGCCGACGTGTGGATGATCACCTTCGGCCATGCGATGACGCACTGGTACCCGGCCACCTTCTACCTGCTGCTGCCCCTGATCGGCAAGGAACTCGGCCTGTCGTACAGCCAGATTGGGCTGGTCATGACCTGCCAGTACGTGGCCGGCGCGGTGTCCAATGTGCCGGGCGGGATGCTGGCCGATACAATGGGACGCAAGGGCCTGCTGATGGCCCTGTCACTGTTCTGGATCGGCTTTCCCTACCTGCTGATCGGCTTTTCGCACAGTTATGCGGCCTTGCTGCTGTGCGTGTCGCTGGTCGGGATCGGCAACAACCTGTGGCACCCGACCGCGATTCCCTTACTGGGCCACCGCTATCCCGAGCGCAAGGGGCTGGTGCTGTCGGTGCATGGCATGGGCGGCAATGTGGGAGACGCGCTGGCGCCGCTGGCGGTCGGCGCGCTGCTACTCACCTTCAGCTGGCGCGAGATCGTGGTGATGAACGCGGTGCCGGGCGCTCTCGTGGCCTGCCTCATCCTGGCCTATATGGGCTCGCTGAGGCTGGCCAGCAAGAACAAGCGCCAGCCGGCGCCGCTTGAGACGGACGGCCAGTCGCTGCGCGAGTACGCCCAGGGCCTGCGCGCTCTGCTGCGCAACCGCCTGCTGATCCTGCTGGCCGTCAGTTCCTCATTCCGGTCCATGACCCAGACCACGCTGCTGACCTTCCTGCCGGTATTTCTCGCCTACGAGATGGATTACCCGCCGCTGTGGGTCGGGGCCTGCATGTTCATGCTGCAGGCGGCCGGCTTCCTGGCCTCGCCGCTGGCCGGTCACCTGTCCGACCGCCTGGGACGCAAGCGCATCGTCATGTCGAGCATGGTCCTGAGCGGCGTGGTGCTGGCCGGGATGGCGTTCGCGGGGCGCTCGGCGGCCTTCGTGTTCTTCATCGCGCTGGTCGGCTTCTTCCTGTATGCGATCCGGCCGGTGCTGCAGGCCTGGCTGCTCGATGCAACGCCGAAGAACATGGGCGGCACCGGGATCGGGGTGCTGTTCGGGATGCAGGCGGTCGGTTCCTCGATCGGCCCGCTGCTGGGCGGCGTGGTGGCGGACCGGCACGGCATCATGGCCACCTTCTGGATGCTGGCCGGCGTGATCGTGGTCGCCAACCTGTTCATCTTCCTGATCCCGGCTTCGCAGCAGCGCACGGCGCCCTCCGGCACCGGCGCCGGCGTGAATTAGGCGCGGCAATCGTGGGGGAACTCCTGGCGCTGTGCTCGGCGTGCTGCTTCGCCGCGGCCAACCTCACCATCGCGCGCGGCGCCGGGGCCGGGGCGCGCGACAACGGCGCCTTCCTGTCGATCCTGGTCACCACCGTGATGGCGGCCGGGTTGTGGATCGCGACCAGCCTGCGTAGCGGCTGGCCGCAGCCGACCCTGGCCAGCCTGGCGTGGTTCGCCGCCGCCGGCGTGCTGACCATGTTCATCGGCCGCGTCTTCCTGTTCGCCTCGGTGCAGCACCTGGGCGCGGTGCGGGCGTCGGCGGTCAAGCGCCTCAATCCGGTGTTCTCGGTGATCCTGGCGGTGCTGGTGCTGGGTGAATCGATCGACCGCTACACCGCGATCGGCATGCTGCTGATCTTTTCCAGCTTCGCGCTGCTGGTCCGGCAGTCGCTGAAGGCCAACGCCGCCAAGGGTATCGCACGCGATCCGCAGGCGTCGTGGAAAAGCAGGCTGAAATCGCTCGGCTTCTTCTATGGGCCGGTATCGGCGCTGGCCTACGCCACCGGCTACATCGCCCGCAAGCAGGGGCTGGACCTGACCACCGATGCCGCCCTCGGCACCATGGTGGGGGCCCTGGTCGGTGCGCTCACCTTCGTGATCGCGGCGCGCTTCGTCGACAGCTACCTGGAGTCGCTACGCGCCGCCTTCACCAGCTTCAACCCCTGGCTGCTGTCGGCCGGGATTTTGAGTTCATCGGGCCAGCTGCTGTACTTCGCGGCGCTTTCCCACACCACGATCTCGCGCGTGGCGCTGGTGACGTCGATGGAGGTGTTCGTGACCATCCTGCTGAGCATGATCTTCCTGCGCAAGACCGAGCAGCTCAATGGTGCCACCCTGCAGGCGGCCGGCCTGGGCGTGGCCGGCACGCTGTTCATCGTGCTGCACTAGGGCCGGAAGGCCGACCCGGGCCTTGCGCTCAGCCGTTGGCGACCGCCTTGGGGCAGGTGAGGGCGGACGGGCAGGCCGGCTGCTCGGGATCGATATACACCTTGCCGTCGGCCGTGTGGACCAGGTAGGTCTTCAGCGGAATCATGCACGGCGGCGCCACCACTTCGCCGGTGCGGATATTGAAGGCGCCGTTATGAAAATCGCATTCCACCACATCGCCCTCGATATACCCCTCCGACAGCGAGCCGGGGCCGTGGGTGCACAGGTCGTCGGTCACGTAGAACTGCTCGTCGATATTGAACACCGCGAGCGTGCGGTCGCCGCGCGCCACCCTGGTCGCTTCGCCGGGGGCCACGTCGGCGGTCGAGCACAGTTCAAGGAAGCGCGTTAAATCAAGATGTTTGGTGTCGGTCATGGGAAATCTCGTCGTCAGCACAGCGTTGTTTTTGAGGCGGTTCGGGTTGCAGCGAGGTGTCGCATCGGTGATTGACACGGCTCTGAAATGGATGATATCTTAAATTCTGAAAAAGGAACAGCATTCCGCATATCGGAACACAGGCGATCGCAGCCCACCTGTTCCGGATACCGGCGCTGGATGACGATCATTAAAACCAAGGAGACTGACATGACAAGACGGGAACAGAACGAGCTGCTGATCCAGACCGGTCCCGGCACCCCGATGGGCGATTTGTTCCGGCGCTACTGGATCCCGGCGCTGCTGGCCGAAGAGCTGCCGGAACCGGACTGTCCGCCGGTGCGGGTGCAGCTGCTGTCCGAGCGCATGATCGCTTTCCGCGACAGTTCAGGCACGCTGGGCCTGATGGATGAATTCTGCGCCCACCGCGGGGTGTCGCTCTGGTTCGGCCGCAACGAAGGCAACGGCCTGCGTTGCCCCTACCACGGCTGGAAATATGACACCAGCGGCCAGTGCGTCGACGTGCCGTCGGAGCCGGTCGAAAGCGGCTATTGCAAGAAGATCAAGTTGAAATCCTACCCGCTGATCGAGCGCGGCGGCGTGCTGTGGACCTATATGGGACCGCCCGAACTGCAGCCTCCGCTGCCCGAGTACGAGTTCGCGACGGTGGGGCCGAAGCACCGCTACATGTCCAAGCGCCTGCAGGAATCGAACTACCTGCAGGCGATGGAAGGCGGCATCGACTCCAGCCACGTGTCGTTCCTGCACAGCGGCGCGCTGGAACGCGACCCGCTGTTCAAGGGCGCCAAGGGCAATAAATACAATCTGCAGGACTTCCAGGTGAAGTTCGAGGTCGTCGAATCCGAAGGCGGTTTGCTGATCGGCGCGCGCCGCAATGCCGAGGAAGGCCACTACTACTGGCGCATCACGCAATGGGTGATGCCGTGCTTTACCGCGATCCCGCCGCGCGGCGACCACTCGATCCACGGCCACTTCTGGATCCCGATCGACGACGAGAATTGCTGGGCCTGGAGCTACGACTACCATCCGATGCGCGAGCTGAGCGACCACGAACGCGAGGCCATGGTCGACGGCAAGGGCATCCATGTCAAGACCATCCCGGGCACCTATATCCCGCTCCAGAACAAGACCAACGATTACCTGATGGACCGCGCGGCCCAGAAGGCCGGCATCAGCTACAGCGGCATCGAGGGTATCGGCATCCAGGATGCCTCGCTGCAGGAAAGCATGGGACCGATCGCCGATCGCAGCAAGGAAAACCTGGTGTCGACCGACAACGGGATCATCATGGCGCGCCACCGCCTGCGCAAGGCCGCGCTGGCCCTGGCCAAGGGCGTGCCGCCACCTGGTGTGAAGCCGGAAGAGCAACGGGTCCGTTCGGCCTCGCTGGTGCTGCCGCCCGACGTCGCCTTCAAGGACGCCGCCAAGGAGGCGCTGATCGCCAAAGAGGGCGTTCCGGTCACCTCCGTCTGATGCGGCCGGAGACGAGCATGGACATGCACTCCGACGCCGTAGCGGCGAGCCAGGTCCGGCACCGCATCAAGTTGCCCAACTCGCGCCGCCGCGCGATCAGGCTGGTGGGCGTGGGCCGCGGCGGCGCCGAGGTCGCGCGCGTCACCGGCGCGCTGATGCTGCAAGAGGTCAGCGTAGCGGTCGCCGATCCCGGCAATGCGGCCGCCATGGTGGCGGTGCTGCAGGCGTTCAGCGAGGTCGACATGGTGGTGGTCGTGGCCTGCGCCGGGGACGAGCTGAGCGCGGCGCCGATGGTCAGGCAGGCGGCCCGGCTGGCGGGCGTGCTGGTGACCGGGATCTTCATCCAGGACGGTCCGACGCCATCGACCCAGGGCGACCTGGCGATACTGCGCCCTTCGTGCGACATGCTGGTGATCGCCTCGGACCCGGCCTATGTGCGGGACATGCTGGTGGAGCTCGGCGCGTGAACAGGGGCCGCGATGCTTGGATCGTTTCGCAAGCCGCCTGACAGGCTGGCCGCGCTCGAGCGGGTCAGGGAATGGACCCGCGCGCGTTTCAGGCTGCCTCCAGACGCCGCGATCCTGGTGACCGAAGTGGCCTGCTCGCTGCCCGGATGCCCGCCACTGGAAACGGTGGTGGCGTTCTGGACCAACGGCGACAAGCGCCACCAGTTCAAGGCCTTCAAGCCACCCGAGGAAGTCACCGAGGACGACATCCCCTTCGACTGGCTGATGGATTCGCTGCACCAGCCGGACACCAACTACTGCGCCTGCTGCTGAGCGGCGCGACAACACTGACAAGCATCCGCCAACGGATGCGAGGAGACCAGCAATGATGTCCAGACCAACCTTGATTACAGCGGTGCAGTCGCTCGGCCATACCGCGGCCCTGAAGGACGGCAGTGTCGCGCCGCGAGGCTTCGATTTCGGCTTCGAAGAGGTGCCGAAGATTATCCAGGCCTTCCGGCGCATGGTGCGCGGCAATGAATTCGACATCAGCGAGATGGCGATCACCACCTATCTCGCCGCGCGCCAGCACGGCAAGGAGTTCACCGCGCTGCCGGTATTCCTGGTGCGCGCCTTCCACCACGGCGCCATCATGGTCAATACCCGCCTCGGCATAGAGCGCCCGACAGACCTGGAAGGCGAGCGGGTGGGCGTCAACCGCGGCTACACCGTCACCACCGGGGTCTGGGCGCGCAGCATCCTGCAGCACGAACACGGGGTCGACCTGTCGAAGGTGACCTGGGTGCTGTCGGGCGACGAACACGTCGCCGAGTTCCAGGCGCCGGCCAACGTGGTGCCGATGGCACCCGGCCGCAGCCTTGAGGACCTGCTGGTGGCGGGCGAGATCGCCGCCGCCATCGGAGTCGAGGTCGACCACCCCGACGTGCGGCCGCTGATTCCCGACGCGCGCCAGGCCGGCTTCGAGGCGCTGTGCACTCACGGGCACTATCCGATCAACCACACGCTGGTGGTCAGGAATGCGCTGCTCGAAGCAAATCCCGGCCTGGCGCAAGACATCTTCGATGCATTTGCCGAAGCCAAGCGGCGCTATGTCGAGCGCCTCGCGAGTACCCCGCTCGATCAATTGCCGAAGGCCGACCAGACCTACAAGCGGGTGCTGCAGATCACCGGCGCCGACCCGCTCCCATATGGCATCGAGCCCAATCGCGCCATGCTCGAAGCGGTGATCGGCTACGCCCGCGAGCAGGGCATCCTGACCCGGCCGTTCACGCTCGACGAACTGTTCGCGCGCGTGGACTGAGGCGCCGCGGCGCATCCAGACGAACCACAAAAATGGGGAGCACATGAATACGAAAGAGAATGTAGTGACGATTCCGGCGCTGCAGCAGATGAAACGCGATGGCAAGAAGATCGTCGGCGTGGTGGCCTGGGATTACCAGATCGCCCAGATCGTCGACCGCGCCGGGGTCGATATCGTGTCGGTGGGCGATACGGTCGGCACCAACCTGTGGGGCCATGCCAACCCGCTCGAAGTGACGCTCGACGAGATGGTCATCGTGTGCAAGGCGGTGCGGCGCGGCGTCAGGCGCGCGCTGGTCAGCGTCGATTTTCCGTTCGGTCCGCTGCAGCAGGGGACCGAGGCGGCCCTGGCCGCCGCCATCCGCCTGGTGAAGGAAGCCGGCGTCGACATGATCAAGCTCGATGGCGCCGCCGATTTCCCGGAAGCGGTGCACGCCATCTCGCGCGCCGGCATTCCCGTGTTCGCGCAGTTCGGCATCACGCCCCAGACCGCGCTCCAGTACGGAATCGATTACCGCACCATGTTCAAGGGCGGGGTGCAGGTACCGGCCGAGATGACGGCCCAGCTGGTCGAACAAGCCAGGCGCCTCGAGGAAGCCGGCGCCGCGCTGCTCGACTTCACCAATTCCGGCCCGGTGGCCGGGCCGGTGGTAGCCCAGTCGGTGGCGATTCCCGTGATCGGCGGCCTCGGTGGCGGGCCCTGGCTCGACGGCCGCATGCGCATGGCGCATGCGGCGATCGGCTACGCCGCCAGCAATCTCGACGAGCCGGCCGACACCTATGCCAATGTCGCGCGCATCGCCCACGAAGCGATCACTGCCTTCGCCGGCGATGTGCGCGCGGCGCGCCAGATCAAGGGCGGCATTCCGGTCCCACCCGCAAGCTGAAAGGAGCCTCCCATGCCTACAGTTCTCATCGACGGGATCGAGACCCGCTACGACGTCGTCGGCAGCGGCCCGGCGCTGCTCATGTTTTCACCAGGCGGCTTCGACGCCACCATCGAGAAATGGTCGTCGCTGGGCGTGTATGCGCGTACCCGGCCGCTCGAGCACCTGTCGCAGCACTACACCTGCATCGTGTTCGACCGCCGCGAGTGCGGGCAGTCGGGCGGCCGGGTCGAGCACGTCGGCTGGAGCGACTACGTGCGGCAGGGGAAAGGCTTGCTGGAGCACCTCGGCATCGAGCGCGCGCACCTGATGGGCGGCTGCATGGGATGCTGCCCGGTGGCGGCGTTTGCCGCCACCTATCCCGAAGCCACGCTGAGCATGATCCTGTACTGGCCGGTGGGCGGCGCGCGCTACCGCCTGTCCAGCCACCAGCGCTTCGCCGAGCACCTGGCTTATGTGCACCAGCACGGGCTGGCCGCGGTGACGGCGCTGGCGGCGACCGAAGGCAAGGCCTTCGGCGCCGACCCGCGCGGCGGGCCGTGGGCCTCGGCGATCCATCGCGATCCCGCGTTCGCCGCGCGCTATGCGCAGCAGGACGTGGGCAAGTACAAGCTGATCGTGGCCGCGATGGGACGCACCCTGGTCGACCGCGACACCGTGCCCGGCGTCGAACCGGAAGACCTGATGCGCCTCGAGATTCCGGCGCTGGTGGTGCCGGGATCGGACGCCTCGCACGCCACATCGGCCGCGCGCTATCTGCAGGAATGCCTGCCGCGCGCCGAATACTGGGATGTCGCCGCCGCCGACCAGCTCGAAGAAAATACCTCGGCCAGGCTGCTGCGATTCCTGGCGTCGGTGCAGGCCGGCACGCCTTGAACGGCGCCGCTCGGCGGGCCGGGGAAGTTTTGGTTGACACGCCCATCAGCAGACTATAAATTAGGCGCTGTACTTTTATGCGGACCGATGGTCCGTATATAGGAACAGAAAAATACACCGCTGCGCCGACCAGGAACCAGGGTTCATTGATGATCATCGACATCCACTGCCATTACACGACCGAGCCGCAGGCATTGCATACCTTCCGCGACAAGCAGCTGGCCGGCCTGGCCGATGCGGCGCGGCGCCCCGCCACGAGTGAGCTCGGCATCAGCGACGAGGCGCTGCTCAAGAGCGTCGAGCCGCAGCTGAAACTGCAGAAAGAGCGCGGCAGCGACCTGACCGTGTTCTCGCCGCGCGCGGCCGGCATGGCCCACCATGTCGGCAACGAGGCGGTCAGCCAGCAGTGGAGCAGGATGAGCAATGACCTGATCCACCGCATCTGCACGCTGTTGCCCGACAATTTCGTGGGCGTGGGCCAGCTGCCCCAGTTCCCCGGGGTCTCGCCCAGCAACTGCATCCCCGAGCTGGAGCGCGTCGTGAACGAACTCGGCTTCATCGGCGTCAACCTCAATCCCGACCCCTCCGGCGGCTACTGGACCGATCCGCCGCTGACCGACCGTTACTGGTATCCAATCTACGAAAAACTGGTCGAGCTCGACGTGCCGGCGATGATCCATGTGTCCTCGTCCTGCAACCCGGCCTTCCACCACACCGGCGCGCACTACATCAATGCCGACACCACCGCCTTCATGCAGCTCATCCAGGGCAATCTGTTCGCCGATTTTCCGACGCTGCGTTTCGTGATCCCGCACGGCGGCGGCGCGGTGCCTTTCCATTGGGGGCGCTACCGCGGCATGTGCCTGGCGATGCAGAAGGTGAACCTGCTCGACCACGTGATGAAGAACGTGTTCTTTGACACCTGCGTGTACCACAAGCCCGGCATCGCGCTGCTGACCGACGTGGTCCCGGTCGATAACGTGATGTTCGCGTCCGAGATGCTGGGCGCGGTGCCCGGCATCGATCCCGAGACCGGCCACCATTTCGACGATACCAAGCGCTATCTCGACCAGCTGCCGGATCTGGGCGAAGAAAACCGCTACAAGATTTTTGAAGGCAATGCGCGGCGCGTCTATCCGCGCCTGGATGCGCTCCTGACCCGGCGCGGTTTCCCGGCCCGGGCCTAGATCATCATGACCAACCAAGGAACAGATATGAGTAGTGACCAGGCTGCGTTTTCCACTATCCGCCGCGAGATCGAACGCGTGGCGCCGGACGTGGTGCGGCAGGCGTCGGCGTTCGCCTCGTCGATCCTGGCCGATGTCGCCGGCCGCCGCGGCGCCATGGATGCGCGCATCGCGCCGCTGTCGCATGCCACCCGCATCGCCGGCCCGGCCTTCACGATCGAGGTCAGGCCGGGCGACAACCTGATGATCCATGCTGCGATGGCGATGGCACGCCCGGGCGACGTGCTCGTCATCGACGGCAAGGCCGACCGCACCTGCGCGCTGATGGGCGCGATCATGATGAACACCTGCAAGAAGCTCGGCTTCGGCGGCGTGATCCTCGATGCCGCCTTACGCGACACCGAGGAATTGCTGGAGCTGGGCTTTCCCGTGTATGCGATCGGCGCCAATCCGAACGGGCCGACCAAGGGCGTGGGCGGGCGCATCAACTGGCCGGTGAGCTGCGGCGGAGTGGTGGTCAATCCGGGTGACCTGGTGGTGGGCGACGCCGATGGCGTGGTGGTGGTGGAGCGCCAGCGCGCGCAGTCGCTGCTGGCGCTGGCCGAAAAAAAGGTGGCCGATGAGCGCGGCCGCATCGCCGACATCCTGGCCGGCAAGAACATCCAGCCGGCCTGGCTGGACGGCGCGCTGCGCGCGGCCGGGGTCCTGAAAGAGAACGAGACACTGTAGGCACAGCACAACCCGACACGGCGCGGTACGGCGCCGGCCGATGAATCGAACAAGAACCGAAGGAGACGTGGCGTGGAAAAAGTAAAAGCGGCAGTCAAGGTAGGGCCGAACCAGATCGAGATCCAGGAATTCCCGATGCCGGAGATCGCGGACGATGCGGCGCTGATGCGGGTCGAGGTGGCCGGCATCTGCGGCACCGACGTCAAGATGTTCAAGGAAGGGCTCAAGACCGGCGGCCCAGTGATCATGGGCCATGAAAACATCGGCCGTATCGCCAAGGCGGGCAAGGAATTCACGGCGCGCAAGGGCTTCAAGGAGGGCGACCTGGTATTCGTCGAGCACTACGTCATGTGCGGCAAGTGCGAGTGGTGCCACAAGGGCGAGTACCGTCACTGCGAGAACACCGATTGGCGCTCGAATCCGGATGGGATCCGCTACGGCTACAGCACCTCGGACAAGCCGCCGCACCTGTGGGGCGGCTTCGCCCAGTATATGTACCTGCCGTGGAATTCGGTGGTGCACAAGGTGCCCGACGGCGTGACGCCCGAACTGGCCGGGCTGGTGACCCCGATGGCCAACGGGATCGAATGGGCGTTGTTCGATTGCGGGGTCGGCTACAACTCCACGGTCCTGATCCAGGGTCCAGGCCAGCAGGGCCTGTCCCAGACCATCGCCTGCAAGCAGGCCGGCGCCTCGCTGATCATCGTGACCGGCACCAACAAGGACAAGGCGCGCCTCGAGGTCGCCCTGAAGCTGGGCGCCGACTACGTGATCAACGTGCAAGAAGAGAACCCGCTGCAGCGCATCATGGAAATCACCGGCGGCAAGGGCGTCGACGTGGCGCTCGACTGCACCGCCGGCGCCGGCACCGCGCCGATCCACCTGGGCGTCGAGGCGCTCAAGCGCAAGGGCGGGACCCTGCTGATCCAGGGCGAGATGAGCGAGTTCCCGAATTTCCCGATCGGGAAGATCACGGTCAAGTACATCACCATCAAGAGCGCGCGCGGCCACAGCTACCGGGCCTGCGAGCTGGCGCTGGAACAGCTGGCCTCCAAGCGCTTCCCGCTCGAACTGCTGACCACGCACCGCTTCGGCCTGGCCGATACCGAGTATGCGATCAAGTCGGTGGGCGGGGAGGGCGCGGCCGACGTGGTGCACGTGTCGCTGATGCCGTGGATGTGAGCGGCGCAGCCAATCCAGAGAGGCGCCAGATGGCCGAACGCATTCCCGTCACCGTACTGACCGGCTACCTCGGCGCCGGCAAGACCACGCTCCTGAACCGCATCCTGTCGGAAGACCACGGCCGGCGCTACGCCGTGATCGTCAACGAGTTCGGCGAGGTCGGGATCGACAATGACCTGATCCTGAACTCGGACGAAGAGCTGTTCGAGATGAACAACGGCTGCATCTGCTGCA
>Ga0265780_10004885_pt1 | contig 17147 bp, 14 predicted proteins | sample P1T30metagenome_FD_192432 | JGI IMG/M metagenome (GOLD analysis project Ga0265780, IMG submission 192432) | Plant litter microbial communities from East Loma Ridge, Irvine, California - P1 T30 | ecosystem: Environmental > Terrestrial > Plant litter > Unclassified | place: USA: California... | reverse complement strand
CCCAAACAGCCCGCCTATCACCTCACGCATTTCTTCTTTTCTCACTTCTATAGATATGGCAACGAACCCCGGACCGGATACGCCGGCCAATCACGACGATTCGCGGCGCACCTTTCTCAAGCAGTCGTCGCTGCTCACGGCCCTGGCCCTGGTGCCCGGCGCGGTAGTAGACGCCGCGGCCGCTCGCCTCGACGAGCAGGTGGCCGAGGCCTTCGAAAAAGTGCCGCTGACCCTGAAAGTGAACGGCACCAAGCACAAGCTGAGCGTGGAGCCGCGCACCACGCTGCTCGACCTGCTGCGCGAGCAATTGCACCTCACGGGCACCAAAAAAGGCTGCGATTACGGCCAGTGCGGCGCCTGCACGGTACACGTAGATGGCCAGCGCGTGAACAGCTGCCTGAGCTTCGCGGTGATGCACGAAGGCCAGGAAATCAGCACTATCGAAGGCTTGGCCAACGGCGACAAGCTGCACCCGATGCAGGAGGCGTTTGTGAAGCACGACGGCTTTCAGTGCGGCTACTGCACGCCGGGCCAGATTATGAGCGCCGTGGCCTGCGTGCGCGAGGGCTGCGCCGGCTCAGAAGGCGAAATCCGGGAGTACATGAGCGGCAATATCTGCCGTTGCGGCGCCTACGCCAACATCGTGGCCGCCATTCAGGACGTGAAGCAGGGAGGCCAAAAAGTATGAACCAGTTCCAATACGTGCGGGCCACCAAGCCCCAGACGGCCATCGACGTGGTGGCCAAAGACCCCACCGCCACTTTCATCGCGGGCGGCACAAACCTGGTCGATTTGATGAAGCGCGGCGTGATGACCCCGCAAAAGCTGGTGGACATCAACCGCCTGCCGCTCGCCAAAATCGAGCGCCAGGGCACCAGTTTGCGCGTGGGTGCGCTGGCCCTAAACTCGGCCGTGGCCGGCGATGCGCAGGTGCGCGAGCGGCACCCGTTGCTGGCCCTCGCCCTCAACGCAGGGGCCTCGGGGCAGCTGCGCAACATGGCCACGGTGGGCGGCAATATGCTCCAGCGCACCCGGTGCAGCTACTTCTACGACCTGAGTATGCCCTGCAACAAGCGCCAGCCCGGCACCGGCTGCGGCGCGCTGGAAGGCATCAACCGGATGCACGCCATCTTCGGGGCCAGCGATAAATGCATCGCCGTGCACCCGTCGGACATGAGCGTGGCGCTGGTGGCGCTCGACGCGACCGTGCTGGTGAGCGGCCCCAAAGGCGACCGCCAAATCCCCTTCGCCGACCTGCACCGCCTGCCCGGCGACACCCCCGAAAAGGACACCAACCTGCTCCCCGGCGAGCTGATTACGGCGGTGGATATTCCCGACAGCCCCTTCACCAAGCATGTGCACTACCAAAAAGTGCGCGAGCGGGCCAGCTACGCCTTCGCGCTGGTGAGCGCCGCCGCGGCGCTGGACCTCGATGGCAACACAATAAAAGCGGCCCGTCTGGCACTGGGCGGCGTGGCCCACAAGCCCTGGCGCCTCACCGCCGCCGAGCAGGCATTGGTAGGCCAACCCGCTACGGAGGCCTCTTTTCGGCAGGCTGCCGAAGTGGCTATGCAGGGCGCTAAGGCATTTAAGCACAATGCGTACAAGCTCAAATTGGCCCCCAATGCGCTGATTCAGGCCTTGAAAACGGCCACCGCCGCCTAGTTAAAACGCTTGTTACAAGTTCTTGGTCGCACCTAACCGCACAAACGTGGCGCCTCACCCCCCGGCCCCCTCTCCGAAAAGGAGAGGGGGAGCCTGACGCCTACTTAACGTTCGTTTGTGTCTGCATACGGTCGGCTCCCCCTCTACCTTTTCGGAGAGGGAGCCGGGGGGTGAGGCGCCACGCCAGAACAGTACGCTTAAGTTTTGGCTGGCTACTCAGAGCGCAGCATGACAAGCGTCATTATATCCTATAGCTAGATGAAAGAGCAAGCACAACCCAAGCATATCGGGGCCCCCATGAACCGGGTCGATGGCTTTCAGAAAGTGACCGGCGCGGCCAAATACTCGGCCGAATACGAGCTGCCCGGTATGGCCTACGGCGTGCTGGTCGGCAGCACCGTGGCCAAAGGGCGCATCACGAGCCTTGATACCAAGGCCGCCGCGGGCGCGCCCGGCGTGCTGGCCGTCATCACGCACCTCAACTCGCCCAAGGTGCCGGGCTTTACGCCGAGCGGCAAAGACCCTTCGCAGCCTCAAACCGTGGGCGGGCGGCTGCAAGTGTTTCACGACGATAAAATCCGCTTCAACGACCAGCCCATTGCCCTGGTAGTGGCCGATACGCTGGAGCGCGCCCGCCACGCCGCCCGGCTGGTGAAGGCGCAGTACGCCAAGGAAGCGCACCTAACCAACCTGCTGGCGGCCAAGCCGTTCTTGCCCACCCAAGCCAAGCAAAACCCGAAGTCGCCGATGGCCGACTACCAGCGCGGGCAGGGCGACGCCTACCAAACGGCTGCGCTGAAGGTGGAAAGCGAGTACATCATCCCGACCGAGATGCATCACCCGATGGAAATGCAGTCCATCACGGCGCACTGGGAGGCGGCCGACCGCCTCACGCTTTATGACAAGACGCAGGGCACGCAGGGCACCCGCCGCGATTTTGCCAAGGAGTGGGGCCTGCCCGAGGAAAACGTGAAGGTGGTGGCCACCTTCGTGGGCGGGGCATTTGGCAACGCGCTGCACAGCTGGCCGCACGAGTCGGCCGCCATCATCGGGGCCAAAGTGACGGGCCGCCCGGTGAAGCTGATGCTCACCCGCGAGCAGATGTTTACGCTGGTGGGCTACCGGCCCTACACCTGGCAGAAGCTCAGCATGAGCGCCACGCCCGACGGTAAAATCACGGCCATGGTACACGAAAGCATTGGGCAAACGTCGAGCTACGAGGAGTTTACCGAATCGACGCTGGCCCAGACGCGCATGATGTACCAGTCGCCCAACCTGGCCACGCGCTATCGCATCGCGGCCGTAGACGTGAGCACGCCCATCTGGATGCGCGGCCCCGGTGAAGCCACCGGCGCGTTTGCCCTGGAGTCGGCCATGGACGAAATGGCCTACCTGCTCAAGCTCGACCCGCTGGAGTTTCGCCTGCGCAACTACACCGACCAAGACCCAGAGAAAAACCGCCCCTGGAGCACCAAATTCCTCAAGGAATGCTACCAGGCCGGGGCCGAGCGCATTGGCTGGCGCAAGCGGCAACTGGAGCCCGGCGCGCTGCGCGAGGGCGATTGGCTAATCGGCTACGGCATGGGCGTGGGCACATTTGGGGCGCATCGGGGCTCGGCCCAGGTGAGCGCCCACCTGCTGCCCAACGGCCGCGTGCTGCTGCAATGCGCCACCACCGATATTGGCCCCGGCACGGGCACGGCCATGACCCAAATTGCGGCCGACACCCTGGGCCTCGACCCGGCGCGCATCACCTTCGAACTGGGCCAATCGGGCTTTCCGCGCGCAGGCTCGCAGGGCGGCTCGTCTACCGTGAATACGGTAGGCCAGGCCGTGCAAGACGCCAGCCGGGCCCTGCTCGACAAGCTGCGCCAGCAGGCCGCGGCCGGAAATGCCGCCTTTAGCACCGCCGCACCGGCTGATGTTGTTTTTACCGACAAACATCTGACGCTGAAGAATAACGACGCGGCCCGCGTAGCCTACGCCGACTTGCTGCGCCAACCCGACGCAGGGTTTGTGCTGGTTGAGTCGAAGCCCGACGGAGCCGACCAGCAGAAGTACTCGATGTACTCGTTTTCGGTGCACTTTGCCGAGGTGGCGGTGCACGTGCTCACCGGCGAGGTGCGGGTGCGCAAGCTCGTGTCGTGCGCCGACGCAGGCACCATTGTCAACGAAAAAACTGCCGCCAACCAGATGAAGGGCGGCGCGGTGGGCGGCATCGGCATGGCCCTCATGGAGCATGCCATCATCGACGACCGCTACGGCCGCTACGTCACCAAGGATTTTGCCGACTACCACGTGCCCGTGCACGCCGACGCGCCGGCCGTGGAGGTGTTCTTCGTGAACCAGCCTGACCCGTACGTAAACGCGCTCGGCACCAAAGGCATCGGCGAAATCGCGACCATCGGCGTGGCCCCCGCCATTGCCAACGCCGTGTTCAACGCCACCGGCAAGCGCGTGCGCGAGCTGCCCATCACGCCCGATAAGCTGGTGTGAGGTTGAGGTTGCGCGGACTTTGTAGTCCGCGTTCGCCCGGTATGCTTGCCGCCGAACGCGGACTACAAAGTCCGCGCAACATGGCCCGGCAATTCAAAAATATGCGGCCTCAGGCAGCCATTTTTGGCCTGAGGCCGTATAGGGGCCCACAAGGATTCACACCTTTTTTCAGTTCTACGACCATGAACACCAAGCTTCTTTTCGCCACTGCTGCGCTGTTTGCCGCTACCGTTACCACCGCCTTCGCCCAAACCGGCCTCGAAGACGACAAAACCAAAACGACCGTCGATGGCATGAAAACCAAGACCAAGACGGCCAAAGATGGCAAGATGAAAGTGAAAGGCAAAGACGACGCCGGCAACGAGATGAAAGCCACCACCAAGCCCTACAAAGGCAAGATGGCCAAGCGCATGAACGGCGAAATGTCGGGCGACATGAAGAGCCACAAAGGCATGAAGCACCACAAAGGCATGAAAGGTGACTCGACCAAAATGGGCACTATGTAAGCTGTTAAGCCCAGCTTTGTATAGAAAAGACCGGCCCCAACAGGCCGGTCTTTTTATTGGGCTGGCGCGGCCGAAAACCGAGCGCCGCTAGCGTAAACCCTACTTTTGCCCGGCTATGATGAGACTTGCCGTTGACATTGCTTTGTTTGGATACGCCGAGCAGCAGCTGCACCTGCTGCTCATTCGGCGCAAGTACGCGCCCATTGCCTGGGCCTTGCCGGGCGGCTTTGTGCTCGAAGACGAGGACCTCGACACCGCCGTGGCCCGCGAGCTGCGCGAAGAAGCCGGCGTGTCCGATGTGTATTTAGAGCAGCTTTATACTTTCGGAGCGGTGGCTCGCGACCCGCGCCGCCGCGTGGTGAGCGTGGCGTATTACGGGCTGGTGAAGCCCGAGAAATTCACGCTTTCGGCCACCGCCGACAGTGAGGAGGCCAAGTGGTTTCGCTTCGACAACCTGCCCGAAGTGGCCTTCGACCACGCCGATATTATCCGGGTGGCGCACCAGCGGCTGCGCGCCAAGGTCACGTACCAGCCGGTCGGTTTCGAGTTGCTGCCCGACAAGTTCCTGTTCTCCGACTTGCAGCGCCTCTACGAAACGCTGCTGGGCCGCGAGCTGGACCGCCGCAATTTTCGGAAGAAAATTCTGTCGTTCGGCATCGTGGAAGAAACGGGGGAGAAGCAACAAAATGTGGCCCACCGGGCTGGTAGCCTGTTCCGCTTCAACAAGGCGCGGTACGAGGAGATGGTGCAGTCGGGATTTTATTTTGAGCTGTAAGACAGCAGGTTGAAAAATAATTGTTGCGTATGCAAAATTTATGACCACCTTTGCGTAAAAAATACGTTAAGTCATTCAAGCAGCTTAATTAAACGGCTGCCACCCCGCTCATGAAGAAGCGCATTGGAGTAGTAATTGGCCGGTTTCAGGTGCCGCGCCTGGCCTTGCACCCCGGCTACCGGGCGCTGCTGGCCCACGTAGCCCACGAAAACGACGCGGTGCTGGTCGTGCTAGGGGAGGCCCCGCGCCCCAACCAGCGCAACCCGCTTTCCTTCCGGCACCGGCAGGCCATGTTTGCCGAAGAATACCCGGCTTTTCGGGTGCTGCCGCTACCCGACGAGCCCAGCGATGCCGACTGGGTGCACCACCTGGATGCGCTGCTAACCAACACGCTAGGTCAGGAGCCGGCTACCGTGCAGCTCTACGGCGGCCGGGGCAGCTTCCTGGAAACGTACCATCAGCACGGTGGCCAATTCGCCACCACGTTTCTGCCCGACCTCACCAGCCCGCACCACTGCGCCACCGACATCCGCCGCCGCATCTGGCAGGAGCAGCGCAGCTCGGTGGGCATCCGCACTGGCCTCATTCAGGCCTGGGAAAGTAGGGCAGAGACGGCGCCCGAAGTTGGCGCGCAAGCGCTACCGCAAATTTTAGCTTAACATTGACTGTCAGTTCAGATTATTGCCATGGAAACGCTCATCGCCCCCGACCAATCGGCCCTCATCGCCCAACTGCAAGCGCAGTTGGCCTACCTCCAGCAAGCTCAGACGCAGCGGCCCAACATCCTGCTGCTGTCGGATGCCTATAAGTACTCGCACGCCAAATTCTACGAGCCGGGCACCACGCGCATCTACTCGTATCTGGAGTCGCGCGGGCACCGGAGCGGTGTGTTTGAGGCCACGGTAGTAGCTGGCTACCAGTACTTGCTGAAGAAATACCTGAGCGGCCCGCTCTTCACGCAGGAAGAACTGGACTACGCTGCCGACCACCTCAAGGGCGTTTTCGGGCGCGATGATGTCTTCGACAAAGCCCGCTTTCAGCAGTGGCTCGATGAATACGATGCCGTGGCGCCAGTACGCATCCGGGCGGTGCCCGAGGGCACGGTAGTGGGTACCCGCAATGTGCTGATGACCATTGAGAACGTGGACGACCGCTATTACTGGCTGCCTAACTTTCTGGAAACCTTGCTCTTGCAAGTCTGGTATCCCATTACGGTAGCCACGCTGTCGCGGGAGGTGAAGAAGGTAGTGCGGCATTATTTCGATCTCACTTCGGACGCCACAAATATTGATTTTCAACTCAACGACTTCGGTTTTCGGGGCGTGTCGAGCGTCGAGTCGGCCCAAATTGGCGGCATGGCGCACCTCATCAGCTGGCAGGGCTCCGACAATACCACGGCCGCCGAAATGATACGGCGCTACTACAACACCAACGAGGTTTTTGCCAAGTCCATCCCGGCCACCGAGCACAGCATCATGACGCAAGGCGGTGAGGGTGGGGAGTTTGACGTTATTCGGCGAGTGCTGCGCACCTACCCCACGGGCCCGGTGTCCTGCGTCTGCGACTCGTTTAACATCCTACGCGCGGTGCGCTATATTGGCACCGAGCTCAAGGCTGAAGTGCTGGCCCGGCAGGGCACGCTAGTCATTCGCCCCGATAGCGGTGATATCATCAAAACGCTCGAAGCCATCTTCGACATTCTCTTCGAATGCTTTGGCTATGAGCTGAGTAGCAAAGGCTACAAAGTGCTGCCGCCCCAGGTGCGCGTCATCCAGGGCGATGGCGTCAACTACGATTCCATCAAGCACATGTACGAGGTGCTGGCCGCCCGCGGCATCGCCGCCGAAAACCTGGTGCTCGGTATGGGCGGCCGCCTGCTGCAAGCCGGTATCGACCGCGACACGTTCAACTTCGCCTTCAAAGCCAGCTATACCGAAGTGAGCGGCGAGGCCCGCGACGTGGTAAAATCGCCCACTGAGCTAGACGCGCAAGGCAATCCCCAAAAGTCCACCAAACAGTCGAAAAAAGGCCGCCTCAAACTGGTAAAAACCGCCGACGGTTACCGCACGCTGACCTCCGGCGATGCTGGTTTTGCCGACGCGCACGACGAGTTGGTGACGGTGTACGAGTGGGGTAAAATGACGCAGGAAAGCACGTTTGAGGAAATCCGAGAGCGGGCTGAGTTGTAGTAGCGTAGCGTAAGCTTTAGCTTGTGAGCGAGCGCTGCGAGCATCCGGCGTACGGGCTCACTGCACTTACGCTTTTTAGACCAAAATACTGTGGAAAACAACTCTTTGCCCGAACAGCATCCTTTCGAGCCCTTTGTGCCGCCAGGAGCGCAGTATCTACTCATTGGCACATTCCCGGGGCGGCAGCTTACGCAGAAACTATCGGGTGAGCGACGAGACGATGACTGGTATTACGGCACGCATATTCACAGCCTATGGGACTTGCTAGGGCAGGTGTACGGACGCCCACAGGCGACTACTAAGCTGGCCAAGCAGGAATTGCTGGCGGAGTTGAAAATGGGCATTACGGATGTAATAGCGGCTGCCCATCGCAAACGGCCCACTAATAATGATAGCGACTTACTAGTAGCAGCTTTTCAGACAGAAAAACTAGCGGAACTGCTAAAAAGCCACAAGTGGCAAGCGTTGTACTTTACTAGTAAGCAGGCGCACAAGTGGTTTACTGACTTGAGTAAGGAATTGCAGGAAAGGTTTGCAGTACCGGTTCAATGCCTGGCTGTACCTATGCACGTACTGCCCTCCCCATCACCGCAGTACGTGCGATTCAAGCATGGTACGATAGAGGGGCGGCGAAATTTTTACCGGGCAGTATTGCCTGGGTTGGCTTGAAAGCCGAGTGTAATCTTGGTGTAAAGTAAGCTTTAGCTTGCGAGCGAGCGTAGCAAGTATCCACGCTTGAGAACGTATCCTGACGTAGCTGTTCGCTGCGCTCACTCGCAAGCTAAAGCTTACGCTACACTGCGGCACATTTACCTTTGCGCCATGCTCGCCGCTCCCCCCGAAACCAACCCGCTCGCGCTGCTGCGCCAGCACTGGGGGCACCAGCAGTTCCGGCCCGGCCAACAGGAAATTATCGAAGCGGTGCTGGCGGGCCACGATGCGCTGGCCCTGCTGCCCACCGGTGGCGGCAAAAGCATCTGCTTCCAGGTGCCTGCACTGGCGCGGCCGGGCATCTGCATCGTGGTGTCGCCGCTCATCGCGCTCATGCGCGACCAGGTCGAAAACCTGCGCAAGCGCGGGCTGAAAGCCGAGGCGGTGTACGCGGGCATGAGCCACCAGGAAATCGACCAGACGCTCGATAACTGCGTTTATAGCAAGGAAATAAAGTTTCTATACGTGTCGCCCGAGCGGCTGCTAACGGACCTGTTTCGGGCGCGGCTGGCCCGCATGAATGTGGGGCTGCTGGCCATTGACGAGGCGCACTGCCTCTCGCAGTGGGGTTACGATTTTCGGCCGCCGTACTTGCGCATTGCCGAGCTACGGGCGCTGCTGCCGGCCACGGTGCCGTGCATCGCGCTTACGGCCACGGCCACCGGGCAGGTGCGGCAAGACATTGTGGAGAAGCTCAATTTCCGGTCTGGCTACGGCATTTTTACCCAAAGCTTTGCCCGGCCCAAGCTCTCGTACTCGGTGCTGCAAACCGAGGACAAGCTGCGCCGCCTGCTCGAAGTGCTGCGCGGCATCGGCCCCCAAAAAACCGGTATCGTGTACGCCCGTACCCGCCGCCAAGCTGAGGATACGGCTGCGTGGTTGGTGCAGCAAAAGCTGCCCGCCGCTGCCTACCACGCCGGCCTACCCGCCGAGCAGCGCACCCGCGTGCAGCAAGCATGGCTCACCGACAAGACGCGCATTATCGTGGCTACCAATGCTTTCGGCATGGGTATCGACAAGCCCGACGTACGCGTAGTGGCTCACCTCGACGCGCCCGCCACCCTCGAAGCCTACTACCAAGAGGCTGGCCGCGCCGGGCGCGATGGCCTCTACGCCTTCGCCGTGCTGCTCAGCGGCCCCGCCGATGCCGACAGCCTGCGCCGCCAGGCCACGCTGGCCCACCCGCCGCCCGACGTGGTGCGCCGCGTGTACCAAGCGCTGGCCAACTATTCGCGCACGGCCGTGGGCGGTGGCGAGCTGGTGGCATTCGATTTTGACATTGGCCAGTTTGCCGAAACCTACCGCCTGAAAGCCGTCGATGCGCACCATGCGCTCAAGATGCTGGAGCAGCAAGGCTTCGTGCAGGTGACGGAGGCCGTGAACCAGCCCGCCCGCGTGCAGCTCATTAGTAATCAGCAGGATTTGTACCACTTTCAAGTGGCAAATGCGCAGCACGACCTGCTGATAAAAGCGCTGCTGCGTATGTACGGCGGCGAGCTATTCGTCACCTTTCAAGCCATTTCAGAAAGCGCCCTGAGCCGCCACCTGCGCCAAAGTACCACCGACGTGGTGCGCCAGCTGCGCTACCTGCACACGGCCGGCGTGCTGCACTACCAGCCCCGGCGCGAGCTGCCGCAGGCTATGTTCACCACGCCCCGCTACGACGCGCCCCAACTGCCGCTCGATGAGCGCCGCCTAAAAGCCGCCCGCCAGCTCACCGAGCAGCAAACCACTGCCGTAATCGAGTACGCCGCCAGTACCACCCGCTGCCGCCAGCAGCTCTTGCTAGACTACTTTGCCGAGCCCGACGCGCCGGCCTGCGGCGTGTGCGACATTTGCCTGGCCCGCAAAAAAGCCCGGCAAGCGCCCGTAGACACTGCCGGGCTGCAAACCGGTTTGCTGGAATTGGTGCGGGCCGCGCCGCTGTCGCCCCGCGAGGTGGTAGCGCGCTACCCCGGCACTGAGGCCGCTACCGTAACCACGGCTTTGCGGGCGCTGGTAGAGCTGGGTAAGCTGGCCTACGCGCCCGATGGGCGGCTGAGCGCGACGTAGGTCTACGCTACTGGGCCTGATAAGCCAGCATCCCGCCTTCCAGATTGCGCACGTTGGTGAAGCCTTGCTGGGTCAAAAAAGCCTTGGCGGCCGACGACCGCGCCCCACTTTTGCAGTGCACGATAACTTCCTGGTCTTTCAGGTCTTCTAGGTCGTCGAGTTGCGTGGGTAGGGTGCCCAGGGGAATGTTCTGGCTGCTGGCAATGCGGCTTTCCTCCACTTCCCAAGGCTCGCGCACGTCGATGATGGTAGGAGTTTCGCCGGCTTGCAGGCGCTGCTTGAGGTCGGAGGCGGTGATGTCGGGCATGAACTGGGGTTAAACGGTAAAATCAGTTGGTGGTAAGTTTTCTAAATCCTGCAAGTCCTGGGGGCGGCGAGTGGCGGCTTTTGCTTTGCGCAACGCCGCCAGATTGATGTAGCGAACCGGCACGTCCACAATTTCTACCAGCAGCGCGTCGGTGGCGCACTCTTCAAATGTGACTCCCAAAAGCTGCGTCATTAAGTCAATCCAGACTTCGTCTTTGCTGAAAGAAAGGAAGTTAGGAATAGTGGTGAAATCCGTTTCCTCAAATTCGTGATTGATAAAGCCGTAGCCAACCAGTGCCCGCACTACGCGGGCCGCATTGGCTGCCGTGGGCCGCACCAAGATATCGATGTCGCCGGTGGTGCGTGGAAAGCCGTGTGCAATAACTGCGTAGCCGCCAACCACCACGTACTCAACGCTCTCGGCGTGGAATAGGCGTAGCAGATTTAAGTACTCGCTCTCCATAAGTCAAGGCTGGGTTGGCAGGATTAGCGGCGTACAGCTGCCGCACCTGGGCCATGAGCCGGGCGACGGCGGCCAGCCGCTCTTGCGGCGTTTTGGCCCACCAGTACCGCCGTTGGGCTTCGTCGATATCAGCCTTGTTTCGCGACTTGATAATCAGCATAACAGCTTTATTAACAACTACTCCAGTACCAGCCGGCGCGTGGCCGTGCTGCCATCGGGAAGCGCCAATTGCACTAAATACACGCCGCCGGGCAAGCGGGCGGGTAGGTGCAGGGTCTTCTGGCCAGCCTCAGCGGCCGATTGCTGCCACACCGCTCGCCCCAGCACATCAAGCAAAACGGCCTGGCGGAAGGCGGGGCCTTCGACCACTACGGCCGTGCCGGCCGGCGCGGGGTTAGGATACAGCGCAAAGGCCGCCGAAATCGCCTGCTGGCCGCGGGTGGCTAGGTAGGTTTGGGCCATCACGGGGCGCAGCATGGGCGCGCCCGGCGTGGCAAGTGTCACGGGGCGCCAGGGGTCAGGGTTGGAGGCTCCCAGCGTGTTCGAAAACAGCGTGCCAGTGGGTAGTTGGTCGTTCACGTCGAGGCCGTAATTCAGAAACTGGCCGGTCGAGGCTTGCCCGTAGCCCACGTAAAACCGGCCCGATACGGGCACAGGCGGGTTAAAGACGATTTCCTGAAACGTCTGGCCCGCCGCCGTAGGGTTGGTGAGGATGCTGGTGGCCGTAGCCAGCGGCGTGTTGGCGGGTTTGCCGTTGTTGTCGGCCCACACCGCCACCGTGATAGGCCGCGGCTGGTTGTTCTCCCCCCCGTTGGCGACGGTGGTATTATTAAAAACTGGGGCCACCCGCAACGCCTTCACAAAGTCGGCTTGGTTGGCGGTGAAGGCCAAGGCCACGTAGCTGAAAGGGTTACTATTGCTGGCTGCCAAGCCCACGATAAATTCGGCCGTGCCGTCGTCGTAAGCATAGTAATCAGCCAGGTCTACGTCTCGGCGTAGGGTGTCGTTGGGTAGCGTCAGGGGGTTGGTTTCCTGGGTTTGCAGGGCCAGCTGATAGCGCAGGCGCTTGGGCGCGGCATTGTTGGGTAGGGGCGCGGTAGTGGCGTCGCCCGTCACAATTTCCTGCCGGGCTGCGGCCACGATGGGCCGCCCGCCCGTGAGCCAGGTCGCGTTAAACGTGCCCGTAGTTAGCTCGCGCACCGTGCCCTGCCAACTAATGGGCGTGGGCGTTTGTCCAGTGGCCGTCAGGCTATTGACTGTGGCCGTAACCATCGGGTTTAGGGGCGACGTAGTGGCGGCGTTGTACTGCCACACCGGCATGGAGGTGTAGGTGCGTAGCGGGCTGCCCAGCCCCCGGCTGGTGGCAATGTCCTGAAATGTCGTGTCGTTGGCCGCCCGGTTGCTGTTCAGGTAGATGTAATCTAGCCCAAACGCGTCGGTATTTTGGGTGCGGCTGCCGCTGGCCCGGAAGCGAAACCGGAACGCATTGTGCAGGTACGTTGCCGAGCTCAGGGCAAAAATCTGCTGCTTGAACCGGCTGCTGTTGCCCCGGCTCGTGAAGGTCCAGGCCGACTGCCAAATGCCCGCGTTGTCGAGGAACTCCAGGGTCAGGTTGGTGGGAGAGCTATTCGTATTGTTAGTAGGCGCGCCCACCACACTGCCCGCCTGCCAGGCAAAGCTCAGGTACACGTTGCTGGCCGGTGTAAGACCCGAAAGGTCAATCACCTGAGAGGTAAGCGTATCTATCTGGCCGTAAGAAACGGGCTGCGTCGGATTGTAGGGTAGTCCGTTGCCGCGCAGGCCATCGAGCGTAGCCGTGCCCCGCGTGAGGGGCTGTACGGCCAGCCGGTTGCTCACGTAGGCCCCGCCGCCCGCATAGCGAATAGTGGTGCCCAGGTTAGGGTACGCCGTGGTGGCCGCCTGCCAGCGCGTGGTATTTGGCGCGCCTTCTAAGGGCGAGGTAAAGTCCTCGAAAAAAGGCAAAGTGAGCGCCGTAGTGCGCTGGGCTGCATTTGGGGCCGGTAGTGCGCTGGCCGCCCGGCCTGGGTCGGCGGGCAGCGGGCCGGTGATGAGCTGGGCCGCCGCCGCAAAAGGCAGCAACACCGGCAGGGCAAGAAAGCGGAGCAGTAGTTTCATACGGGAGCTATTAGCTGAAAGCTACTGGCCGGTAGCTTCCTGATTAGAATAAGCTGACAACGGAAAATGTTGGCCAGCAGCTAGTAGCTAACGGCTAACAGCTGCAAATTATTCCGCTATCCACAAGTCCATGAGCTGGCCCGTGCGAATGGTAGCGCCGGGCGCTGGTACCGGGCGCTGGCGCACCACGGTGCCGGGCGTCTGGCCTTCTTCAGCGGCTTGCTTGAATACTTCGCCCACTTGCAAGCCTTGGCCTGCGAGTAGCGTGCGGGCCTCATCTTCAGGCATATTCACGAGCGTCGGGATGGGAAATTCCTGGTTGCCCTGGCCGTCGCCAACCACCAAATCGACCTTGGTACCCTTGGCAATGGGCGCACCGGGCGCAATGTCCTGGCCGTTTATCTGCTGCTTGAGCACCATGTTTTGGGCAAGGTCGGGCACCAGCTTTATCTGGCCGATTTCGAGGTCGTAGCTCTTCAAAATTAGTTGCGCCACCTTGGCCGAGCCCTCTGTAAGCTTGGGCATTTTGATGACCGGCGGGCGGCTCATAGCCACCGAAATGTAGATTTTGCGGTCTTCCTTCACCTTCTCGCCGGGCGCAGGCTCCTGAGTAAGTACCGTGAGTGGGCGCGTGCCGGCCGAGTAGCTGCTATCGTCCACGAAATACGCCAGGTTGCGCTCGTCGAGGTAAGCTTCCAGTTCAGCCAGGTTCATACCCGTGATTTTGGGCACCACGATGGTTTCGCCGTGGTGCGTGGTCAGGGGTAGGTATACGTAGAAAAAGCCCAGCACCAGTCCCGCCGCTAGCACGCCAATGACCAGCAAATGTTTGAAAACGTCGAACCAGGTATCCGATTTGAAGAAAGACATGAAAACTATAAACGGTTGTCATGCTGAGCGTAGCGGAGCGAAGTCGAAGCATCTCTATCGCTTCGTTGAATTAGTATCCTGACGTAAGCTGCCAAGATGCTTCGACTTCGCTCCGCTGCGCTCAGCATGACGGACGTGATTAATTATGACTAAGTAACGACTTCTCGGCCCGCGCTTTGCCAAAATCCAGAATCTTATCAATAAACTGATAAGGCGTGTACCCCGCTAGTGCCGTTTGGTGGAAAATGCACGTTGCGGGCGTCATGCCGGGCAGCGAGTTTACCTCAATAATCAGCACCTCAACCGCGCCCGACTGCCGCACCCGCACAAAAGCATCGATGCGGGCGTAGCCCTCAATGTGCAGTATTTCGGCCACTTGGTGCAGCGTGCGCTTCACCTCGTCCGAAATGCGCTGGCGCTCGGCGGGGTCGGGGGCATAGCGGGCGGGCGTGATATTCTGGCCTTCGCCGGCCAAGAATTTCTCCTCTAGGCTCAGCACTTCGCCGGTAGCCAGGGCCTCGCTGGCCTCGAAAACTTCGATGTGCAGCTGGCCGCTTTCATCATACGAAGTCAGCAGCCCGCCCGTGATTTCGAGGAAGTGCGCCGCGCCATCGGAGCCAATGAGCGTCTCCACCAAAAATGCGTCTTTTTGGGGAAATTCCTCCTTGAAGCCCAGGTGCAGCACCTCGGCCGGACCGGAGAGCAGCGGCTCCTGGTCGCGGAAAATCTGCTCGCTGAAAGCGGCCAGATCGGCGCGGGTTTTAATCTTTTTCACCGCCGACGAGCACCCATCATCAGCTGGCTTCGCGATGAAGGGGTAGCCAAATTCAGTTTCCAGGCTGCGGTAAAAGGCCTCGGGGTCGGCTTGCCATTCGAGGCGGTAGGCGAGGCGGTGGTCGGCCACGCGCAGGCCGGCTTCGCGCAGGCGGCGGTTGGTTTCGAACTTATTGATGGTCACGGCCGAGCTGGCTGCGCCCGAGCCGTTGTAGGGCAGGCCATACTTCTCCAGCTCTTGCTGCAAGGCACCATCCTCGCCGGGGCGGCCGTGCAGGGCAATGAACACCTCATCGGCCTTTTCGGCCAGCTCCGCAAACGACAAGCGGCGCGGTGCGGCCACCGGCTGCCCGGCGTAAGTGCCCGTGATACCCGCCGCCTCTTGCCGGATGCGCGCCAGCACCGGGTGGGCGGCGTGCCCCGCCTCGGCCTGCTCAATTTTCTCCCGAATGTCGTCGGCGTTGTCCTTGAGCATCACGTTGATGGGTAGCTCGTAGAGGCGGAACTCCTCGCTGCTGCCCGCCAGAAATACCGGCACCGGCCGGTATTTGGTGCTCGACGAAAGCTTCTCATAGATGTTGCGCCCGCTTTCCACCGAAATGTGTCGCTCGGAGGAGTAGCCGCCCATAATTACGGCTACCCGAATGCGCTCGTCGGTGCTGCCGTGGCGGCCCCGAATGGCGGTGTCTAAGGCTGCCAGCTGCGCCGCTAGTTGCACTGGTTTTAGGCCTGCGCGCCGGCGGGCGGCCAGCGAAGTACGGATAATGTAGGTTAAGAACTGGCTGGGATTCAGCCCAATTTCGGCCGCTTGGTGGAAGAAGAACGAAGCCGGCAGCATGCCGCTCGTGGTGTTCGGGTCGTTTAGGAAGATGGTGCCATCGGCCTGAATAAAGCCATCTAAGCGGGCGTACACCTCGAAGCCGAAGGTGCCGAACATCTTCTGCGCCTCCTGGCGAATGCGCTCAATGTCAGCCTCGGGCAAGTCGATGGGCGTGACTTTGCGGGCCAGGCCGGGTAGGTACTTGGCGCGGTAATCGAAGACTTCGGTGCCCTTCACAATCTCGGTCGGCGGCAAGGCCAGCGGCTGGCCATTCTCGTCTTCGACCACGATGCAGCTGAACTCGCGGCCCGCTACGAAGCTTTCGATGAGCACCTGCGTTTCGCCGGTGGTGCTGGTGAGCACGACTTCGGTGGCGCTGGGAAAGGCAGTTAGCAGAAAGTCTAGCAGCGCCTCGGGATGTTCAAAAATCGGAGCTAGGCTGCTAGAAGCTAAGCTGGGATGCCGTGCCTCGACAGCTACCGGCATGCCGATACCCTCGCGGATATCAGCGAGCTGGCGCACCCAGGCCAGGCGGCCGTTTTCGTCTAGGCTTTCCCAATCGGCATTAGTAAGCGTGCGGCGAAATAGCGCCCGCTCCACGGCCGTTTTAAACTGCGCGGGGTCTTCCTCGCGCACGATGCCGATGCCAATGCTGCTGCCTTGGTGCGGAGCCTTGATTACGAGCGGTAGGCCTAGCTCGCGGCCCAGCATAGAAAGCAGCGCGGCGGGGTCGGCAGTATCCCAGTCGGCGGCGGTAAGTACGTAGAAATCAGGCGTGGCCAAGCCGGTGGCTCGCAATAGCTTTTTCTGCGCGATTTTGTCGATGCCAAAAGCCGAGGGCAGAACGCCCGAGCCCGAGTAGGGGATGCCCACCCATTCGAGCAGGCCCTGAATAGCGCCATCTTCGCCGCCAGGCCCGTGCAGGGCCAGGAAGGCAAAATCCATGAGCTTGGGTAGCTCGCTGGCCTCTACGTGGCGGCCGACGTGGCTGATGAGGTCATGCAACGCCTCGTCGCTCAGCTCGCCCAGGTTTTCGAGGTAGAGCTGCCAGGGGTGGCGGCTGGCGGGCAGCGCGGTCGCTGGCGGAAAGAAGTCGCGGATGGTGCCCTTGTACAAATACTGCCAGTCGAGCAGGATAAAATGCCCCTGGCTATCCACAAAAATGGGCACCGGCTGAAACAGGCCCTTGTCGAGGTTATCGAATACGGTGCGACCACCGGCGAAAGAAATTTCCCGCTCGCGCGAGGTGCCCCCAAAGAAAATACCGACTTTCATAAGTGTTACAAAGGTAAGGAAGGGTAGGGGCTGCGGGTTGGCCTGAGTTGGGGTAGTTAACTGGCGCGGGGCTGTGCCCCGTGTCTACTACTCGCGGGCCTCTGGCCCG
>Ga0265780_10004884_pt1 | contig 17149 bp, 16 predicted proteins | sample P1T30metagenome_FD_192432 | JGI IMG/M metagenome (GOLD analysis project Ga0265780, IMG submission 192432) | Plant litter microbial communities from East Loma Ridge, Irvine, California - P1 T30 | ecosystem: Environmental > Terrestrial > Plant litter > Unclassified | place: USA: California... | reverse complement strand
GTCTGGGGGGATGAGTAGGGGGTGAAATGAGGAGGAGGAGGAGGAGGTGTTGGCGTTGTTGTATCAAGTTGTCGGAATGTACTGTATAAAATCTGGATCGACTCATAGTCATGTTTCTCAAACTTTCAAAGGATCGTTCTCAAGTGCGGCAAATGTATGTGAAAAGTAATCTTGTTCAATTGGAACTCAGCCCGGGGTATAGTTTTGCATGCATCGCCCAAACTCCATTTTCATCCAAGTCATTCATGTTATCATCGCATCGCATGTCGTGCCCAATCATAAGTGCAGTGCTTCCATCACACTGCGTCGTTTTCTCACAACTCCGGCTTCGGCTTGTCTTCCTTGGCATCCTCCTTCTCCACGACCACAAAGTCATCGTCCGTGTCCTCCGTCTTCTGCTTCTTTGTCGAGGGCTCTTCGATATCCGTAACGTCCTTGGGATCTTCGGTCGGCGCATCGGGGAGTTGTGACAGTATCTCGCTGGGCTCAGTTGAGGTTTCGACGGGCTGATCGGCATCCTTCTGCGCGGTGGTGTCCTCGGCAGGCTCGACCATGGGGAAGAATTTCCTAGACAGCTTGTCAGTAATTGTCTGATCAATAGAATCTTCGAACGTACTGAATCTCGCTATAGTAAGCAGTCTCGTCCTTCTCCAAGAAGTTGCAAAAGATGACGCGATCCAGCTTCTCTGCCTTGCCATCCTCGTCCAGGAACTGGCGCACAGTCTGCAGCGCCACCACAGCCGCTTCATCACTCGGATATCCGTATACGCCCGTGCTCAAAGCGGAGAAAGCAATGCTCCGGCACTCGTTGTCGACAGCCAATTGCAGGCTGGTCCTGTAGCACATGGAGAGAAGTTTCGCCGACGCCGACCGTCCTTCCTTCCAGTAGATAGGGCCAACAGCGTGAATGACCTTTTTGCTGGGCAGTTCGTAGCCATTAGTCATCTTGGCGTCGCCCGTCTCACACCCGTCGAGTGTCTCACATTCGTCGTAGAGTTCGGGGCCAGCGGCGCGGTGAATTGCGCCATCGACCCCGCCGCCGCCAAGCAGCGATGTGTTGGCGGCGTTGACAATGGCGTCGATGGCGAGGGTGGTGATGTCTCTTCGGATTATGCTGATCTTGTTGTTGAGTGTGGCAGAGGGCGTATAGGTGGAGGATACGTCGTCGTCAGGCACGATAGTCTTGTCCTGGTACAGCTCAGTGAGCGTCGGAATGTCGTCGAGGGTAACAGGCGCCATTTTCCGTGGTGGACTGGATTTCCGTGCGGTTGAAATGGGGTTGGCGAGATAGTAAGCGCTGGACATTTGGCGGAATAGGCAGGCGGTTGTTCTTTGGGTGCGAGCTATGAGCATGAGAAAGTCGTCGAGCTGTCGGAACTGCAGCTTGAGGAACGGCCCGCGCATGTGGAGTAGAGCTTGGGCCGGCTTATGTAAGCCGCTAGTACCTACTAGTGCGTCTCCACTCTTCGCCCTCTCACGCTCCTTCACCCTCACCCTTGCTGCGCGTAAAGCCATAGAACCACGCTTCGTATTTGCACAGTGATGGGGGCCTCTCCAAGCGCGCGCCGCTTGTACATGCATTGTCAAATCACTTTATACAACGATTCACGACCTAGGTACGGCTGCCCTTCTTACATACATATACAACCCTGCCCCCTACTCACTCTTCTCTACCACATCACTCTCTTTACAACCCGCATACGACAATATCGACATGTCGTTTGCTATCCATGAAATCTGCACTGGACCGTCCAAGTACCTATACACGCACACCTACCCGGCTAGTGATGACCAGTGCATAGTCTGCAAAGAGCTTTATGACGATACCGAATGCCGCGCTATCCGCATCATAGAATGTGGCCATGTCCTCTGCCTCGCATGCTTTAGACAATGGGTGGGACGTCGTCCGGAGACCTGTCCTTTCTGGAACCACAAGCTCAAACAACCCGGGCCCCCATCGTATCTTGAGCGCATACGCAACTCGTCCTGGTTCGCTTCCAAGGAGTATGATGTCTTACGTGTTCAGTCAGACGAAGTGTTGGTCGCCAGTTTACGAGCACTACACGAACATCGGTTGGGCTTTGGTGACGTACTGACGATTTTGGGAAATTACTTCTGCGCGACGGTAGCGATGAACCTTCTTGCCGCCGTTGTATATACACTTCTATTTGTTGTAATTGCGGCCATCCTTCAGGCTATCGGAAGCCTGAGCGGTCTTTGGACGATTCTCACAACTGGCGTGATCCCCGATGTGGAATTTCTGGATCTTCTCGAACGCGTTTGTTTAAACAAGATATTTGTGAAGACTTTGGCTACAGTTGCATTATTAGACGCTATTGGCTTTATTTGCGTCGTGTGCGCTGTGCTCGTATCGCATTGCTATCGTGGCAAAGTGCGGTCTATATAGTATTCGCAGTCCTCAACTTCCTTCGCGACGGTGTCCTTCAGGGTCACTCTACAACACCCTTTCCACACTATCAGTCAATCAGAAACCTTTCTTCCATTTTTTGTCTCTCTATATCTAGTCTCCATGTCAATCAAATCACAATTGATTCTGATCCATCCTATAATTCTATCTACCCTCGTCTCGATATGTCGAGCTACACATTTTTTCCGCATGGAAAGATGCCCGACGCGCTTTCCACTTTGCTGCACATTCCACTGAGTAGCCTTCTTAGCAGCGTTGCCTCAATCTCGCCTGTATTGCGGCTCCCAGCGAGTGCAAGTCCATAAACACAGTGGCTTTAATACTTTTTCATCTATCTAAGCATCTCAGCCCGAGTGACGGCCTCTCTCGCGCTCTTGCCAAAATTTCAAAGTTCTTCCTATCAAAAGATTGCGCGATCAACACATCACAGCTCTGCTCCCTCGCATTTACCAGCGTTAATCACCGACAGTATGCGGTAAAGGTGAACTTAGATACGGCTGTGTGACGCCAAAGCTCGACTATTCCTACCTCCAAGCTACAAGTACCTTCGCATACCCTCTCCGCGGCTATCTCTCCTCGACTACTCCACTCTCGCACACCATGGCTCCTACTCATGAACAAGCAATGGCCGAGCGCTTAGAGGCACTGATCATCGACTTCCCGACCGAGCCTCTGCCCGAACATCTCCCGCCTGCACCGATAAAGCGATTGAAACAAGTCAACTTTCGCGGCACTGGCTATTCCCCATTATCAGCAGAGGGAGGATGGCCCACCACGCGTCCACCTACCATGCAGTCCACAACCCTCTGTCGTCGCCGCGCCGACCTCGAATATATCCGCCATGGTGATCTGAGCAACCTCGACCTCAACGTAGCCATAGGCACAGACACCGACCACGCCGAATGGATGAAGCGACGACGTATCATCCAGCGCCAAGTCTCGGTGCTTAATGGAAAATTGGCAGGTCGGAATTCGTTCCTGATCGCTACGCTCACCTCGGAGGTCATGATGCACAATTCCAAGACTGCGGCGCATAATTACTACCTGAAAGGACGCAAGATTCAATAGATGCACCCGCGCACGAATCGCCTGAAGCACGAGACATCCGCCTCATGACCGCCCGCGCGCACATATCGAGAGCCGAGCGCACCATCCTCGAGCTCCAGACGTGGATCCAAGAGCAAGTTGCGACTGAGGAGGCTCTGCTAGTCGACATGAGGGAAGAAGAGAAGAGTGATACCATCACCCAAGCCCAAGAATACAAACTCTCATGGGCCCGCAAATACAACGAACCCCTCCTCGCGCACCTCCGCGCCCGCTTCGCCGACTCCGCTAACCTGCCTGCCGCACTCGTCCCCATCGCCGCCAAGTCCCCGGCCGAGTTCAACGCATTCATCAAAGAAGTGTTTGGCGACCGAGATCGGATGTTCTCGGTGTATGCTGCGTTCGAGGGGTGTAATCATATGAAGTAAGCTATTCTGTATCCGCGGCATGACTTGGGGCTAACAGACGCAGAGCAAATCTCAAGAAAGGCAAAGCAAGTATTCTGCTTTTCACACGCATTACCGTGATGGCGAAGGAGATCTGGCGACACATCATCTCGCCGAAACTGCAGATGCGTGGGGTTCAATCGCTTTCGGATCCGGTGGTTCGTGCTTCGATATTTGTGGAGTCGGACGTTCGCCCGGTGTATGCTGCTATTCAGAATCTTGATTGGAGTGCGAATTTCTCGAAGAGGTATTTTGGTGGAGTGGAGATTATCATGGTTCAGCGCGATGTAAGAGATTGAAGAAGGAGGGCTCGCGGCGGTGAGGAAATTGGACAGTAGGGCGAGGATGATAGCAGTTCTTTTGGATGAACCGTCAGATGGAGCGTTGGGTAGGGCTGTAGACCTTCGAATGCTTTGACAATCTTCATAGAGGCTAATAACCTTTCGTATATGTTCAGGCATGTGCATCAGATCACTTAACGGTTTCCAACGAGCAACTTAAGTGGGGTGGCAATATCGTTGCCGCGCCTGCTAAGACGACAGAATCGACGGTCGGTGAACAGTGCGATCCCAAACCTGATGTTCAGAAACCCAGGTAAGTCCATTAAATCAAAAGCTCCCATGTTGTACACCATTTACCTAGCTCTAACACTCATCCATAAAGATCGCTACTCAATCAAAATACAGTGAGCCGCGTGGATCCCGCCGACTGCGCTGCCTCCACTCCACTAGCTCAATTGCACGCGCCTACTCGTCTTGACTTTAAGTACGTATACCCCATCGCTTCCCACTACGGCCAATACTGAGTAAAACTAGCTCACCCTCTGGGGCCACCAGCTCCCCAAGTACGACGCGCTGAAGAAGAAGCTCACCGAAAACGGCGGCGTCATCATCCACGAGTACAACACGGCCGCAGCGGGCTTCATGTGAGTCACAAAACCCCGCATGGGCTCGATGATGTTGACTAATAGCCGCAACAGCTTCCGCATGAACGACCCAGCCGCCGGTCATCCTTTTAGCCAAGATGTACTCGATGTAGGCGGGGATGTCGAGGTACACGCTTTTGAGGAAGCGTCCGAGGTCACGGAGTTGAAGGTTACGAAGCGTGCGAAGACGGGGGCGAATGCGCATCAGGCTGCGGCGCTGGAGGAGTGGGCACGGTATATGACACTGCGCCTCTCAGGATCTTGTGTGGATCTCGGCCAAGGATATGGCATGGCGTTCTTGCGGTTCAACATGTGGTCACGATAGGAGGATATACGCAGCAGGCCGTGTCCGACCTTCACATCCCAGCGATAGTCTCAAAGCTTCATGAAACAATCTTCTTAATTTGAAAATTGTGGTGTGTATGTATTCACGGCCACAAAAGGCTTAGTTCATTCCCATGCAAATCTTTGATCATATACAGAGTATGTTTATATTCACCTCACCAAAATGACACAGATATCGAAATGGTCATTATTTACATTTGAGCAATCGCGGAGTTCAGAAATCGTCAATACTGTCTACAACTCATACAAACGCGCCATCCCCTTCCCACGCCCAAACTCGAACTCCACCTCCTCTTCCGAGACCTTGCTGGCCTCATCTTTCGCAACTTGAGCCCACTCGCCGGAACGAATGCGTTCAGCCTTGAGTACGTGGTTCTGCTCTTCGATGGAAAGATGAATCGAAGCGGGAAGATCCAGGGATACGCGAGGTGCGTCTCCGTGCATCGAACCAGAAAGAGAAGTGAGCTTGGCTGGTCCGGGAAGGCCGTGAGCCATTGCGAAGCGCGAGATAATATCGATGGCCACGTGTGTGGGCTGCTTATTTGGCGCAATGAAGAGTTCGCCGTACTGTTCGTACTCCCCCTCTGTTGACTCTGCATCCGTGGAGATCCGCTGCATCTCAATGTCCGTCAGCACTGGAGTTGGTTTGCGGCGGGAGAATGTGAAAGGCAGGTTGCGTCCGAACACTATGATGCTGATGATCACTAGGCTGATGACTGCACCGGAGATGGATGTGATGATGATGCCGATTTGGCTACTTGTTAGAACCATGGTGCTGGTATTGGAAGTAGGAAGTGTGATCGGATGGGCAGGCTTGCGGAGAGATCTGGTCTCTTTGTGCTTGGTGATGTTTGCGGGAAATGCTTGACTGGGTAGAAGCATATGTATGTCTAAGACATCGACCTTGTGAGCAACATGTTATTGTGTAGCAATTTCCCCATGCGCATTGTGTGGTGTTTGTCTTGTATATATGTTCGACTTCTTTGAGCTTGCGGTGATCTGAAAACACTCCACGATGCGAATTTAAACGCACCGTTCTGACAGTATTTTGCCCGATTTCATGGTGACGAGGAGCTCGCTCATTCTTCCATGCGTTCTTTGAGGCTGACAAAGGCCATGGCGTCTAGGGAGCGAGTTTGCGATGGTCCACGATAGATCAGCCATGCGAGGATAGCCAGGCACAATAGTTCTAGAGTCAGGATACCGGTCATTCCGATTACAACCGCAAGCGATAGTTGAGGCTTGCGTATCGTGGTTCCGTATCCATAGTAAATTGATCGCCCGGAACCTTCTCGCAAATTGCTCCCAGCACTGTAGCGCGACAGGGATTGATCCATTGTTACGACAGCCTGATTAGCTAGAAAGACAGCTGAGGAAAGGGCTGTCACGGCTGCACCTGTGTCGTTGAACACGTGCAACCAACTGGAAAGATATTTTCGAGCATTCAACGATCCGGGCGTATTTTGAGTCCCAGAATCGCAACTCGGGAATTTGGTACCTGAAGATGCCACAGAGGGACTGAACGGCCCCGGTTCCAAGCGGGCAAAAGGTACGAGGTTGCACACGACTCTCATCGAGTGAATTATTCCAAGCTTGCACGGCAATGTCGAAAAACGTATTGTTACCAAATAATGCGATGGTGGCCATCATCAGAGGACCAGGAACAAAGTTATGATCTTCATAGGTAAAGAGCGGATCGGCACTGTGGATTATTTAGTTCGCCGGACCCGAATTAGAAAGAGGCTTTATTACAGTTCTGAGGGATACCTTGACGCTCCTGCGCGGGGTCTTTTGGGATCTGGAAAATCGAGATAGTCATTATAATTGGTTGCCATATCTTCTGGGCTAGGCCACGTTTCCATTGAAGCGCCCCAGGTGTTATTGTTGTGATAGTTTCCAAGCTCGAAATAACCCCTAGTCGTGGTGGCTGTGCAACGAAGAGTGTAATTACTGGTCCAATTGTGGCGATCTACACTGCGCGGGAAACCAGGATCCAGCTGCTCTACGACGTCAAGGTAGATCTCTTCAACTATATCTTGCCTATTCCGCGACACAGTCCACGGTGACAACCCGCGCGATCCTGGTGTACAGATCCGAGTCAAATTGTTGCCATGGGAGGAGTCTCTTGTGAATGGCCGTTCTCCTGGACATGGGGATGGGAACGCGGCTCGTTGGATGTGTTGGCACTCTACTGAAGAATTTAGACGCATGATGTGTTGTCTCAACACCCCCGTCGAAGTTCCTTGTTCCAGCGCCGCTACAAAAGCGCCATTGCCATGATCCTGGAGCATCAACTTGTTCGCGCTACTATCGCAAGCATTATTCCACAAGTTTGACTTCACATCAATCAGCGATGCGATAGCAAGTTCGCTCAAGAATCTTGGAAAGATCTCATACTGTTGGGTCAGCGCCATTTGTGTCGGCTCCATTTCCCATCCAATCTCCTTTGCTGGCAGAACGTTTCTGGAACACGGAGTCGAGCCACGCTGGTGTATCAAACGTTCCATGTAGCTGGTATCATGACATGTGGGAACTAGAATGTCCTCCACAGGCACCAAAATCTGGTAAAGAGGTTGCTGCACAGAGCCTTGATGAAGAGTCAAAGAGTGTACGAAGCATTTAAAGTCCTCTGACTTACCTATGATTACGGTGACCGCTGCGAAGAAGAGTAGATTTCGGGCCCCGTTAGACATGCCACCAGGCCATTTCAAAGACTTCGACAAAGTAAAAGCATCGGTCCAACCGCGATTTGCAAACTCAACGAGGTATTGGAAACGATACTTTGAGTCCTTGTGGTGCTGATGGCTGTAGACTACTGCGGCTTGTGCTATCAGAGTAGACAGCACCGGGATTGTGATAAGGCTGCCAATCGAGATCAAGACATTGACACCAACTACCCATTTCTCAATGCGATCGATGTCCGAACCCGAGAGACCGTGTTGATTGTAGTAGGAGGAGGCGCTCAGCGGTCGTTTAGCCAATACACAAGTCAGAGCCCATGGTATGATGACTAAAGGGATGTACAAGATGAGAAGGAAAATGGCGAGCTTGTGGTATTTTGGCTGAGATAGCTTGGCATCCTGACCTTGGTGCAATGGTTCGACTTCAGCCTCTTTGCCGGGGTGCTCAGAGCTCTTGATTGATCGTGTCGCGGAGTCGCGAGACGTCCGGGAGGGACAGGGCGAGATGGCAAGGTTTGACATGGTAAAATCATCGACATCTAGATTCCAGGGTACGCTGTCCAGGTATACAATGCTCTTATGGTGGGTGTGCAAATGGCCCCGCCAAGTGGCTGAAACACCACAGCCTCGTTCGCGGTCACACTGGGCTGAGCTATTTGGGGTCGTTTTTACTAGGGGTATATTCTCGATGTTCGCCAACCAGTTCCTGTAGAAGATGTATCGAAGAGCTCTAAGACGTCTTAGTGGTTGAATATGTCGGCGAGGTGCGCTCAGCCTCAGGCCCCCCATCCCACCATGGCACTCGTCGGCACAAGCCATGTAAGCAACATGTTGATTGCCAGGCGGCAATCGAGGTGCTCAACTGCGCCACTGTGTAGTCCGACCGATCCCATCCAGGCGATGGATCATGCATCAACTCCCATATTGGTTCTAAGTCCTTTCGCTGTTTCTACCTTATCGCTATCGCAATGTTCAACAGCATGTATGCAGCTAAACCTGGCTAAGAGTCAGCAGACTATGAAACGTTGTGAACGAAAACTATGAGGCACGGGAGAGTGAAAATGATTACATAGGCTTTTCGTCCCGTGTCAATGACGTCATCTATTCCTCATATCACTCACTTCACCAGCCGAAGACCAAAAGTGTGACTCAAGTAATAGAATAACGCCTTATACACTCTACTTTACATTTATTCCTAGCCACTACGTGCGTAGCCTGAGCGATGAAGATGTACCTAGTCTGAGACGAAGAAGTTGAAATGATTGGAAAGGGATAGACAAAGGCTGGTCAACGGATCTTGCGAAGGCAACAATGATGATTCACCTATGCTATCTTGAGTAAAGCCTTCGTAGCCCAGAATCGCTCGGGAGATATGTAACAGTGAGAATTGTAACTGGAGCAGTTTTAGGTATGCTTTGAGTGTTAGCATGTTGTCATTGCAGAAACAAGATGTCGACTTCCCTCCACTCTGACAATCGCGTCTAACAATCAAGCCGGAAATTACATCGTCCTGAATTGTGCCAGTCTGCTGACCCACAGTTGAGGCAGGTCGTAGCCAAAAAATGCCGATGTTCCACCATCTCGGCTGGCGGATGCTAAGCTTTCTTGCCAAAATTTCGGTGCACTCAACCAAGTTGCATGACTGTGAAACGTGTGGCTCAGCGTTGTCATAATGAGCAGAATTTTCAGCTCATAGAAGAGTGAGACAGAACTAGGATGCATAGGTCTTGTTTTGCGGACGACAATCTTCGGAACGGTCACTTGATCGAGTCTAGGGCAAGAACGCCCCCGGATGCTAGGGCTGCGCCGAGCGTCCCGCGATGTAAGGGATTTGGTACAGTAGAATCCTTCAGCATACTCGATGGCGTCCTTCAGTCATTGTGGCGTCAAGTCGTCTGTATGAAACTGGCCTCGAGAGAGAAATTGAGGCTCTCTGATACTCGTCCCATGTATGTAATTCCGCCGCAGATTGTGGAATTCTGCCAATAACCTTGCGTCCGTCATCCCTGTGAACGTTGCCGATTGCGTCAGTATAAATTGTCCCGGATATGACAGTGTAGATGCCGACGCGACAACATAGCTCTCTTTGAGACAGCCTATCATACGTTCCGGGTGCGATCGTTCACTGATAAGATCACATGCAATCCAAGGAATCGATGCAAGGGGGGACGCAGCCGTTGCCAAAGCCGCTGTTGGTGGTCTGATTAGACGCGGTCGCTGCCGCAAGGGTCCACAACGGTGGGGTGCAAACGTGGGGCGCCGAAGCGGCATCTCCATCGGCAGCATCGCGTTCCTCCGACATTGTACGGGCAATTTTGTATTCGGGCCTACTCAGATCTACGATTTGATCTACAGGTACGCACAAAACAGTTTCAGTGATCAGGTTGCCGCTTGTGTTGTGGCAGCCACATCAATCAGTCGGCATGAACTGCATCCTGGCGCAGCGATATGGACTTAGCGAGGAGGGGTTGCATGTTTTGACAGACGCACTTATACAGGTTTGCATCGGGCAAACTGTAGCATGGGCTATATATAGGTAGCAAGCACGGAAAGTGAATGGACAGGCCACACCATCACCATCTCGCAATCAGCGCTTCGACACATACTTAAATTCGAGCATACCCATTTTTAAATCTAAAGAACAACCCAACCAAGTGTTCAAAATGGTCTCAGGCCATCTAGGAAACGTCACTAAAGCACCAGAATTCGAAACCCTTGCTCTGCACGGCGCTCAAGAACCTGATCCCACCAACGGCTCCCGCGCGGTCCCTCTCTACCAAACATGCGCCTATAACTTCGAAGACGCGGCTGACGGCGCCTCCAAGTTTGCTTGGTCGAAAGAAGGCTACGTATACACCCGCATGGGCAACCCTACTAACTCCGTCTTCGAGCAACGCATGGCCATGCTGGAAGGCGGCGTCGGCGCAGTCGCAGCCGCATCCGGCCACGCAGCCCAGTTCATGGCGATTACGTCCATCTGCGAGCCTGGACACAATTTCGTCTCGACGATGAATCTCTACGGCGGCACGTTCAATCAGTTCCGCGTGTACTTTAAGAAATTCAACATTGCATGCAAGTTTGTTGAAGGGCACGATGCGCAGGAGATCAAGAAGGCGATTGATGAAAATACGCGCGCGGTGTATGTTGAGACGATTGGCAATCCACAGTTCAATGTGCCGGATATCGCGGCGATTGCGCAGGTGTGTCATGAAGCTGGCGTGCCGCTGATCGTGGACAATACGTTCGGTATGGGCGGTTACTTGAGCCAGCCCATCAAGCTCGGCGCGGACATCGTCACACATTCTTGCACGAAATGGATCGGTGGGCATGGAACGTCTATGGGTGGGATAGTCATCGACGGCGGACACTTCGACTGGTCAGCCAGCGGGAAATTTCCCTGCATGTAGGTCCACTCCTTCACTCCCTCCCCTCCCCATCCCATCCTAACATTGCATGATAGGACCGAACCAGCAGACGGCTACCACGGTATGCGTTTCTGGGAGACATACGGCCTGAAGTCGCTCTCTGCTAAAGTCCGCATGGACGCCATGCGCGATCTCGGCCCATGCATGTCTCCCTTCAACGCCTGGCTCTTCATCCAAGGTCTAGAAACGCTCGCGCTCCGAGCAGACCGGCACGTCTCCAACACGCTCGCGCTCGCGCACTGGCTGCAGAAATCGCCGTACGTCAGCTGGGTCAACTACCCCGGCCTCGAAACACACCCCGACTACGCCCTCGCGCAAAAGGTGCTGCCAAAAGGCCAAGGAGGCGTGCTCACCTTCGGCGTCGCAGGCAACATCGCCGAAGTCGCCGCCGTGGTGGACAACCTCAAACTCTGCTCGCATCTGGCGAACGTCGGGGATGCAAAGACGCTGATCATTCATCCGTGGCGCACGACGCACCAGCAGATCCCCGACGAGGAGAAGATCAAGGGTGGCGTGACGCCGGATCTGATCCGTGTTAGCCTGGGCTTGGAGCATATTTCGGATATCATACATGACTTTGAGCAGGCGTTCGAGAGCGCGGGGTTGAAGCCTGCGGAGGGCTGGACGCCGACTTGGAGGAAAGGGTTGAGTGCGGATGCGAGTGATGGGACCTTGTATGCGCCGAGGCCGGGGCAGACGAATGGGGTGAAGAGGGAGGTTGATGGGGTGAAGGACGTGGCGGCGACGAAGATTGGTGTGAGCGGATAGAGGATTTATATGTAGAGTTGATGGTGCTTTCATGTTTATATGTTCATGTAACCCAACTTCTGTGTAAACGACAGTATGAGTTTGGGTAAAGCTCATCTCCTAGATGTCCTGTTTCAGCTCAACACCAGACACCGGATACGCATGATCTAGCAATAACATAGAGCCAACAGTATTGTTTCACAATTGTAGCAGGAATACAGGTTCAAAATAGTCTCCAATGGGCCGTCTGAAGGGAAACGCCGTTCTACTCCATATGTATAGCCGGACAACACGTTCAGCGTATAGGAAACGAGCATACGTGCAACAACCGCTCGAAAATAGAGCAAAAATCAAGGCAGTCTCATTGAAAAACAGTGCGTATTCCAAACTTCCAGATCCTAAAACCTCAACCCCCGCAGCTAGCCTACAAAACCGCCAAGATCTGATCCAAAACCCCATCCTCCTTATTTCTCTTTGTCGCCAGCGTCACGCAAAACAAGTGCTTGCTCGCATTCACACTGATGATTTGGTCGATGACCCCGCTCTGCAACACCGTCGCGAAGTCGACTAGAATCCGCTCGATGGGGCCCCGCGACTCCTTGCGGAACATGACAAAGTTGCTGCGAATGTCGATGTTCTGCCAGATAATTGTCACGTCGAAATCATCGTGCGCCGCGTACTTAACTGCTGTTTGAGTATCGGTTGAATGGGCTGGGGGTGCTGCTTACAGTTATGTCTGAGGCCAGGGTTAAAGTTGGGAGAGGTTACGCACGGCTGGCGTCTGTAGAAGGATGTGCGCTCTGCATGTTAGCAGGGGCAAGGTTCCGATGTATTCGCGGCGGCTGTCGACTCGGTGTCTTTTGTAGTAGCGTGGGAGAGTATTCCCGCCAGCGTTGCAGTCGAATTCGTATGAGGGAAGAGCACCAATCTCACCACGAGGTGATTCGTCGTTTGGTGTAGGCTAGGCGTTTAGGCGTACTGATAGACCGAAGCAGATAACGTGAAGGGCTATTTGCATGATTTCGAGGGGCTCAAGGAAGTCGCAGAGGTCGTGTTCCCCGCTCCACCAACATCTGCGCATTGCCGTGCCGCAATCAATCATCAGGACCACACTATCGAAAATGCAGTCAAATCACCAAGAGTGAGCTAGACCCGAGTAGCCCGAGGCGTAGCCGTACACGCGAATCAAGAAGTCGGCTGCTTTGAGACACGGACGTAATTCTGCTTCCATATAGTCCATGTAACGCCAACAGAGTGACGAAGTATACACAGGTCAATCTCGACCAAGCGAAATCCTCACGCGCCTCATTCTCCACCCCTCACTCCTCCGTCCATTCTTTGCGCGCTGGGTATTTGCGGTCTCTCGTCCCTCGCCACCATCTTACTCGGCATCGGCTTACTCAGCCCACTATTCTTCTCTCCATACACTCCCCTAGTCCTCGTCAAGCTTCTCTCAACATCCGCCTGTTTTCTCGCTTGTAAAATGCGCAAGTTCCGCCTGCGCACCATATGCACGATTTCGAAGATGATGGCGAGGGAGAAGATAATGGGGATGGTGGTTAGGAGGACGATGATCGCGGTCTGAGGTAAGCCGTTGCGGCGAGGCGAGTTGGGTGGAGGGAGGGAGTTAGGGTCTTCGAAGATGGAGGGGGCGGTGTATGAAGCCGGCAGCGAGGTTTGAGATGGATAGTGGATTATAGACATGATGACAAGCGAGAGATGGATCATCTGCGTAGTCGCAGTTTTGCGGCCGTGTATTCATAAATTCGCGTTCATGACTATGTACTTTTTCCAAAACTCCATACGACAAAGAAACAAAGGACTTTTCCGAAACGACAAGGTGGCAAATGACTTTTGTATGTAGCGTAAGAGGCGAGACAAGAGAGACAATGCAAATCCTCGCTCGCAAACAAAGAAATATACGGATTTCCGGCATGACCGAGTTGGAGGACTGCGCTCCTACCCTACACCCACACCATATGTCGGGGCGATGAAGCGTGTGGCGGCAGCGTTGACGTCATGTTGACGTGGTTGTTAGGAAGAGATGCGGCGACCAAGCAAGGTTGAGGATGAGAGATGTATTGTATGGCACTCTGCAGAGGGTTCGAACAGGGTCGAAGACGCTCCTCTGCAGTGCCAAGCCCAAGGCCGCGAGGCTCAGTCGTGCTCTGTGGTGTAGATTACCTTCTCCTGATTTCTTGATTCATGTATTTGAGGCTGTAGCATAGTGTGGGAAGTCCGAATATGCACACGAGGATGAGGAGTAGTGTGCCGTTGTCCAAGTGGTCTCAAATGCCTGGGCTGGGTCCAGGGGCGACAAGCCAGTCCGACTTTTGAGCGCTCGTTTCGGAGGGTAGGGTAGGTCGTCGGTGTCGGAAGTGTCATGTCCGATACCGTGGCGTTCCCTGGATGTGCGGTCCGCAACCATGTTCACTCCCCCGCGGTCTTGTCCGCCATCATCAGCCCCGAGCTCGAGCTGCTGCTTCCACTCTTTCTCCTCGTATGATTCTTAGATGACTCCGTCGCATCGCTTGGCCGCCGCGAGCTCGCTATCGGCTGAGCCGGAAAGTATTCGCCGTCTTCGTCGAGGGCGAAACGCACGGGCGTCTTGACCCTGTGATGCGCGAGGTTTATTCGTGACGCTTCAGGGCTCCAGCCTCGATACTGCATCGGGCTGGTTTCACCTGACTGACTGCGATGATGTCGTCGAGTCGGAGATTCTCCTGGGAGTTGCAGCCGCGAGTTCATACCCATCCACAAGGCCTCCTCGTCCTTGTTGCCCGGTGTTCGCCAGCCTCCGACGCCCTCGTAGTCTCTGGGGACGTCGCTTGTGTTGGTGTTCTGGAGCACGCCGTTGCTAATATCCAGACGTCCCGGCTTGACTGAAGGCACAGCATTCTCTTGAGAAGGAATAGTGATGCCAAGGCTGCTATACAGTTGTCGATGCCGGGTCACGGCTGGTGGTGCAGGCATCGAAAGGGTTGGTGAATGCTGTACAGGCAGCTTCTTGGGAGGCTCTGGACTGAGCCATGTGCCTACGACGGCGACTACAAACTCGATGCATACGACGGTGACACGACAGAAGAGCAGGAAGAATGCGATTGTGGTCGTAATGGTCGCGAAGATGGTGAGTGGAATGGATATCGACAGGAGGATCAACGGCGCGAATACGTAGACCGGGTTCCAGATATTGACTTCGATGGTATACGACCTCCATCCGATGGTGATCATGATGGCGGCTGGTGTTGGACGAGATGACGGTGCGGAGTCGAGGCTACGGCATGTGAAAGGTTGCGGGGACGCCAAGGTCGGTGGCCCGACGCCCCAGATGATGTCAACAAAGACTTTTTGGCCTATATCAAAAACTCTTCAAACACTTCTTGGGCAAATTTGAAGCATTTCGCTGCGTCGCGTGTCGCTCGTACTGGTGTTCACGACTTTGCGCAGGCCGCCGATCTCTGCGCAAAATCTTCGTCTCTCAGTTTGTCCGGAATCGTCGCGCACCAGAGCGCGTCGGCGTCATGCCAATACCGAACAGGATTGCGCCGAGCGAAGTGCCCTTGAAGATGCTCTCATACTGTTCCGTCTTGAGGCGCGAGCTGTAAGGCTGCTTCGAGATCTTGAGGAAGGTGGCGCCCGTGACGAGCATCCAAGCGCCGAACAAAAGTTCGTATCTGTACTTGGAGGCCATGTGCTCGTTTGCTTGATCTGTCATTTTCGAGGATGCTTGCGAGCAGAGTGGAGAAGTCTGGTAAGCTGGAAGCGAGATGCAGGTCGACTTTTGTAGGCGTCGATGTTTGTGGGGAAAAGGCGGTCGAGCGTCGAGACGCCGGAATGATAGGATTGATATGCGAGCTGCGAGGGCTGGGATGACATGGGTAGGTAGTCGTGATGTCACCCCACTTCACACCATCGACGTAAGAGCTTCGGATCGCCGCCATCGCCTTTCCATCGCAGCTAATAATTAGCGCTTGCAGTCTGTAATGATACTGGCAGCAAAACCTCGACGGGCGCGTTGAGCATTGAGAAGTTCTACAACCAGCGTTGACCGCCATCTCAGTTCAAAATCGAGCCGCCTGACGGCTTCGCCTCACTTTGGACATCGGAAGGCTAAATCACGTGAATTTCTATGCTTCACCGCCCGTTTTCGTGCTTCTTACAATGTTTCAAACCTCAGTCACGTTTTTCTCCATTCTCTTTGTTATTACTCTCCGACCATGCGTTGTCGCTACATGTCGCGCGCTGTTCAGCCATTGTCAATTCACAACCCCCCAATGAACCACTATTTACACCAACAAGATAATATCCCTTTCTCAGAATCATCAGAGTCAACATTAGCAATATAGGGCACAGTGAAACATACATCACTCACCCAACACCAGTACAGTATTCCCCTACTTACCAACTCATCATGTCTCTCAGCAGATCTACCATCCTCAGCATCGTCTTGCCTGTTACTGCAGTCGGCCTCGCTTTCGCCATCACAATGGCCATCCTCATCCACCGGCACCACCGCCAACGCACCCTCCTCCCCACCACCGAGCCCAAGCTCTTCACTGCCGCGCACATCGCCTCGATACGCGCACCACAACCCAGCACTCCTGTCACTCCTGTCACTCCCACCGAGAACCCATGGGCTACGCTAAAGTCCGACCCCAACCACATCCCGTTCCTCGCCGCGCCCCTCCCTTCTCACCAGCCTGTCAAGGGCAATTGGCAGAAATTCAAGGAGAAGCAGGCGCTGCGCAAGGAGCAGGCGCAGATGCCCCAGGCCATGCGGGAGAAGTGGCATCATCAGCCCAAGGGGCCGGCATACTGGCGGGAGCATGGGGCGAGTATGCGCGCGGAGATGGGGTGGTGGGAGAAGGTTAGGGAGAAGGTGGAGTGGTGGCAATGAGAGACCTCACTCCAACACTCCACCTCTCCCATGAATGTTGTGTTGTCTGGAGATGCTGAGGACGTACTCGGCATCCGATAAGTATCTGCCCAACTCAATGTTACATGTCTTTTGAGCACCTGTAAGGCTCTATCCTCGTGAAACCCGCGTGCCGAATAATCTACACTCCTTCCCATCACCAACTCATCGGCAACTGATACTGGCGGGCGCC
>Ga0265780_10004883_pt1 | contig 17149 bp, 12 predicted proteins | sample P1T30metagenome_FD_192432 | JGI IMG/M metagenome (GOLD analysis project Ga0265780, IMG submission 192432) | Plant litter microbial communities from East Loma Ridge, Irvine, California - P1 T30 | ecosystem: Environmental > Terrestrial > Plant litter > Unclassified | place: USA: California... | reverse complement strand
ACAGCGTCAGCCTGGCCGAAATCATCATGCCGGCGGCCGATCTGTCGGAGCAGATTTCGACTGCCGGCACCGAAGCCTCGGGCACCGGCAACATGAAATTCGCCCTGAACGGCGCCCTGACCATCGGCACCCTGGACGGCGCCAACGTCGAGATGCGCCAGCACATCGGCGCCCACAACATCTTCATCTTCGGGAAGACCACCGACGAAGTCGACGCCCTGCGCGCCCAGGGTTACCAGCCGGGCCAGATGGTCGAGCAGAATGCGGAACTGAAGCAGGTGCTGGAGCAGATCCGCGACGGCGCCTTCTCGCCGGACGACAAGGGCCGCTTCTCGGGCATCTACGATGCGCTGGTAACCTGGGGCGACCATTACCTTCTGCTGGCCGACTATGCCAGCTATGTCGACACGCAGGATGCCGTCGACGGGCTGTACCGCCAGCCCGATGCATGGACCCGCAAGGCGATCCTGAACGTGGCCGGCATGGGGACCTTCTCGGCCGACCGCGCGATTGCCGAGTATGCCGAGGAGATCTGGCATGCGCAGCCGGTGACGCTCTCGGTGCCCGATGCGCGCCGGGGCAGCGATCGCCGGGCGCAGCGGGATCAGGCGCAGCGCAGTAGCGCCGCCTGATTGTAGGGTGGGCACTCCGTGCCCACGCAAACGCTTGCATCCTGCCTGCTTCCGCGTGGGCTCGGAGAGCCCACCCTACGACAAGCGTTAGGCCACCCCGACGATGCCGTACCAGGCGCCGTAGGGCGGCAGCATCACCCGCGCGCCCGTGCGTGTCCCCGGCAGACCGTGGCCATCCACGTCATTAGCGCCTGCTGCCTCGGGCCATTCGAATTCCACCGCTGCGTTTGACAGGTTGAAGGCCGCCAGCATCGCCGACGCGCCTTCCAGATCGCGGCGTAAGGCCAGCACCGGTTCCGGCGCATCGAAGAATGCGATATCGCCACGCGTGAGCTGCGGCTGCTTGCGGCGCCACGCGATGAAACGGCGCGCGAAGTTCAGCGGTGACTCCGCATCCTCCTCCTGGACCGACACGGCCGCCGCCACGTGCGGCGCCACCACCGGCAGCCACGGCGTACCATCGGTGAACCCGGCATGCGGGGGGTCCGCCACCCACGGCATCGGCGTACGGCAACCATCGCGCCCCTTGAACTCGGGCCAGAACGCGATCCCGTACGGATCCTGCAGCAGTTCATAAGGCACGTCGGCTTCCGTCAGCGCCAGCTCGTCGCCCTGGTACAGGCAGGGCGTCCCCTTGAGCGACAGCTGCATCGCCAGTACCATCTTGGCCAGCGCCGGCGGCGGATGTGCCCCGCCCCAGCGCGTCATCACGCGAACGCTGTCGTGGTTCCCCACCGACCACGAGGCCCAGCCGCCGCGCACCCGCGCTTCGAACTCCGCCACCTGGGTGCGCACGTGCGCGGCCGAGAAGTCGGGCGTCAGCAAATTGAAGCTGTAGGCCATGTGCAGCTTGTCGCCGCCCGAGGTGTAATCGGCCATCACGGCCAGCGCATCGTCGGCGCCGACTTCACCGATCGAGATCGCGCCGTATTCGTCGAGCAGCATGCGGATCTTGCGCAGGAAGTCGATGTTCTCGGGCTGGGTCTTGTCGTAGCGGTGCGCCTGCATGCCGTAGGGATTGACGTCGGTGGCCATCATGTTGTCGGCCCGGGTCGCCGGCGGATTGCTGCGCAGCTGACGGTCGTGGAAGTGGAAGTTGCAGGCGTCCATGCGCACGCCGTCCACGCCGCGCTCCAGCCAGAAGCGCAGCGCATCGAGCTGGGCCTGCTGGACCTGCGGGTTGTGGAAGTTCAGGTCCGGCTGGCTGGTAAGGAAGTTGTGCAGGTAGTACTGGCGGCGCCGGGTGTCCCACTGCCACGAGGAGCCGCCGAACACCGACAGCCAGTTGTTGGGCGGGTTGCCGTCCGGGCGCGGGTCGACCCAGACGTACCAGTCGGCCTTCGGATTGTCGCGGCTGGCGCGGCTTTCGATGAACCACGGGTGGGCGTCGGACGTGTGCGACATCACCTGGTCGATCATGATCTTCAGGTTCAGGCTGTGGGCTTTGGCGATCAGCCTGTCGAAGTCGTCGAGGGTGCCGAAGATCGGATCGACGTCGCAGTAGTCCGCAATGTCGTAGCCGAAGTCCTTCATCGGCGACTTGAAAAAGGGGGAAAGCCAGACGATGTCCACGCCCAGGCTGGCGATGTAGTCGAGCTTTTGCGTGATGCCCGCGAGGTCGCCGATACCGTCGCCGTTCGTGTCGAGGTAGCTGCGCGGGTAGACCTGGTAGATGATGGCTTCGCGCCACCAGGGATACGTCGCATTGGCTAGGGTAATTGTCATGGCGGTGCCGATTAGTAGTTAGGAAAAAATTATAAAGGATTGTTCCTTCGCACTCACACGACAGTGCGCGCAGCTTTCGTGGCGCAAACGATACTTTTCCCGACCATACCTGAGGATCTTGTCAATTCTCAATTTTTTGACTGCGCGGAATGCCAAAATGCACGCTTGTTCCGACGTGAGACAGCGGAGAAGCCGTGGACATGGATAATGCTCTGAGTAGTTTCATGCTGGCAGGAAAGTCTTTAAATACAAGCAACCGCCCTATTCGACTGAAGCTCATTCATCGAAATAAGGCAATCACTGACATCCTCCTTCCCCAATCGGTCAGTGGTACGGAATCAATTTGCGACGGTTTTGAATATCGCATCCATTGCGTTGCCACGTCCTTCGACTTGCCGTTGAAAGAGTTTATTGGCCTTCCTGCTAGCCTTGAATTCATTACTGACCGAGGGCAAATACGCACTATAAATGGCTTGGTCACAGAAGCCTGTTCGGGCGAATGCGACGGTGCAATTGCTAGGTATCGACTGGTCATTAGTGACGCCTTGGCAATCATGGAGCAGCGAGTCAACACGCGGGTTTTCCGTCGGTTGAGCTGGCCAAAAGTTGTCAGCGTTGTACTGGACGAATGGCGTCAAATAAATCACGTATTGGCCGCCAACTTCGATTTCGAGTACGCACCCGGTTTCTGTCTGGATGCCTATCCAGAGCGCGAACAAACAATACAGTTCAACGAATCGGACTCGGCATTCGTGCGGAGACTATTGCGGCGCTCTGGTATTGCCTGGTTTTTTCGTCCTGGTCGTAGCCGCGCCTGGGAACAAGGCAGTCCAGTTACAGAGTCGACGGTAACGCATACTCTTGTGCTCTTCGACACGCAGAGCAAACTTGAACAGAATGAGGCCGGGGTCGTTCGCTATCATCGCGACGATGCTACCGAACAGCGTGATTCCGTAACCCGTTGGGGCGCTGTCCGCAAACTTCGGGCTGGTAACAAATGATGCATCACGGAACGGCAATGCCCGGAACCTCTGCAGAACAGTACGCACATGCAGAAGCGGCGCTTCAGGTATGGCGCGCGTCCAAGAATTCGAGTCACCTTACCTTGTTATACCTTACTGAAGCAGCTCTGGTAAGTCGAGGTGAGGTGTTGCGCAAGAGTGAAATTACAGCGTATCTCATGGCGGATGACGTTAATGCGTTCAGAGAAAACTTGCGGAAACTCGCCACCAAACGTTAAGGAAAAGCCAGCAGACGCGCACGAACACTGGGAGCTGGCCCGATACGTCATAGTGCGCGTGACCAATGCTAAGAAGGCCACTTCAAACTACTGGGAGATTCACGAAAACCATGACTTCTTCTTTTCTAAGACGATTCTTAATCTCGCCATTTCTTTCAGTTTCGATGATTTTCGGGCCATGTATGACGTTAAATTCCGGTGCAATGGCAAATGACAGCTTTCCCGCGTCTGTGATTGGCGTACATCACTTAGGATCAAACTATTCCATCTACAGGTTCCATATAAATAAATCGATTGGTGACAGCGTTGGTGAAGGCGGTGGAGGAGGAGGAATGGTTTGTTGCATGACATTGCCCCGACGATGGCAACCATCACTGTCGGTCGATGTTCGCTGGGCAGTGGATCGTATAATCCGAAGCAACAGACTTGGAGTGTCGGACACAGCAGAGGCTGAAGGAACTTACCGTGCTCAGGTACCAGTCGAACAATACACAGAACCCGGCGATTTCTACGTCCATTTTTTCCCGAACGGCCGTGTTCGTATCGTCGTAACAAATATCGGCTCGGACAGTAAGCAGCACCCGATCCGCCCCACAGATAAGCAGGCGATACGAATAGCTACTGCGGGCAAACGAGTTGAAACTCTTTTTACCGCGAAAGAAGCCGCAGAGCGTCAAAAAGCTGCCGACCGCGACCGGCAAAAATATGGAGACTGGCGATGAAGAAGGCACATTTCCCGGTAACGCCAACAAAAAACGCACCGATTGAAGGAATAATCAGGATCAACCCTCAAAAAGATTGCAACCTGAAGAATTGCGAAGGAAATGTTAACTTCGGCATATTTTTTGACGGAACAAATAACAATATGGAGCGCGACGCGGCCAATCAAGCGGACAGCAACATCGCTAGATTATATGATGTCTATAGAGACCTTAAGCAAGATGGGTATAGGCGTCTGTATGTGCCAGGGGTCGGAACAAAATTCCCGGAAATCGGTGAGTACTTCGAAACCGCAGCTGGCTCTGGATGCGCCTTTGGCTGCGAAGCTCGAGTCATTTACGGTCTACTTACAGTCTTTAATGCGCTGCATTCTCGCTGTTACGGGCAAGATCTTTTCAACAAACGTACAGTTCTTGCACTCTGCCGCAACAGCACAGGGGTAGCCGATGACACCGATTGCGAACAACTGGCCAAGCTCGGGATACCTTACGGCCTCCTCCAGCCCGACGCAGGCAATGATGAAAACCGCCGGGAATTCCTGAGAGGTCAAGCCAACTACTTGAAAGCAAAGCTCGAGACCGGGAAGCCACGTGTTGTTGAATGTTTCGTAGATGTGTTCGGATTTTCTAGGGGCGCAGCACAAGCCCGGGTATTTTGCAGTTGGCTAGATGAACTGCTTGTTCATGGCTGTCTCGCTGGAGTACCTTTGCATATCCGCTTTGTCGGCATTTTCGACACCGTCGCATCTGCGGGCTTTTGGTCTGGAACAGCCGCATTAATAAAGAACTCCACTGGCGGGCACGGGGCATGGGCAAGCGCTGAATCCCTGAGTATTCCATCATCAGTGAAAAACTGTGTGCATATGGTTGCAATGCATGAGCTTCGCCGGAATTTCCCACTAGACGAAATAGGAAGCGGGGGAAAATTACAGCCTGGTTGGATACAACATGCTTACCCTGGCGCACATAGTGATGTTGGTGGAGGCTATGAACCAGGAGAATTTGGCGTCTCTACGGGAGACGACTCTTTAAAGTTATCGCAGATACCTCTTAACCACATGTTGGAATGTGCTATTGCCGCTGGTGCGCCAATAAAAAAGCATCTAATAAGTTCAGGTCGCCATGACCCGTTCGCTATTCACCGAGATCTGTCGAAAGCGTATTCCGACTTCATCTCGCAGGCCACATTGGCGCCCCGTCCAATTTACGAGTGGATGCAGATATACCTTAACTGGCGCTGGCAGATTCGAGACCAGTTCGATACAATCGGACAAGTAAAACGTGCAAAGCTAACCCAAAGAGAACTTCTAATTAATTTCAACAAGAAGCTTATCGACGAAGCCACTGCGCTAACACAGCCTAAGCTTAAGACCGCTGGCCGACGAACATTTTCAACACTAACAGACATGTTCACTAATGCGAAAAGGAACCTCGTAAGCTCTTACATATTTGAGCCGGAAGCACCCGAGGCACTTGCGCTTGCCCGGCGCGCCGGTGCTACACCGCCAGCTTATGCCGCGCTGTTCGACGGCTATGTCCATGATTCGCTAGCTGGCTTTAATAAACCAAATTTGGAGCTAACTGGCTATTGGCGCTATCGAAGAGTTTTCCTTGGAAACGACGACCCTGTCATCGCTGCGAATCAGGCAAACGACACTGCACGCAGGTTTGCATAACATATTCTGACTAAAACGACATGAAAGATCATCGTAGACACGGTGTAATTCGCCTCGGCGATAAAACAACCCATGGAGGTAATGTAATCTCAGCTGCGGCGGATTTCACAGTGCTCGGCAAGCACGTCTCCATTGAAGGCGATATTACATATTGCCCTAAATGCAAAGGAAAATTTCCGATTCATCCAAAAGATAGCACCCGCAAACACCAAGGAAAACAGGTAGCGTACGACGGAGACCTAACTGCCTGTGGAGCCAAGCCCATCTCATCAATATTATAATAGTGGCAGCAGCAGCTTTTAAAAGAAAGGAAAATTCACTCATATGCATATCTTATTCAAGCTATTTTAATTCTGTAAAGCGTTCCAGCGTATGCGATATTAAAGCACGCGCGCCATTTGGGAATAGAACAACTGCAGCCGTTCTGGAAACCTGCCACGACATGTCAACCTCACCTCATTTCCGCGCGCTCCCAATGCCCTGCCGCAGTCCTTATTCCAGTTGCTCACTGCCAGGACACACACCGCCCGTTATCTGGGAGAACCCGGGGTGTCCCCTGCCGGCGTGGTCAGGACCACCAGAGTGTCGGTGCGCCCCCTGAACCGGCTGTTGGCACAAGAAGGTACGTCGCTCGCGGACTTGATCTGCCGTAAGCGACAGCGATGGCCTATCGCGACCTGGTCTACCGGGATGCACACCATGCAGCCCGCAATATCGTGTTCCGTTGGGGCTTCTCGACTAGGCCCACTTCAGCCGGGCGCTGGCGGCGGGTATCACGGCGCCGCCACCCCCTGCTGCTTCGGGGTATAGGGCGTATAGAACATCGACCCGGCCCAGGCCGGCGTACGCACGTTGTACAGCGCCGCGCCGCTCACCCAGTTGGCCGCATCCTTGTAATCGCCGCTGCCCTTGAACTGGGCCACGGCCGGATACGGATACACCGGACGCGAGGCCGTCGCCGCACCCGCGCCGTCGGTGCGGTAGGTGGTGACGGCGGCCGGCGCCGTGCCCTGCTCGACCCAGCCGGTCACCTGCGACACCAGGTCGATGTTGGGCAGGCCCTCCCCGCCGCCGCAGTGGCCGACGCCGGGCAGCAGATACAGGCGCGCGAAGGCGTCGACGGTGGACGTGCCCATCTGGTTCTGCATGGCTTCGTAATAAGCGATCGTGTACTTCGGCGAGATGTGCTGGTCGGCCCAGCCATGCCACAGGATCAGTTTGCCGCCGGCCTGCTGGAAGGCCGCCAGGTCGGGATTGGTCGCGTCGTACAGCGGATGGTTGGCGGCCAGGTAGGCGTTGTAGAAGCTGGCGTCGGTGTAGCCGAAGGTGTCGACCGTGGGCCGGGCCGGGTTGCCGGTGAAGATCAGGTTGTAGGCGCCGGTGACAATGTTATAGCTGAACACACCGCCGGCGACCGGTACCGGGGTGCCGGTCGAGCTGCCGCCGGCGGGTGCTTCGACGCCCGGCCAGTTGACTTCGGAACCGAACAGCGGACGCCCGGCCTGCATGCGTTCGCGCGTGGTGGCGTCCAACGGACCGCCATAGATCTTGCCGGCGGCCGCCGCTTCGGCAGCGGTGAGGCACTGGCTGGTGTCCGTCGCGCCGGCGGCGCACTGGATCGACGCCGGGTCGAAGTTGCAGGCGCGCGGATCGGAGATCAAACCGTCCGGGGTGTCGGCGCAGGCGGCGACCACCGCCTTGTGCAGCACGGCGATCTTGTCGGCATACAGGATGGCGTTGCCGGCGCTGGTGCCGGTGCTGCTGTTGGATACCACGCTCCAGCCGTGGAACACCGAGTTCTGGATCTGGAAGTGGGCGGCAGGCGCGCCGGCGACGATGCCGTTGTAATCATTCGGGTAGCGCTGCGCGGCCATCAGGGCTTCGCGGCCGCCGTCCGAGCAGCCGATGAAGTAGGCATACTTTTGTTCCTGGCCATAGTAGGCCTTGATCAGCTTTTTGGCGGCCAGCGTGGTGATGTGCTGTCCGCGATAAGCAAAGTCGGCCTGCTGCTGCGCGTCCGTCGTCCAGGCGGCGTCGTTGCCCTGGTGCCCCATGTCGGTCGCGGCCGTGACGAAGCCGCCCTGCTGCACCAGCGGGCATTTGTAGCCGGCGGAGACGCCTTCAAGATTCGTCGGGTCGGTCAGGTTGCCGCACAGACCGCCGCAGCCCAGTTCCGCGAAGCGCTGGGTCCAGGTACTCACCGGCAGCGACACCGCGAAGGTATTCGCCGGCGCCAGCGTGCCCTTGACGGCGCACAGGCTGACGGTAGTGCCGTTGACGGTGGCCGTGGTCACGGTGGCCGAGGTGATCTTGCTGCCGGCACCGCCGATATCGGTGATGTCGATCGCCGCCAGTTGAGAACACTCGGCCACTGGCTTGACGACCGCCAGCGTGGTCGTGGCCGGGGTACCGGCACTGGTGTCGGTATTGCTGTCGTTATTGCTATTGCTGCAGGCTGTGAGCAGGCTGGCTGCAAGCACCACCAGCAGGGCTGCCGCGCCTTGTCGAATCGCTTTCATGCTGTCTCCCTTCAGAAAGAATGCTTGATCCCGGTGATGACGCCGTTCTGCGCCATGCCCGCGCCGACGGCGCCGCCGGCACTCAGGGCCACCGCCGCGCTGCCCTTGTTGGCCACATGGCCGACCGCGACGTAGGTCGAGGTGCGCTTCGAGAAATCGTAAATGGCGCGCAGCATGACCATGTTGGTGTCGTTGCCGCTGTTCTTGAAGTCCAGGCGCGCGGCCAGACCGTCGAGGGTGACGGCCGGGGTCAGCTTGTAGGCGCCATCGACGTAATACAGATTGCTGCGCGGGACCGTGGGCGCGCCTTCGTTGTTGCGGATGACGGCGCCGCTTGCCAGGCGCCAGGCGCCGAACTTGGTGTAGGCGGCGGCGTGGGCGCGGCTGTCGCTGCGGTTGCTGTTGGTCAGGCCGGCCGCCGTGTTGGCGTTACCGCCGCGGGCGCGTACGTAGGCGGTCGTCACGCCCCAGTGCGGGGTGTCGTAGCGCAGCATGGCCGACCACTCGCGGCAGGCCTGGGCGTCGGCGCCGTTCTCGCCGGCGCAATTGGTGCCGCCGGGACCGCCGGCGGACGAGGTGTCGCGGCCCAGGCTGTAGGTGGCGCCCACGGTCAGGTTCTGGAAGCTGCCTTTGTAGGCGACCGAGTTGTCCTCGCGGCCGTTCGGGATCGCCGCGTCGATCGAGCCCAGGCCGTACTGGGTCGGGCCGATGATCTCGACTTCCGGCATCGAGTTGTACAGCATGTTGTAGTTGCGGCCCAGCGTGAGCTGGCCCCAGTTGCCGGCCAGGCCGACCCAGGCCTGGCGGCCGAACAGGCGGTTGCCTTGGCCGGTGCTGCCGGTATCGACCAGCACGCCGGTTTCCAGCGTGAAGATCGCCTTCAGGCCGCCGCCCAGTTCCTCGGTCCCGCGAAAGCCGATCCGCGACGGGAACATGCCGCCGCCCAGGCTGGGCATCCACACGCGGCTGTGACCGGCCGTGTCGACGTTGGTGTTGTAATCGACCGCGGCATCGAGCACGCCGTAGATTTGCACGTTGGTCTGCGCGTACGCCGCTCCCGTCATGGCAAGGGCGCAGGTGGCGACGGCCGCTGTGGCGACTGTTTTTTTCATGGATCTCCTCCGTTCGTAGTGCTTGGGTTGTCGAATCTTGTTATCAGCCGCCTTGTACGGGCGTGCGTGGAGAGCCGCCCCCTCGCAGGGACGGCACGCCGTGTCGTGTTGTAGCGCCTGGGATCCCGGACCGGACGAATCAGCGCTGGTCGCCGTCGCCCTTGTTCCAGTCGACAGCCGCGCCCTTGCCCGCCACCGAGTACAGGGCCTTGGTGTTGCGCGTCTTCTGGAAGTCTTCCAGCGACTGGCCGCGCATGGCGGCGTAGATGTGCAGGTTGGACACGCCCACCACCGCGCCCAGCTTCTCGAGCAGGAAGAAGATCACGCCGTAGCGGATCATGGCTTGCCAGTCGCGGCGCACGATCATGTCGCGCTCCTCCGCGGTGAGGCCGGCCTCGTCGAAGGTCGCCTCGGGGTCGCCCAGGAAGCGCTCCCTGAACGCGGGCTGGATCAGCTGGTGCAGGTAGCGGTTGATGCGGTAATGCTCGACGCTGCGTTCGAGCGTGAACGGATAGGTGCCTTCGAGCGCCTCGGCACCTGCGGTCTGGTGCGCCATGTGGCGGCGCTGCAGTTCGTGCGCGCGCGCGTTCAGCGCCGGGTCGACCGCCACCTCGGGTTCGTACAGCGCCACCGCGATGCCGGTCATCGACGGCAGGTAGTACTCGCGGTGCAGGCAGTTCACCTTGGCCGGCATGGCGCCGCGCATCACCATCCACATGACGATTTCCGCGCTTTCCCAGCCGCCCAGGCGGGCGAAGTCGGCCTGGGTCATGTTCAGCAGGACTTCCGGGTCCTTTTCGAAGAGATCCAGGAACTGGTGGTCCCATTCGGTATTGTTGAAGCCGCAGCGCTCGCCGTGCACCTGGTGCGACAAACCGCCGGTGGCGACGATCGCCACGCTCAGGTCTTGCGGATAGCTTTCGATGGCGCGGCGCAGGCCCTGTCCCAGCTTGAAGCAGCGCCGTGCGGACGGCACGGGGAACTGCAGCACGCCGCACTGCAGCGGCACGATCGTGCCCGGCCACTGGCCTTCCTGGTGCGGCCACATGATCGACAGCGGCGAAAAGCAGCCGTGGTCGAGTGCCTTGTCCTGAAAGAAGGCCATGTCGAACTCGTCGGCCATCAGGGACTCGCCGATGTGGCGCGCCAGGCCGGCGTGGCCGCCCACCGGCGGCAGGTCGCGCGCGCCGCCGCCCTCGTCGGCGACGCGCCATTCCTTGCCGATGCCGAGGGCGAAAGCCGAGTAATGGTCGAAGAAAAAGGAAGTCACGTGGTCGTTGTAGACCATCAGCAGGACGTCCGGCTTTTTCTCGGCCAGCCATTGCCGGACCGGTTCGTAAGCCGCGAAGATCGGCGCCCACACGGCGTCGTTCTGCTTGTTGGCGTCCAGGGCAAAGCCGATGGTCGGGGTGTGCGAGGAGGCGATTGCGCCGATGATCCTGGCCATGATGGTCTTCCTTCCGATAACGAAAACTAGGCCGCTGCCGCGGCCGGGCGGGCTGCGAAGCGGGTGAATACGATGGACAGCGCCGCCAGCGTCGCCGGGATGGCGAGGATCGCGATCACGCCGCTGAAGCCCCAGCCCATGCTGAGCAGCACACCGCCGATGGCGGAGCCGAAGATACTGCCGAAGCGGCCGATGCCCTGCATCCAGCTGACGCCGGTGGCGCGCACCGCGGTAGGGTAGCAGCCCGGCGCAAAGGCGTTCAGGCCGGTCTGGGCGCCGCTCATGCAAAAGCCGGCCAGCAGGGTGAACACCGGCAGCGCCGCGGATTGCACGCTGCCCGATGCGAGCAGCAGGATGAAGACGGCGCCGCCGACGTAGGCCGAGGCGATCACCTTGTTCGGGGTCCAGCGGTCCATCAGCCAGCCGACCACCAGCGCACCCAGGGTGCCGCCGAGCTGGAACAGGGCCGTGATGCTGGCGGCGCGTTCGATCGGCAGGCCGGCATCCTTGATCAGGGTCGGCAGCCAGCCCGACAGCAGGTAGATCACCATCAGGCCCATGAAATAAGTCGCCCACAGCGACACCGTGATGGTGCGGAAGGACGGCGCCAGCAAGGTGGCGGCCTTGGCCTTGCCTTCGACCTTTTGCTCGGCGACGGTGAACACGGTAGCGGCGCCGGCGTGCTCGGCGCCGCCGACCACGCGCTGCAGCGTACGCGCGATCCGTTCGGCCGGGTATTTGTTGACCACCATGAAGCGCACCGATTCCGGCACCAGCAGCATGTAGAACGGCAGGCACGCCAGCGGAATGGCGCCGCCGACGATCAGGACCATCCGCCAGCCATACGCCGGCAGGATCGCGGCGGCACCGAAGCCGACCAGGGCGGAGCCGAGATTGAAGCCGGTGAACATGATGGCGATCAGGGCGCCGCGCGAGCGCTCCGGCACGTATTCGGACAGCAGGGTCGTGGTGTTGGGCATGGCCGCGCCCAGGCCGAGGCCGGTCAGGAAGCGCAGGATCGACAGCTGGTACACATCATGAGCCTGCGAACACAGCACGCTGAACAGGCCGAACCAGGCCACCGCCACCATCAGCAGGCGCTTGCGGCCGAAGCGGTCGGAAAGCGGGCCGATCAGCAGCGCACCGATGGCCAGCCCGATCGGCGCCGCACTCATCACCGCGCCGAAGGCCGCTTTCGAAATGCCCCACTCTTTAGTGATGCCCGGTGCCAGGAAACCCATGATCGCGACGTCCATGCCGTCGGTGGTCACGATGAGAAAGCAGAGGATCAGCAAAAGCCACTGGTTGCCGGACATCTTCCGGTTATTGATGTGTTGGCGCACATCAAGCGTGTGTGCTGTATTCATTATGTCTCCTGTGCGAATACTGGTGTTGTCATCGACATCTTCGTTTTGTCCCAGGGACCTCTGCGCTCTGAATATCAGATATAACAGGGGGACCATTGCCAACGAAGTGTACGTTTTGACCTCACGCCATGTATTGCTTTCGGCTACCGCAGCGTTGCATTCTGCTTATCGGTAGTATTCACAGGCAGGATTGACGGTCGTATTTGCCGGCGTGGCCGATCACGTAAACGCAGCGCTCAGGCGCTCGATTTCGCCGAGCAGCGCCCGCGCGCCGGGCGACAGGTGGGCGCCGCGGCGGGTGGTGACGCCGATGTTGCGCTGCATGCCCGGCATGTCGAAGGGCAGCACGATCAGCTGGCCGGTGCGCACCTCGTGGTGCAGCTGGTGCGCCGACAGCACGGTCAGCATGTCGCTCTCCAGCAGCAGGCCGCGCAGCAGCGCCAGGTCGCCGGTCTCCACCGCCGGCACCGGTGGCTCCTCGCCCTGGCGCTCAAAAAACTGTTCGAGCGACACGCGCAGCGGCGTGCCGGCGCGCGACAGCACCCAGGGAAAGCCGGCCAGGTCGTGGATGCCGAGACGCTTGCGCCCGGCCAGCGGATGGCCGGCGCGCGCCACCAGCGCCGCCTGGTCTTCCAGCAGCGCATGCGAGACGAAGGCATCGCCGACGCTGCTGCGCAGGGCGCCGACGATGAAGTCGACGCGCCCGCTCAGGAGGCTGGCGGTGAGCTCGTCGTAGGGACTTTCGAGCGAACGGATCTGCAGGCGCGGATGCTTGCTGAGCACCGCGGCAATCGCCATCGGCAGCAGTTGCGAGCGTGCCAGCGGCAGCGCGCCGATGGTCACCGTCCCCTGCACCACCCCGTCCAGCGCGGCGATGTCTTCGGGAATATGGCGCAGCTCGGCCAGCACGCGCTCGAAGTGTTCGATCCAGCGCCGCCCCGCATCAGTGGGCAGCATGCCGTGGGCGGTGCGCAGGAACAGCGGCTGGCCGAGCATGTCTTCCAGGCGCGCGATCGCCTGGCTGACCGCCGACTGCGAAGTCCCCATCGCCTGGGCCACGCTGGGCATGTAATGCATCTCGGCCAGCAGCGCAGCCGCCTGCAGTCGCCGTTCGTTCAGCAGCGCTTCGATGCCGCCGACCTTGGGCCGGGTACCGGCACGGTCGCGCAGGCGCACAGCGTCGTCGCGCACGCCGCGCAGCTCGGCGTCGATGCGGTCGGCGCGCAGGCGCACCACTTCGCCCGCCGCGGTCAGCAGCATGCCGCGTCCCTTGCGTTCGAACAGCTGGGTGTTCAGGCTCTGTTCGAGCGCGGCCACCGACCGCGCCACCGCCGACGACGCGCGGTACAGGTGTTCGGCGGAACGGCGGATGCCGCCGGCATCGGCGACGGCGGTGAATGCGTGGAGGTGGCGCAGGCTGACGAGGGGCATAGAGTCCGGAAAAACACGTATCGATAAGCAAATTAGAACAAATCGCCTCTCATAAAGCAACCAAGGGCGCGGGTGCGCCACCGATACTGTCGCCATCCCATGCAGGAGATTTTTTGTGAATACCGGATACCAGCCAGACTTGACACCAGCGAGCGACCTGACCGCCGTTCCCTGCATCCTGATGCGCGGCGGCACCTCGCGCGGTCCCTTTTTCCTCGAGTCCGAGCTGCCGGCCGAGCCGGCACTGCGCGACCGGGTGCTGCTCGCCGCGATGGGTTCGCCCGACCGCCGCCAGATCGACGGCCTGGGCGGCGCCCATCCGCTGACCAGCAAGGTCGGCATCGTCAGGCGCAGCACGGCGCCGGGCGTCGACCTCGACTTCCTGTTCGCCCAGCTGCAGCCGGACCAGGACACGGTGGACCTTACGCCCAACTGCGGCAACATGCTGGCCGCGGTCCTGCCCTTCGCCCTCGAACGCGGCCTGCTGCCGGTCCGCGACGGCAGCACCACGGCGCGCGTGCTGACCCTGAACACCGGCATGCAGTGCGAAATCACGGTGCAGACCCCGGGCCGGCGCCTGAAATACTCGGGCGAAGCCCGCATCGACGGCGTGCCCGGCAGCGCCGCACCGATCAGCATCGACTTTTTGGATACCGCCGGCTCGGTCTGCCCTTCCCTGCTGCCCAGCGGCCGCGTGCTGGACCGGGTGCGGGTCGAGGGCGCTGGCGTCGAGGCTTTCGACATCGACGCCACCCTGATCGACAACGGCATGCCGATGGTGCTGGTGCGCGCCGCGGACCTGGGCGCGACCGGTTACGAATCCGTGGCCCGCCTGAACGCCGACGCCGCCCTGAAGGCAAAGCTGGAAGCGCTGCGTTTGAGCGTCGGCCCGCTGATGGGCCTGGGCGACGTCAAGGCCAAGAACTACCCGAAGATGTGCCTGGTGGCGCCTCCGCAAAGCGGCGGCACCATCGCCACCCGCTGCTTCATCCCGCACGTCTGCCATGAAGCGATCGGCGTGCTGGCCGCCGTCACCGTCGCCACCGCCTGCGTGCTGGAAGGTTCGGTCACCCGCGGCCTGGCCCGGGTGGCGCCGGGGCTCGCGCCCACCGTCTCGGTCGAGCACCCGACCGGCGAATTCAGCGTCGAACTCGGGCTGGACCCGACCGACCCGACACAAGTGATCCGCGCCGCCCTGCTGCGCACCGCCCGCCCCATCATGCGCGGCGAGGTCTATATATCAGAAGACATCTGGAGAGGAGAATGAACACCATGCGCAAGCCCTTGATCATCGATTGCCACGGCCACTACACCACGGCACCCAAGGCGCTGGAGGAATGGCGCAAGGAGCAGATCGCCAATCTGAACACCCCTGAACTCGGCCCGCGCGTGGCCGACCTGCGCATCAGCGACGACGAACTGCGCGAATCGATCGAAGCCAACCAGCTGCGCCTGATGCGCGAGCGCGGCTCGGATTTGACCATCTTTTCGCCGCGCGCCAGCTTCATGGCCCATCACATCGGCAATTTCGAGACCAGCGCCACCTGGGCCGCGATCTGCAATGAACTCTGTTACCGCGTGGCGCAGCTGTTCCCGGACCACTTCATCGGCGCCGCCATGCTGCCGCAGTCACCCGGCGTCGATCCGGCCACCTGCATTCCCGAGCTGGAACGCTGCGTGCAGGAATACGGCATGGTCGGCATCAACCTGAATCCGGACCCGTCGGGCGGCCACTGGAGCTCGCCGCCGCTGTCGGATCGCCACTGGTACCCGATCTACGAAAAGATGGTCGAGTACGACATCCCGGCGATGATCCACGTCTCGACCAGCTGCAACCCCTGCTTCCACACCACCGGCGCCCACTATCTGAACGCGGACACCACCGCCTTCATGCAGTGTCTCACCAGCGATCTGTTCAAGGATTTCCCGACGCTGAAATTCCTGATCCCGCACGGCGGCGGCGCCGTGCCCTACCACTGGGGACGCTTCCGCGGCCTGGCGCAGGAAATGAAGAAGCCGCTGCTGGAACAGCACCTGCTGAATAACATCTTCTTCGATACCTGCGTCTACCACCAGCCGGGCATCGACCTGCTCACCAAGGTCATCCCGACCAAGAACGTGCTGTTCGCCTCCGAGATGATCGGCGCCGTGCGCGGCATCGATCCCGAGACCGGCCATTATTACGACGACACCAAGCGCTACATCCAGGCCGCCGCGCTGTCGGATGAAGACCGCTTCCAGATTTTCGAAGGCAATGCGCGCCGCGTATTCACGCGCCTGGATGCCGCCCTGACCCGCAAAGGACAATAAAATGAGCACGTCCCTGATGAACCAGCTCGGCATCGTCAAGCGCAGCATCGAACGTGCCGATGCCGCCGCCGTCGACCGCCTCGGCCGCTTCGGCAGCGCCACCGTGCACGAAGCGATGGGCCGGGTCGGCCTGCTGCAAACTTACATGCGCCCGATCTGGCCCGGCGCCCAGGTCGGCGGCACGGCCGTCACCGTGCTGCTGCACCCGGGCGACAACTGGATGCTGCACGTGGCCGCCGAACAGATCCAGCCCGGCGACGTGGTCGTGGCCGCGCTCACCGCGCCCTGCACCGATGGTTTCTTCGGCGACCTGCTGGCCACCAGCTTCATGGCGCGTGGCGCCCGCGCGCTGATCATCGATGCCGGCGTGCGCGACGTGCGCGTGCTGAAGGAGATGGGCTTTCCGGTGTGGAGCCGCGCCACCAGCGCCAAGGGCACGATCAAGGCGACGCTCGGCTCGGTCAACATCCCCGTGGTCTGTGCCGGCGCGCTGGTCAACCCGGGCGATGCGATCGTGGCCGACGACGATGGCATCGTGGTGGTGCCAGCCGCGGACGCGTCGCGGGTGGCGGAGGCGGCGCAGAAGCGCGAAGACCTGGAAGGCGAGAAGCGCGAGAAGCTGGCCTCCGGCGTGCTGGGGCTGGACATGTACAGCATGCGCGAGCCGCTGGCCCGGGCCGGGCTGAAATATATCGACTGAACTACAGCGACTGAACTACAGCGACTGAACTACAGCGACTGAACTACAGCGACTGAGCTGCATCGACTGCAGTGCGTCGACTGAGCTGCGTCGACTGAGCTACAGCGACTGAGCCCGCGCGGTCGGCCTCACCTGCAAGCCGGCGACGGATTGGCCGCCGCCCCCTGCACGGTCTGCGCCACCGGCAGGATCCTGCCATCCGCACCGTAGTGCAGTTCCTCGACCGCCGCCGAGCGCCGGAACTCGCCGCCTCCCGGCAGCTTGCCGTTGT
>Ga0265780_10004881_pt1 | contig 17154 bp, 18 predicted proteins | sample P1T30metagenome_FD_192432 | JGI IMG/M metagenome (GOLD analysis project Ga0265780, IMG submission 192432) | Plant litter microbial communities from East Loma Ridge, Irvine, California - P1 T30 | ecosystem: Environmental > Terrestrial > Plant litter > Unclassified | place: USA: California... | reverse complement strand
CCGCCGCCATCGGCCTGCGCGCCGCGATGACGGGCCACCTGGTGCTGTCGACGCTGCACACCAACGACGCCGCCTCGACCCCGCTGCGCCTGATGGACATGGGCGTGCCGCGCTATATGGTGAGCGGTTCGCTGCAGGCGGTGCTGGCGCAGCGCCTGGTGCGCGTGATCTGCGAGAGCTGCACGGTCGACTACCCGCCGGCGGCCAACGAGATCGACTGGCTGCGCGCCGAACTTGGCGAGCATGCGGCGACCACGCGTTTTTATCATGGCAAGGGCTGCTCGCACTGCAACGGCACCGGCTATCGGGGCCGCACCGGCGTCTATGAATTGCTGGAGATGACGCGCGCCGTCACCGACGCGGTCAACCATCCCGATCCGGGCCACTTCCTCAAGGTCGCCCATACCGAGATGCGCGGCGAGACCTTGCGCCGCCACGCGGTGAGCCTGGCGGTGCAGGGGCGCTCGACGATCGCCGAGGCGATGCGGGTCAGTAACCAGATGGACGACTAAGGGCTGAGGCTGATCGATGCCATATTTCGCCTACAAGGGCCGCAATGGACGCGGCGAGTCGGTAACGGGCGTGCTCGAAGGCGCCGACAGCGGGGCCGTGGCCGACCAGCTGTTCGGCAGCGGCGTCACGCCGATCGAGATCACGGTCACCCGCAAGCGCGCCGCCACCGGTGGCCTGGGCTGGCGCGAGCGCCTGTTCGAGAAGAAGGTCACGTCGATGGACGTGCAGCTGTTCAGCCGCCAGATCCACACCCTGCTCAAGTCCGGCGTGCCGATCATGCGCGGCCTGGCCGGGCTGCAGGAATCGGCGATCAGCCCGGCGTTTGGCCGCGTGATCAAGGATTTGCGCGAGTCGCTGGACGCCGGACGCGAGCTGTCGGCCGCGATGATTCGGCATCCGCAATGCTTCTCGCCGTTCTACCTGTCGATGGTGAAAGTGGGCGAGATGACGGGACGGCTGGAAGAAGTCTTCCTGCGCCTGTTCGATCACCTGGAATTCGACCGCGACATGCGCGAGCGGGTCAAGACGGCGCTGCGCTACCCGAGCTTCGTGGTGATCGCGATGATCATCGCCATGGTGGTGGTGAACATCTTCGTCATTCCGCAGTTCGCCTCGGTGTTCAAGTCGTTCGGTTCCGAGTTGCCGTTGATGACGCGCGTCCTGCTGGCGACCTCTGGCTTCACGGTCAAGTGGTGGCCGGCGCTGGCCGGTGTCGCGGCCCTTGGCTGGTTCGGCTTCCGGGCCTGGACCCGCACTGCGCAAGGACGCTTGACCTGGGACCGCCACAAGCTGCGCCTGCCGATCGCCGGCAAGATCATCCACAAGGGCACGATGGCCCGCTTCGCGCGCAGCTTCGCGCTGTCGATGCGCAGCGGGGTGCCGATCGTGCATGCGCTGACCGTGGTGTCGCAGACAGCCGACAACGCCTACCTGAGTTCGCGCATCGAGCAGATGCGCGATGGCGTCGAGCGCGGCGAGAGCATCCTGCGCACCTCGACCGCGGCGAACGTCTTCACGCCGATCGTGCTGCAGATGGTCGCGGTGGGGGAGGAGACCGGTTCCATCGACGACCTGATGGACGAGATCGGGCAGATGTACGAGCGCGAGGTCGATTATGAACTTAAGACCTTGTCGAGCCAGATCGAGCCCATCCTGATTACCTTCCTGGGCGTGATGGTGCTGATCCTGGCGCTGGGGATTTTCTTGCCGATCTGGGACCTGGGGCAGGCGGCGCTGCATCCGAAATAGGCAGCGCTCACGTGGGGTGTTGCAAAAAGAACGCACTACCTTGATCAAACTTAAAATTTCATCAATGAAACATTGCTTTATGGCGATCCCTTTGCCGCCGAGACATCAAAGTTGCACATTCTCACGGTAGAATCGGTCAGCAATGCAGTATCTAACAGGACGGCCACTCGTCCCCCTCATCGTTACGGAGAAAAAAGAATGAAAACCAGTTTCAAGAAGAATGCGCAGAGTGGTTTCACCCTGATCGAACTGATCGTCGTGATCGTTATCCTGGGTATCCTGGCAGCGACCGCATTGCCGAAGTTTGCCAGCCTGAGCGGCGACGCGCGTGCTGCTGCGTTGCAGGGTGCAAAAGGATCGATCAGCGCTGCGTCGGCGATGGTCCACGGCAAATGGCTGATCTCGAACGCGAACCCGATCGTCACCGAAGGATCCAGCATCGCCATCGTTCTCGGTTACCCGGACGTGGCTACCATCAAAACTGCGGCTGGCCTTGCGGACACCGACTTCGATATCAGTACCAATGGGCAGACCATGACCGTGCGTCCAAAGAATTTGCCTGCTGGACTTGGTGAGACCTGCAAAGTCACTTATACCGAGGCGACCGCAGCGGTGGCTGCGCCGGCGATCGTGCTCACGGCCACCAAGTGCGAATAAGCTGCGCGTGAACCCGGAAACAGGCGCTGCCAGTCAGCGCCTGTTTTATTAGATACGTTATATGGCCTTGCGGATGCGTTTGTTTAACAGAGCGAAAAAGTGGGATGGTTGGTTGTCCATTGCCATCGCGCGCGAAGGCGTCGCCGTCACCGCCATTGAGCGCGTCGCTAACGCCACTCCCATGCTCCGGCTGGCTACATTCGTTCCCGGACAGTTTGGCGTCGACACGATCGACAAGGTGGCGCGCGAAGGCCAGGCGGTTTCGCGCCACGTCGTGACCGTACTGTCCGGCGGCGAATACCAGATCCTGAACGTCGAGGCCCCCAACGTCCCGCGCGAGGAAATGAAGACCGCCATCCGCTGGCGTCTGAAAGACATCCTCGATTTCCCGGCCGCGGAAGCGACCATCGATGTGCTCGATATCCCGCTCGACGCCAACTCGCGCGCCCAGCAATCGATCTTCGCCGTCGCCGCCCGCAATACCGTGATCCAGCCGCGCCAGAAGCTGTTCCTCGACGCCAAGGTCGACCTGCACGCGATCGACATCCCCGAGATGGCCCAGCGGAATGTGTCGGCCATGCTGGAACCAGAAGGCCGCGGCATCGCCATGCTCTCGTTCGGCGACGACGGCGGCCTGCTGACCGTGTCCTATCGCGGCGAACTGTACCTGTCGCGCCGCTTCGACGTGACGCTGGCCCAGTTGCTCGAACCGGACCACGAGCGCAAGCACCAGACCTTCGACAAGATCACCCTCGAGCTGCAACGCTCGCTCGACCATTTCGAACGCCAGTATTCCTTCATCAGTATCGCCAAGCTGGTGCTGGGGCCATCGGCCGTGAGCGGCCTGGACGAATACCTGTCGAGCAATCTGTACACGCCGGTCGAGACGCTCGACCTGGCCACGCTGTTCGACCTGTCGCGCACGCCCGAGCTGGCGGACAAGGCGCAGCAGCAGCGTTTCTTTCTCGCGATCGGCGCCGCACTGCGCGAAGGCGAGGGCGCATGAACCAGCCGGTCAAACGCCAGCAGATCAACCTGTTCAACCCGGCCTTCCAGCCGCAGAAGCAGGTGCTGTCGAGCGCCACAATCGCCCTGGCGATCGGCGCCGTGATTGCCGGCACCGCCGTCCTTGCTGCGATCGGCAAGATGGAAACCGCCGAGCTGCGGCAGCAGGCCGCCAGCGGCGCCGTCCAGCTCGAGAAACACCAGGCGCGCCTGGCCACGGCCAACCGCGAATTCATCCCGCGCCAGAAGGACGCGACGCTGGACGCGCAGATCGCCGAGGCCAACACCCAGCTGGCCGCGATGCGCCACATCTCCGGCGCGCTGTCGCGCGGAGAATTGGGCGACACCAGCGGCTTCGCCGGCTACTTCAAGGCGCTGGCGCGCCAGAGCGCGCAGGGCCTGTGGCTGACTGGCGTAACGGTCGGCGCCGGCGGCGCCCAGATCGGCATCAGGGGCCGCACGGTCGATCCGGCCATGGTGCCGGGCTACCTGAACCGCCTGACCCACGAGCCTCTGATGCAGGGTAAATCCTTCGCCAGCCTGCAGATCGGCGAGGCCGCGCCGCTGCAGGTGCAGGATGCCGAGGGCAAGCCGGCCACGCGCCCGGCGCCCTACATTGAATTCAGCCTGCAATCGGTACCCGAGGAATCTCGTCCATGAGCGGGCAAATGAAAGAGCGCATCCTTCAGCTGCGCGCGCGCATCGACGCGCTGTCGCTGCGCGAACGCGGCCTGGTATGCCTGGCCGCGTGTGCGCTGCTGGCGTTTGCCGGCCATGTGCTGGTGCTGGCGCCGATGCAAGCGGACCAGCAGGCGCTGCGCAGCCAGATCGCGCAGCAGCGCACCGACATGGCGGCCATCGACGAAGCCATCACGGGCCGCGTGCAGGCTTTCCAGGTCGACCCCGACGCCGCGGCGCGCACGCGCCTGAATGCGCTGCGCCAGGAGATGGGCCAGCTCGGCGACCAGCTGCTGGCCATCGAGCACGGCCTGGTGCCGCCCGAGCGCATGGGCCCACTGGTCGACGGTATCCTGCGCGCCAACGGACGCCTGAAGCTGGTCTCGATGCGCACCTTGCCGGCCGAACCGGTCGCGGGACCGGCGGGGGCCGCGCCAACGTCCGCACCGGCCGCCGCCCCCTTGCTATACCGCCACGGCATCGAAGTCTCGGTGCGCGGCAACTATCTCGACATGGTCGACTACATGAGCGCACTCGATGCGATGCCGACCCGGATGTTCTGGGGCCGCGCCCAGCTCGACGTGGAGGAGTATCCCGCCGCGCGCCTGACGCTCACCCTGCATACCCTGAGCCTGGACCGACAATGGATGAAGCTGTGAAGAACCTGTTCCTGACCGCGCTGGCTTGCCTGGCGCTCGCCCAATCGGCCAGCGCCCAGGCGCTGCTCGATCCCACCCGTCCACCGCCGGGCATGGACCGGATCGCCCCGGAGCTGGCCACCGCCGACGATGCGCCGCGCCTGCAATCGGTGCTGATCGCGCGCCATGCGGGCGGCCGCCACGTGGCCGTGATCGACGGCGAGACGGTGCGCCTGGGCGAAACCTTCAAGGGCGCGCGCGTGGCGCGCGTCAGCGCCAACGAGGTGGTGCTGGTGCGCGGCGCCGAACGCCAGGTGCTGCGCATGGACGCACCGCTGCCCGGCATGACGCCGGCCGCCAAATGACAAGGCAATCCATCATGACCAAGCTTTTCGCGACTCCCTGCGCGCTGGCGGCGGCGCTGTTCCTGGCCGGCTGCCAGAGCGCCCCGCCGAACGCCACCTACGACGCCATCGCCCAGGAGATGGCCAAGGCCAACGCCCAGCCGGCGCCGCGGCCGGCGGTCGACGATGCGGTGGCCAATGCGCTGCTGCCGCCGGCGGCGACCCTGGCCAGCCAGCTGCCGAAGGCGCGCCCCGCGCTCGAGGAACGTTTCAATGTCGCTTTCAACAACGTGCCGGCGCAGCAGTTCTTCCGCTCGATCGTGGCCGGCACCCGCTACAACATGCTCGTGCACCCGGACGTGAGCGGCAATATCAGCGCCAACCTGAAGGACGTGACCCTGCTCGAGACGCTGGAAGCGGTGCGCGATATGTACGGCTACGACTACCGGATCGACGGCGCGCGCATCAGCATTCGGCCGCTGACCATGCAGACCCGGATGTTCCAGGTGAACTACCTGACCGCCAGCCGGCGCGGGATGTCGAACACGCGCGTGTCCTCGACGTCGGTGGCGGACGCCGGCAACAACGGTAACAACAACGGCAACACTGGCGGGATGGGCCAGGGCTACGGCAACCAGGGCGGACAGAACGGCCAGAACGGCCAGGACGGCAATAACCAGAACGGCCAGCGCCAGCTCAACAGCACCGACGTCCAGACCCGCTCCGACAACGACTTCTGGAAAGACCTGAAGGAATCGATCGTCGCCATCGTCGGCACCCTCGAGGGCGGGCGCAGCGTGGTGGTCAGCCCGCAGTCCGGCGTGCTGGTGATCCGCGCCATGCCCGACGAATTGCGCAACGTCGACGCCTACCTGAAGGCGACCCAGCTGTCGGTGGACCGCCAGGTGATCCTGGAGGCGAAGATCCTCGAGGTGGAGCTTTCCGACAGCTACCAGAGCGGCATCAACTGGGCCTCGTTCGCCTCGTTCCGGGGCGGCACCGCCAACCGTGTCTCGAGCGGCATGGTTTCGCCCGGCGCGAACCTGACGCCGTTGCCGTACAACGGCGGCCAGCCGGCCGTGATCAACAACGGTTCGGGCCTGTCGGCCAGCACCGGCTTCTCGCTGTCGAACGCGGCCAGCGCGGCCGGCTCGCTGTTCGGTTTTGCGTTCCAGACCAATAATTTCGCGGCGCTGATCACCTTCCTGGAGTCGCAGGGCAGCGTGCACGTGCTGTCCAGCCCCCGCATCGCGGCGATCAACAACCAGAAGGCCGTGCTCAAGATCGGCACCGACGAATTCTTCGTCACCGGCATCACCAACAATATCAACACGACCAATAACAGCACCATCGTCAGCCCGAGCGTGACGGTGCAGCCGTTCTTCTCGGGCGTGGTGCTGGACGTGACGCCGCAGATCGACGACAAGGGCAATATTCTCCTGCACGTGCACCCTTCGGTGAGCCAGGTCACGACCGTCAACAAGGATGTCGACCTCGGTTCGGGCGGCACCCTGCGCCTGCCGCTGGCGGCGTCGAGCACCTCGGAGCTCGACAGCATCGTGCGCGGCCGCGACGGCCAGGTGGTCGCGATCGGCGGCCTGATGCGCCAGGCCTCGAGCGGCGACACCGACCAGTTGCCGGGCGCCGACAAGATCCCGTTGCTGGGCAATCTGTTCCGCAACAAGAACCGCGTGAGCCAGAAGCGCGAGCTGGTGGTGCTGATCAAGCCGACCATCGTCGAAGGGGCGAGCGACTGGAGCCAGGACATGCTCGACGCCGGCCGCCGCATCGAACAGCTCGACCCGCGCAGCCGCGGCCGCACCCTGGGCGCCGACTGATGTACGCGACGCACTTCGGCCTGCGCGAGCTGCCGTTCGGGATCACCCCCGACACCAGCTTCTTCTTCGGCAGCCCGCGCTCGCAGGAAGCGCTGAACACGCTGCTGGTGGCTACCCGCGGCGGCGAAGGCTTCATCAAGATCACCGGCGAAGTCGGCACCGGCAAGACGCTGTTGTGCCGCAAGTTCATGGCCACGCTGGGCGAGGGTTTCGTCACCGCCTATATCCCGAATCCCTACCTCGAGCCGCGCACCCTGATGCTGGCGCTGGCCGACGAACTGGCCATCCCGCTCGAGCGTGACGTCGACCAGCACCAGCTGCTCAAGGCGATCAACCTGCGCCTGCTCGAACTGGCCGGCCAGGACCTGCGGGTGGTGCTGTGCCTCGACGAAGCGCAGGCGATTCCGGTCGAGAGTCTGGAGGCGCTGCGCCTCTTGACCAATCTCGAGACCGAGAAGAGGAAGCTCCTGCAGATCGTGCTGTTCGGCCAGCCGGAACTGAATCGCAAGCTCGAACTGGATGCGATCCGCCAGCTGGCCCAGCGCATTACCTTCCATTATCACCTCGGCCCGCTAAGCCGCGACGACCTCGATTTCTACGTCGCCCACCGCCTGCGCGTGGCGGGCTTCAGCGGCGCGCGCCTGTTCTCGGGCGCCGCGATCCGTGGCCTGTATAAAGCCAGCGGCGGCGTGCCGCGCCTGGTCAACATCATGGCGCACAAGGCACTGATGCTGAGCTATGGCCAGGGCAAGCAGCAGGTGGTCGGCAGCCACGTGGCGATCGCCGCGCGCGATACGGTGGGCGTGTCGCGCACGATCCGGACCTGGCTCGCGGGTGGCGCCGTCGTCGCCGGCGCGGCGGCGGCCCTGGCCTGGGCCTTGGCGCCATGAGCCTGATTAACAAGATGCTGCAGGACCTCGACGCGCGCGCCGGCCAGCCCGGCGCCGCGCCGATGCCGGCCGACGTGCGCTTGCCGCCGGCGACCGAGCCGCGGGCCCGGTGGATGCGTGGCGCGCTGGCGGGTGGGGCGGTGATCGCCGTCGCCGCGGTCGGCGCGATCGGCTGGCGGATGATGGGCGAACAGCCGCCGCCCGTGGTGGTGGCCGCGGCGGCGCCCGTTGCGCCTGTCGCACCCGCGCCCCAGGCGGTGCTGGCCGAGATGCCGGCGGCCGCGCCGGTGCAGGTGGCCGACGTTGCTCCACCGGCGCCGGTAGTGCCGGCGCCGGAACCGGAACCCGAGCCAGCGCCGCCATCGCCAAAACCAGCACCTGCGCCGCGCAAGCCGGCGCCACCCAAGCCGGCGCCAGTGGTGCACGGCAGGGTCGAGACGGCGCCGCAGCGCGCCGAAAATGCCTATCGCCGCGCGCTGCTGGCGCTGGAAGACGGACGTGTGACCGAGGCTATCGCGACTCTGCAGGCGGGGTTGCGGATCGATCCCAGGCACGGGCCGTCGCGCCAGACGCTGGTGGGCCTGCTGATCGAGGCCAAGCGGCCGGACGAGGCGATGCGCCAGCTGCAGGCGGCGCTGGCCCTCGATGCGCGCCAGCCGTCGCTGGCGATGCTGTTGGCGCGCCTGCAACTGGAGCGAGGCGGTCCCGCGCTCGACACCCTGGTGCGTACCCTGCCGCACGCGGCAGGCAACGGCGAATATCACGCCTTCCTGGCCGGCGTGCTGCAACGCGAGGGTCGGCATCGCGAGGCGGCCGAGCACTACCAGGCCGCGCTGCGCACCGCGCCGGGCAATGGCGTGTGGTGGATGGGTCTGGGCATTTCGCTGCAGGCCGAAAAGCGCGATCCCGATGCGGTGGCGGCGTTCTGGCAGGCGCTTGGCAGCGGGACGCTGTCGCCCGAGCTGACGGCCTTTGTCGAGCGCCGTCTTGGACAGCTCGGGCGCTAGCGCGCGGCCGAACATTCATGTTGCTGTGATAGCATCGCCGGGTTCGTTTCATTCCTGGCATTTATTTGCAAACTCACGTGGCCACATCGACGCAGTTCGTCCCTCCAGCGGCACCATGGCGCATGCGCATGGCGTTATCGCTGTCCGTGCTGCTTCATGTGCTGTTACTGAGCATTCCCATGCAAGGGGATGTGTTCGGGCTTTCCGGCCTGCGCTTCCCATGGGAAGAGCGGCGGCTTGCCGCGAGCGATCTGCAGATCGTGCTGGCGCCCGCGGCGCCCGCCGTGGCGCCTCCGTCGATCCCGGCTCCCCGGCCCACGTCGACCCCTGCGTCGCGCAAGCCACCGGCCGATGGGCCGTCAGCCAGCGTGCCGGTTCAGGCGCCAGCCAAGGCCGCGGTCCCGGCGGCACCCAGGGGCGACGCCATCGCCACGGTCAAACCACAGGCAGAACCTGAACCCGAGCCCGAGCCCGACCCCGATCGGCAAGCTGCCGAGCAGGCGCGCGAGGTCGAGCTGATCGCGCTCGCGCGTGCGCAGGCTGAACGCGAGGCGACTGCGCGCGTGGAGGCCGAACGGGCTTCGGCCTACCGGCGTGAGCTGACGCAGAAGGCGCAGCTCGAAGCGGAGCGACAGGAACGGGAAGCGACGGCGCAGCGCGAGGCTGCGCGCCAGGAAGCAATCAAGCAGGAGGACGCCCGACGGGAGCAGGCCGAAATGGAGCAGGTCCAGCGGGAACAGGCCCGTCAGGAACAGGCCCGTCAGGAACAGGCCCGTCAGGAACAGGCCCGTCAGGAACAAGCGAAGCTGGAAGAAGCGCAGCGCGAACAGGAACGCGCGAGCCAGGCGCAAGCGAGCCAGTCGCCAGTGCAGCAGGGACACGCCGATCGGCGGCCGCCCGCGCAGCTGGCGCCGCGCGCCGAACGCCTGCGTGCGATCGCCGAGCAGCTCGCGCGCGAATCGCCCGGGCGCGACCGCGCCGGTAGTCCGCCCGGTGCGCCGCAGCCCACGGTCAGCGGCCAGCGCCGTGGCTGGCTGTTCGGGCGTGCCGACCCCAATCAAGACATGGTCCTGTACGCGCAAGCCATGGGCCGCAAGATCGAATTGAACCGCACCCTGGACATGGTGCGCGAAGCGGTGAAGCAGCCGCACACGCAGCCGGTCGTGACGGTGGCGGTGCGCGCCGACGGTTCGGTGGAAAAGGTCACCTTCGAGACCTCGAGCGGCGTGCCGGCGATCGATGAAGGCATCCGCAAGATCATCGCGAGCCAGGCGCCATACGGTCCGTTCCCGCCGGCGCTGGCGCGGCAATACGATGTGGTCGAGATCCGCCGTACCTGGCTGTTCGACGTCGCCGTACGCTTGCAATAAACACTCTCCAAGTTGCTTGACAAAAATTTCACGTGATCCTAAAGTGATATCACTTTGATGTTACTTACACGAGGAGACCAGCATGCATGCAGCACATACGCGCCGCGAGTCGGCGTTTTCGTCGGCAAATGGCTATCTGGCGGCCGGCGCCGGGATCCTGCTGCTGCTCGTCGCCTTTTATCTACTCAAACGGGTGGCCGAGTCCTCCGACGGCCTGGCGTTCCTGCTCGGCGCCGTGGTCGTGGGGCTGGCAGGCCTGCTGTGCCTGGGCGGCCTGTACATGCTGCAGCCGAACGAGAGCGCGATCCTGACCCTGTTTGGCAAGTACATCGGCACCGACCGCAGCGAGGGCCTGCGCTGGGCCTTCCCGTTCTACGTCAAGCGCCGCCTGTCGCTGCGCGCCCGTAACTTCAATGCGCCGACGCTCAAGGTCAACGACAAGCGCGGCAACCCGGTCGAAATCAGCGCGGCGGTCGTCTGGCGCGTGCGCGATACCGCCCAGGCCGTGTTCGAGGTGGACGACTTCGAGCGCTATGTCTCGATCCAGGCCGAGGCCGCGCTGCGTCACCTGGCATCGCAATACGCCTACGACGAAGGCGAGGACCTGGCCCCGGGCGAGACCACGCTGCGCGCCGGCATGGACGTGGTGGCCGACACGCTCAAGGTCGAGCTGCAGGCGCGCTTCGAGGCGGCCGGCGTCGAGGTGCTCGACGCCAAGCTGACCCACCTGGCCTATGCCGCCGAAATCGCCCAGGTCATGCTGCGCCGCCAGCAGGCCGAAGCGATTATCAGCGCCCGCGCCAAGATCGTGCATGGCGCCGTGAGCATGGTGGAGACGGCGCTGAAGGGCTTGTCCGAGCGCGGCATCGTCGAACTCGACGACGAGCGCAAGGCGGCGATGGTCAGCAACCTGCTGGTCGTGCTGTGCTCGGACAAGGAAACCCAGCCGATCGTCAACACCGGCACCCTGTACAACTAGCAGCGACACGGCATGGCAAGTCCCGGCAAAAAAGCCTTCCCCCTGCGGATCGATCCGGCCCTGTGGGAGCAATTGCAGCGTCTCGCGGCGCGCGACCTGCGCAGCGTGAATGCCCAGATCGAGTTCCTGCTGCGCGAAAGCCTGGCCCGCCGCGGCGTGAAAGTCAGGGAAGCGAAAAGCGGGAACGATGGAGCGCAAGATGAAACGTAATTCGAACGGTGGCCTGGTCTATTCCACCGAGAGCGGGCGCATGTGCCCCGAATGCCGGCAGGCGGTCGCCGCCTGCGCCTGTTCGGCCAGGGCGCCTGTCGTCGGCGACGGTGTGGTGCGCGTGTCGCGCCAGTCGAAGGGGCGGGGCGGCAAGACAGTCACCCTCGTCAAGGGCGTGGCGCTCGATCCGCTCGCGCTGGCGCTGCTGGGCAAGCAGCTGCGCACGGCCTGCGGTTCGGGCGGCACCGTCAAGGATGGCGTGATCGAAGTGCAGGGCGACCATGGCGACCTGGTGATGGAGACCTTGACAAGGCTGGGCCACGCGCCGAAACAGGCGTGATTTCCAGACGCATGCCCGCCATCCTGCCGGACCGGACGCAGGGCGGGCGCTAGCGGGCGCGCTGGGCGTCCAGGGACGGCCGGGAGGGCAGCCATGTGCTAAAGTGACATGATTGCTGGTGTAGAACGTAGCCAGCGCGTATTTCCCCGGTCTAAGCGACCCAAATAATAAACCCCGGGTGTCCCATGAATCTGTTCGAACATTTGGCTGTCCTGGCGCTGCTGGTGCTGGCGGCCGGCTTCCTGTCGCTGACCGAGATCGCGCTGGCAGGCGCACGTAAGATCAAGCTGAAACTGCTGGCCGAGGCGGGCGATGAGCGCGCCCGCAAGGTCATCTCGCTGCAGGCCCAGTCGGCCGACTTCTTCGCCGCCTCGCAACTGGGCCTGAACGCGATCGCCATCCTCGGCGGTATTCTGGGCGAGGGCGCCTTGCGGCCGTTCTTCTTGGACTGGCTGTCGCTGTTCTATAGCGGCCCGGGCCGCGAGAACGTGGCCTTTGCTCTTTCTTTCGTGTTCGTCACGACCCTGTTCGTGCTGTTCTCGGACCTGATGCCCAAGCGCCTGGCGATGATCGCGCCCGAAGCCACGGCGATGGCCGTGATCCGTCCCGTGCTGTTCGTGATCCGCCTCTTCAAGCCCTTCTCGTGGGCGCTGAACAAGATCGCCAATATGCTGTTCCGCCTGTTCGGGGTCGACATGACGCGCGAAGACCGCATCACCTTCGACGAGATCTCGGCAGTGGTCGAAGCCGGCGCCCAGGCCGGCGTCCTGCAGAAGCAGGAGCAGCATTTCATCGAGAACGTGTTCGAGCTCGAGTCACGCACGGTCACCTCGACCATGACCACCCGCGAGAACGTCGTGTTCTTCGACCTGACCGAGCCAGAGGAAAGCATCCGCCAGAAGATCTCCAATCATTCGCTGTCGAAGTTCCCGGTGTGCGACGGCGTGATCGACCGCGTGGTCGGTTATGTCGATACGCGCGACATCCTGGTGCGCCTGCTGAGCAAGCAGACCAAGTTCCAGCTGAGCGAACTGACCATCCGCACGGTCCTGATCATCCCGGATTCCCTGACCCTGTCCGAGATGCTCGACCGCTTCCGCTCGAGCAAGGAAACCTTCGCGATCGTGATCAACGAATACGCCTTCGTGGTCGGCGTGATCACGCTGAGCGACATCATGGTCACCGTCATGGGCCGCTGGGGTAGTCCGCTCGAAGCCGACCAGCAGACCCTGCAACGCGACGACGGCTCGTGGCTGATCGACGGCAGCACGCCGGTGGCCGACATGAAGCGGGTGCTCGACCTGCAGTCGCTGCCCGAGGAAGAGCGCTATGAAACGGCGGCGGGCTTCATGATGTACATGCTGCGCAAGGTGCCCAAGCCGACCGACAGCGTCGAGCATGAAGGCATGCGCTTCGAGGTGGTCGACGTCGACCACTACCGAATCGACCAGTTGCTGGTCAAGCGCCTGGAACGCGCCGATGCCGCGGCCATGTCGGTGAATTCGCTGACCGATTGATTGGGCGGCGGCTGAGCCGTGCGTCAATATATGGCGCGCTTTGGTAGCCTCTACTGGTCCGGTTCGCACGCAGATGCGAGCCGCCACCAATCTACAGGAGCCCCTTACATGTCTATCCGTAACCTGCTTTCTTCGATCCTGATCGGCGCCGTCGCCAGTGCGCGCTCGATGACGCCCATGGCCACCATCGCCACTGCGCGCCTGGCCGGCCGCGGCACGTCGGGCGAACTGTTCCTGCTGGACCGTCCGGCTTTCAAGTATGGCGCGCTGGCGATGGGCGTCGGCGAGCTGCTTGGCGACAAGATGAAGAGCGCGCCCGACCGCACCGTCTTTCTGGGTTTGCTGGCGCGCGTGATGAGCGCGGGGATCGCCGGCGCGGCGCTAGCGCCGAAGGGCAGGGAAAAGGCGGGCGCCGCGGCCGCGGTGGCCACCGCGGTGCCGCTGGCTTACCTGACCCTGGCCGGCCGCAAGCAGGCGATGGCGCGCATCGGCCAGACCAGGAGCGGCTTGATCGAGGACGCGCTGATCGTGGCCGCCGGCGCCGCGATCGTGGCGATGGCCACCAAGCCGCAGCGCGACTATTGATCGTTAGAGACGGCCGAGGCGCGACAAGGCGAGCTGCAGCGTCTCGTCCTTCTTCGCGAAGCAGAAACGCACCACCCGCAATTGCTTGGGCTGGCCGTAGAAGGCCGAGACCGGAATCGCCGCCACCTTGATCTCGGTGGTCAGCCAGCGTGCGAAATCCGCCTCTGACTGGTCCGAGATGGCGTCATAGCGCACGCACTGGAAATACGTCCCATCCGACGGCAGCAGGGTGAAGCGCGAGCCGGCCAGGCCGGCGCGGAACAGGTCGCGCTTGGCCTGGTAGAAGGCCGGCAGGTCGCGCCATGGCGCCGGGTCTTCCAGGTAGGCCGCGATCGCATGCTGCATCGGCGCCGTGACGCAGAATACGTTGTATTGGTGGACCTTGCGGAACTCGGTCATCAGGGCAGCTGGCGCCGCCACATGGCCGATCTTCCAGCCGGTGACGTGGAAGGCCTTGCCGAAGCTCGAGACCACGAAGGCGCGTTCGGCCAGCCTTGGGTCACGCGATACCGACGCATGCGGCGCGCCGTCGTACACCATGTGCTCGTAGACCTCGTCGGACAGCACCAGGATGGGCGTGCCGTCGACGATCGCCGCCAGTGCATCCAGGTCGGCCTGGCGCAGGATGGTCCCGGTCGGATTGTGCGGCGTGTTCACCACGATCATGCGCGTGCGCGGCGTGACCGCTGCGGCCACCTCTTGCCATGGCACGCTGAATCCGGCGTCATCGAACGTCATCGCCACCGGCACCACCACGCCGCCGGCCAGCACGATCGCCGGCGCATAGCAGTCGTAGGCCGGTTCGATGACGATCACTTCGTCACCCGGGTGCACCACGGCGAGGATCGCCGTGTGGATCGCCTGGCTGGCCCCGACCGTGACGGTGATCTCGGTATTGGCGTCGTAGCGGTGGCCGTAGGTGGCCTCGATCTTGGCGGCGATCGCCTGGCGCAGCACCGGCATGCCGGTCATGGGCGCGTACTGGTTATGGCCGGCGCGCATCGCCTCGGCCACCAGCTCGACCAGCTTCGGGTCGCAGGCGAAGTCGGGGAAGCCCTGGCCGAGATTGACGGCGTCATGCTCGAGCGCCAGCTGCGACATCTGGGTGAACACGGTGGTGCCCACTTGGGGCAGGCGGGAAACCAGGGGAGAAAGGCTCATGGGCGCAGGCGGATCGTGAGTGAGTGGTGGCTTATTCTAGCGTGCCTTCGGCCCTGGCCTTGAGCCATGCTTCGGGCAGCATGATGCGGAACAGGCCGGCCTGCGCCGTCTTGCGGCCCAGCTTGAGCAAGGCCTTGTCCTTGCTGATCAGGACCGAGGCGCCGGCGTCGCGCGCCAGTTCCATGAACTTCTGGTCGTCGCGGTCGGTGCAGACCGGCAGGCGAATCGCTTTTGACTCCGGGGCGACCAGGCGCAGCAGGGCGTCGAAGCGGGCTGCGGCCTGTTCGCGGCCGGCGTCGTCCAGCGGCAGGTGCGGGTAGCGCAGCACGGCGAGGTATTCGTCGCGGCATTCGGCACGCGTGATCGCATCGACCTGTTTCGCCTCGATGGCGGCCAGCAGCGCGGCCCAGCGCGGGTCGTGGAACACGAACAGGTCGAGCAAGACATTGGTGTCGATGACGATAGGTTTGGCTGGAACGGTTATCATGTAGCTTGTTTATTTGTGGAAATTTTCTGTTCGTTCATGCTGATTGTCCTGTCCCCCGCCAAGTCGCTCGATCTCGAATCGCCCCTGACCACCAAGCAACATACCACTCCCGACTTCATCCCGCAGGCCGCGGAACTGATCGAGGTGCTGCGCGATTATTCGCCGGCCCGGATCAGCGAGCTGATGGATCTGTCGGATGCACTGTCGGTGTTGAACGTCGGCCGCTACGCCCACTGGCAGCCGGATCATGCCGAGGCGCGCCCGGCAATCATGTCCTTCAACGGCGACGTGTACACCGGCTTCGATGCCCCGAGCCTGGATGCGCAAGGGCTGAAGTATGCCCAGCGCCACGTGCGCATCCTGTCGGGCCTGTACGGCCTGCTGCGTCCGCTCGACCGGATGCATCCATACCGCCTCGAGATGGGCACCAGGCTGGCGAACCCGCGCGGCAAGGACTTGTATGCGTTCTGGGGCGAGACCATCACAGAGGCGCTGAACCGCCAGCTGGCCGAGACAAAATCCACGGCGCTGGTCAACCTGGCCTCGACCGAATACTTCAGGTCGGTCAAGCCGAAGTTGCTGGATGCGCCGGTGATCGAGCCGGTGTTCCAGGACTGGAAGAACGGCCAGTACAAGATCATTTCGTTCTTCGCCAAGCGCGCCCGCGGCATGATGGCGCGCTATGCGACCGACAACCGCATCACCGACCCTGAACAGCTCAAGGAATTCGACGTCGACGGGTATGCCCACGATGCGAGTGCGTCCGGCGAACACAGCTGGGTATTCCGCCGCCGCGTGGAAGCCTGAGCCGGACGAACAAGCGGCGCCCGAGGGCGCCGGCTTGCAGGGGTCTTACTCGACCGCGTCCTTCGGCGAAGGACGTGGGCCGCTCCTGGCCCAGAACTTCCACCATGGCGCATCGGCGCTCAGGTTCGGGCTGGGACGCACGTCATTCTTGGCCCAGAACTTCCACCAGGCGGCATTGCCGCGCGCGTTCGGGTTGAGGAAATAGCTGTTTGGATAGTTGAGCAGGAACACGCGCTGGGTATCGTCGCGCAGCAGCGGCATGCCAAGCTTGTCGTAGCTGCGGATCATGATGAACAGCGCTTCTTCGCGCGCCGGTGCGTCGCTGTAGTTGGCGACCGCGTCCTGGGCGCGATTGAGCGCCGCCAGGTAGGCGCCGCGGCGATAGTAGTAATTGGCCACGTGCACTTCGTACTGCGCCATCGCGTTGATCAGGTAGCTCATGCGCTCGATCGAGTCTTGCGCATATTTGCTGTTCGGGAACTTGTCGACCAGGGCCTTGAAGGCGGCGAACGCTTCGCGGGTCGCGCGCGGATCGCGCTCGGTCGGATCTTGTTCGTAGACGAAGCTGAAGAAGCCCAGCTGGTCGTTGAAGTTGATCAGGCCGCGCAGGTAATACATATAGTCGACCTGGGCGTGGTTCGGGTGCAGCTTGATGAAGCGCTCGACGGCGGCCAGGGCCTCGGCCTGGTCCTGCGCCTTGTAGTGGGCGTAGGCGATCTCCATTTGCGCCTGCGTTGCATAGACGCCAAACGGGAAGTTGGTTTCGAGCCGCTGGAACAGTGGAATTGCGGCTTCGTAGTGCCCGCCGGCCATCTCCTCGCGCGCCTCAGCGTATAATTTCTCCGCCGACCAGTTTTTGGATTCGTCGGTAGGCTTCGGC
>Ga0265780_10004880_pt1 | contig 17157 bp, 13 predicted proteins | sample P1T30metagenome_FD_192432 | JGI IMG/M metagenome (GOLD analysis project Ga0265780, IMG submission 192432) | Plant litter microbial communities from East Loma Ridge, Irvine, California - P1 T30 | ecosystem: Environmental > Terrestrial > Plant litter > Unclassified | place: USA: California... | reverse complement strand
GCAAGCCGTGAAGATGATCCAGAGCCGTGCCGAGGAGGTTCACAATCTGGTCGGGAACGGAGTTGTATGGCGCCGCCGCTTCGTCGCCGGCGAGCGAAGACCTCGGACTCAGCTCGAGCTGCTGGTATCTGCTATCGAGCCGGTCCCGACGCGCGAATCCGAATTGCAGAAACAGCAAGCCACGCTCGGCGTCCTCGTCGGCCTCACGGTTGTCATAGGCCCCCGAAGCATCGGCATCGTTCATTCACTCATCATCGCTTAGTGTCGGGCAGCGTCTTACGCTCGGCCGGTTCTCCGCGGCGTCGGCACTCGCGACCATCCGCTCGATGCGCCGTGCGCCGTGCGCCGTCAACGAAGCCCTTCGGCCGATCACCTGCCGGGCGCGGAGGCTCAGCTCGTTCTTTGGGCAAATGAGAGGGAGAAGCCCCGACTCAGCAGCTGAGCGTCTTCGTCTTCGTGAATACTTGGCGCGTATAGTTGAGTGATACTCTCCGAGAATGACGGCCGCTTCAATCGCTCAGCGCATCGCTGACATCGCCAGTAGCCAGTGGGGCATGATCACGACTGCGCAGGCCCGCGGGAACGGTGTCGCACGGGCGAACCTTGCCCATCGAATCCGCACCGGTGAGCTGGAGCGCACTGATCACTACGGCGTCTACCGCCTCGCCGCTGTCCCCTCAAGCCCGTTGGACGATCTCCGCGCGGCATGGTTATCGACGAACCCCGCGGTACTCGCCCCAGAACGTACGGCCGCGCTGCGTCCGGACGCCGTCATCGCCTCCGCGGCTGCGGCGATGGTCCACGGAATCGGCGACGTCTACCCGGCCCCGTACAGGATCATCGTCCCGGGCCGCCGCCAGAGCGCCAAAGGCGCGGTCGCCTACTCTTGGCGAACCCTTGACTCCTACGACGTCGAAGTCGTTGGCGGCCTGCCTGTCACTACTCGCGAGAGGACGGTCGCCGACCTGCTCGTCGATGAGGGCGACTTTTCCATCGCAGCGGACGCTCTGCGTGATGCGCTGCGCGGTGAGTATGACTTCGATGAGACCCGCCTGGCGCAGCTGCTCGCCCCACATGCGGAGCGACTTGGGCAAGCCCCAAACGACGGGCTCGGTGCTCTCGCCTACCTCATGGTCATGGCGGAACAGGATGCCGTGTCCCAAGCGAGCCGAGCCCTCGACCGAGTGCTCAGCTCTAAGACCCCGCTACCCGGGGTCGAAGCATTCGTCAATAAGTTGGTCGCAAGCCTGCCCGCACTGGTTGCGGCGGCACCAATAACGGAGCCCTCTTGCCAGACAAGGAGGCTTTCGCTCTAGCCTTCACGCGTGGGGCCTCCCGTGCCGTCCTCTCCTCCTTAGCAGCCCACGGCGGGAGTCCCCGGCCGAAGCCCGGCCCACGCCCCAGATCATCGAAGGCACGGGACCGCTGGGTCGGCCCACCCACGTCCTCGCAGCGCGCGGCTCATCTGCCGCGGCCCCGTCGGTGCTCACCAAGTCGAAGGATCGTCTTTCAGTCGGCTCATAGATGGTCCTCACGCTAGCGGGTAGCCTCAGATCGGATTACCTGCTGCAAACAGCCATGGGAGTCGCGTCAAACGGCTTAGTAAGACTGCAATTCCTAGCCCTGCCGCCAATCACGTAGCGCCTCTGACAAGCCCGTAAGTGCCGCCCTTGTGTCTTCCTCTACCGCAGGGAACGTCTGCGACCCTCCAGTCGTCGCTTCGACGAGACCGTATGCCGGCTTCCAGCTGCTCAAACCGCTCAGGGCAGGAGGGATGCCGTAGTGCATCGACCGGTTCCGCAGCTGCCTGTAGCTACGGATGCGCGTCGATGCGGGTGCATGAAGGGCCTCGACTAGTGAACGGCGAAGGGCTGTTTCGTCAGAGGGAAAGCGGTCAAGTAGCTGCTCGAGGGTGCTGAGCGCGTGAGTGGCAGCCACGAAGCGAGCGCGGAAGAGGCTCGAGGTGAAAACGCTCGCAGACGGCTCGAAGACATGGAGGGCGGCGTTGACTGAGCACTCGATGATCATGGCGACGTCCGCGGCCTCGCGCGGAATCGTGTGGTCGTAGGTCGAGGTCGCAAACTCTTGCGTGGTTGTCGTCCGGACGAGGGGCGTCGGCAGCCGGGGGAGGCCAAGGGTGCGTCTGACTGGATCGCCCTTGCCGAAGTTTCGCTGCAGCTCAACGGCCTTGATCCCCATACTCTGGGCAAAGTCGTAAGACCGATTCCCTTCTCCGGACGCCGTTTCATCATCGAGATCCGCGAGTGCTTGGAAGCTCAACAACCGGGTGCTGCCGAGCATGCGGCCGTCACTTTCGATGTAGGCGAAGTCCTCCCGGTCTCCGAACGCGTCCGAGTGGTGGGCCGCGATAGAAGCGAACTCCTCGAGTACCGAGTCGATAGTCCTTTTCGTGTCGTCGAGCAGCTTCACCGTGTGCCGCGCGGTCGCGATGTCGTCATCCCACGTTTCGGACAGCGAAGCGGCCGCCTGCGGGTCGACCCTGCGAAGCTGGCTCAAGCCCTCGTGAAGCACCCGAGCGACCTGTGTTCCAATTGCAAGCCCCATCGCGGGCTCCCACTCGGACTGCGCCGCCGAGAACACAAGTGACGTCCACCAGGACACATCGTCCCGGAGCATGGTCGCGTCCAACTGTGCCCGTTCCTCGGGTGTTTCCATGGGCTTGCTCCGGTCTGCCTTGGCGGTGTCGCCACTCAGGACCCATTGTCTCCCGTACTTCGGTGCGACCTCGACCTCGACCTCGACCAGCCTTGTCTGGCATATCTGCTCGCCCCCTTGAAGAAAGGCTCGGGCGGAACATTGGTAACAGGGTCGGCGACCTCGCCCAACTCGTGCGCTCGGTCTATGTCGACGCTGTGCCCGAGGCAAGCATGCAAATCTGACCTCCGCCGAAGCTTGGATCATCCACGCACTCTTCGACGGATCAAATGCCTGGCCGAGCTTGTCTTCGCCTTCTGGCGATAGGCAACCTCTTACGCAGCCCACCACTGGGAGGGCTCCAAACTTCAATGAGGCCGCGCTCCACGGCATTTCCAATGAGGACTCTGCAGCCCTTCGAACTCTTCGAGATGTACGCAACACACCAGACCAGGCGTTTAGCCTCGTTCAGAACTTGTTCGACGCGGTGAACCCACACCCTTAGCTCGCGCTCTCACCAGTAGCGGACCGCGCACTTCGTGACTGGACCCGTCTGCGCGTGGCCAGCGAACGTGGACGTCCCGAAGAAGACGTAGCCGCGGACCTTCGGGGTGTGGCCGGGAACCTTCTGGGAGACCAGACGTTCTGGATTCCCGGGGACTGGGGCCCTCGCATTGCAGACACGATCGCTAAGCTTGTTCCTTTCGCCAGTGCACGGTGAGCCAACTGCTTCAGACCATGGCTCGACCACGCCCGTAGCGCCACGTGGGGGGGAGGGCTAGACCGTGCTACCAACGCCAGGCGTGGGCCTTTGGCTCTCCTGTGCATTAGAAATGCGAAGTCGGCCCTTCAAGGCCACTGGTGCGAGCCCAAACGCTGAGCAACCGTGGGGCTTTAAGTACGGGTCTCGTGTGAGCTAAGTCGACATAGCGCGGATGGCGGCGTCAGCCACTAGCTGTGCTACATGGCCGCTCGAAAACTCGTTCCGGCACCGCTCTTGTGCTCGCTGCGCCATCAACCTGATTGGCTCGCCGGCCTGGAGTGCCGCCAGTGCGGCTGCGGCGAAGTCCTCTGCCCCATCGGCTCGTAGGTAGTGGGTGCCAGCCTTGAAATCGAGTCCCTCTGCGCCGATGGTGGTCGAAACCACGGGCACACCCGCTGCCATAGCCTCGAGTATCTTTATCCTGCTGCCTCCGCCAACTCGCATGGGAACCACGACTGCGCGCGCTTCGGCCAGCTCTAGAGCCAGATCCTGCACTGGTCCCACAACCGTCACGTTTGGGAGCGAGTTCAGCGCCATAACCCGGGCGTCGTTTTTCCCCACAATCCGAAACTGAACGTCCGGCATTTCTTTCGCAATTTTCGGCAGTATCTGTCGTGCTAGCCAGTCAGCCGCGTCTGCATTCGGGGCGTACCTTTGCATCCCGATGAACAGGAGTTGCCGCGGCCGATCCTCTAATGCTTGAGTTGTGATCTGCGTGCCCCCCGGGTACGCGTTAGGAATCACAATAGAACGAGACACCGGTGCGCGCGCCTGGTCTGCGCGGCTGGTCACGATGCTCCACGCTCGCGACTTTGCGACCTTGCGACGCCTAGCGGCCGCAAGGGCGATACGCGCTACCATTTTCCGTCTGCCTAGCTGATCAAGTTTTTGGCCGCTGTCATCTTTCCCTAGAGCCAGCCAACGTCTAAGTACGACGTCTGTGTGGTCGTCGACATCGACGATGGAAGGGCAGCTAAAGAGTGAACCGCACGCGAGCCAGCTGAAGTCGCGCACGAATACGGCCAAGTCATATCGACCCTCCGACGCAAGGGCCCGAGCCACCGGCCGGCAGCGGAGTCGGGCGAGCGCAAAGCGAGCCCGGTCAGCTCCTACCGCTAGGCTCAGTAAGCGGCGGACTCGCGTCTGCGGACCAGGGAAAGGCGCAGGGAACATGCGGCTCACGTGCTCGTTCTCATGCCACCCCTCGGCCGGATCGTCGACGTCAGATACGGCAAGGAAGTCGACTTCGCCAACGCGCGCGAGGCCTTCACATAGCCAGCGAACCCTTAGTGGCGCACCCGTCGGCTCCCGCCAGGGCCAGTAGGGTGACACAACGATAATTCGAGGGCGCTCGGAATGGCTCATGGAACGCCTCCAAGCACGATTCTCATTGCTGTTGACGAGAGCGCATGGATATAGAGGTCGTTCCAGTCGTCAGTGAGTGGGTGGGCGAAGCGATGCGCTGCAATGGACACCTCGAAGCGGTTGCCACTCGGTGTCGTCGGGAGGATGGCTAGGTCTAGGCAAAGCTGCACTCTTGCGGAACGGGCTTTCACTTCCCAGGAGGGGGCGCCGACGAGTGCCGGTCCCGCGCACGTGACGAGACCAGACTTGGAGTGCCTTTGGACTCGGGCATGAATATCTCCAAAGGCGACGGAGACTTCGTCCTTATAAAAACCAGGACGGGCGAGGACCTCTAAAGTGACCACAATATGCTCATCGCCCACGAACGCCCATTCGACTGTGAAGTCAAGGGCGCGCTCAGGGTCAGTTGTGTTGCGCAGTATCACGGGGGCTGCCACAACTGAGCTGGTAAGCAGGCGACTGTTAGCGGGAAGGACCGGGGGCACCGCAGAGCGACCTTCGTCCAACCTCATCGATTCGCTCAATGCGGAGCGGATAAGCAATTCGTCGAGGTCGCCATCGTCCGAGACCATTATTCCCCGGGCAATCTCACGAGGGGTGTCGTCCTTCAGGGCGCGTCCCGAATTTGGGTATGTCTCCTCAAGTTGGGCGAGCAAGGACTCCACGAAGGAGACGGCGTCCGAGGCATTGAATTCAATTACGAGGCGCTCGAATTTCGAGGATGAGAACCCTTCTGAGGACTTCACTTCCCGGTATTCCAGCACCTCCCCCAGGCGGACTTTTGCGACCTGTTTGCGATAAGGAGGCTCGATGAAGTCGCGAAAGACATGCAGACAAATCACGAACGCGCACACGGTGGCGCTAGGCACCCGAATGCAGTCGGATGCAGCTGCGGGGTCAGCCACCGCACCGTCCGCCAGGACATCGAACGGTACACGTTGAGCGTCAATTCCTGGGCCTGTAGAACTGCGAGAGTAACTCCAGCTCGGAAAGTAACGGTGTACGTCCACGGGCACGGCCGCAGGGGAGATCATCGAGGGCTCCTCATGGCAAATGCCGTCGCTGAGGGCGCTGTATCCCAGCGTCTTGAGTTCTTGCGCTAATAGGAGCGGCGCGCGGGCGAGAAGGTCAAGATCACCAGAGCGGCGCCGATACCCTTTGCTGCCCAGGTGGATCGCGGCGTTGTTACCCTTGAGCCGGATGACGTCCAGGGATGGGCAACGGGCTGATAGGTGCTGGCCAATCACTTCGGCCTCTGCATCCAATCGACCGAGGATTCGATCCTCCTCCTCGATGGCAGCCCGAAGAGCCCGTAGCTGCTCTGCCGTGAGAATAGTCTCTGCGAAAGGATGGTTTGCAAGGCGTGTGGTGACCTTGTGTTGCGACGCGACTGAGGCGAGCGTCTCCGGGGGGATCGACGAGGCACTCTCCGAAAGGGCCTCGGACTGGGCGACATTCCGAAGGACGAGCCGAAGCGCAGGCGCCCATGCTCGAACGGACGCGATCTCGGAAATGTTCTGCTCAGCCATCAACACGCTCGATTTCCACTCGCACCTCGTAGCGATGACCGTCGCGCTCTGCGACCATTCCGTGACCGTGGTACATCCGGGCACGCAACTTGTCGATCGTGATCCACTCTGATGGGGACAGCACAACGCCGAGGATCTCCTGCAGTGAGTGGTAGGTCCCTTCGTCAGACTGTTCGTTCAAGGCTCGAGAGCCCAACGTTGGCCATTCGCGCTTAAGCATTGAGAACGCGACCGCCTCCACTCGATCTGCCAGCGAGTCACCAGTGTCGTCGAGGTAGACGGGGGCCTCTTCGCGGATGATCCAGGGCCCCTCGTCTAGGCCTTCATTCATCACATGAAGCGTGACGCCAGCTTTTGACCCGTTGAGAATCGGCCAAGCCGATGGCGCGCGCCCGCGATTGTCGGGGAGGTAGCCCGGATGAACGTTCAACGGCCAAAGTCGAGCAACGTCGAGCCACTCCCGCGGTATGCGGTAACCAAATTGCACGCTCAGCAAATAATCTGGCTGCAGGGCACGCGCTTGATCAAGCCCGTCGGGCCAAACTGCATTCCATGCACTCAACCCCTCAATTTCCTGGTCGCTGATTTGGTTCCGATTCTGGTCAGGATGGACAACCACGCCCGCCAACTCGCCGCGGGAGTCGAGCCACTTCGCCATTTCTATGCCGAGTCGGCAGTCGATCAGGGCCACAACACTTGTCATTCTTTGCCTCCCGGCGTGATTGCTGGTAATTGGCTTCGGAAGAACATGGAGGTTTCAAGCACGACCTGCTCCCACGGACTCACTGGTAACGAATGAGCCCGCATTGACGCCACAAGGGAGAGAGCGAATTGATGGTCGTAGGTATCCGGGTGTAGAAGCCGTTCACGAAGCGTCCCCAGCTCGCCCGTCATCGACTTTTCCCGCGCTCCTCTGTATTCGAGCGAGTTGAGGTGTTGATAACGCTTCCAACGCTCAAGAGCGTCACCTTCTGCGTTTAGAAGCTCCAAGGCGGCGGTCTCGGTTGTACGACTCACGTTGGCCGCGGAATCAATGCGAAGCCCTAATCGCAAGAGCGTCGACACGAGGTCGAGGTCGTGACGCGCGTGTCCCGAGATCATGATCGCCCGATCGAACTCCGCCCTAACCGTGGCATCGCCCCCTCCGGCCCAGGCAGAACCCATCCTCAGGCGCGAGACAGCGAGGTGGAGGGTGTGCATCGTTCCGAAGACCAAGGTCTCGCGGACTGATGAGATCGGGTCGTCCGAGCTGTGGAGAAGATTCAGTGCCATATTCGTGGAGACAAGGTCGAACCGTATCTGGCCGCTACGGGCGGCGAAAGGATTTGACGGCCCCTTCGCGCGAGCGACGTAATCGGCGACGGTGGCATCACCGCGATCCTCTCGGCTCGCGGTTACCAGCAGGCCGATTGTTGGACCCATGCCATACGGCATGTTGTGCAGCCACCAAGTTGACAACATGCATTGGTCATTGTTGACCGTGAGGTTGAACTTGTACAGCTCTTCGAAATGCCGGACGCTCGAGTCCAGGCAGGCCCAGGCTGCAACGGGGCGTATTCCTTGACGTAGCAACGAGTCGAATAGGGCAGATCCTTTGCCTGCAGCAAGCAGGTCGGGCTTGAGGAGCAAGAAGCATAGGTCGACCAGGTGACCCCGCTCATCAACGGCGAACTCTTTCTCAACCTGGGCCCAGGTAGAAAGCAAGGCCGGAGTGTTTTTGATGTAGCCCTCGCCAATCATTTCCTCGGGCACCGGCCGCGATCGGTTCGGAGAGGTCATGGTGCCGGCCGGTTGCTGCCGAAATACCCGAACTGCAAACCGAAGAGCAGCCCGAACATGGCCGGGCAGCCTGGGACCAACCCGGCTTGCACGAGGCTGGCAATGGAATCCACGGGCACCCAGTACAACCGGTCTGACTCGAAGGCGTCGGCCGGGACTGACTCCTCGTTCGAGGCGCGGGCGTAAACAAAGTGAAAGCGCTGAGTGCTGACGCCGTCGGAAGCGTTGCCGGTCGCGACCTTTTCGAGGCGATCGACCACGCAGCCAGTCTCTTCGAGCACCTCTCTACTCGCCGCCACCAGAACATCCTCCCCGGGTTCGACACCACCGGCCGGTAGCTCGAAGCCGGCCGTGTTCGTGATGAACCTGTGCCTGTAGAGGAGAAGAACGCCCTTCTCGGGGTGGTGCACCAGGACGCACACCGCTTCGTACGGAACCGTCACCACGTGGTGCTCGTATCGCTCGGCGGCCGTTGGCTCCACATCCACCAAGTCCAAAGAGACCCACCGGCTGTCGTAGATTGGCTTCGAGCCGTGCACCGTCCAAGGGATGGGCAACGGCAAGTCGTCGACGGTTGTAAATTCCTGAATCATGTACTGACCTCTAACAGTTCGCTAGGCAAGTGCCGTAAGGCCCTGATCTATGACCGACAGGACGTGGTCTATGTCGGCGTCCGAGGAGTTCACTGGGGGCGCAACCATGAATCCGTCGCCGCCTTGATAACTAAACGGATAGAAAAACGCTCCATACTTCTCGGCCGCCGCCATGAACGGCCAGAGGCACGAGGACTCCAACTCGACCGCGTGAAGGAATCCAATACCGCGGACGTCCCGCACGAATCGCCTTCCTTGCAGGGAACGTAGGCCCCGAGTGAGCGTGTCCACCCTTCGCTCGTAGGCCTCAGGCTCGATGGACTCAAGCTCGTCAATTACGCCGAGGCAGATGGCGGCTTGAAGTGGCGTTGCGGCCATCGTCCCGAGGGCTGGCATTGGATCCGCGGCTTTAGAATTGAGCAGGTTGGCGATGTGAGGTGCCACCAGGACTGCCGCCACGCTCGTGTACCCGGCACCGAGCCCCTTGGATAGGATGACGATGTCGGGGGAGCTGTCGTCCCAGTGCTGGCTGGCTAGGGGGCGGCCTGCTCGCCACAACCCGGTGAGTACCTCATCGTGGATGACCACAACACCACGCGCTCGGCAAATTCGTCCAAGCTGGGCCAGGTACCCGGCTGGGGGAACGAACGCTCCGCCCGTCGTGCCGTTGACGGGCTCAATGATGACTGCCGCAACATTCTCGGCGCCACGTTCGTCGATGGCTCGCGCTACGTCGTCGGCGCAAGACGCAACGCATACATGGTTCGATTCGCCGGGTGGCGTGTGTGCGGTTGGGTACGGCGCAGCGAATCCAGGAGCCAATCCAAAACTATCCTGTGGCCGAGGCCGGCGGCCACCGTTACCAGCGATCGCTAGCGTGAAGGCGCTGTTCCCGTGGTAACTAAGGTTTGACGCCAGGACGTCGCCTCGATCCTCCCCGCTCTGTGTCCGAGCAGCGTTCTTCGCGATGGCGATGGCGACTTCGACACCCGTGGTCCCGCTGGTCGTGAACGCCACGGAGTCATCGGGACGTCCTACCGCTGCCGTCAGGCGCCGTACCAACTCCACCTGGTTATAGGGCTGGATGACGGCCGGCCCACCGTAGGCGAACCTGCTGAGCTGTCCTGCAATGCGACCCGCAATTTTGGAACTGTTGTGGCCCACATTTGCGCAAAGAAGTCCACTCGACCCATCGAAGATGCGGGACCCATCACGCCGATAGAGCCATGACCCCGCCCCGTACTCGACTTCGATTTCGGGCAATGGTCTGCTGGAACTCAGGAATCGTTTCCGCAGGTCAAGCTTTGACGTCGTATTCACATTTCCTCCATGTGGCCGCCTGCTCAGAGGGCTACCAGCACATTGATTCAGCCCGGCTATGAGCGCCTAGAGCAGGATGCGGGCAAGTTCAGTAAGCCCGTCGTTGGCCGACTTATGACAGAGCACGTCGCCGTCCTTCGGGCTCTCGAGTGGGTACGGGGCAAATTCATCGTTGAACCAGAATCCTTCGGGATCGAGGTAGAAGAGCTTCATTCCCCGCTCGCGCGCTCGAGCCTGAACTTTCCGACGGTCAGCGTGGTTACCTACAACGAGAAGTGCCTTGGCCTCCGGCAAGAACGGAACGTCGGGAATGCGCTGGTCATATCTCCGGACAAAACATTCTTCTAGCCCAGCCCGAGCCGTCAAGACGTCGAAGTTGTTGGTGATGATCGGCCCCACAATCGCTCCTCGCTCCGTCAGGCGCTGAAGAGCTTCGAGGGCCGGTGTTGGGTCTGCGAGGAAGCAGGCCTTCACCATTTCTACGAACTCCAGGAATTTGCTTTCGGGGTCTACTAGAACTTCCTCAAGGAGTGTGTCCTCGCCGGGGTTCATCGTGAAGGCGTACTGTCCTGGCATGTCGTCTTCACGACTGGTCACACGATAGATCTCGTGCAAACGGTGGAGCGCCGGAATACCGGCTTCGAATGACGTACCGCAGCCCACTTCCACCTGGAACGGCATGTAGTCCTTGATGGACTCAAGACTTTCGACGACGGTCGGCTTCCCTCGCTCGTCCTTGATGCGAATGCCGCCTGCAAGGACGTCCCATGGGTGGCTAATGACGTCACTCGAGAGGAAAGAGTTGCTCGACTTAACTACCACCTCGTAGGAGTCGTAGTCCCCGGGGGTCTGGCGCCCAGCTTCCTTATCCTTTGGGTGGACGGTGTAGCGCGTTGGGATGCATTCAAGGTCACCTCGCGTCCAGTGACTATTGCGATCAGACCAGCCGCCGTCCAGCAAGTGCTGGCGGATAGAGGCTTCGTGGGAGTCAATTTCCCCTGCCGGCGACGTGATGCAGTGATAGAGGTAGAACTCGTCGAGGTTGAGCGAGCGTTCTCCAAGACCGTACTTATACCTGTAGTGCACAATGCGGCGCCGCGCGTTCGACTCTGGCGTCCATCCAGACTGCTCCGCGTTAGCCGGATCTTGCGTCCGCCTCCAAATCCCCTCTTCTATATTACGATCACGATCGTGCTGGCCTTCGAAGTAGGTCAACCACTTTTCTCTGAGTCGGTCATCGACATCTAAAATCGAATATGGGAGCTTCATTGCACCCTTCCATACTAGTTTCGGGTCACTGCTTGAAAGATAAAAAACGCGACAAAAGTAAAGTTTGGCGTTCCAGCATTGACACGGACGCCTTCGTCCCCCGAACAGTCTGTAACTATACCTGGCGAAAGGCATAAAGCGAGGAAAAAGTTTTTTCCTCTGATGTGAGGTTGGCTATTGTTTCTGATCTCGAATCGGTTTATGTTGACCCCGCTAATCAGCGGGACGGCTCGAACCGCCTTGCCGCAGATATTCGAAGAGCGCGGTGGCATTGGGGGGCATTATCGATACTTCTGTCGGGGCCGCGAGCATTCCGCTCGTGGCCTCATCCGTCGTCCATCGGCCTCGGCGCGAGGCCCGTCGACAGGGGCCGTCACGACCGCTATCGTGCAATGTGTCGGGGGTGATCGCCCCCAATCGCCAATGATGACGATATGGACTCCATGCGTTCCGCAGTTACGTTCATTGCACTCTTAGTGCGCGACCGCGCCCACGCCGCGCGCCAGATCTGCCACCTGCTTCGTCACGCGGGAGTGGGTATCAACCTCATCGCTCTGGGCGTAAACACAGCGGCGGGAGCGTCGCTGCCAGCACTCATCGTCGGAACTCGCTCAGTCCTGACGGCCGCGAGCGACCATCGGCTTGACGTGCACGCGCTACTGATCTGTGCGATGGCACTTGGGGCCATGCAGCTGCTTCCGCCGTGGCAGGCAGCCGTCTTCGCCAGCGTGCGTGTGAGAGTCGACGCATACGCGTCACGGCGGCTTTTGCGCGCCGTTGCCGAGTCTGAAGATGCGTTACTCGTCGAACGGTCCGACGTGCAAAACGCCATTTCCCAAGCGAACTCCGCTCTTGAAGAAAACGTCTACACCCCGGGGGCAGCGGCCGCGGCATGGCATCTGCTTTACGCGCGATACATCGCATTCTTCGGTGCAGTCGCGCTCATAATTGAGCCGGTAGGCGTTCCCGTAGCGCTCCTGGCTGTCAGCATCGGGCTGCTGAACCGGCTTGGACAAACCATTACCTTTCGGGCCTGGTCGCGCACTTCGAGGCGGTTCGCGCCAGCTAGACAACGCAGCCGCTACTTGCTGACTCTGCTCACACGGCCGGAATCGGCCAGGGATATCCGAGCCCTCGGAATCGGCCCCTTGCTGCAAGCGAGATACGCCCGCGAGGCTCTAGGGAATTTACGCCCGATCTGGTTGGCTCGACGGAAGATCTATGGCGAGCACTTCGTCTATCTTGCTATGGCCACCGTGGTCCTCACATCGACGCTCGTCGCGGTCGCAATAAGCTCGTTGCTTGCGCAGGACACGGCGAGCCTTGCGAACGTTGCGCTCGTGCTTCAGGTCGCCCTCGCGGCGGTGCTATTCGGCACCGCTTTCCCAGAATGTGACGTTTTTCTTCAATACGGACGAGTAGCGTGGGAAGCCATCGTCGAGACGCTGCATCTGCTTCGTCCTGTCGGGGCCCCGTCAAGCAGCTCGGACGGCGGTGGCTACGTTCCTTCGACCCGAGAAGACAGTCTCGAACGAGGCCGGGGTGCAAAGGTTGAGATTAGGAGTCTCACATTTGGATACGAAGCCTCGAAGCCTTTGCTCACCAAGGTTTCTTTATCCCTGCCCCCTGGCTCATCAACGGCACTTGTTGGCTTGAATGGTGCGGGTAAGACGACGCTTGTAAAGCTCGTCTCAGGGCTGTATCTACCTGATTCCGGCTCGATTGCGGTTGACGACCAAGTCCTCACCCCCGCGACCGCGCAGGCATGGAGACGCGAGGTCGCTGTGCTATTTCAAGACTTCCAACGTTACGAATTGACGCTCCGGGAGAATCTGCTCATGGCGTCAACCTCTTCGACGGAGACGGATGACGCCCTCTACGAGGCCCTCGAGCTGGTCGGCCTTGGGGCGCTGGCCGAGTCTTTGCCGGCGGGCCTAGACACGACGATTTCGCAGCTTCGAGGGGCTGGCCGCGGCTTGTCGGGAGGCCAATGGCAGCGACTTGCCTTGGCACGTGCCCTCGTGGCAGTGAAGCATGGAGCGCGACTTCTTGTCCTCGACGAACCAACCGCCCAGCTCGATGCCAGGGGCGAGGCGGATTTCTACGACCGGTTCTTCTCGATCACGGCGGACGCTACGAGTCTCATTGTCTCTCATCGATTCTCTTCAATTCGGAGGGCGCAATCAATCGCAGTGCTCAGCGGCGGTGGCATTCGCGAACAGGGAAGTCATGATGAGCTTCTAGGAAGTCACGGTGCTTACGCGCGAATGTACGAAGCCCAGGCCGCGAGGTTCGCATGAGCCGCAAGAATCTCGACTCATTCGGGCTGATCGTCGCTGTCTCTTGGGCCACTGATCGACGCAGGTTCCTTATCGGTGCCTCCTTCGTCGTCCTCGGGGCGGCAGCAATGCCAGTGGCCGCTCTTCTCGTGCGGGGTGTCACCAACCTCGTCTTGGGGCATGGGCTGACTCTTGAAACTGCGATCTCCATCGGATTGCTCGCCCTTTGCCTAACCGCACAGTTGCTGCTGAGCCACTTTGGTCACCTGTGGTACTTCGAATTGGGGGAAAAGAACGAGATCGAACTCACATTGGAGCTAAGCCGACGCCTAGATGGTTTGAGCACGTTAGACCAGGTCGAGTCGCGCGCTACAGCAAACCTCGTCGCCCTGATTCGCGAAGACATCGCGTCGATCCGAGCGACGCTCGAGGCGCTGATCGTCCTGTTTGCGACCGTGGCGCAGATCATCGCAACAAGTGTGCTGCTCGCGTCACTGTCTCCCATCCTTCTAGTGCTTCCCCTCGCCGCCGCAGCCCCAGTCATTGCCGGCCGCCTCGCTCAGGCCCCGCTCGAGTCCGCGCGCGAGAACTTGATCAACTTTGAACGCCAGGCTCGTCAGCTTCGTGAGGCGGCCACAAAGGCAACGGGCTTAAAAGAAGTACGGCTAGGAGGGGCAGGCCATAGGGTGACGGCCGCTCACGCACGCGCACAGAATGAGACGAAGGCGATAACTGACGTCGCGTTCGTGCAATTCGCAGCCGTTCGGTCTGCTGGCCAGGCGCTTTTTGCTGCGACGCTCATAGGCTCGATAGTCGTTGTCTACCAGCTCTTTTTAGGCGGTTCCATAAACGCGGGCCAGTTCGTCATGTTTTTCGCCCTCTTGACGCAGATCGGTGGCCAAGTGGCCTCCGCGGTAGCTCAACTCACGACAGCGTCCACTGCGTCGGCTGGCTTGAGGCGCCTTAGAGGGCTGGAGGACGCTTTTTTGCCTGCAAAGGAAGCGCCCGAGGAGCCGTCCGGGTGTCACGCCGATGGAGTGGTGGTCTCACGAGTCAGTCGCACTTACGCGAGCGACGCCCCTATGGCCCTCCGAGACGTGAGCTTTGAGGCACGAGCTGGGTCGACCATCGCCATCGTGGGCGAGAATGGTGCTGGTAAAAGCACACTGGTGCGCATGCTGGTGGGACTCGACCGTCCCTCTTCGGGGCGCATCTGCATTTCGACAGCACCAGGTGGGCGCTTTTGGGTAGACAGTTCGCCCGCGCTGAGCAGTGCACTCTTTCAGGATTTTCTTCACCTTGACCTCACTGTGCGTGAAACGATCGGCGCAGGGGACGTGGCGCGCATGAATGATGACCGTGCGATCGAGGCGGCGGCGTCGCGAGCGGCCGCAACCGGGCTCGTCGATGAGGTCGGTGGCCTCGGCGCCTACATCGGCAGGGGGTACCGCCCTGGCAGGGAACTTTCGGGTGGGCAATGGCAGTCCATGGGCCTGGCACGGGCTCTCATGCGTACGACGGCGCGCGTGGTGGCTCTCGATGAGCCCGGACACTCCTTGGACCCCGAGGCTGAGGTATCGATGATTAGGGCTTACGAGCGTGCTGCCAAAGATATGGCGAAGTCGACGGGAAGCGTGGTGTTTTACGTGACCCATCGGATGTCATCTGTTCGATCTGCCGATGCCGTTCTCGTGCTGAGGCGAGGACAGGTGGAGGCCTTCGGCCCGCACGCCGTCGTGTACAGAATGAGCGCCTACTATCGCGATCTTTACGATATGCAGGCCCGGATTTATCGTTCGGATCGTTGACTGCGCTGGTCGAAGCGGCCCTGCATAGATTGAAGGAGCGATTCGACGGTGAGAGCCCACCCCTCCTCGGCGGCGGAGGGGGCCATTCTGATTCCTGCGGGCGCGTCCCGCGCGTGCTCGCCGAGACAGAAGGCCTGACCAGCCCACGCCAGCATCGGGAAGTCGTTCGGCATGTCTCCCAGGGCGACACAGTCACTTGCCGAGAAACCAAGGAGTCTCGAAACGAAATCCACTCCTTTCCCTTTGTCGACTCCAGCTGGACCAACGTCAAAGTTAGATAGGCCAGCGGTGCCAGGCGTGACAATGCGATCTCGACCGACGGCACAGTCAACGTCCCTGAAGAGGCTCGCGTATGCCTGCTCAGAGGTGTGAAACGATAATTTCACAATGACATCTTGGGGAGAGAGGCGGGCAAATGGGTCCTCACAGACCTCGACGATGGAAGAGCCGGCTTGCCCACGCTGGAAGCCGTGGTCCGCGATAAGTCGCGATGTTGTCTCCACCCGAAGTGCGACCGTTCGGTCAAGACTCCTCGCCGTCTTGACAATCCATTCTGCTTCGCCGGAGGTGAAGCAGCCAAGTGCGGTCGACGAACCCGTGCGGAGATCCTTGACTACGCCACCATTAGAACAAATAACGGTATCAACGTCGGACAACTTCCGCACGATCACGGGAAGAGACGACGACGATCGTCCCGTCGCTATCAGGATGTGGTGGCCAGCCCGCTTCCACGCAGCTGCCGCTTCGAGAGTTCGCGGCGATACACTGGATTTCCCTAGCTCAGTCAGGGTCCCATCCAGATCGCTCACTATTATCATTGGCCAAGCCTGGCACACAGGGGTGCGTCAGGCCCTCTGGGTGTCACGCCAGGTACTTCGCGAGAAGCGCTTCCGGGGTCGGCAAAGTATGACCGGATGGCACGGTCATCCGGATCTATGGGCTGGGATTCAGCCAAGGTTCGTCCGACCATGTCGGAAATGGAGCAAGCCCTGTTGGAGGAGTGCTGGCGCAAAGCCGTAGCCCTGCTAGAGCTTCACGATCATGTAGCCGTTGAGCGAAGACCTCTGCCAGTCGACATTTTTGACGGCGACGACGGCGACGACGAGTTGGAAGGCAATGAGCGCCAGCCGCTTGCGCACGACTCCTGGATCGTGTCTGGTGCCTACGCTTATTGCCATAAGCTTGCCTTGTAGTTTGACGACGAAGCACAGCGCGCGTTCGCGCGCAGTGTCGGTGTTCATGCTTATGGCTCCAACGCGCTTCTCGAGGCAGCCGCCCTACGCGACATGCTCGGTGATTCAGCGACCTTGTACAAACGGAGCGGTCGAGTTGCAAGCTGCCCAGATGCATTTCGTCTCGATGGGAGCCGTCGGTACCCCCGTCCCTGACCATCATCTCGAAACACTCGCACGCGAGAGCGGGTGGACGACGCAGCTTTCCTACATAGTCGCTCGACCGGACTGGTGGCTTCGCGCCGCTGACGCGGTCCAGAACATTCGATGGATCTTCACGCAAGTGCTGCAAGAGGACACCGAGGCGCTGGCGACGTGGGAGGCAAGTGCATGCGAAGGTGCGGCACTCGTGAAATTCGGATCGTCCTCGGGCGGCGCCGAGAGCATTGCCATCGTGATGCTTCTGAGCTGGAGCCTTGATAGTCGGGAATCAAGAGGACCGAGTCTCATCCGCCTCGGCCGCAGAGCTGCACAATTTTTCGAGCTGCCTGACCCACTCGCCCAACTAGGTGAAGCGCCTCGCGTCCTGAACGAGTTGGAGCGTGGAAGTGTGTCCGTCGACCAA